>Ga0193722_1000001_pt1 | contig 98564 bp, 91 predicted proteins | sample H2m1metaG_FD_143044 | JGI IMG/M metagenome (GOLD analysis project Ga0193722, IMG submission 143044) | Soil microbial communities from a riparian zone of the East river system, Colorado, United States - H2m1 | ecosystem: Environmental > Terrestrial > Soil > Riparian zone | place: USA: East River...
AACTCGGAGTAAAGCTGTGCGGCCAGGGTTTTATTGTGCGAAATGACCAGGGTAGGTCGGTCCAGCTCCCGGATCACGTTTGCGACCGTGAAAGTTTTGCCCGAACCGGTGACGCCCATCAGCGTCTGGTGACGGTTACCAGCTTCAATGGCCTTGATCAGCTTGGCAATCGCCTGGGCCTGGTCGCCTCGCGGTTTGTAGTTCGATTCGAGCTGAAACGGCATTAAACAATCTAGCAGCGACTGCTAATAATTCCCAGTGCCCGGCTGGCGGCGATGAGTTTTAAGCACTCCAGATTTGTCGCAGGACTCTACGGAAGTTCCCGCCGAGGATCAGTTCGATATCTGCGTCGCTGTACCCACGGCGAATCAAACCGTCCGTGATGTCAAACACGCGCTTATAGTGGTTTACGCGATCCGTATCCATTTTGTCGCGGAAGGCGTAACTGGATTTGTAGAGGCTCCTTAACCATTTCTTATAGTCCTCTGGGAGCGCGTCGTAACCATCGAGATCGATATCGCTGCCTATGCCTACGTGTTCGACCCCGACCAGCTTGGCGACATGATCGTAATGGTCGAGCACGTTCTCTATCGTCGTGGGTTCCTTGGGAGAGACGAAATTGCGGACGCCAGTGATACCCATGACTCCGCCTTTTGCTGCCATCTTGCGGATCGCTTCGTCGGTTTTGCACCGCGGCTGGTCAGGATTAAGTGCGCGACAATTTGCATGAGTGATCAGGACAGGCGCTTTGGAGATTTCGAAAGCATCAAGTGTAGTGCGGTCGCCGCAGTGCGCGACGTCGACCGCCATGCGCACCTGATTCATCCGATCGATTATCGAAACGCCGAAGTCACTGATTCCGTCGTCGCGCCGCTCCGTGCTTCCGTTGCCGATCAAGTTGCGGGTGTTATAGGTAAGCAGCGACACACGTTGCCCGAGTTGGTAGAACCGATCGACATCGTCCGGGCTCCGAAAATGCTCCGAGTTCTGCAGACCAAGGATAATGCCGATTTTGCCGGATCTTTTCGCAGTGTCGATGCCTGCCGCGTCATCCACGCGCATCAAGTGCTCTCCATGATGCGCAATAAATCCATTCCACAGACCGAGAAACCACATCACTTGGTCGTATGCATTTGGTCCGACCGTTCCTACTCCGACGTGCATCACATCGGTTCTGGAATCTTTGAAGCGCTGAAAATCAGCAACAGTAAATGTCTCGGGGTTCGTGAACCAGGTCGGGCGCTTATCCCCCTTGAATGGTGCCAGCACTCCAAGCAGAGTGAAGGGGTTAAGCATATCGACTACCGTGCCGCGCTGGACCAGATCGATGGCGCGGGCTGAGTATTTGGTTTCGCTTTCCGCGAAGAGCTGAAACCAGCTGCGATTGATCATCGGGACGGTTAGTGTCGCCGCGGCAACACCGACCAAGCGTTTCAAAGACTGGCGTCGCGTTACCATGCTTCGGTCCAATATGATAATTTGTGTCGGCATTGGCAACGGCGTGATGCATAGTAGAATGGCAGACAGTAGCGGTTATGAATTTTACAAGCTGCTTGGCAGGCTGAAACGATATGTCCACTGGCGTTGAGGCCGGCCATCGGCTGGAGATTGGCCATGTCTTGTTCATGGACGTGGTCGGCTACTCAAAGCTACTCTTGGATGAGCAGCGCGAGCAGCAACAACACCTGACTGAAATCGTCCTTAACACCGACCAGGTTTGCGCCGCGGAGGCGGCAGATAAACTGATTCGTCTTCCTGTTGGGGATGGGATGGCGCTGGTTTTTTTTAGCAGTCCCGAGGCGCCGGTGCGATGCGCGATCGAGATCAGTGAACGGCTAAAGCAATATCCTCAGTTGAAGCTTCGGATGGGGATTCACAGTGGACCTGTCAATGAAGTTCGTGATGTCAATGATCGAGCGAACGTTGCAGGCGCTGGAATTAACATTGCACAGCGGGTGATGGATTGCGGCGATGCAGGGCACATCCTTCTCTCCAAGCGGGTCGCCGAAGATCTGGCGCACTCTCGCCAATGGCGCACATATCTCCATGATCTGGGCGAGTGCGCCGTAAAACATGGTGTTCCCATCTTTATCGTGAATCTCTACACGGATGAAATTGGGAACGCGCAATTGCCGGAGAAGATTAAACAGTGGCAATCGGAGCAAGCCGCGCAGGCAGCAGATGGTTCACCGGTCCTTCCACGCAAATATGTGTTGACCGCGGCCGCTGCTCTCTTAATCGCCGTCGCCAGCTTTAGCGTCTGGGTCTATTTCAAACAAGCCCCAGTAACATCGCTAGTACCGGAGAAAACTATTGCGGTGTTGCCGTTCCAAAATTTTAGCCCGGATAAAGAGAATGCATTTTTCGCAGACGGCGTTCAGGACGACATCCTCACTAGTCTGGCAAAGATCAAAGAACTCAGGGTCACTAGCCGTTCGTCTGTGATGAAGTTTCGCGACGTCGCGGAGCAGAACCTGCGCCAGATCGGCAAAGCTCTTGGCGTGGCAAATGTCCTTGAGGGTAGTGTGCGGCGGGAAGGGGACCGGGTAGTGGTCAATGTGCAATTGGTCGATGCGCAGAGTGCCCGCCAGATCTGGGCGAACCGTTACGACCGCACGCTCGCAGACTCGCTCGGATTACAAGGCGAGCTGGCCAGTGAAATCGCCGACGCTCTGCGCGCTACATTGAGCACGGACGAGCAAGCGCGAGTGACAGCCAAGCCCACGCAGAATCCGGATGCATATGTGTTCTATTTACGGGCGAATCAACTTTCGCGAAACCCCGACACTCTGCTGGAGGATTACAAAGCTGCGGAGCAACTTTACATGCAGGCGATTGCGCTCGACCCGGAGTTTGCGCTTGTCCACGCCCGGCTCGCGTCGGTTTGTGCCGAGATTTTCCATTATTACGAGCCGACCGAGGATTGGAAAACCAAAGCTCGCACCGAAGCGCAGATTGCTCTGCGTCTCCAACCCGACCTGGCAGAAGCGCATCTTGCCCTTGGCCAATGCATTTACTGGATGGACCAGGATTACCAGCGCGCTCTTGAACAATTCGATACCGCTGCCGGTTTATCGCCGAGCAACGGAGATATTGTGCGTTTGATTGCGGCTATCAAACGCCGGCAGGGTAAGTGGGAACAAGCGCTCGAAGAGTACGAGCGGGTTGCAAAGTTAGATCCGCAAAATCCTAATACAGTCCGGGAACTAATCTTTACGAACACGGCAATGCGTCGTTGGCCGGAAGGTGCGCGCTGGGTAGAGCAACTTCGCGCAATGGCGCCCGCCTCGATCGTTGCAAAGATTCAAAAGGGCTACGTGGAGTTTTGGTGGAAGGGAGACACGGGTCTATTGAAGTCCTTGTTGAACCAGGTGCCTCCCGGTGTCGATCCTGATGGCAGCGTTACTTCGGTACGATGGGACGTCGCGATGCTGGACCGAGATTACGCGGCAGCCAGACGCGTGATTGATGCCTCGACTGCCAAAGAGCTTTCATACACGGGGGAAGGCTCAACGCCACGGAGTTTCTTTGAAGGCTCCATCGCCCTGGCGCAGGGGGATATCGCAGGAGCGCAAAAACATTTTGAAGATGCTCGACCTGTTTTTGAAAACGCCGTCAAAGAGGCGCCTTTGAGTGCTATTCGACATGCTAACCTGGGCTGGCTCTACGCGTTCATGGGGCGCAAAGAGGACGCGATCAGCGAGGGCCGCCGCGCGGTCGAACTAAAGCCGGAATCTAAGGATGCGGTCGACGGCGTGATTGTGAATTGCTATCTCGCGTTGATTTATGTTCGCGTTGGTGAAAAAGACCTGGCGTTTCCACTGCTCCAGCGATTGCTGAAAACGCCGGGCGCAGTGGACAGCGTCGATTACAGCATCACTATCAACGACCTGAAACATCGCTGGGAATGGGACCCGATTCGAAGTGATCCGCGTTTTCAAAAACTGCTTGAACAACCAGCGAAGTGACTTTCCAGGGCGCGGCCGTTTCAATTGGACTCCGAACTTGTCGATTGCTAATCGCGAACAAAATATGAGGCTTGACCTGCCCATCGAGCAGTGAATCCAAAAAAGTTTTTTGCCGAACTAAAGCGACGAAGAGTTTATAGTGTCGCGGTTACCTACGCCATCGTGGGTTGGCTGCTCATTCAGGTTGTCACTCAGGTTTTTCCGCCGTTTGAAATATCCAACTGGGGCGAGCGACTCGCCATTGTCGTGATTGTACTTGGATTCCCAATCGCCTTGATCCTTGCTTGGATCTACGACTTCACAAGCCATGGGATCGTCCGAACAAGCGATGCGGAGCCGAAAGTCAGGACAGAAGTCGCGGAGCCGCCGAGTTCGACCGAAAGATCGATTGCAGTTTTGCCTTTCAACGACTTAAGCCCGGCTAAAGATCATGATTATTTCAGCGACGGCATTGCCGAGGAACTTCTGGGAGCACTGGCCAAGGTTGATGGACTGCGGGTGGCGGCGCGGCGCTCTTCGTTTTGGTTCAAGGACAAGCAAGCCGAGCTCGGCGAGATCGCATCCAAGTTAAATGTCGGACACGTGCTGGAAGGAAGTGTTCGGCGTGATGGCAACCGGGTGCGCGTGAGTGCGGAACTGATCGATGCAAGCGACGGTTTTACACTTTGGTCGGAGACCTACGAACGCGAAATGCACGGGATTTTTGCGCTGCAAGACGAAATTACGCATTCCATTGTCGACGCGTTAAAGCTGAATCTGGATATTTCGGCACCGCCCGCGCCACATAACACCGAAGCTTACGACGCTTACTTGCAGGGCCTTTTTTATTCGGACAAAAGCACCGAGGGCGAGTTGCGTAAGAGCCTTGAATTTTTTCAGGACGCGCTTGCGATCGATCCCAGGTTTAGTCGGGCCTGGACCGGGATCGCGAAGACGTGGCTATGGCTGGCTGATGCTTATGTGGCGCCGCTTGAAGCGTATCCGAAGGTCCGCGATGCCGCTGTCCGTGCTTTGGAACTCAATGACGAGGAAGCCGAGGCGCACGTGTATCTCGCCGAGACCAAACGTATCCTCGATTGGGACCTTGATGGAGCGGAGGCGGAATTTAATCGCGCGCTGGAAATTGATCCGAATTCGACACCATCCAACTACTTTGTCGCCGCCCTACATGCAGCTCGAGGTGATCGCGACAAGGCCCTGGCGTACTTGCAGCGCACATCGAAGATCGATCCGGCTTCGCTCTGGGTAAGTAACTTCGCCTGCGAGCTCTACCGCTATTTCGGTCTTTACGACGAAGCGATCTCAGCCGGAGAGCGGGCACTCCAGCTGGATCCAATCTTTGCTCACTATGGTGAGCCTGCGCTCGCTGCTGTGTATCGCGAGATGGGGCGCTTCGATGATGCGATTGCACTCTACCGAAAGGCACGCGAATTCACTGGGAGGCCAGGGTTCGGTCTGGCGATCACTTACGCGCGCATGAAGCAGCGCAAGGAAGCGCTGGAGACTCTCGATGCAGCCATCGCAGGCTGGGGCTATCGACCGGGTGATGCGATTGCACACGTTCACGTAACGCTTGGCGCGCATGACGATGCGATTAGCGAACTCGAACACGCGTGCGAGCAACGCTCGTCATCCTTGCACGGAGTTGGCATCGCTCCCGAATTCGTGCCGCTTCGTTCGGATAAACGTTTCAGGTCAATTCTTCAAAGAATCGGGCTCGAACCCGAAAAGATTTTCGCGGCCACAGCCATCTGATCATTGCACAATCGCGTCTCGCCCATGGCCGTGAGAGCGCACACCGTATTTGTTTAAATCCTGCTGCGCCACGTGCATTCCGAAGAGCAGGATCGCAATCAGACCGAAATACAGTATCGACATCGTCAAGCGCTGGATGGGTGTGACTTCAAAATAACGCTGTTCTTCCTCGGTTCGTTTGCGGAAGAGCGAATAGATGCGCGGCAGCGACAGAAGCACAATCAGCCAAATGATAAAATTGGGGTATTTCCACCCGAACCAAAGGAGCAAGGCGAATCCCGGCAACCAAAGCCAGCGAGAGAGTGCGGTCACGATGCGTCCGCCATCCAGCATTCCTACCGGCGTCAGATTAAATAGATTGAGAAAATATCCAAACCAGGCGAGCGCGATGAAAAGCGGCGCGGCAAAGACTTCGCCCAGGAAGTTGCAAACCAACGCGCCAAGGCTTCCCAGCATCGGACCGCCGATTCCGACGCATGCTTCCATCCACGCATTGCGCGGCGCTTCTTTCAGCGCAATGAACGCGCCCATGAACGGAATAAAGACAGGCGCGCCGACTTTGAGTCCGAACTTCTTAGCGACAAGCAAATGGCCGGTTTCGTGCACCAACAAAAGCAGGACAAATCCCAGCGCGAATTGCCAACCCCATATCTGGGTGTAGACCCAGACCATTAACAGCATGGTTCCGCCCGATTTCAGCAGGATCGGCAGGAATTTCAGGAGCGGAAGTAGAACAAATTTCAGCTTCGCGAAAAACTTTGCGATTACGACGCCAACCACGGCGAGCGGTGCGACCGCCTTTTTTACTCGGCTCCAAGCCGTTTCCTCGGACGGCGCTTTGTACTCCTCGGTTGCTTGGGTTTGGAGGTTCATCGTTTCGCGCAGGTTGAATCTTTAATTCAACAATCCGTTTAACTTTATAACGTCTTAAACCTTTAACCCTTCAATTCGTTAAACGCCTGGCCCAGGTGATCAAGAATGTCGCGCGGCAGCAACGATTGCTCGCTCTGGCTACCATTGAAGATTGCGATTTCTGCGGCGCGGCCGCATAGCCATGCGCCGAGCCGCGCTGCATCATAAAGAGACAAACCTTGTCCTGCCAATCCCGCGCAGACTCCGGTTAAAATATCGCCCATTCCGCCGGTGGCCATTCCCGGATTGCCGGTCGTGTTGAAGCTTAGTGGGCGATCCCGTTCAGCCACAATCGTCCGGCTGCCTTTTAATAAGAGTGTTACTGGAAAACGCTGGCAGAATTTCGTTGCCGTTTTGGCGCGCGTCTCCTTTTCATCGTGCGAGAGCCGTTTCATCTCGCCGGGATGCGGAGTGAGCAGTCGTTTGCCTTTGCAATGTTTGAGCATCGAGGTTTTTTCGGCCAAAATATTTAAGCCATCGGCGTCAATCACCATTGGTTGCTTCGCTTTTTCGATCAGCTCGAGTATTTCGGTGGCGTGGGATTTTCCAAGACCAGGACCCACTGCCCAGACATCGGCCTTTTGCTTGAGCAAGTCGCGGTAAGACTCGATTGGTTGGACCATTGATTCCATTGGCGCGGCGCTGGCGACAATTTCGTAAATCTCTTCCGGAACAAAAATCTCCACCAGCCCTGCGCCTGCACGCAGCGCGCCTTGTGACGTCATCAAAGCTGCCCCGATGAATCCCCTGGAACCAGCAACAACACCAACGCGTCCACATTGGTTCTTGTATGTGCTGAATTTGCGCCTCGGCAGTAATTCGCGAAGAGCTGGGGGCGCGGTGACAACTTCTTTCGGTTTTTTTTCCGGAGAGCGCAGTTCGTCCAGGTGCACAACTTCCTGCCTGCCCACGAAGTTCAGCGCGTCGTCGGCGAGCAATCCAGGTTTTGCGAATCCGATCGTGACGGTAAAATCCGCGATGACACAGTCGCGATCGGCTTTGCCCGAATCGCCGTCGAGACCGGTCGGAAGATCGACGGCGAACACGTAAGCGCCCCTAGTTGCTCGCAAATGATTGATGGAGCGACATGCCGCGCGAATCGGATCGCGCAGCGGCGGTTTCGCGCCCAGTCCGAGCAAGCCGTCGAGAATTATCAGCGGGGCTGCCGTGCCGAGGTACGCCTCCGTCGCAATCGCTTCCTGAGCGGCGGATAACTCATCAGCCGCTTCGGCCCAAAGTTCGACAAGGACGACGCCAAGGTCAGTTCCGCCCCCGCGGGATGGTTTCGCCCCTAGAATCTCAGGCCGTCTGCGGCGCAGGCTTTCAAGTTTCTTGCGCATCAATCCGCTGCAATCAGCTTCCTGAAAAGCAAGTCGCACCTCAATTTCCCATCCAAGGTGCCGTAAACGTTCAGCGGCAACCAGCGCGTCGCCCGCATTGTTACCTTTTCCGGCGAACACAATGCACTTGCCAGGCTTGCAGAAAAATCTGGTGACCGCTTGTGCAACGCCGGCGCCTGCCTTGTCCATTAGCGCTTCAACGTCTACGCCACGCGCGAAAGCAGCTTCTTCCGTCGCTCGCATCTGCGCCGAGGTCAGGATTGGAAGGTTCAATTATCCCTCCTGACCTTTTGAGGCCGCTTTTGCCTCGGACTCGGCCGGTTTTGACGAGCTCTTCTTCCGTCGCGTGCTCTTTTTGTGCGAACGCTTGGCCCGGCGGCTCTTTGATTTCGCAACTTTGGTTTGGTCGATGTACGATTGTAACGGAATGCTTTCGCTCGTTGCGACCCGTGTCGTCGTCCTCGCGCTCGCCACGGAATTGCGGCCGCGGACGCCGGCTGCAATTTCTTCTGCGAGCTTTTGACGATAAGAAGTGCTTTGTGCCAACGCTGCTTCGCTCGGGTTGGTAAGAAAGCCGCACTCCACCAGCACTGCAGGGTTACTGTTTTTTCGCAAAACGTAGTAACCCCGGCGTCGCACATTGCGATTTGAGGAAGCCGCCCCGCCCGCTACATAGTAATGAATAGCCGACGCTAGCGGGAGGCTCTCCCGGTCGTAAAAATAAGTTTCGATCCCGCTGGCGCCGCTGCGCTTGGCGGAGTTGAAATGGACGGAAACGAAAATCGCGTTGGCATAAGAGTTGGCGATCGCAACGCGCGTTCCGAGTGGCACGAACACGTCACTATCGCGGGTCATTACTACGCGATACCCGTTAGCTGCCAGCACCTTCTTCAATCGTTGCGCGACATCCAGCGTCATCTCTTTCTCGGCGACCCTCTGGCCTGGAATCCCGCCCCGGTCATAGCCACCATGACCGGCGTCGATTACTACGGTAGTCGATGAGCCGCTGTCTTTAGACGCTCGCCTCGCGTGAGCCGGAGAGATAGTCCCCAGAAATGCAATCAGCAAACTGGAGGCAAACAGACTGAAGCGGTAAAGATTTGTCGGCATCACTAATCGTCCTTCGGCAGTTCAGGCGGGCGGGCTGATAGTTTCGGTGCTGTGCCACGGGAGCTTTGCGCGGCCGGCGATTCAATCGTGCCGCCACGCACGGCCACTTCGCCATTTCCGGAGCGAACGAGCTTTGGTCGCGTTTTGGTTTCCATGAAGGAGGAGTGTGCCAGCAATTCACCATTCAAGCCGATGCGCGAATACGCCCAGGCGCGAGGCGCGGAGCAATGCAGAACATGCAATTGATTCGCGTGATCGATCTCCGTCTGTGGTTCTTCAAAGGCGATGGCGCGGCCTAACGAATAAGTCGCATACACAACTCCACTGTCCTTGTCCTGCACGCGCACGTACAAAGAAGTATGGTCCGGAAACCGGTTTGTGAGAAGCGCGTAGGTGCGCGCGTTGCCAGGCGCCGCAACGCCGTCGGGAATGCCGACTGTCTGCTGCCAAATTGGCCGCGCGTCGGTTACTTCAAAAACTCGCGTTGGAGAATAAAAAAACTTCTCCAAGTCGGCAAAATAAACATTCGTCCGCACATGATAAGTGCCAAAATCATGCACAGGATAAAGTGGAGTCAGATTGACCTGATGCGTGACTCTCTGGCCGGCTTGGACCTTTAAGGGGGCCTGACCGCTTTCGGTACTCATCGGCGCAATGGGCTGACCTTCGCTTCCAGTTATCTCAAATCCCAGCCATGATTGCCCTTGGGCATTGTGAAGGTCGATGTCGCGTCCGGCCAAATTTGTGATGCTGAGTGTCGCCACGACCGGTTCGTAGGCGATGTACTGCAATCGCTTGAATTTCAGGTCGACCTGAATTTGGCCTTCGGATCTAGCGGCGAAAAGGAGAAGGCACGCGATCAACAGGATGCGCCCGTTCACATTGCTACATGACGAGATCCGAATGACGCAGCTGGTTAAAACGTTAAAAGAGTTAACAAAGTTACAACGTTTACGCATCGCGACTCTTTTCAGTCAGTCTATTGTAACCCTTTTAACTTTGTAACGCTTGTAACTTTCGCTCCCGTTGCGTTCAGGGTGCCGAGCTGTTCTCGGCTGCAGGAAAAAGCTGCAAAAGGCGCGATGGTTCGGCCTGAACGGCCTGCAATTTATCATCGTAATAAATTCGGATCCGATATCCGAGATATTTTCGCTTTCCGCTGTCTGTGAAGGAACTCTTGGTTCTACCTTTTTGCCCGGGTCGGACGCTTGCTGCCGCTTCAGAGAGCGATGATTCTGGCGACCCGACTCCTATTTTCGGGCGGAGATAACTGACCGAGAGCACCTCGGGATCCGCGCCGGCCCAATCATGCTTTGGCGTCAGCCATTCGTAATTCACGTCCGCGTCGGTGAGCTTCACATCCTTGTCACCAACGGTGTCGTAAAACTCCACCAAGATCTTTACTTTGGTATGATCGACCGCTGTGCCGGTCTGTTTTTTTATGCCGATCCGTAGTGCGAGATTGGTCTCGGCGTCCGGATCCGGTGCCTCAGCAGCTTTGACCTCGGTGAGGCCCATGACGGAGCCCTCCGGATTACCGCCGACATCCCGGTGCGATGCGGCATCGAGCGGTGCGCTCGTCATGCCTGCGTCTGTTGTCGCCGGGGCAGACACTCCAAGCTTTAAGCGCTGATCAGCCAACTCATACGCCTGTCCGGCAGACGGGCCCATGTCGTGTAGTTTACGCCACACGTCGTTCGACTTGTCATACAGCTGCATGGAATCATATGTCTTGGCTATTTCTTCGAGCACCGTGACGTTACTGGGTTCACTCTCCAACGCTTCCTCGAAGCGGGCGAGCGCGTTTGTTGTGTCGCCGCGGTCACGCAGCTCGTTACCCTCCCGCAACAGCTGATCGACAAGAGACGGAGGGGGCGTTTGGGCGACCGTTTCGGGTGAAGGAGCCGTCTGTGTCGCCGGCGGGGCCGGTGTCGAGACGGGAGGAGCCGCGGGGCGTGCGATCGTCGTCGCGACTGTCTGCGCTGGCGTTCGCACAGGTCGGACTCGGCCTACATAATAGGAGGTGACGGCGAAGATTTCTGCCAATGCCAGGATCACAACCAAGCCGAGTCCGACATTAAAACTTGGATCGACCTGCGTAGCCCGTGAAAGAAGAGTCCGCATGCTGCAATAAAACCCCACTTCTGTAAGCGCGCCCTCGCCAAGCTGTCAACTCGGCTTCGCCGCGTAACTCGTTAAAGCGTTGAACCGTAAATCGGAATCGTTGTAGCGACTTAACGCTTTAGCGAATCACGAACGCTCTAGCGTGAAATATCGTCCTGGCTGAGCATCTTAAAGCCTTCACCCATCAGAACCGACGATGCGCATTCGTTATCGTCCACGTGCAGGGCGATCGCGGCAAAGCCACGCGGCCGGATAAGCAGCGGATACGCGAAATGGACGTTGACCTCCGCCATGACCAATGCGGCCAGCAGCTTTACGAGTTGTGTGGCGACTTCTCGCATTTCCACGACCACAACCTCACAAACGCCGTATGGCACGTTTTTCTCCCGGAACAATTTCTCCACACGCGCGGGATCACTCGCGATGATCCGAGCAATCGCCGAATCGGTCGATTCGGCGATGCTCAGTGCAACAGCGTGAGTGCTCTGTGTACTGAGCAGTTTCACGACATCCAGCATCGCCCCGACCTTGTTCGGGAGAAAAACAGAGAATTGCTTCACCAGCGGCCCGTCTATTTTTGAAGTTATTTCCGGTAAATCCGCAGTCATTTCGAATAGCGATACCCTGCTGGAACATCCCAAGGCGCGCTAGACGAAGTATCTCATTTTCGGTCTTTCGTTGGCAAACGAATATATTCGTTGAAGGGTTAAAGCGTTGAAGCGGAATGGTGGAACGCCTTGTCCCGGTCCGCTGTGATCGGCTTGGGGGACAAGCCGATCCACCTTTAACGCCCAGCGCTTGAACGCTGGCGCTTAATGAGGCTGTTCATTCCGCGCGACGTCAATATACTGCCGTAATGATTCCGGGAGCGCATTTACTTCTCTACAGGAAGGACTCGGACGCCGATCATGCGGTCTTTAAGACCTCGCTGGAATATCAGCCAGCCTTCGCAGGCATCGCTGGACGGGAGCGGAGGCGAGATCGGTCTTTGCCAACCAACTCATCCCACGATGATTGAAGCGCATTCAGCTTGAAAACGGCGAGGCCTTGGTCCCAAATCTCGCAACGCTTTAGATTTGCCCTCGATGGATGAAGAAAACGAGTTAATCGCACTCCGACGCAAGAAGCTCGACGCGCTTCGTGCGAAAGGTATCGAGCCATTCGGCGGCGGCTTTGAGGTAACGGGATCGATTGCGGAGGTCCGCGAAAAGTTCAAGGAAGGCGAGACGCTTCGCGTAGCGGGCCGCATCACCGCACATCGCGACATGGGCAAAAGTCATTTTCTTGACCTGCGCGACGCGACAGGGCGCATTCAAATCTATATTCACGCGAAAGAAGTCGGCGTGGAGCTGAGCGAGCTTTTCCGATTACTCGATCTTGGCGATTTCATCGGGGCGGAGGGAACCTGTTTTGTCACCAAAAGCGGGGAACCGACATTGAAGGTGCGCACGTTTCAATTGCTGGCGAAAGCGCTGCGACCGCTCCCTGAAAAATGGCATGGATTGCAGGACATCGAAGCCAGATACCGGCAACGTTATCTTGACCTTATCACGAACGAACGTTCCCGCGCGGTGTTCGAAAAGCGCACCATTATTATGCGCGAAACCAGGCGCTTCTTGGAGGAGCGCGGTTTTGTTGAAGTAGAGACGCCGATCTTGCAAACAATCCCTGGAGGAGCGGCGGCCGAACCTTTCGTAACGCATCACAACGCGCTCGGTCTCGATCTCTATCTGCGCATTGCCCTGGAGCTTTATCTCAAACGTTTGCTCGTGGGCGGGTTCATCAAGGTATTCGAAATTAATCGTAACTTCCGCAACGAAGGAATCTCCAGAAAGCACAATCCCGAATTTACGATGCTCGAAGCATACTGGGCGTATGCCGATTGGGAAAAGATTGCAAATCTGGTTGAAGAACTGATTTGTTTTCTCGCTGAGAAAATCTGCGGCTCACTAATTATCGAGCATCAAGACGCAGATGGAAAAATTATCCGTACGATCAATTTGAAACGGCCCTGGCGCCGTGCGCGTTATCACGACGTCGTGCGGGAAGTTGCCGGGAAAGATTGGTTTCAGTTATCCCCCGAAGAGCGGCGCGATCGCGCCACCAATGAATTCAAGTTGGAAATCCTGCCGCAACTTGCCGATTTCGAAGTGACGCAGCATGTATTTGAAAAACTCGTCGAGGAGAAAACGATCGATCCACTCTTTGTTACGCATTGCCTAAAAGAGCTGGTGCCACTGGCCAAACAAAACACAGCGGATAACTCGCTCGTCGACGTTTTCGAACTGATCATAAACGGGGCCGAGATTGCGCCAGGCTACAGCGAGTTAAACGATCCGCTCGTGCAGCGCCAGCGTCTGCTTGAACAGGCGGGCGAAGAGAAGCAAAAGATCGACGAAGAGTTTCTCCTCGCACTCGAGCACGGTATGCCTCCCGCGGGCGGTATTGGCATTGGAATGGATCGGCTGACCATGCTGCTCACCGGCGCAGAATCGATTCGTGACGTGATTCTTTTTCCCTTACTGCGACCGAAGGGATGATGAAGGCGATTCGTTAAGGCGCCACATCGAATCTCGATTCATGAATTACAATTCACGGGCGAAAATCGAGATCGAGAACCGCTGCCAGACCTCTCGGAATTGCGACTGTGCTTTACCGACTTACGCGGCGTTGCGACCCGCGCGTTTTTCGTCGCGCCTCTCGCTCGGCTTATCCTTCCTTAGCGTTTGGCCAAGTTTAGTGGAGAATGCGCAGTTACTACGACGAGCGCGATTCCGCCTAACACAGCGACAGAGGCGAGCATGTAACGCAGCGTGATTGGCTCGCCGAGTAACAGGATCCCACCCGTGGCAGCCAGCACCGGGACGCTGAGTTGAACAGTCGCGGCGCTCGCAGTTTTCATCCTGGGTAGCGCCTTGTACCAAACCACGTAACCCAGACCTGATGTAACCGCGCCCGATATGACAGAGTAGGCGGTTCCTGAAAGATCGACATGCGTCCATGAAGGGAAAATAACCATGAGAGCAGTCGCGAATGGCACCGCGCGGACGAAATTTCCGGCCGTCGCAGTTGCTGCGTTGCGTTCTCCCTTTCCCCGCAGCGAGTATATGCCCCAGGCCACGCCGGCCCCCAGCATCAGGATCGAACTGGCTAAAGGCGGGGCGGAAAGTCCGGGGAATACAAGTACGACGAGTCCAGTGACCGCGAGGAAGAAGCCGACAATTTGGATCATGCTTAAGCGCTCGCCCTTGTGAAGCCCCCAGAGAATCATCGTGGCCTGAACCGCTCCAAACAAAAGCAAAGCGCCGGTTCCCGCTGAAAGTGCGAGGTATGCGAAAGAAAAAGCCGCGGCGTAAGCAAAAAGAGCAAATGCAGAAGGCCAGCTACCGTCCCGAACCAGTGGGCGCTGACTGAGACGTGCCGAAAAAACCGCAGGTGTTCTATCAGCGGATGCCTTTCTTCGAACGCACATGAGCAACCACAGCGCGATCGCGCCGGAGAAAATACGAAGGAATGTGAAGGAGGCGGGATCGACGCTGGTTTCTTTCAATGCGGCCCGGCATAGGAGTGAATTGCTCGCGAAGGCAATCATCGCCAGAAGCGTGAGTATCAAAATCCTTGCTGATTTCAGCATTGATAAAATTGGAGGCCAATCGCTCGCTGCAAACGCAGTATCAACTTAACCGGCTCGACCTTGTTTGAGCAGCATCGCATTCACCATCCTATTGTACGCTGCAAGGTTTGACTTCCTGGCCGCGCACTACCAGGCGGGGATCTGAGATGGCGAGCGGGACGCCACGCAAGCAAACGCTAATAAAAAGCAATTGATCGGCAGCAGTCCATGGAACCGATCTGATAGGCTCGGAACCAAAATGAAGCTTGCACTGCGCATCGTTATATTTGTCTTCGTAATCTTGCCGCATGTGTCCTCTTTCGGGGGCGCGCGACACTTCGGCTTTATCTATGAAGCACCAACCTCGGCGCCTGGAAGCTTCGAGTTGGAAAATTGGGTCACGTGGGCGCGCACAACCGATCCAGAGCGTTCCGATGAAGTCTCCTTCCGGCACGAAATCGAAATCGGCGTCACCGATCGGCTTCAAGCGAGTATTTACCTGGCCGATTGGTTTTACGAAAATAGCCCAGGGCATTCCGGTTCCACCTACTCCGACTCGGCACTCGAGTTGATTTATAACCTATCGAATCCGGTTATCGATCCGATCGGATTGTCGCTTTATCAGGAATACAAAGTCGGCGACCGATTGTTCGAGTGGGAATCGAAATTGATCGCGCAAAAGAATTTTGGACCGCTCATTCTCGCATACAATGCGACGCTGGAAGCTGTCTGGGAAGGGCAGGGACTAACGGAACGCGAAGGCGAATTTCAGCAAGCACTCGGCGCGAGCTACGAAATTTCGCCGCGAATTTCGGTTGGCTTGGAGTTTCTTCATGAATTCCTCTTTCCCGACTGGGATGACGCAGAAAGAATCAGGAACGTTTTCATTGGTCCGAACGTTTCTTATCGCCATAACAGCTGGTTCGTGACGGTCACCGCGCTTGCGCAACCAACAAACACACCGGATGAGCCGGAGTTTCAACTGAGGACAATCTTCGGTTTCGGCTTTTGAGATGAAAGAACAATCGCTCTGTGTCGCTATGTTTATTGGGTTGTTTTGCGGCTGCCAATCAGACAGCTATGCGCCCCCTCCACCTGTCACCTCGCAAATGCTGGCCGCTTCCGTCAGGAAAGAGTCACATGCCAATTTTGCTATGTTACGAGAAGGTCGGACGCTTTTTGTTCACCGGTGCATTGAATGCCACACGCTGCCCCCGGTCTGGCGTTACAGAACCGACGAATGGCCGGGTATTGTCAGCAGCATGTCGCATCGCTCGAGTCTGAAACCGGCTGAGCGCGAAGCCGTCGTGGCGTACATTTTGGCGGTGCGGTCCCAACGTTGATCTATCGAGCTGCGATTGAATCACCCGTTTGGCCAATTTTGGGTGGTCGGCCATCAACACCTGGGATAGCCGGAGGCATCCCTCTCAGTTTCTTACTTCAAACCGGCGAGCGGCAGACCATTGGCCGGGACCACCAGTGCCATTAGCGCGCGCACGCCACCACATCCTGAGAGTTGGCAGGGTGCTTGTGCTGAATTGCGATGTTGTTACCGTTTGATTCACAATCGGCGAAGGAAAAGTGTCTTGATCATCGACCTGGACCGTGTAACTGACGGCTCCTGTAACATTGCCCCAGTCGAAGGCGATGTTTGTCCCCGGTGCGAAGCGCGCGTCGGCAGCCGGAGAGAGTAACGAAGGCGGAGGAAGCGTTTGGGGAGGTGTTGGCGAAGGGGGTGGGGGAGCGCCGGCGGTAACCGTCAGGTTGGCTGAAGTTGTGGTGTCGAAGAATGCAGTAATGGTGACCGATGTGTTGTTTCCAACGGCGAATGTTGTGACCGTGAAGCTGGCCGACGTCTGGCCACCTGGGACATTGACAATGCCTGGTACCTGGGCAACGGACGAATTACTCGTAGCAAGCGTAACAAAGATGCCGCCGGCAGGTGCCGGAGCGCTCAAGAATACAGTTCCGGTGGCGTTCGTGCCGCCGCGGACGCTAGTAGGACTAATCGTCATCGATTGCAGCAGCGGCGGAGCATTTGGGTCCGGACTTACGTTGACGAAAATAGATTTGGTCACGCCGCCCGCACTTGCGAAGACATTTCCTCCCGTAGGAAGACCCGACACGGTGCTGGTGCCGATATCGAAGCTGTTAGTGCTATTCCCCTGAGCGATGGTGACGTTAGCGGGAACATGAATTACAGACGGGTTATCAGTCGTTAGGCTAACAACGCCTCCACCTGCCGGCGCCGGGATGGCCAATGCGACTGAGGCACGCCCCGTGTGGCCGCCAATAAGATCCTGACTCGCCGGGCCGATTCCCAGTAACGTCGCGGGTCCAGGTGATGGGTCGATCTTAAGTATTCGCGCCTGTGCGCCATTGAATGTTCCGTAACGCGCACCGATAAAAACCCAATGCGGTGCATTGACTTGCGGAGCCGGGAGTGTGTTGAAAGTCGCGCTGATGCTACCGGCTGGCACTGTTACGTTCGGTGGGGTAATCACCTGGCCTTCCATACTTCCTTGCAAGGTTACCAGCGTGCCACCCGCTGGCGCAGCCGAGGTAAGCCTGACCGTTCCTGTGATCGTGTTACCAGCAAGCACCGATGGTTGACTGAGCGTTAGCGATGAAAGACTCGGCGCTGGAGTCGGACTTCCTGCCGGCGTCAGGACAACGGAGATCTGAAAAGCGTGAACACCGCTGTCGGCTTCGGTACCTGGATCAATCGTCACGCGGACCGGAACCGAAACCGCGCTGGTGGCGATACTAAAGTCGGCATCTGTTGCTCCCGCGGGAATAAAGGCTGTGGCAGGTGGCCTAACGAGACTTGTGTCGCCGCTTACCAGCCGAACAGTTACACCTCCGGGCGGCGCAGCCGATTGCAGTGTTACAGTGCCGGTAAATGTAGTCCCGCCGACGACCTTCTCGTTACTCAGTTCCATTCCAAAGAGTATCGGGAGCACTCCGAGCGAATTTTGCTCCCAGCCATCGCCGTAAGCGGCCCGCAGCACACCGATGATTCCATTGGGCGGAACTGGGCCGGTCGTGACCAAACTCACAAACGCATCTGTCCTGCCGGCAGGGATCGTGACCGTCCGTGCGGGAACTTCCGCCTGTGGTATGTCGCTTGCCAACGTGACTAGTGCTCCGCCTGCAGGCGCGGGTTGGTTGAGCATTACCCTCGCCATTGTGGAGTTGCCACCGTAGCCGTTGCCAGGCTCGGTTATGATCGCGAACAAATTGAACCCCGCCGGCGCAGGCGGTCCCGCTGTCACTGAGATCGCGCGCCCAGCGGACCAAGGTCCGGGCACGTCGCCATGCAGAGCCCGCACGCGCCAGAAATAATTGCCGGGCCCGAGAAGATCCGGCGTAATCATGTAATCGGATCGCGTGAGGCCTTCAAGTAGAAGGACGAAGTTCGTGAAGTTCGGAGTGGTGTCGACGTCTAGTTCGTAGCCGGGCACCTGCGGGTTTGCTGTGTCGGACCAGTCAAAAAAGAATGGAGTCGAAACGCTCGCGCCGGCTGCCGGTGCGACTTGCGAAACCGCAGGCGGTACGGGTGCGGCGTTGGTGATGTGGACATTCAGCGTGGCCGACGGCAGGCTGCGCACGTTGTCGGCCGAGACTGCGCGTACGCGATAGTACACATTTGCGAGTGCGTTCCCCCAGCCAGCTTGGGCCTTTGTCCCGAACGTGATCGCATTAGTAGTCAAGGTCAAAGGATAGGAAAATGTAGGTTCGTCATCCACTTCGAGAAGGTAATAATGTGCGCCGGTTACCGCCGACCATTTGATGTCGAAAAATTCGGTCACGTGAAAACTCGCGGGGCTTGTTGGGGTAATGAACATGGGTGCGGCCGGCGCGACACCGGGCCCGGTAATGGTAAAACTCCGCACTGCCGACCACGGCGAATCGACCTCGCCGTTTGGGCCTAGTTGACTATCTTTCACTCTCCAGAAATAAGTGCCATTCGGTAGGCCGCTGACCTTGTCTGCGGTTGCGGTCGGAACAGATGGATCGCCGTCCATATTTGTGAATCCGGAAGCAATCACAGTCGTGAAAGCGTTGGTTGTTCCGACTTGCCAGGTGTAACTGCCGATCGGACCGCCGGGCGCGGATACAGGATCCCAATCAAGGGTGATTGGTTGAACCAAAGATGCGCCATTTGCAGGGGCAGCTAAAACAGGGGCTGGCGGTCCAGCCGGCGTGGGCGTGGGGGTAGGACTCCGTCGTCCGCCGCTCGCATATGTCGGGTCAATCCAAATTAAGAGCAACGTGGCGGTCAATACTGAACAAATCTTTTTTTCAAACATAGCTTTTACACAACCTTCTGCGGGTGTGGGGCGAGAGGCTACGAAAGAAGCAGACGGCAAGACAATTCAGGGAAAGGTTACCAGGCTGTTACTATTCGATGGTCAACTTGCAAGGTACGCGCGAGGTCGAGGCAATCGACCCGCAAGGCCGTGCAGGTTTTATAACACTGTAGCTACTCGATTTTCTCCCAGAACCCGCGGCGATTCTCAATATTTGGGAAAACAAGTTGGCCCTTGTAAAAGGTGAACGGGCTGGATCGGTCGTTGCCCCCGAAAGATAATATCAGAGTTTTGCCTTCAACGTTCCAATGGCCTGTCACGGGCTCCCTGCGCTCGTAGGCCGTGGCGGTCCAGTTCTCAACAGTCCCATCGACATGAAGGACGAGATGCTCGTCTATCGGGCCCGTATAGCCGATCGTAGTTTTTCGCCAATGTCCAATCAAGCGGTTCGAATTTTCCGAAGACGTGCCACTTCCCTCTTGAAATGTACTGATACCTGAGTTGGCAACTTCCGTAGAAAACGCGGCTAGAACAAGAGCGCAAAATTGCGCAAGCCAGGTGATATTGGGGAAAACGTGTTGTGTTCTCATGGGACCTCCGATCCGAGTCTGACAAGGTTACAGACTAATGACAACTCTATTCTGCGTTTGTTGCACGCCCGCGGACTCGAACCGATGTTTGACCGCGTAACATGAAACTTCCAACGATCATCCAGCGGGGGCGATATCCTTCACCGGGACCCGCGCCGCAGGCGCTGGCATGGCAGGGCGACAAATTGTGGATGGGGTCCCGCGATCTGCGCCGAATTTATGTGATCGATCCCAAGAAATGGGAAGTGCTCCAAGAAAAAGAACCGCCTGGCATTCCATGGGCGGCTGTCGCGACGAACGGAACGATTCGTTTTACGATCGGAGAAGGCCCCAACGACGATCGCTATATTCGCCGGTTCGCGCCCGGGATTGGCTTTTCAGAGCGGGACAAGATCGCGTGCCCGGAATTTACCGGATCATACCTTAGCTATGACGGTGAGAATATCTATCTCAGTCAATGGTACAAACATCGCATCCTTAGACTGGATGCCAGTGGCAATATCATCCGCGCTATCGACATCGGCGCGGAGGTCTCAGGTCACGCTTTTATTGATCGAATGATCTACGTGTTGCGCGGGACGGAACAGAATGGCGAGAGCTGGACCATCGCTCGACTCGATCCGCGTGAAGAGAAGCCCGAAGTTAAGGACATCGCGGTCGTGCCGTTCGCCTGCCGCTCGTTGACTTTCGATGGCGCGAAATTTTGGTCGAACCATCGTGCCGCGAACGAAATTGTACAATTCGCATTGCCGCTCTAGCCGCCGGAGAATGCCCAGTGTCAGTCGCGCGGTTACAAAATCCCAGGGCGTTTTCGAAGAGTGCGCGCCGACTGAAAACGTAGGCGCCTGACACAGGCGCCTCTACAATTTCAACAAATCAAGAAATGTTTGTTGGACATTATAGTGTTGCTTTCGCACTTAAGAGCGAGAAAAACAAAATTCCTCTCTGGGTTTTGTTCGTCGCCGTGCAGTTTCTCGATTACATCTGGGCGACGCTTGTTTTGCTTGGGATCGAGAAGTTGCGCGTCATCAAAGGCTTCACTGCTGGCAGCATGCTCGATTCGTATTTCCATCCGTATTCGCACAGTCTGATCACGGCGATTCTTTGGAGCTGTGTCGGCGCTATCGTTTACAAGCCAATTTGTAGTTGGCTCGGATTTGTCTATACGAAGTCAGCCGCTTTGATTATCAGTATCGCCGTTTTCTCGCACTGGATTCTCGATCTGATTGCGCATCCCCGCGATCTCGCGATCTACGACAATACGTGGAAAGTGGGTTTTGGTTTGTGGAATTATCGCGACCCGGAGTTTGCATTGGAAATCGCGCTGCTTGCGGTCGGGATCATGCTATATGTGGCGCGAAATGCGATGCCGGCGATTGGTAAAGGAGCGGTGGTCGCTTTCGGAGTCGTGCTTGTTGTCATCCAGATCGGTGATACATACGTGCCTCGCGATCCATTGACGGACAAGGAAACTGTCATGGGCGTTTGGATTTTCTACACGCTCTTTGTAATGGTCGCTTTCATGGTAGAGAAAATCGGGAGTCGGAGACAAACTAATGCACCGTGATTGTGATTGTCTTCGGTGTCTCCGGCGCAGGGAAAACCACGATTGGCAAACTGCTCGCCGAAGGGCTTGGCTGGCGATTTCTTGAAGCGGATGATTTTCATCCTCGCGCCAACATTGACAAAATGCGGCGTGGAATTCCGCTGACTGATGAGGACAGGAGTCCCTGGCTCGACAGCTTGCGCGAGCAGATCGGGAAATTTGTTGAAGCACGCCAAGACGCGGTGCTTGCCTGCTCGGCATTGAAACGGGTGTATCGGGAGCGCTTACGCGTCAGCGACGACGTGAGGTTTGTGTTTCTGCGCGGAAATTACGCGCTGATTGAAAACCAACTACGTCGCCGACGCGGCCATTTCATGAATCCTGCTTTGTTGAGGAGCCAGTTTGCTGATTTGGAAGAACCGCGATCAGTTGAGGACGCCGTAACGATCGAATTAGGACGGACTCCGGAAGAGCTTGTTCAAGAAATCAAAACGAAGCTGCTCTTGTGCAGGAACGGCTAAAAACGATCTGACAAATGTTGTAGCGCTGCCGCGCAAGGGGGCCTGAATCTTCTGAGTCGCACGTTCCAGACCGCGCACGGCTCCGTGGCTACAGCCCGCGTGCAGATTCATGAGACACTTTCTTGGTAAAGATTATCACTCTCGACATTGAAAAGCCGATTCCAGCGGGCACGATAATTTTCGAACGCGATGTGCCCTCCCAATTGCATCATTTGCTCCTCGGAAAACTGATTGCGCAGACGCGCATACAGATCGTCGGAAACGTTTGAGGGCGTGTCGGTCAAGGCATCGGCCAGTTCAATGACCAATCGTTCCGTGTCGTTAAAAAGTGTTCTGTCGTCGCCGTTGACGGCGCGCAGTTTCTCATCGCTCACACCTGCTTTTCTGCCCACGGCAGAGTTGACGTCTACTCAAAACGGGCACCCAATGCGGGCCGCAGCGCGGATTCTTCCCAGTTGGATGTAGCGCAGCGATACGAGTCGCTTGCGGCTCAGAGCAGCTTCCATTGCTATCCCGCCCCACACGAGACCTGGCAGGCGCATCTGGATCTTGGCCGGTGTCAGGTCTTTTCTGAACATTTTGCGCATCACTCCATAGAACCAACGCAGATGCCACGGAGCCTGTTTCTTCTCCAACCCTGCAATTCGAGCCATAGCTAATCCGTTTCGTTTTGCGCAATGGATTTGGTCTTAACATCCAAGAAGCACCTGATTGATTATGTGTGCCCTGGTTTTCTCAGCGAAGCGAGTTTGTTCACGAGACTGTTCGTGGTCTTTTCTAAAAACATTCCCCATGCACTCAGCACAGCCAGAGTTGGCACGCAGATCAGAAGGAATACCCAGATCGGCACCTCGCGAATGCGGAGTCCAAGCCAGATGACGTAGGGTTGATGAATGAGATAAAAGCCATAGGAAAAAAGTCCCACGAGTCCGAAAAGGTTAGCTGGGCCTTTGAATGTCAAAATGATTCCAGCAATGCCGACGATTTCGAGCATGCAACATGTGCCCGTAGCGAAATCGACGAAGATGTATTCATAAAGGCCGTTGTAGAGCTGCAGCGCTGCAGGGTAGAGGATTAGTCCAAGAACGAGTCCAGCGCCGCGAAGTAAAAACCACTCCGCGCGTGCGGTTGACCGCGTGTGCCACATGGCGATCGACATTCCCAGCGCGAACTCGGGCAAGCGACAGACCGCGAAACCACCCAGCACCCACAGGCCATTTAGCTGCCAGACGACAAGTAACAGGTAACGCGCGAAAAATCCGGCCGCACATGCAATTAACAAAAACCACCAAGGACCCAAGCGGCGCGCCATCAGAAAGAGGAGCGGAAAAATCAGATAAAATTGGATCAGCATGGAAAAGTACCACCACGCCGCGTTGAGGTACATGAAATTCATCTGAATATCGATGAAGCGCAGACCGAGCAGGCTCAGAATGATGCGGTCGTCCACTGGTTCCAGCCGCGCAACGAAGGGCGAAAGGAGATAAACCAAATGGGCGACCCAGTACATTGGATAAAGACGCAGGAACCGCGCGCCATACCACGCGCTCCATCCGATTGAACCGGACTCGGCACGGCGCATGGTCGATTGCATCACCGTCCAACCACTCAGGATGATGAAAACACCGACTGCATGAAATCCAAGTCCTGAGACCTTTAGCCACGCCAATCTAAGAATGCTTAGCGCGCCCGCGCCGAGGCTGGTCCAATCGGCCGGTGGAAGAACGCCGTGCTGAAAATACGTTGTGAAGAAATGAAAGTAAGCGACGAAAAGAATCGCCAAACCCTTTGAGATATCGATCCAAAGGAGGCGTTTCACTGCATCGGCTTAGCAGGCTGAAGCCGCCTAGGTCAAGGCGTGCTGATCTTGCTCCGACCTGACATGCGAAGAGTTGCGGCTCACTAAATAGCTTGTGAACTGACCACGCTGGCCGATCGAGTGGTGCTTCCGGCGAGTGCGAGGATCACGTCGGCTTTCGCGATGGTGCCGAACGGAGAAAGAGATTCAGCACCGACGAAAACCAAATCCCCGTCAGCCACACAGGGGAAAGAGCACGAGCGTGGTCCAAAGGCTCCCGGCATCCACGCCGAACCAGAGAGTGACGGCGCTGGCAGTTAGGTTATCTCCTGATCAGAAAGGAGATCGAGTACCCGCCTTGAAAAACAAAACCGTGTCAAACGTGCGGTGCGATCATTAGAAAAATAGTTACTACGTATCGTCGTGGATGAGAGAACTGGATTCCTATTTGAATGACCATCTGGCCGGCTCAGTAGGTGCACTCGAGCTCCTGGATCATTGGATCAAGCTCTGCGATGGCAAGCCGCTGGCGAAGTTTTTCGCCGGACTGAGGGAGGAGATCGAGACGGATCAAAAGACGCTCCAGGAGTTAATGCGCACGCTTGGAACGAAGCAAAGTAGTATTCGACGGGCAGGCGCGTGGGTGGCCGAGAAATTTAGCCGGGCGGGCCTCGCCATCGCGGGTGACGAAAGCGACGGACTGGATCTCGTGCTAGCACTGGAAACAATTGCGATGGGAATTACGGGCAAAAAACTTCTTTGGCGTGCTCTGGCCGCAGCCGATGTACCGAGACCAGGCAATATCGATTTTGTGGAATTGGAACAACGCGCTGAGGAACAAATCGCACGAGTCGAACTTGAGCGTATGCGCGCCGCGCGCGAAGCGTTTTCAGGCAACCGCGCAAAGGCGGAGGGCGCTAAGTGACCAGTTACAAAAATCGCCGTTAAACGATAGCGGCCGGGAAATTCTGAACGTCGTCGTCGAAATTCCAAAAAAGAGCGGCCACAAAGATGAGTACGACCTGATCTAGATGCGTTCTGCTTCAATCGCAACGGTCGTTAACTATTCGCGTTTGATTCCAATGACCTTCCAGAGCTTGTACGGCTCGGTCCGCGTGGACTTCCCGTTATTGAACCGCGGCATGTTTTCGATCTGCGACGCGGTCACGTACATTTCGCCGTTCGGTCCCCAGCTTAATGTGTCTGGCCAGAGCAGACGTTTGTCCGCGACGATTTGCTCGACGCGCTTGTTCGCGGGGTCCCAACGCACGATCGCGCTGTTTTCAAGATCCGTAAGATAAACGCTGCCATTCAGCCCTTCGAGCATCCCATCAGGCGCCGGCGTCTGCCCGACGTTTTCTACCTTCGATTCCAACTCCCGTTTCCCGAGTCTCTCGTCTCTGAGGAAGGTCGTTTTGATCCGGTAAAGGGTATGACCAGTGAGCGCGTGATAATAAAGATAGCCGTTCTTTGCATCCAGCGCGATGCCATCGGATGCGATCTGGGGCGGCGTTTTCTTTTGCTGGTCGATTAACGCTTTGCCGTCCACGACGAGCTTGATGTCCTTTTCGGGTTGAGTCGATCCATGGCCATCGAGAAGTCGGCGCGCTTTGCCGCTTTTAAGATCGACGACAATGATCGCGCCTCGTCCCGATTCGGTGATGAACGCGGTGTTTTCGCGCGTGTCGATACGAACGTCGTTGAGATAACTTTTCTTCGGCGCGACGTCTTCACCGAAGGGAATTGTTTGCACGACCTGGTTCGTAGCGAGGTCAATCTTCACCAGTTTCGGTCCGCCCTTGACGATCTCCTGCATTTTCGGCGCCGCTGGATCGAGGACCCATAAGTTGTCCTGATCGTCGACCACCACACTTTGTACACAGACAAAATGCGAGGTTGCAGGACCGGGCTTGTTCCACTCGTCATCGGGAAACGCTTTTGGTTGGCCGTCCACAATCTCTGCGACCGAGATTGAGTGGTCATCCGACCAGTAAGGAAAATTCACGAAGATGCGGCCAGACTTTGTCGAGACGCCCACGCCAGTCAGTTGTTTATCGGGAAAACTGGCAACCTCTTGTAGCTCTGCAGCGGACGCGATGATTGTGGTGCTCATAAAAAAAATCCCGAGGGCGAGTTGAATGCGCACAAATATAGTTCGCGACTCCTATCGAAACCGGATGACTAAACGAGAAAAAGCCGGTCGCGGCTACACGTGTCAACCGGCGGCCCGCCTTAGACGGATCGTTCTCCGGTTTGCATTGGAGCGCCGCGTATTCTGAGTGCAAGAAGCGCCGCGACCACCGCTAGTCCCCCTAACAAGAGGAACGCACCAGTGTGAGTCCCGGTGTATGCCTTGAATATCCCGATCAGCGTTGGCCCGGCGAAGCTGCCGACATTTGCAATCATCGTCACCAAAGCTATCCCGGCGGCCGCGGCCGGCCCGGTAAAGAACTGAGTCGGCATCGACCAAAACGGGCCGTAACTCGCGCAATGCCCCAGCGGAACGAGGGCGAGAGCGATAATGGCTAAGAGGGGCTGGCGCAGCAGGGCACATCCTACAAGGCCTATCGCCATCACGGACAGCGGCACAGCTATGTGTATGGCTCGCTCACCGGTGCGATCTGAATGATAGCTATTCAAAAGCATCCCCACGATTGTTACGGCACTAATCGCACCAAGCACCAAACCTACCTTGAAGTTACTAAGTCCGGTAAGCGACTTGATAATGAGCGGGGCCCAGAACGAGTAACCATAAAATCCAGCCGCTACCAAAAGGAAGATGATCCCCAGGTTCCAGATAGTTTTATCGGTGAGCGCTACGCGGATGTTCGGTATTGGCAGGCAAGCTTTTCGCTCGGCCGCGAGTGTTTCCACCAGCCAGTCGCGTTCTGCTGGAGTCAGCCAATGCGTTGTTTCGGGGCGATCCTTCAGATAGAAGAGCACGCTGGTGCCCAGGATTACCGCAGGCAACCCTTCCAGGAGGAACAACCATTGCCAGCCCGCTAACCCATGAAGACCATCTAACTCCAGCAAGGCTCCCGATAAGGGGCCTCCTATTAATCCGGTCACAGGGACCGCAGTCATGAAAGCCGCGATCGCTCGCGCACGATGTGCGGTAGGATACCACAGGCTCAAATAGTAAATCACTCCGGGAAAGAATCCGGCTTCAGCTACTCCAAGAAGGAATCGCAGCAGGTAAAAGGTTGCAGGAGTCCGCACAAACAGCATGCCGGCTGAGATCAGGCCCCACGTTACCATGATTCGTGAGATCCAAAGCCGGGCTCCAACTCGTTCCAGGATGATATTGCTTGGAATCTCAAAGAGACAATAACCGAGAAAGAAAATACCCGAGCCAAAACCAAACACTGTCGAGCTAAACCCAAGATCAGTGTTCATTTGCAACCCGGCAAAACCGACATTCACCCGATCCAGCCAGGCGATAACGTACAGGACGAATAAAAATGGAATTAGTCGCGACGTGATTTTGCGCAGCGTGTTTGCCGGCAAGATCTGTAGGTTAGCTGGACCAACAGCGTAAGCGGAGTCGCTTGGTCTCTGCATGCCTCACGCACCTTAGAGGGCCGCCACTATATTGGAAGTCATGATGTTTGCTTGCCATCGGGTTCGCTTTCCGTTACAGATCGCGTCCTTCAACGCCAACAACATCATGAGAGCCCTTGCCGTTTTCACTGCAATTATCACGTCGCTCACCGCTGTCCACGCAACGGTGCCTATCATTGTTACCGGTCCTGCTCACCTGCGGACGGCAGTGAAATTATGTAGCAAAGCGAGCAATCAGCTGAGAAATGGGGATATTGCCGGTGCAAAGCGAAACGTTGATGCGGCACTTCGAATCGATCCGAAGTTGTGGCCAGCCCTCTTTGTTCGCGCGCAGATTTATCGAAGCGAGGGTAAATACGACCTGGCTATTCAGGACTGTAACGAAGCGCTCCGACAATACCCGGGCTGCGTGGAAGCATCGCTGTTGCGTGCGAGTGTCAAAGTGCGTCTTGGTAAATACGCGCAGGCGTTGAAAGAATTCAATTATCTGATCTCCCTTCATCCTCGGCCTGTGACATTGGCCAGAGCACTGAGCGATCGTGCCTGGTTTCAAGCGACTTGCCCGGACCCGTCGTTTCGCAACGGGAGACAAGCAGTCAGGGACGCAAAGGCCGCTTGCAGTGTCATGCAGTGGAAGGACGAAGATATGATCGATACACTTGCCGCTGCCTATGCGGAGACTGGCGATTTTGCTTCTGCGACGCGTTACGCAGCGAAGGCGTTGACAATAAAGAACATTACACCACTGGACACGAAACGCATTCAACAGCACCTGACGTTATTTCAGCAGAATCGACCGATTCGATTATAGGCAGGCATCCGGTGAGGCTCGTCATGGTTTGTTGGCCCCGTAATGCCGAATCGCGGGGTTTGGAAGGCTGCGGGAAAACGATTACGCCAAATACGATATGGGCCGCGTTCGCTACTTACCGATGAGGATCAAGATGCCGGCTGCCAGCGCCAGGAGTGCGATCACGATGCCCGGCAACGCAAAGTGAAGGAGTGCAGTGATTCCGACAAGAATCAGATAGATCGCAAGAAGGAGCATTCCGAGGTTTTTGGTGATGTTCATGGCTTCGTTCTGAGGCAAGGCCACCATGTTTGCACGCCTAAAATTACGCGGTGCAGAATCATTTACGGAGCCTGGCTTACCACCTTCACAGCAGGGCATCATTTCAAAGTTTGGACTGCATTCTGAACTGCGTGTGCCGCTGGTTCCGTTCGTCGGTGGATCGCCAATTCCAGTTCAGAAAAGCAACGCGCTACTGGTCTCGATTTAAGCCGCGTGAGGGGAGCTCACTTTCGACGGGACAAGAATCGCGTCGCTCATTCCATGTAGAAACTTCTTGTCCGCTGGAACAATGGTGGCCAGTGTGCCGCGTAATTTCACGCGATCGTCCTCAACGAAATAGTAAGGGCACAGGCGCACACGGCCTTTCATTGTCTTTAACTCGTTAGAATCCGGATCCCAGTACTGATGCTCGACTAATCGCCCTTTGTGAAAGCGTTGCAATATCGTCGGCGACGATTCGAACGTCTCAAGAGCGTGATTGATTCGTTTTTCCCACTCTGCATGCGGCAGATCGGCACCCAGGGCGATGCCACGGCTGCCCCAGCTAAGCGGGGAAAAACCGCTCACTTTCAAAAGAAGATCCCGGTCTTTCTGGCTAAATCTCGCTGCCTCGCGCCAATCATGTATCTCCAGGCGCGGAATGACCGCATGTTGCGGCAAAGGGGTTGGATCGAGCAGCCACGAGTAGGGGATCACTTCCTGTAGTTTGACGAAATATTTCTCGCCCAGTTCGCGTCGCCAAAATTCGCGCAGCGGCTGCATCCAAAAAAGCGCAAACCACATTTTCTCCTCGAGATACGGTTTGATCGGCGGTGTGATCGAGATGCGACCCTCAGCATTCGCCCGCAGCGTGTTCTCGATCCCGGGAATGTTCGGCAGATCGAATAATTCGAAGAAACGGTACACGGCGCGTCCGTCCCTCGGCTCATAATTTTCAGCGGCTACCACGCGCCAACTGTAGCCGGGGTCGTTGACCCCGGCCGGGTTGGAATTACGAACAGGATCGGAGTCACCGACTCCTGCTACAATTGGCATCGCGGCTCGAGTATCCAGCATCTTCTGGTTCAATCGCGCGGCGATCCATTCCATCTCTGGTCGATAGGTGGCGGCCTCTTGCGAGATGACGATGTCACCGCCGTTTGGAAGCACAGTCCGAAATCCATCCAGCATTCCGTCGGCGCCTCCGATGATCTCGTTGTCGAATGTTGAATAGGTTTGGTTGAGCCAACCAGTCAGGCCGATTCCGCCTGGCACCGAATCGATCTCGGCAATGATGTAGCCCTTCTCGGTCAGAATGAGGTCGGGGCGAATCACCCGGGGCAAGTCGTCCCGAATTTCTTTGCGCCTCGAAAACTCAATCAGTTCTTTTGGTTTACCGGCATCGAGATAACGCGCCACCCATGCAGGCTGTTTGCCCTTAACGCTCAGCTGATAGAGTTGATTGCAGGCGCGCTGAAAAATGAAGAGCCGATGCCCGAGTTGTTCAACTTCAGTGACAAATTTTTTTTCGATCGGAAAAGCATCAGGCGAAAGAAGCCAGGCCTTTTCTGCAAAAAGACCTTCCTTCGGGAAAGCCGCGTGAATGGCTGCTAGCCTGTCGTCCTGAGTATCCACTTGTGGCACGAAGCGAACGTCCAACGCTCAACCCGCCTCCGCAAACGCTACGGCGTAGCAGGCGCGAACGTCCAGCGCCGAATACAAATGTCTGAATTGAACATCAGGCATGGACGTTGGCGTTCGGGCGTTGGCGGCTCATTTACCTGCCGCCATTTTCTTCAGCGCGATCTTAACCAATTCTTCCGCCGATTTCGCTTCGCCTTTCTCCTGGAGGTCGCGCACTGCTTTGTGCGCATCGATCTGTTTGTAGCCAAGCGCGATCAACGCGAGAACGGCCTCGTTGGCCTGCTCCTCCTCTGGCGTGGGCGCATGTGCCGCACTGGCTGCTTCCCATGCTGCCGCCACGCCGAGCTTGTCTTTCAATTCCAGAATGATTCGCTCCGCGGTTTTTTTCCCGAGCCCACTGATTTTTGAAATTGCCGTGACATCGGAGTTCACGACCGCGGCCTTGAAATTATTCACGCTCATTCCGCTAAGTACTGCGAGCGCCAGTTTCGGCCCGATGCCGCTGACATTGTTGACGAGCAAACGAAAGAGATCGCGCTCCGCGGGCATCATGAATCCGTAAAGCACATGCGCGTCTTCGCGAACAGCCAGATGGGTGAGAATGCGAATCGGCTGACCCGGTTCAGGCAGCCGATCGTAGCTTGAAAGCGAGATAAGAACCTCGTAGCCAACGCCACCGACATCGATGATTGCGTGCGTAGGCAAAGCGCTCACCAGTTTGCCATCGAGAAAAGTGATCATGGTTAACCGATCGTTAAATAGTTAAATCGTTGAATCGTCAATGTGCTTCACTCCGGTTTCAGCACGAGCGTGAGATCGATAAATTTGCCCTTGGCCACATTGAAGCCACGCGTCGAGAACATTTTCCAGTCTTGCGGCGGGTCCGCAAAGAGTGTCCCCGCAGCAGATGTTGGCACAATTACAAAACGCGGTCCGGACTTGGACATGAAGTCGACTGCATTCTTTTTGTTGAGCCGCGTGAGAAAGCCTTGCACGCGCGAGCGAAAATACCAAACCACACTTGGTTCCTCGAACTCGACGGAGGCAAATTGCGTGTTCGTTTGCAAATACGTGTGCGATTCGCGAAAAAGCTGGTAGGCGGGAAAAAACCGCGCAACGAGTGGGGGAACCACCAAAGCAATCGCGATACAAACACACGTCGTGCTGGTAGCGATGGTTCGAAACGAGAAGCCGTGATTTGTAGCGGGCGCGGCTCCTTGCCAATGCCGCGCAAGCAAGAGCGCGAGTAAAGGAAAGGCCGGCAGGGTATAATGGGGCAGCTTAGTGCTAACCAGTGTGAAGATCACAAAAATGACCGCGATGCCTGTCAGCAGATAGTTGTCGATTTCCTTCCCGCTGTAGCCGGGATTGCTGATTCCAGCCTTCTTTTGTCTCCACAATTGCCGAATCAACCACGGCAACCTGATCGACCAGGGAAAGAAGCTGACGAAGATCGTTACAAAATAGAACGGTAGAAGCAGCAGATACATCCCAAACGAGCTCGCTCCGTGACCTTCCATCGTGGCGAGCGAACGACCAATGACATGTCGCCCGATTCCAATCGCGAAGAATTGGCCGTGAGTTTGAATCAGCGCTGGGATTCCCCAGAGTGCGACAACCCCGACCATCAGCAAAATTCCACGCAGGAATTTGAAGTGCCGAGCCAATTGCCAATCTCGCCGCAAGACGATTGTTGTTAAGACCGTGAGCAGCGGTATCCACGCGATGGGACCTTTCGCGAGAAAACCTAGAGCAAGCGAGAGATAGAATGCCCACCACAATCTCCATTGGATCTTGAATGTTGGGCGTTGAGCGCTGGACGTCGGGCGTTGAATCAGTTCATACCCGACCCAACTCGCCAGCGTCATGAACAACACGAGCCACATATCGGCGACTGCGGCTTTTGCATGAACGAAAGTCTGTAGCGATAGCGTGAAAATGATCGCTGCCCACCAGCCGGCTGCGGCCGCACCGATGCGGTAGCCCCATCCAACAATCACCAGTGCCGTCAGTGCAGCCGCGATCGCAGATGGAAAACGCGCGCCGAAATCGCTTTCACCAAAGATTCGATAGCTTGCCACTTGCGCCCAATAGGCGAGGGGAGGCTTGTCGAGTCGTAGCTGATTGTTGAAGTGAGGAACGACGTAATCGGGGCGCTGGATCATTTCCCGTGATGCCTCCGCGAAACGCGGCTCGTCACGATCGATCAACGGCAAGCTCCACGTACCGGCAAGATGGAACAGGACCGAGCCGAAAAACAGAAGGACAGAATTGCGTATTGCGGATTTCAAGAGCGCGCTCAAAATAGCGCCCGCTAAAACTGACGGGAACTTTATTGTGAAGCGCGCCGCTGTTTTTTACTGGCTGATCGGAGTCGTCATCGCGGCGATAGCGATCGCAATTGCGTTTCATTTTGACGGGTCCATGCGCGATTTCATGGCGCGGCATCAAAGCCCCATGACGCGCAACTTCATGCGCAACGTTAGTTTGTTCGGTGACTGGCCTTCGCACGTTGCGCTTGGATTACTCCTTTTAGGAACCGCCTGGCGGCGCCACAGCAAAAAATGGATGCGCATTTTTTTTTCCATGTTGCTGGCAATGGCGATCGCTGGGGTTGCCGGTACCGTTATCAAACGCACGGTTCCAAGGGCCCGCCCGTCTGTGAAATCGGAGCTGCGGTGGGGAGGTCCGCGTTTCAGCACGAAATATCACGCGTTTCCCTCCGGTCACGTTCTAGCGTCGACCGCATTTTTTGGTGTCTTGATCTTCGCGCGCCGCCGTGTCGGCCTCGCGTGCCTTCCAATCCCGATTCTGATCGGGTTCTCTCGAATGTACCTTGGCGCGCATTACCTGTCCGATGTTGTGTGCGCAGCGGTACTGGGAATTCTATGTGCTGCCCTGATTTGGCGTTTTTTCGCGCGCGAACCGAGTAATCACCAAACACTGATCGCTGTTCACGATTCACATCAGAAGGACTCTCGTTAAAAATCGAAGAGTACGAGCACGACCAGGAATAGGATTTTGAGGCGCGGAGGGGGTGAGATTCGAACTCACGAGACCTTTCGGCCTTCCGGTTTTCAAGACCGGCGCAATCAACCGCTCTGCCACCCCTCCGGAGTCGCATATTTGCGGTCGGAAATTCATTACCCAATTACTTCATTACTCAAAGTGAAATAACGCAGCGCTTCAGTAATGAAGTGTCGGAGCGATGGAATGTTGGAGTAATGGCAAGATTTCGGTCGACACTGCGATATGTTCATGTGAACTTACTGGATGGCGAAGAAGTTCCAGCCTGTCGTTGTAGAGACGCCGCCAAGCCGCGCGGCCATTCACGGACGTGGTGCCTCCTGGAGCCCCGCAAATCGCTTCGAAAAGCTGCATGTCGATCTAAATGACGTCGATGTTGTCGACGTTGATCCTGAAACGGAAGAACGGCCGCAACGCGGAACGCAATATTTTCGCGACGAAACCAAATCGGTCATCACTCGTAACAACAGTCCGGATGTCGGGTTTGAGACAAGCCTGAATCCGTATCGAGGGTGCGAACATGGCTGCATCTATTGTTACGCGCGACCAACGCACGAATATCTCGGCTTTTCCGCCGGACTCGATTTCGAAAGCAAGATCATGGTTAAAACAAGCGCGCCGGAGTTGTTGCGCGCTGAACTGGAATCGCCGCGGTGGCAGCCGCAAACGCTGGTGCTGAGTGGCGTGACCGATCCGTATCAGCCGGTCGAGCGAAAGCTCGGCATTACTCGCGGCTGTCTCGAAGTGCTCGCCAGATTTCGCAATCCGGTGGCGATCATCACAAAGAACCGCCTTGTTACACGCGACGTCGATCTTTTGCGCGATCTCGCCGCGCATAATGGAGTGGCTGTAAATATTTCAGTAACTTCGCTGGACTCGAATTTGCAGCGAGTGCTTGAGCCGCGGACGTCGTCCCCCCAAGCGCGCCTCGATGCGATCCGGCAACTTCGCAGCGCCGGAATCCCAACCGGCGTAATGGTTGCACCGATCATCCCTGGGCTCACCGATCATGAAGTTCCGAAGATTATTGACGCCTGCGCAAAAGCGGGTGCTCAATTTGCCGGATACACAATTGTTCGCCTGCCGTGGGTGGTCGCGCCACTATTTGAACATTGGCTCGAGGAACATTTTCCCGAGCGCAAAGAGAAGGTGCTGGGACGCATCCGCAATTTGCGAGGAAACCGGCTGAACAATTCCCAATGGCACACGCGCATGACTGGCGAAGGTATCTTCGCCGAGCAAATCGCTTCGATGTTTGCCATCTCCTGCAGGCGGAACCGAATGTGCGCGCGTCCGAAACTCTCTTGCGCGTCATTCCAAAGACCGACGACGCAACTGCGTCTTTTCGGTTGAAATCATTTATCGTTTCTTGAAGCAATTTGTGCGGCCGCATCCCTTGCTGCAAACGAAACATTAAAGCGGCCGCTGCGAGCCTGCACTAGGTGCGGAGAGGCGGTTATTGGAGGCCGTGCTTATTCATAAACACCGCGCCAGGTTAAGTCCCCGTTAGTTCCTGGCTTCCTCCCCTCGCAGTGTGTTGCACTGTTTCAGTTCTAATCCCTAATCAAGAAACGCCGAGACGTGTTCTTTACCGCTGAATGGACTATCGATTTCGATCAAGTAAGCGCTTAATGCACGTCCGTCGCCACCGCGAATTCTTTCTCTCCGTCGGTGAACACGAGCAGCGGTTCGTTTTCCTTTAGGCCGAGTGCTTTTCGAGCGCGATCCAATTGTTTACTCGAATCGGTAAATTCGAAATAACGTTCGCCGGCGCTAAGTGGAACCGCGCGCTGACCGAATCGCGTACGACAATCACCATCAAGCCCTTTCAGGCGTTGTGGGGCGGCCCGAGGTAGGGGAATTCGGTGAGTAGATCGTGGTGGGGCCCTACTTTATCCTCCGTGACCTTCCCATTTGTGAGGATAGCTAGGATGGCATCCTGGACGTCGTCGGTAAGTGCCCGGCCATTGGCCGGAAAGGACGCCGGGCGCGTGGGGTCATAGCGCAGGAGGTCCGGCAGCAGTTTCCCTGCAACCCGCCTTGCTTCCTCCGGCGTATACCCACCCGCGTGCTCCAGCGCGTGCGCGAAGACGGCCACGAAGCGGGCATCTTCCACCGGCTCCCCAGCGAGGTAGGCAGCGTTCTGCTCGCCGGCAAGGAAGGGAGTTTGTGCGGGGAGCGCGCCGCGGTCCGCCTGGACCCAGCCCCCGCCCGCTCCGTCCGCCGGAACTAGCGTGCGGGCCCACAGGCCAACCGCTCTGGAACCCCAGGGCCGAGTTGGGCAGCTCCAACACGATGCTGCACACGTCCTGATCGGAGAAGTAATCGTCGCCAGTGAACTGCAGGTTGTTCAACGCGCCCTCCACGTCGAAGAAGAAGGGGTCGCTGCGCCAGCCCGCGAAGAAGCGGTAGTTGCCGACCTCCGTCACTTGCGCCTCCCGTCCTGTCGAGACCGGCGCCCCCTCGAAGATGGCTTGCCCGCCGTCGCCTGTCCCGGCGGCCTGCGCGTCCTCAACGCGGCGCAGTGTTGCGGTCTGTGCTCCACCTTTGGACGCCGAGAACCGCACGCGGTAGGCGATATTGGCGACGGCATCGCCGTCCGTGTCAACCTTCAGCTCGTAGATGGCCTCGGGCGCGAAGGGCTCCGTAGTGGTGGGCCCCGGCGGCTTCTTGGCGGCGGACGGGTGCACGTCCATGACCAGGATCGACTTGCCCGCGTCCCCTGGCTTGGGGAAGGCATACAGATCGGTGAGGTCCAAGCGCGCGTCTCCGCGCGGGAACCCGAAGTCGGGACCGGAGTAATGGTGCGACATGGACTATTTCTCCTCTCGTTCGTGGCGCCAGATCACCAAAAAAGGTCGACCGTTCATTACGGCACGCTGAATTCTGCCGCAAGCACTTATTATTTCGGAGACGGACCACAAATTGACCGTGTGCCACGCACAATATTTAATTCCGCAGTTTCGCTAATGATTTATCGTCAACTCAGACGAAACTGATCGCCTTCTTGAGCTGAAAAGAATCACGCGTCAGGGGTTCAGTCCAAACGAACCAATCCTCACGGATGAGTCCGCGCGAAGTTAGTTTGCCATGACGTTACGTCGGCGCAGCCGCGGGCATGCTCAGCTGGGCTGCCAGTCCTAAGACTTCGAGGGTTTTTGGTGCGTGAATCCAGTTGGAGATGGCAATGCTCACTTGGTGCATTGCATGATGGGCTGATCACCAGCGTCCGCCGAGTCTCCCTCAAAAGTGGCAGGCCTACTCCCTTCAACCGCAGCAGAGAAAAATCCCACGAGTGCGAACTGGCCGCCAGGGGGTTCCGGCTAAAAGGTAAAGTCATGAAAATATTACATCACCTTTCAGGTAAACTAATCATGGTTGCAATCGCGTGCAGCTTGGCTGCCAGTGCCCCCATTCAGGCGCGAGTGGCCAGATCGAACTCTGCCTCGGCCCGTTCCAAGGAGGACGCTCGTTTGGTTGTGACCCGGGCAGCTAATTTTGGGACTTTCCAGTTCCTCATCTTGTTTGTCGACGGTGTACAGGTTGCGGATTTGGGGCTTGGTCAGAGTTACGATGCGGTGTTGCCCCCTGGGCAGCATGTCTTGTCGGTAAGCACGACTCCACAGATCTATCGGCGTGTACCGCCGACTCAACGACGCGTTAACTTAGAACCCGGCGAGACTTACGCATTTACCGGGTTTTGGAAGAACTCTTACAAGGCTTACCTCGAGAAGAACGGCAGCTCCAAGAGAATCATTACACCGAGCAGCCCAGGTGGCTCCGATTGAAGTAACACTGTAATTATCGAGCGCATTGCCGCGAACAGCGACAAACGCGATGCGAATACCGCCGAGTACGATCAGAGCGAGAAAGATCGATCCAAGAACGATAAAGAATTCCTTCACATTGGTGTCTAAGTGGAGCTAACTAGGATTGGACGAATCTATACGAACAGAAATCATCGATGACATCATGGCCGGATCATTCGCCGTCCGGCAATCAAAAACGATTCTAGCGCGATCCTGCAAGGCGGGCCGGTAGGTGAGGCAACACCATGGTTTAATCGTCAAGGGCAAGCGCATATCGTGTCCACCGCAATACGATTACCGCGATCCTGCGAGGCGGGCCCGGAGGTTGAGGCAACGCCATGGTTTCGAACATGGTTTTCCATTGATCCGCAGCCTGCGAGCATCAGCCCAACGATCAACATCAGTATTGTTTTCATTTGTGCTTCCCTTGTTGATCATGGCCAGATCATGTGCCGTCTGGCAATCAAAAACGATTCTGGCGCGATCGTGAGACGCGGAAAGCGTTTCGTTATGCGAGCGGATGAAAAGTTGACTGCGTTTGTGGAACTGGAATCGGCGATTCGCGCTTGCGGCGAATGGCCTCGACAAGCTGGCGAGATTTTTCCGAAACTCCCCGGATATGAAACCACGCACTCCACCAGTTCTAATCACAATTGCACTCGCCTGTTTTGCGCTCGTCCAAAACACGCAGGCGGTCAGTCCACCACCGGATGGAGGCTATCCCGGCGCCAACACGGCGGAAGGCCAAAACGCCCTTTTGAGTCTCAGCAGCGGCACATACAATACGGCCGTTGGTTTCTCGTCGCTCAAAAGTAACACCATCGGGAACCTCAACACGGCCATCGGCGTTAATGCGCTGTCTTTTAACACCATTGGTTACAGTAATACAGCCAACGGTGTCAATGCACTCTATAGCAACACGACGGGAATCGAGAACACGGCCAGCGGAGCATACGCCCTCTTTCGCAACACCGGTGCCGACAATACGGCCACGGGAGCATACGCTCTGTTTAACGCCACGGGCGGCCTCAATACGGCCACGGGAGCATACGCTCTGTTTAACAACACCACCGGCGGCTTCAACACGGCCACCGGTTATACGGCGCTCGCTAACAACACCACCGGAGACGACAATACGGCCACGGGAGCGCAAGCTCTTGCACACAACGTCACCGGCAGCCTTAACACTGCCGTCGGTTTTTTTGCGCTCTGGGGCAATGTTAGCGGCCACCGGAACACGGCCATCGGCTATACGGCTCTCGAGAGCGGCCATGGTAGCGACAACACGGCTGTCGGTGCTTATGCGCTTTCTTCGAATGGCGACGGCAACACAGCGGTGGGTAGCGGCGCCCTTATTGGCAACCTCACCGGCAGCCTCAACACTGCCCTGGGCCAGAATGCCGGCCAGGGGCTGGTAAATGGGAATGAATCCAATAATATCGATATTGGTGCCAACGTCTACGGCGTGACCGGTGAGAGTAACACCATCCGGATCGGCAACGGGAATATCACCGGCACCTATATCAGCGGAATTAGTGGACAAACTGCCACCGGCGGCGCTGCGATCTTTGTAAACGCGAACGGCAAGCTTGGCACGATGACCTCCTCAAAGCGCTTTAAGGATGAGATCAAGCCGATGGACAAAGCCAGCGAAGTGCTTCTCGCGCTCAAGCCTGTTACTTTCCGATACAAAAAGGAGATTGATCCGACACGCACATCGCAATTCGGACTGGTAGCCGAGGATGTGGAAAAGGTGAACCCTGACCTAATCGTGCGAGATACGGAGGGCAAGCCCTACACCGTTCGCTACGAAGCCGTGAACGCGATGTTGCTCAACGAGTTCCTCAAAGAACACAGAAAGACTGAGAAGTTGGAAGCGACGGTGGCAAGTCTCATCGCAACCGTGAAAGAGCAGGCAGCGCAAATTCAAAAAGTGAGCGCACAGCTTGAAGCGAGCAGACCTGCGCCGCGCGTGGTCAATAATCCCTAACGAGACAGAGATAAGCCACGGCAGGGTGTCGCGGCAATGTGGGCGCATCGCTTCAGTTGGAGCTTAATTTTCGCGCTTCACTTGGCTTTAGATGCTGTCGCTGATAGGTATAGCCTTTGCGCTTCATGCACTCTACGAAAACGGACGCGTAATTCTTGAGACCGCCGACCTTAAGAACATCATTAACTTCATTGATGCAATCGAGCTTATCACGGTCAAACTGTAACTGCGTCACGCCCGGTTTACTCCATACATAGACTACCTGCGTCGTCTCGCAGCTTGTCAGTGCAAAACTGGCAGCCGCCAGCAGCACGATGCGGAAGCCGAGTCGATGCTCCCAATCGCCGTCGCAATGCCGAAGATACCAATCGGCGAAACGTGTGAGCGTCGATTTATCGCTCACGATCTAATGAGATAGAGATAAGCCACGGCAGGGTATCGTGGCGAACACACCGGACTGATTTCCGAATGGAGCCATTGGCTTCATCGATTGGTTAGATATTGGGCAGCTGCTTCCCGATTTCATCGAATGCCCGCAATCCCGGCGACCATCTCAAGCGGAATGCCCACGTAGCCGCCAAATCTTTGATGCCAAGGAATGCTAGAAACGCCAGCTCGCATCAGCAGCAACATAGCACATTCCAGCTCTGGCTCGTGATCGCTGAGATTCTCGGTGGCTGGAAATCATCTAACGAGAAAGAGATAAGCCACGGCAGGGTGTCGTGGCAAACACACTGGACTTATTTCGCAATGGGGCCGTTGGCTTCATCGCATGGTTAGATGGTTCGTCATCACCACGAAATAACGCCGAAATAAATTCCGGCGGCAGAAAACATTATACCAATAGCGAGTGCAACCCACCCTGTAAGTGATTTGCTGCGGCGGAGCACGGAGACTGCCACCGCTAGCTGCCCCAAACCAACCAACAGCAAGACCAGCCAAGAGCGCTGTGGCCCAAAGAGCACAGCGAATATCGCGTATGCTGGTAGCATTAGGAGTGTGAAGAGCTCTGCTGGAAACCTAGTTGATTTTGACCGTTCCATGTTCACGCGCTGCAGCATCTAACGAGACAGAGATTGGCTTCATCGATTGGTTAGACCTCATACGTGGCAATCAGGAGACGGCGTATACCACCCCGGCGCGGGCTCTGAGGATGCCCAACCCCAATCGTTGAGCACATCGATGACGATCACGGTCGTATGAGTCATCGCTTGGTGACATGCACGAGTAGTGGAAACCGCGTGCTCTAGCCGCATCCATCAGCCGCTGCTGCTCGTCGAGTGACTCGACTGTGATGATGAGCATGCCGTATGGGCTGCTGAACTGCGGAAGCCAGCCGGGATATCTGAGAGTCTCGCCAGCGTGCTCCAGTGTGAAGGGAGCTACGAATCGGAAGCCGAGATCAGCTGCCGCTTCACGCCAGTGATCGATGGTGCGCTGCTCGAGCGGGGTCATGAGGTCTAACGAGACGGAGATAAGCCACGGCAGGGTGTCGTGGCAAACCCATTAAGCCTGTATCGCCAGGGGGCTGTTGGCTTCATCGATTGGTTAGGCGTTATCGTAGGAAATCGAAATACAATCCGAGCAAGAAAAGAATGCCTGCCACACCCAGCAGAATAAAGCTGAGACGAATCGACCCTGGTGGATTTCGGGCATCGTATTTTGGCATCACGAAAAACATGATGGCCATTGGGCCGATGAACATCGCGAATAGCGCCACGGCCGTCAGGACGTGGACGACAGCCGGAAGATGAAATCCGGTGCAGCTCTCGAAAAAGAACGGCTGCAATGAAAAGGAGATTGCGCCAACGGCAACCCACATCCAAAAGCTTTTTCGCGGATTCACGGATGCTTTGCGCGCGCGCAGATACTTTTCAAAGCGGCGGCGCTGCCAAAAGCTGACCAATACTAAAGCAAATCCCGCGATACCCAAGACTCGCGTCAGCGTCATGAAAGCGTTCACGCATGGTGTCATACGTCCAACGAGAATTAGACTGCAACTTGCAATCTATTTCTGCCTCCATAGAGGGAAGTGTCCGTTAAAAGGCGGCAGAATGGCAAGCCCACATTCGTAAACGCGTGCAAGATTAGTCGATGACGTCGGGCGCTACATAGATGAGCCGGAGATTCATCTGCAACGCCTACGCAGCCAAAGAAGCGGGCCGGCCATTCGCTGATTCTGTCAACAATCTGTCAACGTATCTGGTACACGAGGGGAGGGATATGCCTTCTCAAGGCTTGTGACTCAAATTTGAATCCATTTGTTAGGCCATCGACCAATTTGCTGGGCCTCGCTAGGTCGAAACCCTAGACATGCATAAGAAAAGTTTTGAGCTAGGCCGAATTTGAAGCCTTTCCCGCAACCCCGGACCGAGACCGTTGTTTTAAACGACGCATAGGTTAGGCAGTGACTGCGGGCCCCACGCGGTGCGGAGAGGCGGAGGCGGTGCTTGGGATCCGTGCTAATCATAAACACCGGGCCGGGATAGTCCCCGTTTGATTCCTGGCACCCGCAGTCAGCTGCCAAACTTCGAAAACTTTTGCTCAGGCCGAATTTTCTTGCCAGATATATTCGCCGGCACCGTAATCTTGGCAGTGAAGACTAAAACTGAACCAGGGGATGAGGAAGCAAAACCAAAGGACGAAATCGTTGAACTAAAGGGCGTATCGAGTCACGTTGGAGTCGGGGAGCTGAGGATCGATGTTGATAATTTTCATCGAAAAAATCAGCGAACTCCCAAAGGTGGGAGAGATTATTGGACATGACGATCGCCGAGCACAAAGCCGAAATTGCTCGACTCGAAGAGGAGTTGCGAATCTATTGCGAAAACATTTGAAACTCCGATTTTCCATTGGCAGCGCGTACGGGAGTCGAACCCGTGTACCAGCCTTGAGAGGGCTGTGTCCTAACCACTAGACGAACGCGCCAAGAACAGGGTGCGATTAGGAATACCGCAACGACTGTGGACTGGCAAGGTAGCCAATCAAAACCGCTTGCGGTGTCTCTCTTTCTTCTTCTTCTGTTTATCTGCGGACTTCTTCTTAGGCGCAGGTGTGCTCGACGGGGTTGGCGAGGGCGTGGAGGTATCCGGGGTAGGCCGCACACGTGGTTGAGCCAGTGTACCTTGATGAGACGTCTTTAATGACTGCAGTGCCAACTTGAGTTCCGGGGTCGTAGCGAGTGCCGACATGCGTTGGTAGTAGACGTCGTAATAATTGCGGAGCCGATTCCTCTTTTCCAAATCAGTTCGTGCAGACTGCGCAAGTGCCTTTGCCGCCTGTACCTCTGGATCATTCACTGTCCGATTCTTTAGTTGTCGCCATTCCCTATGCACGCGCAATTCATCCGCTTGCGGCCCGAGCGACCTCGGCTTTGAAAAGTTCTGGTCAAGCTGCGATATCTCGGGCAGATCGGGGCCATTCGGAGGCTCAGGGGAGGGCGTTGGTTCCAGTTCGTTTTGTTCCTCATAAAGATCCACAGAGGGCGGAGCGGCGTCCTGTCCGTGCAGCATTGGCGCCATGCCAATTAGTGTCGCTGAAATGATTAACCCGTATATTTTCATTCCCAGTTTTCGCAATGTAACCGAATTTCGGGATGCGGGAAGGCGCTATCCATGATAAAGAACGAGGCCGAAGGACGGGGCGTAGCTTAGCTTGGTAGAGCGCGTGGTTTGGGACCACGAGGTCGGAGGTTCAAATCCTCTCGCCCCGACGTTTGATCGCATCAAACGTTGTAATCCAAATTGGGGGCCAGGCGCTTTTGCACTGCGGGCACCGATTCGCCGTGCCGGGTCGCATAATCCACGACTTGATCGCGCCCAATTTGTCCGACCCCGAAATATTTCGCCTCGGGATGCGAAAAATAAAGCCCGCTCACGCTGGAACCGGGATGCATCGCAAACGATTCGGTCAGCTTAATGTCAGCATTGTGCTCGGCATCCAGCAACTCGAACAATATTCCCTTCTCTGCGTGATCGGGGCAGGCGGGATAACCGGCAGCCGGCCGGATGCCGCGATATTTTTCGCGGATTAGCTCGGCATGAGACAGCTGTTCGTCGCGCCCGAATCCCCATGCAATCCGCGTTTGTTGGTGCAGATACTCGGCAAACGCTTCAGCTAATCGATCTGCCAGCGACTGGGTCATGATGGCGCTGTAATCATCATGCTGCTGTTTGAATTCCTCGGCGATTTCGTCTGCACCGTGAACGGAAACCGCAAATCCGCCAAGATAATCCTGTTGCGGCGGTCGGCGCCTGTCCTGAGCGGAGTCGAAGGAACCGCCATTTACTGGCGCAACATAATCCGCCAGGCAATGGTTAAATTGTCCCGCCGGCTTTTGCATTTGCTGGCGGAGGAAGTAAAACGTGGCGAGCTTCTTCGTGCGATCGTCATCAGCATAAAGATCCACATCATCGCCGACTGAGTTTGCTCGCCAAAAAGCGTGAACACCGCGCGCGACGAGCAGATTTTTTGCGACGATCCGATCAAGAAGGTTCTGCGCGTCATCGAAAAGTTCCCTCGCGTGTTTGCCAATCTTAGGATCTTCAAAAATCGCGGGGTAACGCCCGCGCAATTCCCAGGCGTGAAAAAACGGCGACCAATCGATGTAATCGGCCAACGTCCGCAGCGAAAAGGAGCGTACGCTGTCATCCTGAGCGGATCCCGCAGTTTGGTAAACGCGGACGCCCAAAAATTCCGGTTTAGGTGGAACATAGTTGCTCCAATCAATCGGCGTCCGGTTTGCGCGTGCTTCTTCGAGCGTCAGCAAATTCTTTCGCCGTGTTCTTGCGGAGTGCTCCCGGCGCAAGCGTTCATAGTCTTCGCGCGTTTTCTTATCGAATGCGGACCTGAGTTCTGCGTTCAGCAGCGAATTGACAACACCCACCGCGCGCGAGGCGTCCAGAACGTGCACAGTACTGGCCTGATAATGCGGCGCGATCTTCACCGCGGTGTGCGCCCGGCTCGTGGTCGCTCCCCCAATCAACAGCGGCAAACGAAATCCTTCACGCTCCATCTCCTGCGCGACATGCACCATCTCGTCCAATGATGGCGTAATTAGGCCGCTCAGGCCGATCACGTCCGCTTGTTTTTCGCGGGCTGTTTCCAGAATTTTTGCGGCCGGCACCATTACGCCAAGATCGACAACGTCGTAGTTGTTACATTGCAGCACTACCCCGACAATGTTTTTGCCGATATCATGCACGTCGCCTTTCACCGTTGCCATCACGATGCGCCCCTGCGGTTTCGCGCCGGCGGATTTCTCCGCTTCCATGAATGGCATCAGATAGGCGACAGCTTTTTTCATTACTCGCGCGCTCTTAACGACCTGCGGCAGGAACATTTTGCCGGCGCCGAATAAGTCGCCAACCACGCTCATTCCGGCCATGAGCGGTCCCTCAATTACATCGAGGGGTCGTTTGCATGTTTGACGCGCTTCCTCGGTATCGATGTCGATGTAGTCGACAATCCCTTTAACCAACGCATGTTTCAGGCGTTCTTCGACAGGCTCTTTTCGCCAAGCTTTGTCGGCGACTGGTGTTTTGCCTTTCGCTTTGACGTTTTCTGCGAACTCAACCAGCCGCTCCGTTGCATCATCTCGCCGGTTCAATAACACGTCTTCGACGCGTTCTCGTAACTGCGGGTCAATTTCTTCGTATACGGCCAGTTGTCCGGCATTGATGATTCCCATGTCGAGACCGGCGCGAATGGCGTGATAGAGAAACGCGGCATGCATCGCCTCGCGAACGGTGTTGTTACCGCGAAACGAAAAAGAAATGTTGCTCACGCCGCCGCTGACACGCGTGCCCGGAAGATTCTTTTTGATCCACTGCGTCGCGTTGATGAAATCGACCGCGTAATTCCGATGTTCTTCGAGCCCGGTAGCGACGGTCAAAATGTTTGGATCGAAGATGATGTCACTCGCAGGAAAACCTGCCTGCTTGGTCAAGAGACCATAGGCCCGCGCACAGATCTCGATTTTGCGTTGAAGATTATCCGCCTGACCTTGCTCATCGAACGCCATTATGATCGCTGCCGCGCCATATCGCCTGATTAGTCGGGCTTGCCGGAGAAAGTCTTCTTCGCCGTTTTTCAAGCTGATGGAATTCACCACCGCTTTTCCCTGCAAGCATTTGAGCCCCGCTTCGATGACGCTCCACTTCGAGCTGTCGACCACAATTGGAATTCGCGTGATCTCAGGTTCGCTGCCGATCAGATTCAGGAAGCGGACCATGGCCGCCTCCGAGTCGATCATCCCTTCGTCCATGTTCACGTCGAGAAGGTTCGCCCCGCCTTGCACCTGCTGACGAGCCACAGCGAGCGCGCCGTCGAAATCGTCCGCGAGAATCAGCTTCGAAAACTTCGGCGATCCTGTGATATTGGTGCGCTCGCCGATGACAACGAAGCCGAACTCCGGCGTAACGTTCAACGGTTCGAGTCCGGATAGTCGCAGAGTCATGTTTATTTGGTGTTTCTTTCCACAGCACGAGGTGAGAATTTCTGCGTCAGTTTTGCCAGCGCTCGAATGTGATCCGGCGTTGTACCGCAGCAACCACCTACCACGTTGAGCCAGCCGTTCTCTGCCCACGTCGCGACCTTGGGTGCGAAGGTTTCTGCTGTTTCTGGAAAACCCGTCGGCGAGAGGGGATCCGGCAGACCCGCGTTTGGATATGCGCTCATGTAGTAGGGCGAAACGCGCGCCAGCTCTTCCACGAACGGTTCCATTTCATCCGGACCGAGTGAACAATTCAAACCGACGATGAGCGGCTCCGCGTGCGCGATCGATATGAGCGATGCTTCGACGGTTTGTCCGCTCAAGTTTCGACCGGATTTGTCAATCACAGTGCCCGAGACCATCAACGGCACGTTGCGTCCGGTTTTTTCCAGAGCATCCGCGATGGCGAACAGCGCTGCTTTTCCGTTGAGTGTGTCGAAAATCGTTTCGACAATGAATAGATCGACACCGCCTTCGAGCAGGGCTTTGACTTCATCGAAGTAAGTTTGCCGAAGTTGATCGAATGAGACCGCGCGAAATGCCGGATCATTTACGTCAGGTGAAATCGAACCTGCCACAGGAAGTGGTCCCATTGATCCGCCGACAAATCGTTGCTGTCCGGTTTCATTCGCAACTCGATCCGCGGCGCGACGCGCGATCTGAGCGGCTTTAAAATTCATTTCGTGAACGAGCTCGCGAAGATCGGCATCGTCCACCACGCGCTGAAAGAATTCCTGATCTTTGCGGCCACGCGTGGGCTCGCCCTGAAACAGGAAATCGTTCAGCCCTATGGTTGTTCCGCTGAATGTGTTCGTTTCGACAACGTCAGCGCCGGCATTCAGATAATCGGCGTGAATTTCCTCTACGATTTGTGGCTGAGTTAGATTGAGCAGTTCCAGGCTGCCCTTGAGGTCTTTGCCTTTCCAATCGCCGAATCGTTCTCCTCGATATTCCGCCTCGGACAGCTTGTACTGCTGGATCATTGTGCCCATTGCGCCATCGAGCAAGACGATGCGTTCGCGCAGGAGCGCTTCCAAAGGATGAAGACCGTTTGCAGTCATGATTGTGTGGGGGACTAAACACCGTTTCCCTCGGGAAATCAAGGAACAAATTGACGTATCATGATGCGTAGATGTGTTAATCTGGAGCCCTGCGTACGGTCTTGCTCCTGATGGTAATCGAACTCAACCGTGGGAAAGTTGCCCGGTTTCTTGAGAATGAATGGCAAAAACCGAATCTCAAAGGAGTGCGAATGCCTAAAGTGAACACAGCATTCGCGCCCGGCGATTCAGAGGCGAGCCGTCATTGCGCGATCGAGGACTAATCGCCCTTAGTCGCGCATCAAATGAAACATCGCGTTAGTTTACGGAGCAATACGATCGGTGAGAGTGTCCGTGTGAAATGCGGTATGGTCCCGCAAACGGAACCAGGGACTATCCTTCTTCGTGGTCTGCGCCACGGCGGTTTTTTCCCCGGTAGCAAAGTCGTCCCATGAATTGTAGCGAGCGATGGTTAGGAAGGTCCAGTCAGCGCCTTCCAAGTGCTGCATCAAAATATTGCCGGCAGTCGTGTCGCCTGTCGCGGTCGGCGTTTCGCTCAACATCTTTTCCAATGCCTCGCGGTGACCAGGAGCCGGGCGATAATATGACACGGAGTAAACTGAGCCCGCAGTTTTGGATGGCGAGTCGCCGCCGATACCCATGGCGCGGCTGAATTCTTCCCATGAAGGACCACTGACAAAAGTATCAGTATGCCAGTCGCTCAAGTCACGCTTATCCGCAGGCACGGCCGTGCCTGCAGCATCTACGGTCGCCTTGGTACCGAGATGGGTAATGACTACGTAATCCCAAGCGTCGCCATCCTGGTGACGGAGGACAATAAAATGTCCTGGCATCGGGTCATTGGGATTAGGCGTCTTGAGCCAATCGCCTAACTGAACGGCTTTGCCAAGAGCAGCCTTGGTGAAATGGACGTGATAAACGTCGGTTCGTTTGCCGGCCCCGGCGGTTGTGGAACGCTTTTCGCTCGCAGCCTTTGGAGTCTCCTGCGCCTGAAGAAATGTCACAGGCAACAGGCTCAAAAATGTGATGGCAGTAATACTGACGATTGATTTCATGAATGTTTTTTCTCTCTGATTTTGTGTTGAACGCTAATCTTAGATGCAGCGCAGGATCCCGGACGGAATCGAAGAGAGAGTTTCGTTGCGGCTGTAACTCCCGAGGCTATACGGCCGCGCGCTGGGATGTCAACGCTTATCGGGATCTGGCACCTGTCGAGTTTGTTGTGATTACGGCTTTGCTGTCAGGCCCAGCAATTCTCTCGACTTCCCTGCGTGTGACGATTAGCTCAATGCGCCATGGAGGCGGTGCGACTCTTCAGATCGCTTGACCGTAATCAACGAAATACGTTCCTGGCTTGCTTTCTGGGGTGGGCACTCGATGCGTTCGATTTCTTCCTCCTCACGTTCGTGATCGTGCCGATGGCGGGCGACTTTGGCACGAGCATCGCCGAACTGACCTACGCGATCACGCTGACACTGGCGATGCGCCCATTGGGGGCGTTCATCTTCGGGTTGCTCGGCGACCGGTTCGGACGGCGCATCCCCCTGATGATCGACATCATTTTCTATTCTCTCATGGAATTGCTCACGGCGTTTTCTCCGAATTACACCTGGCTGCTGATTTTCCGCGCGCTTTACGGAGTCGGCATGGGTGGAGAATGGGGACTGGGCGCGTCGCTGGCAATGGAGACCTTGCCGACTGCAGCGCGCGGATTATTCTCGGGAATTTTACAACAAGGTTATGCGTTTGGTTATCTGCTCGCGGCCGTTGTGTATTGGATCGTGTTTCCATTCTTCGGATGGCGCGGCCTCTTCGTAGCAGGAGCGCTGCCTGCGGTTCTTGTGTTGTACATCCGTGCGCGAGTGCCCGAATCGCCGGTTTGGCTGCAGCGGCAGCGCGAGACGAGTGATTTTTGGAGCGATCTGCTGGTTTCCCTAAAACGTCACTGGGTTCTCTTTGTTTACGTGATCCTATTGATGACGGCGTTCAATGCCATGTCTCATGGGACCCAGGACATGTATCAAACTTTTCTCGGTGAACAACGCCACTATGGCGTGACTCAGAAGGCCGCGACTGGGATCATTTACGCTATTGGTGCAATCTGTGGGGGAACAGTGGTTGGTCATCTGTCGCAAAAATGGGGACGGCGTCGCTCGATTATTTTGGCTGCGGTTTTTGGTTTAGTTTTTATTCCTCTCTGGGTTTTTCCGCCGGGCTTCGCGCTCCTTGTTGTCGGTGGATTTGCCATGCAATTCATGGTGCAGGGAGCCTGGGGAATTGTTCCTGTGCATTTGAATGAACTTTCACCCGGCGCTCTGCGAGGGACCTTTCCCGGGGTTGCGTATCAACTTGGAAATTTGTTCGCCGCCAACACGGCCGTCATCGAAGCCCGGCTGGCCGACCATTTCCGTGACGCAAGCGGGCATCCTGACTATGCAAAAGCGCTTGCGCTTTTTACGCTGGTGATCTTTTTGGTGTTGATCCTGCTCGCCGCAATCGGGCGTGAAGAACGCGGAAAGGAATTCTAGCGATGTCCAGTAGACGGCGCGACCCCCGTGCTGCCGCTGGCAGGTTCTGGCTGCGGTTGCGATGCCACTTGCGTTGAGGCGCGGTAAACGCCCGAGCCGAAGCGTTGCTCGACAATTGCTTCTGCGATTCGGTCAGCGAGTAGTTCGCGATATTCCCAATCGCGCGTTTTATTACCCTCGGAGCGATTGCTCAAGTATCCGCATTCCACCAGCACCGCGGGGCAGCTTGCAAGCCGCAGCACACGAAAATTTGCCGTGTGCACGCCGCCATTTGAGGAATTCGGGATGGTCATCAGTTTTCCCTGGATTTGGCTCGCCAGATCGGATGAGGCGCGCGAATGATAGTACGTTTCGAATCCGCGAGTCCTGCGCTTGCGCGAATCATTAAAGTGAATGCTCACGAAAATTGCATTTTTCTGCGCATTCTCGATAGCCACACGATCGTTCAATTCGATAAAGACATCCGAGTTACGGGTCATCACAGTTTTCAACTGGGATTCGCGGAGCTTTTGGTTGAGGCGCTGGGCGACATCGAGGGCGATCATCTTTTCCGCTGGACCGTAGCGGCGATATGCGCCGCTATCTTTACCCCCATGTCCGGCGTCCACTACGACAGTATTAAAAGTCTTACTCGTGTTTTTAACCCCTGTAGTCGTCACGGTACTGCAAGCAGCTAACGAAGCGAAAAAAGCGATTGTAACGAGACGAGCGACCTGACGCGGCATCCTGATTTTATAGCAAAAAATACGTCTTCTACCAAAATTTTTTTCACGCGAAGCTTAAGACCATACAATGTAATTGGTTGAGGGCCTGCCTATTGACCGCTGGTGCAAAAAGCGCTTGTGTTTTAGTCTGCCGCGCTTAATGCCTTTACTTCTTTTATGATAATTCGATTTGCGATTCTCCCTTTGTTTCTGGCACTGAACCTTTCGATGTGTAAGAAACAGGAGAGCGGTACTCCGAGCTCACAGCAAGCGAGCGGCTCATCACCGGCGCCCGCTACCGTTTCCACGCCAGTGACGGCCGCGTCTCCGAAGATCACGAAGCCGGTTGTCGATCAAACGGCCCAGGTGATCATTTTTTGTTATCACCGTTTGGTAGACAAGATCCGTTATCCCGGTACCGAGATCACGCCCGCTGCGTTTGAAGCGCAGATGAAGGAATTAAAGGACCGCGGCATAACAGTCATTTCACTGCAGGATTTGCTCGCCTGGAAACGAGGTGAAAAGAGCATACCGCCGCGATGTGCGGTCGTTACTTTCGATGATGGCTGGAAATCCCAATACGAGGTCGCGTGGCCGATCATGAAGAAATATGGCTACCCGTTTACCATGTTCATTTACACCGAGGGCGTGCGCGGTGGCTCGTTAGGCGGCGGCGAAGCGATCACCTGGGAACAGCTTGCCGATATGCGCGACAACGGAGTTGATATTGAGGGACATTCCGCGACCCATCAGGACCTGCGCGAAGGCCATACCATAACGCTGATTGCCGGCGGAAAGAGGACCCGAACGAAAGTGACCGGACCCCAATACGAGCAATGGATGCAAAACGAAGTAGTCGGCTCCAAGCAACTTCTGGAGCAGCGACTGGGGATCAAAGTAAATTGCTTTGCGGTGCCGTTTGGGAACTACAACGAGCACGTTAAAGAGATTGCCCGCAGTTCCGGTTACGAGGCGATGTTTACGGTGTACGGCCAGCCCATCACCTTTACTTCGCCGCTCGATTCGATCGGTCGTTATGCAATTGAAGCGAACAAACCCAAGGTGTTTGAAGATGCGGTGAAAATGATCGCTACCTCATCCGGAGGAGGCGCTGCAGCGGTGGCCGAAGTTGGCGCGAAAGATCTCTCGACGCAGCCCGCAGACGGCGAAACGGTGCGCACGGCACTGCCTCTTATCAAAGCTAATCTCAGCCCGATCGGCGCGATCGAGCCCGGCAGCGTGCAGATGCGCGTCAGTGGTCTCGGCGTTGTTCCTGTGAATTATGATCCGAAATCCGGTACGGTGTCGTACCAAGTGACGCAAAAATTACACGAAAAATCGTGCAGCGTGATTATCAGCGCGAAATCCCAGGGGAAAAAGGTCGAAGCGCATTGGACTTTCGGAATCGAAGAAGGTGCGGCGGGAGCGGCGACCTCGCCCATAGCGACGCCTAAGAAATAGTCACGGGCGAGCGCTAGGACGTACTCGCCACCGCGCAAAGATGTGTGCGCCATCCCGAAGTCATGCGCCGCAACGTCTAATTTTCTAGCAACATGTTTTCGCAACTCTCTGACAAACTTCAGAACGTCTTCAAAGAGCTTCGTGGACACGGCACGATCAACGAAACGAACATCGATGCCGCGTTGCGCCAGGTTCGCCTGGCTTTGCTGGAAGCCGACGTCGATTTTCAGGTCGCCAAGAGATTCATTGCGCGCGTTAAAGAGAAAGCGCTTGGAGAAGCTGTTCTTCGCAGCATTACGCCCGGTCAGCAGATCGTCAAAATTTTCTACGACGAGTTAACTACCTTGCTCGGAGGCGATGCCGCACCGGTTAATCTAGGGGATTCAGGTCGTATTTTGATCGTTGGTCTTAACGGATCGGGGAAGACAACTTCCTCTGCCAAGCTGGCACGTCTTCTGAAAAAGCAGGGTCGCACGCCAGTTTTAATTGCCTGCGATTTACAACGACCAGCGGCGATCGAACAACTGGCAACGCTGGGAAAACAAATCGACGTTCATGTATTCACTCCTGATGCAGGCGAGAGGAATGTGGAGCGCGCTGCTGCTGACGGATCTGGCAGGGCGAGATCGGGCGGTGCGCAAGTTGTGGAAATCTTCGATACAGCGGGGCGTCAGGAGATGGACGAAACGCTGATTCGGGAGCTAAAAAGCTTGAAAGAATTCTTAAACCCACAGGAAACGTTGCTGGTTGTTGATGCCGCCACCGGCCAACAAGCAGTCAGCGTTGCATCCCGTTTTAACGACGCTTTATCGATTACGGGAATCATTTTGACAAAACTCGACGGAGACGCACGAGGCGGTGCGGCGTTGTCGATGCGGGAAGTGACGCGGCAGCCAATCAAGTTCACGGGAACCGGTGAAAAGCTGGATCAGTTTGAACTTTTTGTTCCGGAACGACTCGCAGGCCGAATTCTTGGCATGGGTGACGTCGTTGGCCTGGTCGAAAAAGCAGCGGAAGCGGTCGACGAAGAAGAAGCCGCCCGTTTGGAGCGGAAACTGCGCACCGCGTCGTTCGATTTCAATGATTTCCTGGCGCAGTTCAAAATGATGCGGCGGATGGGGCCCCTGGAGAATATTCTTGGCATGTTGCCCGGCATGAGTAATATGCAGGGCCTCTCTGTTGACGAGAAGCAGCTGAAGCGCACGGAAGCCATCGTGCTTTCGATGACGAACGAAGAGCGGACGCGTCCCGACATTTTGAATGCGCGGCGTCGTCAGCGCATCGCACGCGGCAGCGGCTGCACTGTCACGGAGGTAAACGACTTGCTACGACGCTTTGATCAGATGCGAAAAATGATGAAAAGCGCAGGCAAAATGAAAAAGATGATGGCGCAAATGGCGCGAACGAGAAGTTAACATGGCAGTTTCAATCAGATTACGCAGAGAAGGAACGAAGAATCGCCCCTACTACAAAGTGGTAGTGGCCGACAGGCGCAGCCCGCGCGACGGGAAATTTATCGAGATGATCGGGACGTACGACCCCAAGATACCGGGTCGCAACAGCACGTTGAAGATTGATCGGGTCGAATACTGGATCAGCAAAGGTGCACAGCCATCCGATACGGTGCGCAGCTTGATCAAGAAGAATAAGAAACCAGCAGCGACCGCGGAACCGGTAGCCAAAACGGAGCAAAACGAGCAGCAATCGGTCCAGGAACCGTCATCACCTCCGGCGCCTCCGACTGAGGACGCCAGTTAGCATCGGCGCGTTTGTTCAACTGCGATTCGCTCCCGCGAGTCGCAGCCAGCGATGCGGCTCTGCTGAGGAAACCGATGGCAAAGCGCTGGAATCTGGGACAAGCGAAATTCATGTTCGTTTGTGTTTACCCGTCGCGCCGTGGCTATTGTGCGAAGGCGGATTCGTGGTTAGTCTTCGTGGCGCATGAGAGAGTTCCTCGAGTTCGTCATTCGCCAACTGATCGAATTTCCTGACGACATGGTCTTGACGGAAATTCCAAGCGGCAGAACCACGGTTTTTAAGGTGCAACTGCGACGAGGAGACGTCGGTCGCGTTATTGGCCGGGGTGGCCAGACCATTCAAGCTATTCGCGCGTTGCTCGCCAGTTCGGCCGCGCGCCATGGGCAGCGGGCGATCCTCGAAATCGTCGAGTAAGGCTTCGTCTCCGATTCATTATTGGACGTTAGCCGCAGGCCGTTCGACGTTTTCTTCCCAAGTGAAGATCGATATTTTGACATTGTTTCCGGACATCTGTCGCGCGCCTCTGGGCGAAAGCATCATAAAACGCGCTCAGGAAAATGGGATTATCGATCTTCGGATTCATAACTTGCGGGATTGGACCGCGGACAAACATCACATCGTGGACGATGCACCGTTCGGCGGCGGCCCGGGAATGGTGATGAAGCCGGAACCGATTTTTGCGGCGGTCGAAGAGCTACGTGGTGCAAAGGAGAAAACGGCTAGCGCCCAACGTCCAACGGTTGAGGTCCAACAATCGAAAATCGAGAATGGAAAATCGAAAGTTATTGTGATGTCGCCGGCTGGTCGACGGTTTGATCAACAGATGGCGACAGAGCTTTCACGCGAATCACATTTAGTCATCATTTGCGGCCACTACGAAGGAGTCGATCACCGGGTGATTGAGCATCTGGTGGATCTGGAAATTTCCATCGGCGATTACGTGCTCACAAACGGAGCAATTGCAGCGGTCGTTTTTGTCGACGCAATCGTCCGTTTATTGCCTGGTGCGCTTGGTCATGAACAATCCGCGGCCGATGACAGTTTCAAGGACGGATTACTGGAAGCACCACAGTACACCCGCCCGGCAGAATTTCGCGACTGGAGAGTTCCCCAGGTCTTGGTTTCCGGAAATCACGCGGAGATCGCAAAGTGGCGTGAAGAACAGGCAATGAAGCGTACGCGTGAAAACCGACCGGATTTGCTTGGATGAATTTGTAATACGCTAGCGTGTCATTCCGAGGGTAGCGAAGGATCTCAAACAGATGATTGGGATCTCAAACTAGTTTAGGTGGTCAAAGCGCGATTGCGGGTCTTCGTCGTCTAAGCGACCCGGGATAACAACCAGCGTTGTTATTGAGGCGCCTTCCCCATTACGACACATGCGTTAATTCCGCCGAAACCGAACGAGTTACTGATTACGTATTTCAGTTCGGCTTCGCGGCCGTGATTGGGCACGACGTCAAGATCACATGACGGATCCTGATTTGCGTAGTTAATCGTGGGTGGAACCCATTGCCGGTCCAAAGCGAGCGCGCAAAGCGCTGCCTCGATCGCGCCGGTAGCGCCCAGGGGATGTGCGTAATAACCTTTTGTCCCACTAACCGGGATTCGCCGCGCGTGCTCGCCGAACACTTGTTTGATCGACGCTGTTTCCGCGCTGTCGTTCAGCTGAGTCGAGCTTGCGTGGGCGTTGATGTAATTGATCTGCTCCGGCGCTAATTGGGCGTCCGCGAGCGCTTCGCGCATTGCGCGAATGGACGATTCGCCATTTGGCAGGGGCGAAGTCATATGGAAAGCATCGTTGTTTAAGCTGTATCCGAGCAGCTCCGCATAAATGTGCGCGCCGCGAGTGCGCGCATGTTCGAGCTCCTCGATGACGAGCGAAGCGCCACCCTCGCCCATTACAAATCCATCGCGCAACAGGTCGAACGGTCGGCAAGCCAGAGCGGGATCGCCCGGCCACCGGCTCATCGTTTTGATGATGTCGAACGCGCCGACGGTAATAGTCGTCAGAGGGGCTTCGGCTCCGCCGGCGACAATCACGTCCGCAAAATCGTCCCTGATGTAACGCAGCGCTTCGCCCACCGATACAGTTCCACTGGCGCAACTGTTCGAATTTGTCGTTCCGACGCCGCGAAATCCGAACTCGATCGCGATATTCGAGTGGGCCGAACCGCCGAATACCTGAACAGCGAGCGTAGGTTGAATGCCGCGAGCGCCCTTCTTTAGATACCTGAGATATTGCTCTTCGGCTTTGCAAACCCCGCCAAGTGCCGTGCCAAAACTAACACCGACCCGATCCTGCGGTTTTTCACGGGAACATTCGAGCTGCGCATCATCAATCGCGAACTTCGCCGATACGACCGCGAACTGTGCGTAGCGGTCCAGTCGTTTCAGACGTTGGGGCGAGAAAAATTCCTCCGGATCCCAATCCCCAATTTCGCCGGCTGAGCGCACGCGGAAAACGGTGGGATCAAAGCTGGTGATGGTGTTGATGCCACTCTTTTCCCTGAGAATTCCGTTCCAAAAATTCTCGCGTCCGTGTCCGATGCAGGTAATTGGACCAATCCCAGTGATAACAACGCGTCGTTGGCTCATGCGATAACCTTATTTGTGCTTGTCTCAACGTACGATTTCATGCAGCGAAGTGTTTTATTTGCAATGGGGTGAATGAAAAAGTCGCCAATAATTTTGTCCGCGATGGGTGCCAAAATCTTCACGCGAAATGCGAGATCGTGTTTGATTTCGACCAGCACTCCGTCTGGCACTTCCTGAAACGTCCAGACTACGCGCATTCCCTTCGTGAATGCTTTCATGTGATAAAAACGAACTTCCATGCGGTCGCGATCGATGATTTGTTCGGAAGTCCACGAAATGGGAATGCCCGAGCGGGTCGCAGCCATTACGACGACGTTTCGACTCGGACTATGTTCGAGGTAACGGATATAGCGATAGTGGGGGAGAATCCGCGGCCAGAGCTCCAGGTTCGCTGCGGTCTCGAAAATCGTCATTCTCGGTGCGCACATGATGATGGAGTTGGTCTTGTGCATTGGAAGTGATCGCCACCGCAAAATCAAAACCCACTCAGCCATCGATGTTGCGCACCTTTCGCGGGACAAAGCATTCTTCCCTGAAAAGTAACCTGACGAAAGAGAAAAGATTGTCCCGCCAAACATCAAGGAATTAGATGTGCTGGCGGAAACAGATCTGGCTATCGCGATTCCGAAGGCAAGGGGATTGGACCCTCGCCCTTCGCCGGCCGCGTATCCCTTACGCGCGACCATCCCTGATCTTGCGGTTTAACTGTTGGGCCACCCGTCACATTTCTCAGGGCCGCCGGCCGCCGGCTCTGGCATGGTCTGCGAGTCGAGCCAGCTCGGTCATAAACGCAAAGAATGCGGGAGACTGCCCGATGAAGAGTCCCATGTCTGTCAGGAACTGCAGAGTCCCTGTCGCAACTCCTTCCGTTTTGGTCGGTCGAATGATCGAACAAATAGGAAGACTTTCATCCAGGAATGGGCATGGTTCGGGCATAATCAGAGCCTTGTCGAAGAGCTCGTCCTCCACCTCCAGATCAGGAAAAGTCACGGACACTCCGGTCACAGGATCGACGGCAGTCAGTGGAGGCGCATTACCCGCCACATCCGACCAGGTTTGGAAGTGCATGGTCTCGGTCGGTCCGATGCTGATCAGGATGCGCAGGACTTCCGTATGGGTCGCCCTGAGTGCCAGTGACGGGTAGAGGCTGTTGCCACCTTGTTCGATGGTTGGAAAGTGGAAAGCCGCCGTATTCGCGATCGCCTGTAGGAAATTAGAATCCGTTGTGTCCGCATCGGTCCTGGGAATTGCCGTATGCTGGTTTACCCCTAAAGTCGGGACAGCCTGCGGAAAGACGTGGTTTGGGTCAAGATCCGGGTTATGGCTGTCGTCGCGGTAGCGTGTCCACCAGCTGGTGTCGATGGTAAGTTGCGTCAGGTTAGTGAGCCGATGTCCGATCAAGTCTGGATTGACTCCTGTCGCAGTGCTGCCCATCAGAGTGCGAAACGGGTCAAGGTTTGCAGGAGCCGCTCCCTTGGAGACCAGGTACGCGTTGAGGAACTGGTGATGAGTAATCTCATCATCGGTGTTGTCATGGATGTAGTCTTGCATTTCATCCTCAATAACCTCCAAGGCCTCCGTGTAGGCTTCATTGCCACTGCCGCCAGGAACTTCGTCATCCTGGGCGCCGCCGAGTTCGTTGTATTGGATCCAAAAATCTGCCTCGAGTATTTCTGCGGCGGCTGCAAATCGGAGAAGGGCAGCGTCTCCAGGTGTTAGACCCCCGCTAGCCTCTGCCGTTCGGATGCTAGGCAATAGTCCTGCACCGATGGTTCCCGCTCCAACGGCGAGTGATGTACCCAGGAAAGAACGGCGACTGATAGAACGTGTCCGAGGTTTAATTCTCTTCTCCAGGTGGTCCTCAGGAGGACGATTTTCGCTGTTACGAGAACCATTTTTTGTAGAATTAGTAATCGCTTTCATGCCCGTAGTATCGCAGCGACCCACACAGCGCGCCGGGTGGGAAAAGTAACGCGCTTGTTACTCTACAAGGCGCTATTGCCTTTAGCCGATCAGCACAAGGTTCCAGTGCTGGCGACGCGACGCGGCGAAGTGCACAAAATGGAGCCTACGGGATTCGAACCCGTGACCTCCTCAATGCCATTGAGGCGCTCTACCAACTGAGCTAAGACCCCGGTAAAGAATCACAGATTGTAGATTTCGGATTGTGGATTGCAACTGCACTGCCTGAATAGTTTTGGAGCCGTTCCAGTCGAAACTTGCAACAAAAGGTGATATATGATGTTTAATGGGCAGAGGAAATTAATGAAGCTATCAAGATTCCCGGCACTTTGGTTTGTCGCTGTGCTCGCGATGGGGATTTGTACTACAACAGCACAAACGAATGGGCCCGCACCCCAAAACGGTCCTCGTGCCGCACCGGGCAATGGCGTTCGCGGGAGTAACGTGCGTCCCAACAACTCAAATGCACCGCACACTCCCCGCGGACCGGCCAACGTTGGTCGGCGCCCATCCGGCACGCTCCCGAATCAAGTGCAAAATCAGCCACCCGCGAATTTTAGACCTAATTATCCGAGGTTCCCCCGGCAATTGAATCCCAGGCTGGCGGCAGCGAGCGTTCAACAGCACTCGGGAACTGAGAACGTGCAACCGACCGGCGACCTGTTGCCACGACGCGGGATACTGCAACCTCCGCTATCGATGACGGATGATCAGCGCGCGGTCCAAGCCGACGACCTAAAACCGGCCAGCGAAGTATTGGTGAAGCGAGAGGTTTCAGAAGGCTTGGAGGGAATCGACAACTTTCGCGGCGCACGAAATGGCGATGTGCAACCGATCGCACGTGATTCGGCGAATCGTGATTCCAAACCGCACAAGGTTAAGAAAAATCATAAAACCGGAAATAATCGGTTCAGCTACGCCGATGCGCTACGTCGTAATTGGTACGAATGGCATAATCACGATTGGTGGAAGCAAAACTGCAATACCATTGTTTTCGTTACCGGAGGGTACTATTTCCTCGACGCCAGCTACTGGTACCCAGCGTGGGGTTACGATCCGTCTAATAGCTATTACGATTACGATGGGCCAATATACACCTACGGCAATCTGCTCCCCGACCAGGTGATCGCGAACGTTCAGGGTGCGTTGCAAGATGCAGGTTACTTCTTTGGGGCAGTGACAGGCTCTCTAAGCGGAGAGACCCGAGCAGCTCTTGTGAATTTCCAGGGCGACCAGGGACTAATTGTTACTGGAGCCATTGACGAACCGACTGTTGCGGCCCTGGGATTGTATTAGAAGAAGGTTCTCGCCAAGATTTGTAGCCACCTCCATGCATCGAGGTGGTTCGCCAAATGCGGTGACACAGCGCCGCGGCTACATTCGACGCTATTGAATGTCTGCTAAAAGTCAGGATTCGCTTGCTGATGCCACGGCAAACGTTTTAGGAAAGCTATCTATGAGCGACCTGAGTTTTCAAAATAATGTGCCGGATCCTCTCCTTTCCGGGAAAGAATTACCGACTTTTAAATTCGAATTGGAGAAATCCAAAGGGAAGGTAATCGGAAACAGTTTTGGCAGGGAAGCGACTGTCGAACAACTTCCCATCTCCAAGGGAATCGCCGGTGTATCAATGCAACTCGAGCCCGGCGTGATGCGCGAGCTTCACTGGCATGCTACTGCCGCCGAGTGGGCGTTTGTGCTCAAAGGCCGGGCTCGCACAACCGTGATTAACCCGGCCGGTCAAACCGAGACGAATGACTTCGAACCGGGCGATATCTGGTACTTTCCACGTGGTCATGCCCACGTGCTGGAGTGCCTCGGCAACGAACCGACTCATTTCATTTTAATTTTTGACAACGGTTATTTCTCTGAGTTCGGCACGTTTAGTATCACCGATTGGATCGGGCATGCGCCCAAGTCGTTGCTGGCGAAAAATTTCGGTCTGCCCGCATCGGCGTTTGATGGCTTTCCAAAGGAGGAGGTTTATTTTGCGCGCGGTTCCACCCCACCGGAACCGATGCAGGAAAACCTGCAGGGACCGCGCCTGGCGCCGCCGGAAACGCACAAATTTCGAATGCTTGCCGGTGCGCCACACGCGATTTTCAAAGGCGGCCGCGAATGGCGCATCGATTCCACGCGATTTCCAATTTCGACAACAATCACCGGCGTAATCCTCGACCTCGAACCCGGCGCATTGCGCGAACTTCACTGGCATCCAAACGCCGATGAATGGCAATACGTCATCGATGGCGACCTAACCGTGACAATGTTTGGGTCGCACGGTCGATTCCGAACGGAGCAACTGCACGCCGGCGATGTCGGTTACATCCCGCAAGGATACGGGCATTCGATTGAAAACGTTGGTAGCAAGACGAGCCGGATGTTGATCGGCTTTAACACCGGAACCTACCAGGCGATTGATCTTTCTGCGTGGATTGCCGGCAATCCGGTTGATGTTCTGGCCACAAATTTTGGCAAGCCGCCGTCCTTGTTCGAAAAGTTTCCGCGCAAAGGCGTTTTCATAGCGCCGAATCAATAGCGTTTCGTCCGGCCAAGGCATCAGCTTGCCGTTACTGCGCCAACCGCACTCCCAAAATTTGCGGCTGTCGTGGACTGCCGCTACAGGAAGAACTGTCAGTCGACTTTGGAGTCATGCAAAAATTGATCGAATGCGTCCCAAATTTTTCGGAAGGTCGTGATCAAAATGTCATTCGAGAGATCACCGATGCGGTTAAATCGGTGGAAGGCGTTTCGCTGTTGGATGTTGACCCCGGCGTGAGCACCAACCGGACCGTTGTAACGTTCGTCGGCAATCTTGATGCAGCGGTCGAAGCGGCATTTCGCGGGATTAAGAAGGCGGCCGAGTTAATCGACATGCGCAAACACAAGGGGGCACATCCGCGCATGGGCGCGACCGATGTTTGTCCATTCATTCCGGTAAGCAACGTGAATTGGGAAGAAGCAATCGTCTGTGCAAATCGTTTGGCGAAGCGTGTCGGCGATGAATTAAAAATCCCCGTCTATCTCTACGAAAAAGCGGCGACAAATAAGTCGCGCTCAAACTTGTCCGTAATTCGCGTGGGCGAATACGAGGGTTTTTTTGACAAAATAAGACAGCCCGAATGGAAACCGGATTTTGGCCCAGCCGTATTCAACGAAAAATCAGGGGCAACTGTAATCGGTGTTCGCGATTTTCTTGTGGCTTACAATGTAAATCTGAACACGAAATCAGTGCGGCGCGCGAACTCGGTTGCATTTGACGTGCGAGAGCAGGGCAGGGTGCAGACCGAAGACGGAACGCCAGGAGGAAAACCGGTGCTAGATGCGAATGGCGAGCCGATTCGAGTTCCCGGAATGCTGAAGCACGTCAAGGCGATTGGTTGGTTCGTGAAAGAATATGGCATCGCTCAGGTGTCGATGAACTTGACCAATATCGAAGAAACGCCGCTACACGCGGCGTTCGATGCGTGTTGCGAATCTGCAGCCAAACGCGGCCTGCGCGTCACCGGCTCGGAGATCGTCGGCATGGTTCCGAAGAAATGTCTCGTTGACGCAGGGCAATATTTCTTGCGCAAGCAAAAATGGTCGGAAGGCGTGTCGGATGAAGAATTGATCGACATTGCCATTCGCTCAATGGGCTTGAGTGAACTGAGGGCTTTCGATCCAAAAGAAAAGGTGATTGAATTCAAAATCGAATCTGCCGAACCAAAGAGTTCTCTCGCGAAGATGAATCTGCGCGAATTCTGCAATGAAACGTTGAGCGACTCTCCCGCGCCGGGCGGGGGATCTGTCGCAGCGTTAATGGGAGCTTTGGGCGCTTCGTTAGGCGGAATGGTTGCGAACCTGTCTGCGGGAAAACGCGGCTGGGACGACAAACTCGAATATTTCAGCGATTGGGCAGTGAAAGCGCAGCAACTCAAGGACCAATTGCTCTCGCTGGTGGACGAGGATACCGCCGCTTTTAACAAAGTGATGGACGCTTTCGCACTGTCCAAAGAGTCGGCTGAAGAGAAAACTGCGCGCTCGGCTGCGATTGAGCAGGCAACAAAATATGCCGCCGAAGTTCCGTTGAAGGTTATGGAGACAGCGTCGAAATCCTATGAAATGCTCGCTGAAATGGCCGACAAGGGAAATCCGGCCTCTGTCTCCGATGTCGGTGTCGGCGCACTGGCGACTCGCGCATGCATCGATGGCGCGGCGTTAAACGTGAGAATTAATCTCGCGCAGTTAAAGGACGAAAAATTCAAGGGTGTGCTTGCCGAGAGAATGCGAAATACTAGCGCCGCTTCCGATGCGCAGTTCGAGAACATTACCAAAATTGTCGAAAAGCAGTTAAGCAAATCGTGAAGTCACTGGCAGTTCTTCACGCTTCGCAGTTAGTCGCAGTGGCCGGTCCCAAGCGACCACGTGTGGGACGCGAACTGTCTGAACTGGCAATCACTCCCGATGGCGGCATGCTGATTCGCGACGGCATAATCGAACTCGTCGGGCCCAGCGCCGAAATCGAAAATAACGCAGGCGATGCGGAAGTCATCGAGGCTCGCGGAAAAGTCGTTCTTCCGGGATTTGTCGACGCGCACACGCATTTGGTTTTTGCCGGAAATCGGCTGGACGATTTCGAGCGTCGTGCGCGCGGCGACACTTATGAGCAAATCGCGAAGGCTGGGGGCGGGATTTGGTCAACTGTTGAAAAGACCCGAGCAGCGACTGAAGCCGATCTTTTCGCCCAAACAAAACGACACACAGATTGGTTCCTGCGCTGCGGAACGACAACGGTGGAGGCCAAATCGGGCTACGGACTTACCCTCGAAGACGAACTAAAGATCTTGCGGGTTATGCGGCGTCTCAATCAGGAAACGCCGCTGGAAATTGTGCCGACGTTCCTCGGCGCACATGCAGTACCGCGTAAGATGCATGCCGATGAATACGTCGATCTCGTCGTAAACGAGATGCTGCCACGAGTGAGTTCGGACCGTCTGGCCGAATTCTGCGACGTATTTTGCGAGCGCGGTTATTTCGATATCGAACAATCAAGGCGTATTTTTAATGTGGCGAAAAATCTTGGATTGAAACCGCGGATTCACGCTGATCAACTGAGTAATTCCGGCGCGGCGAAACTGGCGGCCGAATTGGAAGCCGCAACGGCAGATCACCTGGAAAAGACCGACGGGCAAGGGATCGCGGCATTGAGCTCTGGAAACGTGCAACCAGTTTTGCTGCCGGGCTCAGTCTATGCGCTCGGATCGACGTGTTATCCGCGAGCGCGAGACATGATCGAGGCCGGTCTCGCGGTCGTGATCGCGACTGATTTCAATCCGGGCTCATCGCCAACCGCAAGCATGCCGATGATTTTGTCGCTTGCCTGCACACAGATGAAAATGTCGCCAGCGGAAGCTATCTCGGCTGCGACGATCAATCCGGCCTATTCGTTAGGCCGGGGCGATCAAATCGGATCGCTCGAATCCGGTAAGGTGGCGAATTTTTCAATTTTCGATTGCGATGATTACCGGGAGCTCGCGTACTGGTTTGGATTTCCACAGACGCACTCGGTGTTTGTAAAAGGAAGGAGAGGGTTCTAAACACACCCAGGAAAACAAACCGAAATGGAGCAAGAACTTGTAAAGCTGGAGGAGGAATTCACGGATGCGATCGTGAAAAATAATCCAGAAAAGATCCGACAGTTTGTCACCGATGACTGGATCATCATCAATGCCGACGGAGGAATTATTGACAGGGAGCGCTTTTTTGAGGTGATCACGTCCGGCACTCTCACGCATGAGATGATGGAGTCAGACGACATGCGTGTCCGTGTCTATGGAGACAGCGCCGTCGTGATTGCGCTCACTCGCTCGAAAGGAAAATTCATGGGGCAGGAATTCACTACGCACGAGCGGTCCACGGACGTTTTTGTGAAACGCGGTGGACAATGGCGGTGCGTCCTGACGCAGCTTACCGGGTTTAAGAAACATGAGGCGGCACGTTTACCAGATTCGCGGCAAATTTTGCGGCGCGTGCTGAGCGCCGTTACAGTGATTTCATGAAGGTCGAAGTCGAAAAGCAACCGGGATCCGTCTCGACGCTACAAATTGAACTGCCGCCTGAGGAAGTTTCTAAGGAATGGGATGCGATCGCCAACAGCTTCGCGCGTTTCGCCAAAATACCCGGTTACCGGCCTGGCAGAGCGCCGCGCACGGTTATCGAGAAGAGATTCCGCAAGGAAATTCAGGACGAATTGACCAAGAAGCTCGTCTCCAAGAGTTATCATGAAGCGATTGAGCAGGAACAGTTGCGCGTTGCTTCGCTGGCCAATATCGAGGACGTCCAGCTGGGTGAAGACAAGTCGATGCGGTTCCGCGCGACAGTTGTGACTGTACCAGAATTTGAGCTGCCCGAATACAAGAACATTCCGGTGCGATTGCCGGAGACGACGGTCTCCGAGCCGGAGATCGATGCCGCACTTGAGCGCTTGCGCGATCAATCCGCCGACTTCGTCGATGTTCTCGGGCGGGGCCTGGAGATGGACGACTTCGCGGTGATCGACTTTGAAGGATTTACCGATGGCAAACCAATCAGCGAAATTGCGCCCCAGGCGAGCAAAAATCTTCACGGTGGAAAGAAATTCTGGTTGCGTCTCGCGTCTGATAATTTCCTGCCTAAATTTTGCGAACAAATAGTCGGCCAGAAGCCGGATGAAACGCGCACGGTAACCGTCGATTTCGCCACCGATTTCTCGGTAAAGGAATTGGCAGGAAAACAGGCAAATTACAGCGTCACTGTCCGTGAGATTAAGCAGAAGGTATTGCCGGCTTTGGACGATGTGTTTGCGGCTAAATTGATCCCTGGAAAGACCATGAACGATCTGCATAAGATCATTCAACACGACCTCGCGCATGAAAAGGAGCATGAGCGCGAACGAGCGAAAGAAGGGCAGGTCGTGAAATTCCTGCACGAGCGAATTCAGTTCGAATTGCCGCCTGCTCTCTTAAAAAATGAGACGCGTCGCATTTTGGCAGAGTTGGTGCAAGGAAATCGGGAACGCGGTGTTACTGATGAGATGTTAAAGGACAGGGAGAAGGAGCTTATCGAAAGCGCCGCCGGGCTTGCCGCTCACCGGTTGAAAACCAATTTCATTCTGCATCGGATCGCCGAGCGCGAAAACATCAAGGTTTCACGGGACGACATCAACGCGCGGCTTCGTGAGGAAGCGGCGCGGTACAACATTCCAGTGGAGAAAATGCGCAAAGAACTTCAGGAGCACGATGGTGTGGACGCGTTCGCGGAGCAGATACTGCTGGGCAAGACTCTTGATTTCCTTAAGGCAAATGTTAGCGTCGAGACAGCGCAAGAACCCGCTGTTAAAGAAGAAAAATCATGAGTATATCGAACGAAAATCTTTCCCAGGTGCTGATTCCGATGGTGGTGGAGCAGACTGGCCGGGGCGAGCGCAGCTACGATATCTATTCGCGACTGCTCAAGGACCGAATCGTTTTTATCGGAACCCCGATGGACGATCACATCGCTAATCTAGTCATTGCCCAGTTGCTGTTTTTACAAATGGAGGACTCCAAAAAGGACATCAACATTTATATCAATTCGCCTGGTGGCTCCGTCACTGCCGGCCTTGCCGTTTATGATACGATGCAGTTTCTCACATGCGATGTGACCACTTATTGCCTGGGGATGGCCGCGAGCATGGCTGCGGTCCTGCTCTGTGCAGGAACGAAAGGCAAGCGTTTCGCGCTTCCGAATTCCGATATCATGATCCATCAGGTCTCCGGAGGCGCGCAGGGCGCAGCGAGCGACGTAGAACGTCAGGTCGATTACATGTTCAAGCTGAAAAAGCGCCTCATCAAAATCATCGCGCAGCACACAGGTAAGTCGGAGGAACAGGTGCGGGGCGATTCGGATCGCGATTACTACATGTCGGCCCATGAAGCGAAAACGTACGGCCTAGTGGACGAAGTGATCAAGTCTCGCAAGGAGGCGAAGCTGCTCGATGGGGCGAGTCCTCCTTCCGGCGATCGGTCGGTAGAAGTGGCTGAAACCGCTTTGCCGCGCAAAGTCGGAGCATAAGAGAGCTTTTCAAAAATATGGCCCGCGCTTCCAACCTCACCATGTGCTCGTTTTGTGGCAAGAGCCATGCGGAGGTTCGCAAATTGATCGCCGGCCCGGGCGTCTATATCTGCGATAGTTGTATAAATGTCTGCAAAAGCATCCTCGATAAAGAACTCAACGAGGATGCCCGTCGTCAATCCTCCAATATTCGTGTGCCCAAGCCGGCGGAAATCCGCCGGGCCCTTGATCAGTATGTCATCGGCCAGGACACCGCGAAGAAAACGTTATCGGTAGCTGTCCACAACCACTACAAGCGGGTATTGCAAGCTTCCCAACCGGCCGATGCTTCTGCCGCGTTTCAGCCAGATCCGTTTGCTGATGTTGAGATTGAGAAAAGCAACATTTTATTAGTCGGCCCCACCGGCTCCGGCAAAACGTTACTAGCCAAAACTCTGGCGCGGATTCTCGATGTGCCGTTTTGCATCGCCGACGCGACGACGCTGACCGAAGCAGGCTACGTTGGCGAAGATGTGGAAAACATTATTCTGCGACTCCTACAGAATGCGGATTACGATGTGAAACGAGCGGAGATCGGGATCGTTTACATCGACGAGATCGACAAGATCGGCCGAAAAACCGACAACGTGAGCATTACTCGTGATGTCTCCGGCGAAGGAGTGCAGCAAGCTCTGTTGAAGATCTTGGAGGGCAGCACATGCAATGTTCCGCCACAGGGTGGACGCAAACATCCGCATCAGGAGTATATCCAGGTTAATACCGAGAAGATTCTGTTCATTTGCGGCGGTGCGTTCGTTGGTCTCGATAAAATTATTCAAAAACGCATCGGCCAAAAGGTGATGGGGTTCGGCAGTCCCACACTGGAAGTTGAGGAGGCATTGCGAAAACAAGCGGTTCGGCATGTAGAACCGGAAGATTTGCTCGCTTTCGGGATGATTCCCGAATTCATCGGACGATTGCCCGTTGTCAGCTCGCTCGATCCGCTAACTGAGGACGAAATGGTCGCGATTTTGACCGAGACAAAAAACGCGATGGTGAAACAGTACACGAAGCTTTTCTCAATGGAAGGTGTGCGCTTAGCAGTCACCAAGGATGCGTTGCGCGCGCTGGCGGCCCAGGCAGTCACGAAGGGAACGGGAGCACGCGCTCTGCGTTCCATGCTTGAGCGGATCATGCTCGATATCATGTACGAGGTGCCGAGTCGCGAAGATATAGCCGAGGTCACCATCAATCGGGCGGTAGTGGAAGGCAAGAAACTCCCGCTCATTCGCAAGAAACAGGATAAGGCGGCCTGACGGCTTTCGGCCGGAGTTAGAAGTTAAAAGCGTTACAAGCTGAAACGGTAGAAGTTCTTCCGTTGTAACATTGTAACTTTTTAGCGTTCCACCTTTTGGTCATGCGTGTGATCCTTCTCAACACCGGAACGGAGCTTTTGCTTGGCGATGTTCAGGACGCGCACCTTGCATTCATCGCACGGGCGATTCTCCCCCTGGGCTTGCGGATCGAGGAGCGGCGCAATGTTCCCGATTCGGACGCGATCCGGCAAACGCTGGCCGAATTGCTTCCACGTTGCGAGATTCTTTTTGTGACCGGGGGCCTCGGTCCAACCACTGACGACATAACACGCGAGATGGTTGCCGAACTACTCGCGTTGGAGCTCCGTCAATCTTCGGAGTTGCTGGCTTCGCTCCGGCAAAGACTCCGGATGCGCGGAATCAAATGGACGCCTGGCATCGCACGGCAGGCTGATGTTCATGCAGGCGCACAGGTGCTGCCCAACCAGAATGGCAGCGCACCAGGACTTTATCTGCGGGCGAACATCAATCCGCGGATTCAGTCTCCGCATCTTTTTTTGCTGCCTGGGCCTCCGCGCGAGCTTCAGTCAATGTTTTGGGCATTTGTGATGCCGACCCTGCGCTCACTCGTCCCGGATTCGGCTTTGATCGAGCGGCGCCTCTACAAAATTGCCGACAAGGGCGAGTCGCTGGTCGAGGAAGCGATCGGCGGCCGCGTGCTTGCCATTCCCGGTGTTGAGTTGGGGTACTGTGCGCGTCCAGGCGAGGTCGACGTGCGAATTGTCGGGAAAGCAAACGCCATCGAACAGGCAGACGCGATCATCACATCGACGCTGGGACCCTCGATCTTTTCTGCAGCTGACGAAACGCTCGAAGAAGTAATCGTAAAACTGCTGGCGCAGCGCAATCAAACGCTGTCGGTTGCAGAATCCTGCACAGGGGGATTGCTTGCCAATCGCATCACAAATGTACCTGGCGCATCGGCCGTTTTTCCAGCCGGTTATATTTGTTACGCAAACCAAGCCAAGATCGACATGCTGAATATCGATTCACAGGTAATCGAGAAACACGGGGCCGTAAGCGAGCAGGTCGCGTGTGTGCTGGCCGAGCATGCGCGGGGGTGTGCGAGATCCGATTATGCGCTCGCTACGACTGGCGTTGCCGGACCGGGCGGCGGCTCGCCGGAGAAGCCGGTCGGAACAGTTTATATTGCTCTCGCTGCGTCGGACGAAACGATCGCGAAGAAGTTGTTTTTTCCAACCGACCGCGAGACCTTTAAGCAAATCGCTACTCAGGCTGCGTTGGAACTGCTACGCAGAAAATTGATCGAAACATAGCGGGATGGGCGCACAGACCGGGGAAGTGAATGTTCCGCTAGTAGTCACCAACATCTATCGACGTTCCGACCTTCGCGTAGTCGTAAAACAATTTTGCCCCATCGACGGACTCGCGGATGCAACCGTGCGAGGCGGGGTAGCCAGGCAAAATTCCGATGTGCATCCCGACACCTTCTCCGGTGAGGCGAAGGAACCATTTCATGGCCGCGCCGGCAAAGTGCGTTCCGCTCGGCGCGGAATCGCTGCGCGCACTGACCCCGCCGCGCACTGTGCGTCCAGAACTGTCCACGAAGTCGCCGTAAAGACTGGAGTGATGATTCGGGTCCTTTTCCATTACATTGAAATGCCCCCTCGGGGTTTCGTGTCCGCGTCGTCCAGACGAGACTGGGCCATCGGCTACGATTTGGTCTCCGATCATGAGGTAAGCCCGCTGTTTCGGAATCGAGACGACAATACGCGTGTTGTCCTGCGTTGCTTGTTTGAGCAACGACTGATTTACCTTCAACGGTGCCTGCCTCTGAATGAAGGTTGAGGCTTTGCGCATTGGTGGCGGCGTAGGACTCGGTTGTCGCGGTTTTGGTCCCAAGTGAAATTGACCGCTGGCAGAAGACACAACCGCAGCCAGCAAAACCAGCCGAATCAACGTCGAAAGTCGCATAGAATTAGCCGCCATTGTAGCTGTTTACGCGCCGAATCCAACCCGATAACCATCGGGATTCATGGCGTTCGGTCGGAGAGTTTTGCACCCGTTGAGTCAACACTGCCTTTGCCGCCCGCGCGAATTCATCAACCGCGTCGGCGCTCGAAGTGCCGTGCATGCCTTCCAAGACTTGAAGCAAGCCCCAGCCCTGGCCCTGGTAACGCTCTGTATGCAGGACGCCCTCTCCCTTGAAATTTACGTAATCGACCAGGGCATAACATCCCTGCGGCGTTTTGGTGAGACGCTCGAATTGTTCCTGTACGTTCGCTCGATCAGAAGGCGCCGCTTCGGCAAGCATTTTGGGCAGCGCGCTTTCTAACCGGGCGATAAGAAATTCAGCCTGAAGATCGATCGTATCGACGAGGAACTGGCGTAATTGATTCATGTCGGTCGAATGTTGAGTTCGAAGAAACTCCGTGCGCGAGTTCCAGGGACACGGCTTTTCGCCAGTTCCCAGAAGCAACGTTGGCAGTTTCGCGCCGCGTTTTGAAATAAAGCTCACGAGCTTGGGAAAACTTTCCTCGAATGGTCCCCGGCGGCCCTTTGGGTACCAGATGAAGTGGCCAATGCCAAGTGAGGCGAAATCTTCGCCTTCGTTCCACGAAGTGAGTCCGGAAATCGTTCCGTTGCATTCGTTTTGCCAGATTTTTTTTCCAATTCTCAGGACGTCAGCGTGCGAGAGGGTGATCGCGTGTAGCGGATTCGGCAGAAGGGCGGTGAGCGCGCCAAAAACCAGCGCGGCCAAAAAGTAGTGCCCTTCGGATCGCTGGCGGCGCTCTGGTCTTGACGGGCGACGTTTATTTATTAGCGTCCCAGTTTCCGCGGCGATCCATTTAACCGAATCCGTGCGAAAAACACCTTTTATGAAACAACTTATCGTCATTTTCAGCGCATCCTTACTGGTATTGCCTTTGTTTGGGCAAGAGAAATCGACACAACTCAAGGACCAAAAGGACAAAGTCAGCTATAGCATCGGCATGCAGATCGGGTTTAACCTCGCCCGGCAGAAGGTGGATATTAATCCCGATGTGTTGGCTGCCGGCATAAAAGACTCGCTCGCCGGCAAGCCCCAATTAAACCCCGATCAAGTCAAGGAGGTCATGGCAACGTTTGAAAAAGATATGGAACAAAAACAAAAGGACTCAGGAGAGAAAAATAAAACCGAAGGCGCAAAATTTCTGGAGGAAAACAAGAAGAAAGAGGGCGTGAAAACAACGGCCAGCGGGTTGCAGTACAAAGTCCTCAAAGAAGGGAACGGAGCGCAGCCGAAGGCCAGCGACACGGTTACGGTCAATTATCGCGGAACTCTGGTCAATGGAACTGAGTTCGATAGTTCATACAAGCGCGGACAACCAGCGACATTTCCAGTTAACGGCGTCATCAAGGGATGGACCGAAGCGCTTCAGCTGATGAAAGTGGGATCAAAATATCAATTGTTTATCCCGTCGAACCTTGCCTATGGCGAAAGATCTGTCAGTCCAGATCTCGCAGCCAATTCGACTCTGATTTTTGACGTGGAACTGCTGGATGCCAAGCCCGCTCCCTCACCTGCGCCAGGGGCTCCGGCGAAAGCTCCCAGCCCAGCAGCCCCTCCGTCGCCGAAGGAATAGTTTGTAGCGGCGCTTGTGCCGAGCGCCGAAACTGAGCTGGGATAGGTGCTTGACGCAAGCACCTCTGCAAGTGCGCAGTCAGCGCGCTGCGGCCGCTTCCCATTCGAGGCGCGGCGCGTCGCCCCACAAGTCTTCCAAGCTGTAAAAAGATCGTTTGTCCCGATGAAAAATGTGGACAACGACTTGCAGATAATCGAGCACGATCCACTGGCTTGCGGGAAACCCGTCAATTGCCACTGGCCGCATCGAATGCTCCTCTCGCAAACGCGTCTCAATTTCGTTTGCGATTGCTTTTAGCTGCGGCTCGGACGTAGCCGAGCAAATCACGAAAAAATCCGTGAACGTCGAGATCGCGCGCAGGTCGAGGACGACGATGTCTTCCCCCTTTTTATTTGCGGCGAGCTGGGCGCAGGTTCTAGCTAAATTTTCGGGGGTTATTTCCGTTGCTCCAGGTAAAGTTTTTCGCGGCGAATGATCTCTTCCACTGCTGGCGGTACGAAATATCGAATTGACCGACCAGTGGCAACTCTCTTTCTGATCTCCGTCGCAGAAATATCGATTTTGCGGCGAATAACCGGGTAGACATGACTCGGTTGTTGGCCCGTGCGATCGAGAACAACAAACCGAACCATTTTTTCCAGGTCGGCGAAGCGACGCCATTTTGTCAGCTTGCCGACGTTATCTTCGCCGATCAGGCAGTAAATCGTTGCATCACCTTTGAGTTGCCGAATTTGCTCGACTGTATCGATGGTATAGGAAGGTGGCGGCCGCCGCAGTTCGCAATCGTCCATGGCAAATCCAGGTTCCTGTTCAATCGCGGCTTGAATCATCAATAACCGTATTTCGTTTCTCGCAATGGGCGCGATCTTTCTAAGCGGTGATACCCGAGCGGGAATAAAGATCACTTCGTCAGCGCCGAGTTTCTCAAGCGCCTCGCGTGCAACGATGAGATGGCCGTGATGAATCGGATCAAATGTGCCGCCGTAGATTGCGATTTTTTTCAACGCTCAATGCTCAACGCTCAACGCTCAACGTTCAACTGAAAGCCCTTTTTTATAATTGGCCGTCGGGCGTTTGAATGTTGAGCATTGGGCGTTACTCTTGCCGCGAATGAAAACGGATTTACTCGGTCAGTTGATCATGACCGGTGTGCCCGGCAAGGAAGTGGACGGAAAAACCGCCAAGTTATTCCGGAAGGTGAAACCGGGCGCCTTCATTCTGTTTGGCCGCAACATCGAAAGCGCGAAGCAATTGAGGAACCTGATCGATGATTTGCGCGATTTGAGCGAGATCGAGCCAATCATTACGGTGGATCAGGAAGGCGGCCGCGTCTCGCGTCTCCGATTGATCGGCAGCGAGCCGCCGAATGCTCAGCAACTGCGCGACAAGAACGATCTTGAGCTCATCCGGCGTCATGGCGACATTACGGGGCGATTGCTCCGCCTTTTCGGCTTCAATCTGGACTTGTGCCCGGTCCTGGACATTTCCTTCGATGACGATGCGGAGAATTCACTGCGAGGCCGCTGTTACGGGAAAACAGTCGATCAAGTTGTTCACAACGCTGGCGCGTTCAACGGCGCGTTGAGAGGCCAGGGGATCGCAAGCTGCGGCAAACATTTTCCGGGTTACTCTGCCGCGGGCTCAGACGCTCACTACGAATTGCCCCGGATCGATCGCACCCGTGAACAACTGGATCAGAATGAGCTCGCCGTGTTTCGCGAATTCGCCCACGACGTGGACAGCATGATGATCTGTCATGGTTGGTATCCGTGTTTCGAACCGGAAAAGACGCCTGCAACTTTATCACGTCGGATCGTTACCGATTTATTGCGCGACGAACTCGGTTTCGATGGTCTTGTCATGACGGACGATCTCGACATGGGCGCAATTCTTACCGGTTACCCGCTTGAGGAAACAATTAGCCTTGGCGTCGCAGCAGGGAACGACGTAGCGATGATTTGCCATCGCATTCCCGAGATCGAGAACGTGCAACGAATCCTCGCTGCGCTGCCACAAGATCAAATCGATCGCGCCTTGGAAAACGTCGCGCGATTTAAGGAACGGCTTACACCACCTGACGAATTTTCCGAGGAAGCGTTCCGCAAGATCGACGACGAGATTTGGGAGCTGCGTGTCGCCGTTTTGGGCGAAGAGCGCGCGAGGCAGATGACTTCTCAGAGCGTACAACGCTCGCCTGTAGAGATGTTCTAATCCGCGGAGCGCATTTATCGCGCGTGAGGCGGGTATGCATCTTGACCCGTCCGGCGACTCCAGACTATTCTCCGCTTTCTGTGCGCGTCGAACTAACCATTCGCGGGATAATCATAGGTGTCATCCTCACGTTGGTATTGACCGCGGCTAATGTGTACTGCGGTCTCAAGGCCGGTCTCACTTTTTCCACATCGATCCCAGCAGCGGTGATTTCGATGGCGATCCTGCGGAGTTTCCGCGATGCGACCGTTCAGGAAAACAACATCGTGCAGACGGTTGCCTCTGCAGCGGGCACACTGTCGTCAATTATCTTCGTGCTGCCGGGGCTGATTATGATCGGCTGGTGGACAGGTTTTCCATTCTGGATCTCTTTCGCGATCTGCGCACTGGGCGGCATTCTGGGCGTGATGTACTCAATCCCGCTGCGTCGTGCGTTAGTGACGGGCTCGGACCTGCCGTACCCCGAGGGCGTTGCCTGTGCCGAAGTACTTAAGGTCGGCAGTGGAGGCGATTCCAAGAACGCTTCGGACATCGAACATGGACGCGCAGGTCTGTTGGCCGTGTTATGGGGATCGATCGTTGCAGCTGTGTTCGCAATCATCGTTGCCACGCAAATGTTCGCCGCCGACGTTGCGCAGACCTTTCGAATCGGCCGCAAGGGTGCCGTGAGCGGGTTTGATTTCTCGTTGTCCTTCTTGCTGCTCGCGATCGGTCATTTGGTTGGTCTCTCAGTTGGTATTGCGATGCTCATCGGCGCACTGATCGGTTGGGGCTGGGGCGTGCCGCATTACTCCGCTCTCGCGCACGATGTGACGACAGCCGCCGGTGCCCTGGCACAAAGTACCTGGAGCCGTAAAGTACGTTTCGTCGGCGCCGGTGCGATCGGCGTGTCGGCGATCTGGACATTGCTAAAACTGGTAAAGCCGGTTGCGAGTGGTCTCGCCAGCGCGATGGCTGCTTCGCGCGCGCGCAAGGCCGGCAAAGCCGATACGCTGCCAATTACCGAGCGCGACATCCCAATCGGTATCGTCGGTCTCGTCACGTTGGTGTGCATGCTGCCGATTGGCTGGCTCCTCGCTTACTTCGGCAATGAGAGCGGTCTCGGCGCGCATGTGACGACGCTGGTCATCGGTGGAGTCGCTTACGTTGTCGTGATGAGTTTCTTCGTCTCCGCCGTCTGTGGTTATATGGCGGGCTTAATCGGTTCTTCCAATAGCCCGCTATCGGGCATTGGAATTCTGGTGGTGATTGGCGCCGCGTTGCTGCTCGTGATCGGCGTAAAACCGTACGTGTCGCCGGGTTCGGGAAAAGCGTTGATGGCATTCGCTCTTTTCACTACCGCCGTGATCTTCAACGTCGCAGCAATCGCGAACAATAATCTGCAGGACCTCAAGACCGGCCAATTGGTCGATGCGACACCGTGGAAACAGCAGGTGGCGCTCGTGATCGGTGTGATCGCGGGCGCGCTTGTGATTCCCCCGGTGCTTGATCTGATGAATCATGCTTATGGCTTCATGGGCGCGCCTGGCTCCGAGCTGCGTCCGAATCCACTGCCGGCGCCTCAGGCCGGACTAATCTCGTCGCTTGCGCAAGGCGTCATCGCCGCTGATATCGATTGGAGCCTGATTCGGACCGGTGGACTCATCGGCCTTTTCATTATTCTGCTGGACGAAATCCTCGCGCGCACAACAAGGCATATGCGCGTGCCCCCGTTAGCCGTGGGCCTGGGAATTTATTTGCCCACGGCGAGTACACTAATGGTCGTGGTCGGCGCGGTGGTTGGCTGGTTCTTCGACAAGCAAGCCAACCGCAGCCCGCGACCGGAGGCGACGAAGCAGCTGGGCGTGCTGCTCGCGTCGGGTTTGATCGTCGGCGAGAGCGTGATCCTCGTCGTGATCTCTGCAATCGTCGCGTTCTCCGGCGTAGCCGCACCGCTGGCGTTGGTCGGTCCGGGGTTTGAGACCGCCGGCAAGATCATCGGCGGTGTGGCCTTCGTAGTCATCGCGGCGCTCCTGTATCGTTGGATCTGGCGGTTGGCGACGGCGAATAGTGCAGCCCGATCTTGATTACGAGGATGAACGCGAAGAAAAGCTGGAATTGGTCGCTCTGGATTGGGTTCCTTTGCGTGCTGGCTGGCTTTCTTACTTACACATTCTTCGCGCAGTTCCCAATTACACGCGATTTTCCGTGGGCGAATCTCTTGTTGTTTGCTGTGGGCGGGATTTTGCTCGTGCTGGGTCTATTCCGCGCCTTTGGCAGACCGCAGATCTATCGGGGCAAAATCTTCGGACTAATTCTGGCCGCGCTCGGCATATCGATGTTCGGTCTGTTTTCTTACATATTTTTCTACGAACTGCGGCAGGTCCCGCCTTCGACCGGAGCACCGCGAGTCGGGCAAAGAGCTCCCGAGTTCACGTTGTCTGATCAAGATGGGAAGGACGTATCTCTCAGTGACCTCATCGGCAGATCGAAAGCCGTCACACTGATTTTTTATCGCGGTTTCTGGTGACCATTGTGTAACTCCGGGTTGCGGAGTTTCCAGCAAAGGCTTCCGGACCTTGAAACGCGCGGGATTCAAGTGGTCGCGGTTAGTGTGGACACACCGGACATCAACCGGCGCCAACGACAAAAACTTGGCTACACCTACACGTTCCTCTCGGATCCCAAGGCAGAAGTGATTCGGCGTTACGATCTGTTGCATCATGGCGCAGGCCCAAAAGGCACGGACATCGCTCGCCCCGCAGAGTTTCTCATTGATTCGAGCGGAATAATTCGCTGGGTAAATCTTACCGAAAACATCGCCGTGCGTGCGCGGCCCGAACAGGCGCTGGAGGCCTTTGAACCAACGGAGCCGCCTGCTTCTCACTAGTGGTAAGCCACGGCTGTTGCCGTCGCGGATTGACGGAGCCTAACCGTATCAATACCTTGTGCGCTCGTGCATCCAGAACTGGAACAACTTCTTATTCTTCAAGATCGGCAGCAGAGGATCAGGCAAATCCAGACCGAAATAGAAACGGTGCCGCTGCGGAGGAAGAGTCTCGAAGCGCAGCTGGCAGCAAGCGCGAGCGCGGTTGATGTCTTGAGGCATACAACGCGCCAGATCGAAGTGGATCGGAAGAAGCTTGAGCTCGATGTGGGGACACGCACAGCCTCCATCGCGCGTTTCAAGACCCAGCAGTATCAGACGCGGAAGAATGATGAATTTCAGGCGCTCGGACACGAAATTGAACGATTCGAAAATGAAATTCGAAAGATCGAGGATGACGAGCTCGAGCTGATGGTGCAGGCCGACAAAGCTAAGATTGATCTTACTGAAGAAGAAAAAAAGGCGGCCGGCGTTAAGGAATCAATCGCGCGGCAAACAGCCGATCTCGACGAAAAGTCGAAAGCTTTAGAATCTCGCTTGGAAGACTTGACCCGGGAACGCGCAGAATTGGCGGGAAAAATCGACGAGGATTTGCTTGGTCGCTTCGAACGTCTTTTCACGAGCAAAGGCGACGCCGCAGTGGTCGCCATTGAGCATGGAGTTTGCACCGGTTGCCACATGAAGGTGACGAGTGCAACGGCGGCGAGTGTTAGAGCTGGGAAAGAGATTGTCAGTTGCGAAAATTGCGGCCGTATTCTCTACGAACAAGGGTAGGGGACGGACCGCCGGGCCGTCCGTAACGGCGCGCTCGGCGAGCGACCCTACCAATTAGTCTTTGGCCTACACATTGAAACGGAAGAAAATCACGTCGCCGTCGCGCACGACATAGTCTTTTCCTTCCAGCCGAATCTTTCCCGCTTCACGAGCTTTTGCCAGGGAACCGGCGGCGATCAGGTCGTCGTAGGAAATCGTTTCTGCCGCGATAAAACCGCGTTCGAAATCCGAATGGATGGTTCCGGCGGCGGTTGCCGCTTTGTCGCCAGCGTGAATCGTCCATGCGCGCGACTCTTTTTCGCCAGTCGTCAGAAATGTGCGCAGGCCAAGTAAGTGATAAACGGACCGGATAAGTGCGTGCACGCCGGTGTCTTCCACACCCAAACCGCGCAGATAATCCAGCGCCTCCTGCTCATTCAAATCAACCAGTTCACTTTCCAGTTGCGCGCTGATAACGATTGCTTCCGTGGCGAAATGGTGCCGCGCGTATTGCTGAACCGCCGCGACGTACTTCGCCGCGCTATGGCCAGGGGCTGTGATCCCGGCGGCCGAGGAGTCAGTTGTCCCATCGCCGCGGTCGGCGCCGGCGGCTACAGACGCCAGATCCGATTCAGCGACGTTACAGGCGAAGATCGTCGGCTTTGATGTCAGCAGAAAGAGATTGCGAGCGGCCGCTTTTTCCTCTGATGTCAGGCTCGCGGTGATGACTGGTTTACCTGCATCCAGATGGGGCAATAGCTTCTCGACGACGGCGTTTTCGTTCTTTGCTGCTTTATCGCCAGCGCGCACTTCTTTCTGCAATCGATCGTGTTTTTTTTGTAGCGAGGCCAAATCCGCCAGCGCAAGCTCGGTATTGATGATCTCAATGTCTCGAATTGGATCGATGGTCGCGCTGACATGATGGACGTTGCTGTCTTCGAAACAACGCACCACCTGAACAATCGCATCCACTTCGCGAATGTGATGAAGGAATTGATTTCCCAAGCCTTCGCCTGCGCTGGCGCCTTTGACCAGGCCAGCGATATCAACGAATTCGATCGCAGTTGAGACAATTTTTTTGGAATGCGAAATTTGCGCGATTTCTTCCAGGCGCGGATCGGGCAGGATCACAATGCCCACGTTGGGATCAATGGTGCAAAAAGGATAATTTTCCGCCGGCGCCTTATGCGTACGCGTGACGGCGTTAAAAAGCGTCGACTTTCCGACGTTTGGAAGACCAACAATTCCGGCGCTAAGCATGATTTTCTCTGTAACGGCGGTCTAGGGCTGCCGCAAATTGCTGTAGTCTTAGCTTTGAGAAATAGGTTCGCGAATAATTCAACGGAGCGGACTCAGCAAACTTGACGGCTTAAGGTCGTCGAGTTGGTTGACTAGCTTTACTTGGCGATTTTGTCCGCTTAGTGAATAGTTCGCATTCGATCGGGCCGTAGCACAGCTTGGTAGTGCGCTTGAATGGGGTTCAAGAGGTCCCGGGTTCAAATCCCGGCGGCCCGATTTCATTTTTTCACCTGTGACGGAAAGGATTTTTTAGTATCTGCCCGTGAGCCTCAACAGCCGCGCTGGTGTCCTCTTGGTGCTTTTAAACCCGGCGCGCCCGCTGTCAGGAATCGCGCTAGAATGCGAACTGAGTACAAGACGGCAAATGAGAGCTTGCAAGTCGGACACTATCGCGGGCCCAGAGAAAAGCGTGCGAGGTTGGGTTTTTAGCGGCCCCTCGCTGGCCGGACTTGCCAGTGAATGTCCGGGCCCGCAAAGATCGACAAGCGCGACTCACCTGCGGAGCAACTAGGGCAGAAATGGCCGTCCGTTATCAAAATTCTGTCCGCGCTGTAGCTCCACGGGACAGCGTCTGAACCAATCATTACCCCAAACGGCAAAGCCCGTGTCACGTTATCTGAACGCCTGATTAACGTGATCATCAGTCGCGCCGGCTGCAAAGTCTCATACCTGCCGCCATCTGCGCTCGTTTGCATGATGGTTATCCACCCCTTCTGATCTTGATTGGGCCGGAGCGAGACGCGCGCATCCCACAACTCGGGATTGTGCCCGCCGTTGTACGTGACTGTGATGGGATTGACGCTCACAAGACTAACGAGAACGATCTCGAGCGGAGTCACTTGCCTCTCATTCTGGGAGATATTTATGTCCTCTAATCGCTGCATGATCGTGTCGGTCGTACCAAGGGCCGTCGGGTCAACCGGGGCGCCTTGCAATCGGATGAACCCAAGGAAGTAATCCGAACCCGGATCGAAAAAGCCACGAGAAATGTTCGCGCGACTAAAGTCTATTGATGTTCCCGTTGGAACAGTCTCAAAATAGTTAGGCCCAGCAGGGATAAGCGCAGCGTATGTCGCGGTGATTAGGGCCGCCGACAGAATGGCAACTGTGGCGCAACCAAGAACCTGCGTTCTGCGATGAATTACAAACATAGGTACCGCATCTCCTTTGCCTGGCCAAACATTTCAAGTCGTGCCGGAACAGTCAAGGTTTTTGCCGGTGGTGGCAGAGATTTGTCTCCGTTTGCGAGCGCATTTCAGCGGTGTAATTCTGGCCACTCCAAAGGGGACACGGCAGGGAATCCCATGGGCTTTGGTATACAGCGAAGAGTTCGCAAATCGCGCCGATGTCGCCAGAAAAGAGCGGTATTTTAAAACAGGAAAAGGGTCGCGATGATCTCGATAGGTTTGCGTTGTGGTGCGGTCGCCGCGACGACAGGTCGCGGGTTCAAATCCCGCCAGCCCGATTCTTGCGATTGCCATTACTTCGACGCCCAGGCAGTCAAGAAGGCGTCGATTAACTCTGGCAGTTCGTCGCTGTAACCCCCTTCGAGGATCGTAGCCACAGGAATGTCGAGCTGGCACAGCCATTCACCGAATCTCGAAAAATCCTCGGGCTCGAGCGTCATCTGCACGAGTGGATCACCCGCGTACGCGTCAAAGCCCGCGGAGACAAGTAGCAGATGGGGTTTAAAGGCAATTAATTTTTCCAACGCCCGCTTCGCTACCTCGAGGTGATGACTCCGCGGCGTTCCGGGGCCGAGCGCATAATTGGTCACATTCGCAAAAGATTTTGTGCCTGTTCCAGGGTAACCCGGGAATTGATGAATGGATGCAAAAGCGATTTGCGGGTTCTGGGCGACGATTGCCTCGGTTCCATTGCCGTGATGCGCATCAAAATCCCAAATCGCAACGCGCTCAACGCGCGCCTTGGTTGTAGCCGGAATCGGTGACACTGGCTGGCCGACATCCCCGTTGCGGGCTACAGCAAGCGCATCGAGCGCAGCAACCGCAACGTTGTTGAAGTAACAAAATCCCATCGCCCGGTCTTGAGTCGCGTGATGTCCGGGCGGCCGCATGAGACTGAATGCGCGATGACCGTTTAGCGCTGTCAGCGTCGTTTCAATCGCCGCGCCCGCAGAACGCAAAGCGTGTTCGTAAATCTTTGGGTAAACCGGCGTGTCCGCATCGAAGTCACGCGTTGTGCCTTTGATCCTTTCCAGGTGATCCCGTGAATGTGCCCGCAGCACCGCCGCTTCGCTGGCAGGCTCCGGAATACGCCATTCCCAATCAGGATGTCGCTCATTCAGCAATGGTACTGTGCGCGCGATTCTAGCTGGCCGCTCCGGATGGACGGGGGCTGAATATTCCAAGCAAGATGGGTCATGAAAAATGATCATGGTAGTTGCAACGTGGCGCTTCAGCGGATATTCGGCTACGACGATGCTAAACAACCAGAAAATTGTGGTGGTCATGCCTGCTTATAATGCAGCGCGGACCCTGCAACGCACTTACGACGAAGTCTTGGCACACGGCATTGTCGACCTTGTCATTGTGGTAGATGACGCCAGTCATGATGAAACGGTCGCAATCGCGCGCACCCTGCCCCATGTCCAGGTGGAAGTTCATCCGGAAAATCGCGGCTACGGCGCAAATCAAAAGACCTGTTATCGCCTCGCATTGGCCGCTGATGCGGACATTATCATCATGATTCACCCGGACTATCAGTACACGCCGCAGTTAATCCCGGCGATGGCGGCTCTGGTGGGTAGCGGACTTTACCCCTGTGTGCTTGGTTCGCGAATTCTTGGCGGCGGTGCGCTGCGTGGCGGTATGCCGTTGTGGAAATATGTCTCAAACCGGTTTCTAACGCTTGCCGAAAATGTTCTTACCGGGGCGAAGCTCTCGGAGTATCACACTGGTTACCGCGCCTACTCGCGCCAATTGTTGGAGCGCCTGCCGTTGGAGCGAAATTCGGATGATTTCGTTTTCGATAACCAGATCCTCGCGCAAATCATCGCGCTCGGCTGCGCTATCGGCGAAGTAACCTGTCCTGCGCGTTATATGCCCGAAGCGTCATCGATCAATTTTGGCAGGAGTGTGCGCTATGGGTTCGGCTGTCTGGCAACAGCGCTGCGTTTCCGTTTGGCACGATGGGGCCTGGTGCAGCCCCTCGTTTAACAAGAGGCTTGCCTGAGTATTGCCTTACGCGTGCGGGCTATCGCAGATCGGCTCCCGAATCATGACCGGAGGTGCTTGACCGGAGTTATTCGTCAGTCTGATTCACCGTTTCGTTTTGATTCGACCCAGCGCATGACAACCTCCTCCAGAACATCAAGCGGCAGCGCTCCGTTTGTCAGCACAACGTCGTGAAACTGGCGGATGTCGAATTTGTTTCCGAGTTGCTTTTTCGCTTTCTCTCGCAGCTCGAGAATCTTAATCATACCAATCTTGTAAGCGGTCGCCTGACCGGGCATCACGATGTAACGATTGATGGAATCGATACAATCTGCTTCGCTATTGGGCGTATTTTGTTTCAGGTAATCGATCGCCTGCTGGCGGGTCCATTTCTTGTCGTGTATCCCGGTGTCGACCACAAGACGCCCGGCGCGCCAGAGCTCGAGCGCTAACCTTCCGAAATCTGAATAGGGATCGCGATACATTCCGATTTCTTTCGGCGTCAGCTCGCTGTAAAGGCCCCAGCCTTCTGTGTAAGCGGTGTATGCGTGCGAAAACTTTCGAAACTTCGGTATGCCGGTTAGTTCCTGTGCGATGGCAATCTGCATGTGGTGTCCGGGAATCCCTTCGTGATGCGCGAGTGCTTCCAGTTCGTACGTCGGATTGTTGTGCATCTCGCGCAGATTCACGTAAAACATGCCCGGCCGTGAGCCGTCCGGAGCGGGTTGTTGGTAAAACGCTTTGCCGGCGGATTGTTCACGAAATTTCTCGACCGCCTTTACCACGATGTCTGCCTTTGGCTTCGTAGCGAACAATTCATCGAGGCGCTTTTTCATTTCATCGATAATCCCGACTGCGCTCGCCAGATATTTTGCGCGGCCTTCATTGGTGTCGGGCAAATAGAATTGTGGACCTTCGCGCATGAATTTGAAAAACGCCTGGAGGTCGCCCTTGAATCCAACTTGGTTTTTGATCTTCGTCATCTCCGCATGGATACGCGCGACCTCTTTCAAACCGATCTCGTGAATCTGGCTGGCGCTCAGATTCGTGGTCGTAGATCGGTGCAAGGCGGAGCGATACAAGTCGGCGCCGTCGGGAAATTTCCACACGCCGGCGTCGTCATTCGCGCGTTTAGATTGATCGTCAAGAAACGCAATTAACTTTTCATAAGCGGGTTTGACAGACTCGTTCAACGCCTTCGTCGCACCGGAAAGCAATCGATCGCGCGTACCAGAATCCACATCCTTAAGCGCGCCGATTTTCTTCGTGAAATCATCAAGGAGGGGACTGTTGCTCGCGGTGGAATCGAACGGTCTTCCCTGAATTACTTTGTGGCAGGCGTCTAAAACGAGTGGAAAAACAAAGCGTGGGGCAACGACACCTTTGTCTTCACGAACCTGTAAATTGGCGATGAGCTGATCGAACAATTTCGGGATCGCATTTAATCGCGCGATGTACGCTTCTGCGTCTTTTACATCGTCGATCTTATGGATGTTGATCAGGAACGTGGGTATTTGCGCGTGCACACCGCGCATCTGGCTGGCGGGATACACATCAAAGCGAAACTTAAAGTCCTCTGCCTCGCGCTCCGCCTCTCGCTCGAAGAGCCGATAACTCAAACGGGCTGGCGCATCCAGCAGGTCCGGCTTGAACTCACGTTTTAGCGTTTCAAGCTGCCTTTGCCAGACCGCATGGTCTGCCGCTGCTTTCTCGTCGGACAAGTCTTCCAGCTGGTCGTAGTGCGTTTTGATTCCATAAAAAGATTCGTCCACCGGATGTCGCGCCAGATTTTCGGCCCAGCATTTATCATAGAATTCATTCGCGCGCTTTGATTCGGCTGCGACCTGGTCCGGCGTCTGCGCACGCACGGCGCAACACATCACCGTAAGGGTTATTGTCGATGTGAGTCCGGTAAGAATTCCTTTGGTGAAAAACCACGCCTCACGCCGGGCCGCTGTCGCTGCTGCAAAATGTGACAATGATGGCTGTGAAAGGCGAACCTTTCTGCCGTTGATGGCGGGCGGTCGCACGATCGAATTCCATCATGGCGGATGCGATACTGATCAAGGTGAAAAATGGTGCCATGAGATCTTATCTGGGTTCGGGTCAATAACGCACGCGAACAAGAAATAGTCCCTCAGCAGGAGCCGCAAAACGAGGTGCGCTCCCCTGGCCGGAGTTCAGCCGCGTAGTGATATCCTCGATGCGCACTTTGCCGAGCGCGGATTTAACCAGAGCTCCAACGATTAATCGAACCATTTTGTAGAGAAAACCATCGCCATCGAACTCGATGGTCACACAGGGGCCTGTTTTCCGGACACGCGCCGAATAAATTGTACGGATTGTACTCTTTTCTTGTTTGCCGCGGTTGGCAGCGAATCCGGCAAAATCATGGGTGCCGACAAACTGCCTGGCTGCTTGCCTGAGCATTGTGAGATCAACCGGACGCGGGATATGCCAGGCTCGGCCATATTCGAATGGAGGCAAAAAGGAGGATAGCCAAATTCTGTAGCGATAGATCTTTCCTTTTGCCGAAAGCCGCGCGTGAAAATCATTCGACACATATTGGCATCGAAGAACGCGAATAGTAGGAGGCAGCAACGCGTTGAGCGCTTCGCTCCAACGTGCGGCTGATAAACGGTCGTTAGGAAGATCGACGTGCGCGCATTGCGCGAGTGCATGGACGCCCGCGTCCGTTCGTCCGGCGCCGTGAACGCGCTCCGGCTTGCCAAGAACGCGCTCAAACGCGCGCTCGACGTGATCCTGGATGGTGTTGCGATGAGATTGACTCTGCCAGCCGGCGAACGGAGCGCCGTCGTATGCAATGATAAGTTTCAGCCTTCGCGCCATTGATCCTCGTGATCCGTGATCACTGAACAGTGATCGGCAACAAGATTTCTCTGTTCACGGATCACAGATCACTTTTGCTTGCCACATTCGCGGCGCGCCGATCGAGATAGCTCTGCAAAATCATCTGAGCCGCCACTTGATCGACGTAGCTGCGGGTGTCTCGCGTCTTCTTACCTGCGTCACGCAATGCCCGGTGAGCTGCGACGGTAGTCAGGCGCTCGTCCCAGGTAACCACTGGGCATGCCAAGATGGTGCGCAATTTTTCGACGAACTGAAGGACTTCAGTCGCTGCAGCCCCGATCTGGCCGTTCATCTGACGGGGAATGCCGGCTACGACGTGATCGACTTTTTTTGCGCGGACGATTTCGGCGATGCGCAGCGGGGCCTGCTTGTTTGCTGGAATGGTCTCGAGCGGGTGCGCAAGCAACTGCAACTCATCAGATATCGCTGCTCCGATGCGCGCCCGGCCAAAATCGAGAGCTAAAATCGGGTTCACCGCGTGCTGGCTCATTGCAGTTCCGGCGGCAGCTTGCCGATCAGATTTTTGATCTTCTCTGCCTCATGCCGGTGGCAAACCAAAAGCGCGTCCTTGGTTCTCACAACGATGAGGTCGTGGACTCCAAGTAGTGCGATGGTTGTCCCCTCTTCTTCGAAAACGATGTTGTGACTGGAATCGAGCGCGGTGACGGCGCAATTCGCGGCGTTGCCCTGTTCGTCTTTCTCAAAATAATTCGACAGGGCTCTCCAACTACCGATGTCGTCCCAGTCGAAATTGGCCTCCACCACCAGAACGCGCTCCGCCTTTTCCATGATCGCGTAGTCGAAGGAGATCCGCGGCAATTTGCTGAAGCGTTCACGTAAAGCCTTCTGGAAATTTTCCGGCGCGCGCAATTGAGAAATAAAATCCGCCAGCTCTGGAGCGTGACGGTTGAATTCGCGGAGGACTGTGGGCACCGACCAGACGAACATGCCCACGTTCCATCGGAAATTTCCCTTTCGCAAAAATGATTCGGCGAGATCAAGGTTAGGTTTCTCGCGAAAACGCAGGACTCGATGGACCGCGTCGGTGTCTGGGTGTTTTCGCAAACGGACCGGCTTCCCCTGCTCGATGTAGCCGTATCCGGGACAGGCCCAGGTTGGTTTGGTTCCGATAGTTACAAGCTCTCCCGTCTCTTCGGCTGCGTCGGAAGCCAACGCCAGCGTTTTCTGAAAAGCTGCCCGGTTGGAGATCACATGATCGGCGGGCAGAACGAGCATGGTGGCTGCGTGATCGCGAGCCACGACCCATCCAGTCCCAAGCGCGACCGCAGCGGCGGTGTCACGTTTCGCGGGTTCAGCGATAATATTCTCTTTTGGAAAACCCTCGAGCAATTTGCGAACTGCGCTTTCCTGTTCGGTGTTCGTCAGGATCAAAATGCGTTCGCGCGGAACAAGACCTTCAAGGCGAGCCAATGTTTCTTCGAGCAAAACCTTATCGGAAACGAGGCGTAGCAGTTGTTTGGGGCGGGTACGGCGGCTCAATGGCCAGAAGCGTTCACCGCTGCCGCCGGCGAGAATAAGCGCGTATATCGAGTTGGGCATGTAAAAGTGGGAGGGGTCTTCCGAGTCGCGAAAATTGCCGTTTCTTTTTCCAAAACGCGAGGTATATGATAGGCGATGTCTCTCCCGATATCCATTTCGAAAACTTCCGAGCAACTACCAGTCGATCCCTTGCTCATCGTCACACGGACCGCCATTGGCCTCGGCCTGGGAATAATGATGGCCGACAAGATCAAGCCCTCGATCCGTCAGGCAGCGGCGATTGCGCTCGTTGCAATTGGCGCGTTAGCCGCGGCGCCTTGGCTGGTAAAGATTACGCTGGGTCAGATAAATCGGCCGGAATCAGAGTGGGGAAGCCGCGCCCGTCTGCGGTCCATTCGTGGCGATTCCGGTTATACGTTGGATACGGATATCTATTAATCACTGCAGAGGCAGCCGTGCCGGCTGCAACGTCTTGGGATTATGAAGGTCGCGGGCCTGCCGCGGTACAGTCGCAGAGCTTACGTGCCTCGTGTGTGCGCGTGACGACACCGCCAGACGGATTGATTAATCGTTCACGACCATTTGCGACACAGAATTGCGCATTTGCATCTGCGCGGTCACTCTTTGGATCTGTTCGTCCTGCTCTTTTAAGTGAGCGACAAGGGTGTCCAGGTCCTTCTTCAATTGAGTGATAGTCCCTTCCTGTTTCTGAATCTTGCAATCTTGTTCTTCTACCCTGGCGTGTTCTTTAAGGAATTCGTTGAGCAACATTGCGTTCACTGCGTCGTAGCGCACGGTGTAGATTTCCCCTTTCTCGTCGCGCACTACCAGGTCGGGATTTACCTCAGCGACTTCTTCGGCGATCAACCCAAACTGGGATGTGTCGGTCTTGTCGCTCTTGTAGTGGAAGGTCACCGGCCTTAACGCCAGGATTGATTCGCTGGCGCTTTCCATCGTTGTGATCTTATGTTTGAATCGACGTGCGGAATTCATTGTGCCTAGCTGACCGTTCGAATCGATTAGCACGTTGACGGCATTCGCAACTCCGGTTGTTATCCCGCGAATCCCAGCGATGAAGGTTTGCGTCTGGGTTCCCTCAACGCCAATCCGGATGGTGTCGGTGTCGGTACTACTACCGCCGCTACCAATGTGGATATTGTTATCGCCAGCGAGAACAGCGGTACCGGCGCCCGAGCCTAACGCGATGTTGCCGGAGCCGGTGGTGTTTGAGAGGGCGTTAGCTCCAATGGCAGTGTTGCTGTTGCCAGTGGTGCTCGTTTCGAGTGCTCCAAAGCCGACTCCAGTATTGTTGCCGCCGGTTGTATTATGCAGGGCTTGAAAACCATCGGCCGTGTTATTGTTAGCGCCGGTATTGCTAAACAGGGCTTGCCAACCCGTCGCGGTATTGCGGTCACCGCTGAAGTTGGAAGATAGAGCTTGATAACCATTGGCTGTGTTGTTGCTCCCTGTGCTGTTGTTGTGCAGCGCGGAAGAACCAATCGCCGTGTTTTGGGTTCCGGTCGTATTGTCAAAAAGTGCAACAGCACCGACCGCCGTGTTGTCGTCGGCGGTGGTATTTTGCGAGAGCGCGGAAATGCCTATGGCGGTGTTGGCATTGCCGGTAGTATTTTCCGTAAGCGCGGCGGCACCCGAAGCCGTGTTCGAGTTGCCGTTGATGTTGTTAAAGAGCGCTCGGTCGCCAACCGCCGTGTTGAAGCTGCCAAAGAAAATTCCAGTTGGGGCGTCGGCGTTCCCACCGGTATTGTTAAAAAGCGCGAATGTTCCATTAGCCGTGTTGGCGGTTCCTGAGATGTTGCTTAAGAGTGCCCCAGCGCCCGTGGCAGTGTTTTCGTTTGCTGTGTTGAGAAGGAGGGTCCCAGCGCCGATGGCTGTGTTGAAGTTTCCTTCTGCATTGCTGAGGAGTGAGAACAAACCAACTGCCGTATTATACGTGCCGGCGGTAAGGCTTAAAAGAGCTGAACTTCCCTCTGCAGTATTGCCTCCTGCGTAGCCTCCGTCCGGCGGCGGATTGACTGCCTGTGCGACCGGGTAAAGCGCGAAGCAGCCAAGCGCAAAGAACATGAGGAACCGCGAAGTTGGTAAAGTTCGTGTTTTCATAGGACACAAAGTTTCGAAACAACCCCGGCAGCTTGTCGAGATTAAAATGTTGGCGCTGCTAGGTGTAGCCGGCGCCGGCTTTGTCTTACCGAAGAGATGGGCGAAGGCGAATGATCGCTGTCAGGCAATGCTACAGAAAAGCTTCTGCAACGGAATCAGCCAGACTTTTACCTTTTCGAGTTAACGAGAAGTTACCGTTCGATTTTCGAAGCAGACCAAGCGAAATAAACTCCTCCGTTTCTCGGTGTTTCAATTCCGAGGCAGCGATTCCTTCGCGCATGCGTAACGAGAGCGCGATTCGCTCCGAGCGTTTCATTTCGTTGGTGAGATTTTCGCTCAATCCTCTCGGCGACTGGCCGGAGAGAACGCGATCGGCGTAACCGCGATAGTCACAAACATTCTGCCAGCGCTGCATGCCGACAGTCGAAAACGCGCTCGGACCGATACCGAGATAATCCTTACCCCGCCAATAAGCGCGATTGTGAACTGACGCAAAGCCGGAGCGCGCGTAGTTGGAAATTTCATAATGTTCATAGCCGGCGTCTTCGAGAACGCACATAGTCATCTCGAAAAACGCAGCATCCGCGTCCGTGTCCTGTCGAAATTCACCGCGTGCGTGGCGCAGAAAGAATTCTGTGTCCTCCTCATACGTGAGGCAGTAGGTGGAGATGTGATCGGGTCGAAGAGCGATCGTTTTCTCCAATGTGAATTTCCATTGGTCGATGGTTTGTCCCGGCAAACCGAACATGAGATCGACATTGATGTTCGGGAACCCGGCAGCTCGTAGAATGTGGAACGAGTGCTCGGCTAGCTCTGAGTTGTGTTCTCGTCCCAAGAGTTTCAGCAATTCATCATCCCAAGATTGAATACCAAGACTTACTCGGGTCACTCCGAGTTTGTGAAGCAGCTCGGCTTTGCGCGCCGATACGCTGCCCGGATTTGCTTCGATCGTCCACTCTGCAAGCGATGAGATGTCGAACCGCTGATGGAAACCTCCGAGCAGAAATTCCAATTGCGAAGTTGTGAGAGCCGTCGGCGTGCCGCCGCCGAAGTAGATGGTTTCAGGCGTCAGTACAAAGTTCGCGCATTGCTGATCGAGATCGCGCAATATCGCTTCGCAAAATCGCCCCGTTTGCGAGCGATCCAGCAAATCTTTGTAAAACGCGCAGTACGGGCAGAGTCGTGCGCAAAAGGGGATGTGAACGTAGATATGTCGAATTGAGTTCACTGTACTGGCGGCCGTGTCGCCTGTTTTTACGGGCGGTCCCGCAGCCGACACGGCTGCCGCTACGGCGGAATAGTTGTGATTCGCGGCGTTACTCATACAATCGCTTGGTCTTCGCTCGACATGACAGAACTCCGGAACGTAATCCTCATTCTGTTTTGCGCCATTGCCAGCATGCTCGCGCAAACGCCTCCGCAGCCGGCGCCGACTCCGTCAGTCGTCTATTCTGTGCACGATCCCGCGGCAATCAAAGATTACAGGACGAACCCGCGGATCGTGCGTGAGATGGTGAATCGGCTTGTCCTGGCCGCGACCGGTCAGCCTGACGTGGGGAAGGCGTGGGCGTCGTTAGTCGCTCCGAGTGACAGAGTGGGAATCAAAATCTGTGCAGCTGGCGGTGAACTTTTTACGACGCATCACGACATTGTGAATGCGATTGTCGACGGGCTCGCTGCGGCGGGACATCCGCGTGGCAGCATTATTGTCTGGGATCGGTCCCTTGGCGGAGTCAAGGAGGCCGGGTACCGGCCGGCAGTCGATGGTTACCAGTTAAAGGCAATCGCACCGCGCGACGGATATGATCCAAAAGCAGTCCTCTCTGCTCCTTTAATTGGGAAATTGGTTTGGGGCGATCTCGAATACTTCGGCGACATAGGAAAAATACCAATGCTGTCCGATACCGAGAATACGAGCAACGTGAGTCATTTCTCCAAGATCCTTTCCACTGAAGTCGACAAGGTCATTAATGTTCCGGTGATGAGCATCAGTGAAACGAATGGGATCGCAGGTTGCATTTATAACATGACAATTCCAAACATCGATAATTGGCGTCGCTTTGCTCAGGGCTCTCGTTTTGGCGCGGAAAGTCTCGCGGAGATCTATGCGAATCCCAACATCGCAAAGAAGGTAGTCTTCAATCTAATGGATGGACTCATCGCGCAGTATGCTGGTGGACCGAAGCCTCAACCGAACTACGCGATTCATTATGCGACGCTGTATGCAAGCAAGGACCCGGTGGCTTTGGATGCCATCGCGTTGAAGTATTTCGAACAATGGCGCACACGCGGCAGTCTGCCGGCGATCGGGCCAATGGCTGCCTATGTCGATTACGCCAGTCAGATAGGCTTGGGTAACGCAGCGCCGAATCGGATCGAATTAAAAAATATCGGACGATGAATTCTGATACTGTAGCCGGGGTCGATGCCCCCGGCCGGCGATCGTGGCACCTACGAACGGCCATCCTGCGTTCCGTCTCTCGTTCCTTTTATCTTTCAATACGCTTCTTGCCGCGGCAATTGCGCGAACCGATTGCCCTTGCGTATCTGCTTGCACGGACAACCGACACCGTCGCCGACACAACTCGAGTTCCCTGCACCGTGCGAATGGAGGCTTTGAAAATGTTCTCGGACGGCATTCTAGGTAAAGCTTCGCGAGAAATGGTTGTCAATCAGGTAGCCTCGTTCGTGCCGTTACAAGAGAATGCGGCCGAGCGAACACTCCTGGATTCGTTGCCCGACTGTTTGGAATGGCTCGAACAAATCGGGCGAGCAGATCGCGACGATATTCGCGCGGTGCTTGAGAAGATCATGCACGGCCAGATGCTCGATTTGCATCGCTTCGGCGACCCCACACAAGTTCGCGTGCTCGAGACCGCTGCCGATCTGGACGAATACACTTATCTCGTTGCAGGCTGTGTAGGCGAATTTTGGACGCAACTTTGCTTCCGGCATCTCAGAGACTTTGCCAGTTTAATCCAGGACGAAATGCTTGCCCTGGGCAGACGCTACGGCATGGGACTTCAATTGATCAATGTCTTGCGCGACGCCGGCACCGATCTGCGAGCAGGTCGCTGTTATTTTCCGGATGACGAGCTCGGCGCGATCGGTTTGAGTGCGGCGCAGATCTTGTCCGAGTCGGATCGTTTCCAACCGGTCTATCAAAGTTGGATGGAAAAAGCGCAGGATGGGTTGGCGTCCGGGATGGAGTATTCGCGCGCGATCCGGAACCGGCGAGTGCGTGCAGCCACGGTCTTGCCGGCGTTGATCGGGGCGCGAACCCTTGCGCTTTTCCGTAAGCCTGGCGCCAGCGCGCTAGATCAAACAATTAAAGTTCCACGCCGCGAAGTGCGCGCGATCGTTCTGTCACTGGCCGTTCATCTCGCGTCGCACAGGGAGATTGAAACGATCTTTAATCGCGCTACAGAAAATAGTTTCGCTGTTTTTCGCTGATTGGTTTTTCGAGTCGGTCGAGCACCTGCATCATGTCCTCCCAGACTTTCCGTTTCTCGGAGGGGGACTGGTTCCGTAACAGATACGCAGGATGATAAGTAATCATCAACGGGGTGCCGTTATATGAGTGCCAGTGCCCGCGCAATTCCCGCATCGTCCCGCGGGCGCCAAGCAGACCTTCCACCGCGACGGCGCCCAGGGCGATCAACACTTTCGGTTGAATAATGTCGATCTGTTCGAGCAAGTAGGGCCGGCACATCTGCATTTCTGCCGGCGTCGGTGCGCGGTTCCCAAACGAGCCTGCCGGCGTGTCCGGGCGGCATTTAAGGATATTTGCGATGTAAACGTCTTCGCGCGCAAAGCCCATCGCTTTAATAATTCTCGTTAATAGTTGTCCCGCGCGGCCGACAAACGGTTCGCCCTGCTGATCCTCGTCCGCGCCAGGCGCTTCGCCGATGAACATGATTTCAGCGTTGGGATCGCCAACGCCAAAAACGGTTTGAGTGCGCGAGCTCGCGAGATGTGCACACTTTGTGCAAGAACGAACGCGTTCGCGAACGGTCGCGAGAATCTTCGCTTTGTCGGGCGCGACAAGCTGCAAGCCCGCGAGCACGTCTTTCGATGCGCGCGGCGCGCGATCATTGGTTTCTCGGATTTTTTCCAGCGTGGCAATGACGAGGTTGAGAGCCGGCTGGATCATTGTGGCCGATCATCCGAAATTTCGGGCGCGACTGCAATTTATTTGTGGAAACGTGCCCGAAATTTGTGCTTTCTGGATGAAAAAAAGAAATCATCGGTATGCGGACGTGATTCGCTAAAACCTGGAAGGGTTGTAACCGCGGGCGAGGACTGCGGCAATTCCTGCGCATGCAGAGCTCCAGCCGTCCGGGGTCAGCGAACCCTGCTACAACACCAGATTCGCGTGCCTCGCTAGGCGTTGCGCGTGCTGAGCCATTGCAGCGCGAAACGCGCCACCTCGCGCGAATTCTTTAAATCAAGTTTATCTTTGATATGCGATCGATGGGTCTCCACGGTTTTGGGGCTGAGATGCAGCAGCTTGGCGATCTCACGTACATCCTTGCCTTTGCCGATAAATTCCAAGATCTCAAGTTCACGGTCGCTAAGTCTCTCGACCGCGTCGGTCTCACCTTCCGACTCGCGGTGCGCGAATTTCGTAATTACCTGCGCCGCCATGGCTGGACTGAGGTAAGGGCGTCCATTAAAAACCTCGTGAATTGCGTGGATCACATTGGTCATCGCTTCATGTTTCATCACATAGCCTTCCGCCCCGGCCCGCAGCGCCCGCAGCGCGTAGAGCGATTCATCATGCATGGAAAGCACCAGGATTGGCAGATTCGCGAATTCTGCTCGAATATTTTTGATCAGCTCAATTCCGTTTGCCCCCGGCAAACTCAGATCGACGATCGCAAGGTGTGGGTTCAGTTTTCGGATTACTTCCATCCCTTCGGCAGCAGTGCCAGCTTCGCCACAGACCGCAAAACTGTTCTCGGAATTAATCAACTGCTCGAGGCCTTTTCGAAACAGCGGGTGATCATCGACGATGACGATTCGTTTCGCCTCAGGCTGGTCGCATTTCGGATTCTGGTTGGTCGATCTGGCGTCTTTCATTTTAGTCCCGCCCTCCTCGTGATTAGAATCAGAATGGCTTAAAACGGACTTCGGTTTTGTCGAGTTTGCTGCGCGGCGTGTCATTTTATGTCCCCAGTAATGATACGCTACTCGGCAGGTTGTCCGATGCAGAAAATTTAGATTAAGGTGTTTACGCTTTCGTTGGTTTTGCCGACGAAGGCGCTGGAGCACGTTTTCTTCTCTTATTTGATTTGATTGTGCCGTCGGGAAAATAACAGGCCACACGGGTGCCGCCTTTTTCCGGAGATTCGACTTTCAACTGCCCTCCTATCAGGCGCGCGCGATAATTCATGATGTGAAAACCTAGCCCGCGCGCTCCGTTTCGAGCTATCTGAACCCCGACGCCATCGTCGGTTACGCTCAAGACCATTTGCCTTTGCCCGGGTCGCTCTAGTTTGACCACTATCTGCCGCGCTTGGGCATGCTTGTTAGCATTGATCACTGCTTCGCGCGCGATGCGATACAGATGTGTCGCTACCGTGTCATCATTGAGATGAAATGAGGGTTTGACTTCCAAACGACACGGCGTTCTCCACATCTCACGGTCAACCAAATCTTCTAATGCTTCCACAAGTCCAGCCGCGTCCACATCGAAGCGATGCAGAGCGCGGGAAAGGTTTCGGGTATCGGTTGCGGCGTTATTCACGAGCTCCGCGATTTTTTCGATGTCTTTCACCTCGATGACTCGATGATCCTTTAACCGCAGTCCGACCGATCGGGCCATAAACGCAACTGCTGTTAGATGCTGGCAAAGCCCATCATGCAATTCCTGGGCGAGTCGGTGTTGTTCGCGATCGCTAACCTCGAGGATTTCGCCCTCCAGGCCCTTGCGACGCGTGATCTCGGCTTTTAATTCGGCATTGGCGGAGCTTAACGCTTTCGTGCGTTGATCCACCAGTTCTTCCAGTGCTTCGTTCGATCGTTGGAGAGCTTCTTCCACTTTTTTGCGTGCCGTGATATCGACGATCACCGCCACGACCGATTGGGCCTTGCCGTTCGGTTCGCGCACTGCGCTGGCGCTGACGTCCGCCCACAGGATAGAGCCGTCTTTGCGAACATAACGCGTTTCGACCTCGAACGGTTTGCCGAGGTGAATCATGCGCTGAAAGAGACGCCTGTTTTCTTCCAGGTCATCACGGTACGTCACGTCCGCAACTCTCTTGCCGATCAGCTCTGATTCGGTATACCCGAGCGTCTTACAGAGCGTTCGATTGGCAAAAACAATTCCACCTTTGGTGTCGCAGCGTGCCACGCCCGCCGTCGCTTGCTCCACGGTTGCGCGCAAGCGCGCTTCCGATTCGCGCAATGCTTCTTCGTCGCGTGTATGTTCAATCGCCTGCGCAAGTTGGGTGGCGATCGTTGTCGCCAGTTTCAGCTCCTCATCGGTGAACACATGTGGCCTGTCATAATAGGTCATGAATTTACCGATTAATTTTTGGCTGCTGACCAACGGAATGAATGCAGCGGCGCGGATACCTTCGCTTCGAATGGCTGATTTCAGGGGCTTCGGAATATCGGCAATATCGACATCGTTGATGCAAACAGGCTTGGGATTTTTTGAATTCGGTTTCCATGGCGAATGACCTTCTACTGCCTTGCGATATCTCTCTGACAAACCGCGCCAGGCGACAAAGCGCATCACCTTCTCTTTATCGAAAAGCAAAATCGACGCGCGGTGGCAGTCCATGGCGGAAAGAATCGCGTCCAGCGACGCGTCATGAATTTCGCCAACGTTGGTGGCGATGCGTTGCAGTTGAGCAAATTGATAGAGTGCCCGCTGTTGTTGCTCTGCGCGTTTGCGCGCGGTGACGTCAGTGTTGGTTTCCAGAATTAACGCCGGTCGTCTCCGCACATTCCGGTCCAGCGTCCAGCGAGATAAGACGGTCATAGTTTTGCCGTCCTTTCGCGTATGAATCAATTCCCCCGACCAATAATTCTCGCGCTCCAATTGTTTCCGAATCTTCTCAGCATTTTTCGGATTCTTTGTCTGTAGCAGCTCGTGCGTAATTTTTCCGAGCGCTTCTTTGGCCGAGAAGCCGTACATTTTCTCGGCGCCGCGGTTCCAATAAACGATCTGGTCTTGTTGATCCCGAACGATGATTGCGTCGCCGGTCAAATTGAGGAGCCGAGCCTGCTCAGCCAGGCGTCGTTCCGTTTGTTTTTGGTCGGTGATATCGCGAGCAATTTTTGAAACCCCGACAATTCCGCCTTTCGGGTCTTTGATCGGCGAAATCGTCAACGAAACATCGATCAACCGTCCATCCTTCCGGCAGCGAACCGTTTCGTAGTGATCCAATGATTCACCATGGCGAATTCTTCTCAGAATCTCCTGTTCTTCATCTTGCCGGTCTTTGGGAATCAGAGTCAGGACCGATTTGCCGATGATCTCTTTTGGTTTGTATCCAAAGATGCGTTCGGCGCTTTGGTTCCAATCGGTGATAATTCCATTCAAAGTTTTTGCTGCGACCGCGTCGTGGGAGGATTGAACTACCGCGGCCAGGCGCATGGCTGCGGTCTCTGCTTGCTGGCGCTCGGTGATGTCAAATAAACAATTAATGGCGCCCGTAATTTTGCCATGCTCATCAGTCAGAATTCGTGGCGCCGGAATGACGTGCCGCTTTTCGCCGTTGGGACGCTCGACGACGATCTCCAAATCCTCCGCTTTTAGTTTTTCGCCGCGCAGCGCCCGTGCCATAGGGCATTCTTTGTGCGGCATGTAACGGCCGTCGGGATAATAGATTTTGTGGGATCCGCAGAATCTCGGCTTTTCTCCATTTTGGCCGGGTTCGTGTCCCCACAATTCAACGGCGCGACGATTGTATTCTCGGATGGCGCCGTTTGCATCGCACGTATAAACCGCGACCGGAACCAGATCGAAGAGTGTTCGGTAGCGCTCTTCTGACCGCTGGATCTTTTCTTCAAAGCGTTTGCGCTCGGTTAGATCGACAATCGCCGTCTGATAGAGGAGAGCCCCGTCCTTCATCGACGAAGTTATCGGCGAACTGGCAAGGTGCGCGGGAATAATCTCGCCGTTTCGTTTCCTTAGGTACAATTCGGTTTCGGCGCGACTATATGAAGAGCGACAGCGAAACAGATGATGCAAAAAGACTCCGTTGTCTTCTTTCGTCACATGGAGTGCAAAAGGACGGCCGATCAACGAACCGCGCGAGCGACCGAGAAGTTGAGCCGCGGCGAGGTTGATCTCTTGAATCCGACCGACACGGTCAAGACTGACATACGCGATCGGCGCGAACTCGAAAAGATCGACATAACGCTGAATGGCCGCTTCCAGTTCTGTCTTGGGATGCTTGAAGACTGGCGCGCTCGCCGACCGCTTCCTTTTCCCTGCCCCATTAGCCGACAATTTCCGGCGCGTACGAGACGTGGCTTGCTTGCTTTTCATGTCCACGCGAATCAATTCGCGCGTAACTGGGCCAGCCGATGCCGTAATTTTACGATCGCGCCTTGTGCGCCGTTGCCTATTTTCGCGGCGAGCCTCATTTTGGGCGGCGTGGCGTTTTACCGGCATAGCCTTCCCTCAAGATCGACCAGGGTGATCACCGCGCCATCGATTTTTGTTTCCGTTAGCTCGATGAGGGAGATTCCAGTGTTGGGCGCAAAGCCGCAATAGTTCCGTCGTACCTTAAATTTTTTTTAGCGGCTTGGCGCTCACTGTTCGATGAGCAGGTTTGGAGCGAACGGATTTTTTTGCGGGTCAACTGTCTCGCGAGAGGGGCCAACCCCTCTTCGGTGTTCGCTTGGCAGCCATAGCCCTCATCATGTTAATTCCGCATTGATACCGATACAAGCTGCGATTCCGCAGCAGTATCCCTGGGTCAGCTGATTTCACATTGCTGCAGCCGTTCGTTTTCGGAGCTGCGAATCATTTGAGGGGCGGCTTCCCCCAAGGGCAAATGCAGCGTGATCGCAGTACCGCTGATTCTATGTTGCGCGCCCTGTCCGTTCTCACTAAGACCTCGCCGAGTCTGTTGTTCAGCGCCAAAAGCGTGGCCTTCATTTCGACTCCGCCGTAGGACGGATTTGCCCTGGCGACGCTGGGGCAACACCCAAGGAGTTTCGATCCTATATAGGCGTCAGTGCTGAAAGCGCGATTCATTTTCGACCGGGTTCCGAACCTCCTCCCGCCTCAAAAGGAACGCTCACCGACCAATGGTGGCTATGCGTTCTTCAATGAGATCCCGCTCAATTTCCCAAAACCTCAGCGATGAAAGGAGGAGGCTATGTGTGGGTTCAACCTGAGTAACATCGTCATGATTCGTTACTGCGCGTCGCGATGCCTTGTGGCGTTTACCCGTTGGTCCTTGTTTGGACTTCGAGCGAATGCGTCTCCGTCGTACCGATCCCATCAATGATTACCCCTCTTAGCTTCTTTCCTGTTTATCTAGTTTCGCGCCACGATGTGGCAGCGGTCGTGACAAGCTGTTTGCCACTCGCATTTCGTCTTTCGAGATGGGATCAAACAGCCACAGAGGACACGCTCCGCGTTGTTCGACGGTCGCTCATCTCAGCGGGCGGTCGCAAGCCAGCCAGATACTGCGCGTCAAATGCCCGCAAAGCGGCTGTAACAGTAGACCCGATGCCAACGATTCCTTCTTCCACGCTAGGGCCGAGCAGCGCTATCCAAAGCTCGCCGCGAACAAACAATCTGGGCTGGCGCACGGCCGACGGGCTCCGGGGATGAGCCTCGCAATATAGCTCCATCTGTTCTATCGCCACCAGCGCATAGTCCATGATGTGGCGTCCACGCGAATTGTGGCCGTTGTTTTTATTCATTCGCGTGTAGAACGCATGATTGTGTCGAATTGGATGTGGTTTTTTACGTACCCGGGGTCGGTGATCCGATCACAGCGCGCAGCCTTATAAGATTTTCACCGATAAGCAAATCCGCCGCGCGCCTGATTGTCGTGCGGCTCGCCTTTGGCGTATTACTTCTTCATGGCATTAACCCCTCCCGCTCCATTGTCCGACGCAGAGAAACTGGCTGTCCTGCGGAGCCTCGATCAATTTCGCGAGTGGCCTTCTCTGGACGAGAAACGTTACTGCCTCGTTTGCGGCAAAATCATTACAGGCCGGCAGATCCAGGTTGCAGGCGACACGCGCGGAGACGGACTACAACGGTTAAATTGTCCAACAGCGCGGTGTAACTCAATTCCCATGGATTGGGCGTTACCGACGGACGAAATTCTGGCTGCGGCAGAAATAGTCACGCCTAACGAGTGCAACATTTCTCCTGCGAAGGCGATTGATAGCGGCGTAGAACCCAGCGCGAACTTCGCAATTGGGTAAACTCGCGACGCACCTAAAACAAGCTTTCTACTTCTGAGGCCCTCCAAAGTGCTGCGAGCCCGCCAAGACACGGCGTCGCAGACTTCTGCACGCTAGTCGTAGCGTCACTGATTGAGACAGGGCCGTTGGGCGCATCAAGCGAAGAATCGCGTAGGGTTTTGTCCGATCACACAATCATCCAGCGTCCCGATTGTCTGTTTCGATGTCATGCGCAGAATCTTTTGTGCATGAGGACTGCGCATGTCAAACTCGATGATCGACTGTCGATTCTGCGTGAGGGAGATCGATTTAGAAAATGGAATTCGCTCGACGATCAGCGGGTTTGCAGAGTTTGCGAGCGAAAGTTCAAAGGGAGGCAGGTCGAGATCCGGCGTTTCCCTGGCGGTAGATATAAAATGTACTGTCCGACGCTCGGATGTCCTTCACAGCCGAATCAATGGTTTGATCCGCAAGCGCCGGTCGTTTCCGAGCCGAACTGTTGGCGTGCCGGTAAGCGACCGGCACACCGCCAGGTGCGGTCAACGCTGCAAGCACGTTGTTATGGAGTATGATTGGAGCAAACCTTGATCAACCCGGGATATCTTCAGTGCCGGATGAGGCACTGATGAAAGCAGTTTCACGCCGTCGCCACGACGCGCTTGCCGAGTTGTATGATCGGCACGGCAAGAGACTACGCGCAACAATCGATGGCGTCGTTCATGAAGGATCAGAAGCGGATGATGTCTTGCAAGAGATCTTTATTCAGATTTGGGAAGAAGCAGGCCGTTATTCACCCAAGGCAGGCAAGCCGCTCGGATGGATGGTGACCATTGCGCGCCGTCGTGCCATCGACCGCCTGCGCCGTCGTCAGGCTTATTCTCGGGTGCGCGAGCGTTATCAAGAGCGCGTAGTCCAGCAGAGTCCCAATTCACCGCGCGAAGCAGATGATGTTTTCGTCTTGAATGATCTGCGTCACTTTCTCAAGCAGTGCATGCGGGCGTTGCCGCGGCCTCAGCGGGAAGCCCTCGAGCTCGCTTTTTTCAAGGGGCTCAGCCACAGGGAAATTGCCATCGCTACGCGCGCTCCACTGGGAACGGTAAAAACGCGGTTGGAACTTGGCTTGCAGAAA
>Ga0193722_1000002_pt1 | contig 94849 bp, 92 predicted proteins | sample H2m1metaG_FD_143044 | JGI IMG/M metagenome (GOLD analysis project Ga0193722, IMG submission 143044) | Soil microbial communities from a riparian zone of the East river system, Colorado, United States - H2m1 | ecosystem: Environmental > Terrestrial > Soil > Riparian zone | place: USA: East River...
CTGCAGAACGAGTGCGGGACTTTCCCTCGGTCGCCAGTGAAAGGGGTTGGTTGGACCAAACAGGATTACTTGTGGTGTATGTGTCGCGGCAGCGAGATGCATGGGAGCGGAATCGACCGTCACCAGGAGCCGTGCCCCGGCAATTAACGCCGCAAGGGTAAGCAAATCTGTCTTCCCGGAAAGATCGATGATTTTGGTCTCGTTCTTAATCGCCGCGACGTGCGCTTGCTCGTGCTTCGATGCACCACTTGTCAGAATGAGATCTAGACCTTTGTCTCTGCCGAACCGTTCGATTACTTGCGCCCATCGTCCGGGGTCCCAAAGCTTTTCCTGGCGCGCCGACCCTGGATGCAAAACAGTATAAGATTTGCTGATGTTCCAACTGCGTCGGAGCGCATCGGCTTTTTCGTGCGCCGATTGCGACAACTGCAAGTGCAGCGAGGAGGAAACATCCCTGATGCCGAGCGGTTCGAGCAAAGACAGATTGTAATCGATTGTGTGCAGGTCGCGCATACGGACGTTGACAAAATCAGTGTAGAGAAGGGCACGGCTTTTCGACTGATCGCGCACCCGGTATGACACGATCCGTTTCCGGGCTTTAGACAAAAACGCCAGAAAAGCAGACCGATCGTTTCGTGTGAAATCGACGCAGTAATCAAATTTCTTACCTGCGACGGCGAGAAAGGCCGCGAGATCACTCAGATTGCGTCGCGCCATCAAAATGCGATCGACACCCGAAATGGCTGGCACCAGATCAGCGCACTCGCTGGAAACAACCATCGTCACGTGCGCTTCTGGAAAGCGTTCGCGCAAAGCCGCGATCGCGGGAGTTGTCAGGATCAGATCGCCGATTCGCTTGAGTTGCAGGAGAAGAATTTTCATCGAGCGCCAAAACTGTAGCGGCGCTCTATGAGCGCCGAAATAAACAATCGGCGGTCATAGACCGCCGCTACAAATAATCATCGAGCCATTCGCATGGCCATTTCGTATGCGTCCAGTAATCGCGTCCGAAAATGGTCCCACGTGAAATTTTCAACTACACGACGTCTCGCGGCGCTGCCCATTTGCTGAACTATTTCAGGATGCCGGTGCAGATGCTGGAGTGCCGCTGCAATGGCGTCGACATCGCCCGGCTTCACGATAATTCCTTCCACGCCATTGCGCACTACATCGCCTGCTTCACGCGTGGTGATTTGGGGCAGTGCGCACGCTGCGGCTTCGTATGTCACTTTGGCGCTGCCTTCCCATTGCGACGGAAAAACATGTACTGTGCCCTGGTTAAGATAATTCTCCGGGTCGCGTACAAATCCGACCACCCGGATATTATCGCGCCAGAACTGTTGGAGAAAAGGCTTCGCTTCGTCGTGCACGTGGCCAACCAACCAGAGCTCCGCATCAGACAGATTGAGACGATACCATGCTTCGAGCACATATTGGATGCCTTTACGTTTGATTAGAGCGCCAGAAAAAACGGCACGAAACTTTGAAGGTCGATCTCCCGGCTTGAATCGTTCCACGTCCACGCCGCGGGGCAGGTAAAAAAGTTTTTCCTCCGGGAAACCACGCACGCGAAACGTGTGAGCCGCCCTCTCTGATAAGACAAGCAGGAGATCAGCCAGTCGGTATTCTTCTATGAAACGCTTTCGCTCGAGTAACAGTCTGGCTTTCCATTTCTCAAGGCCACGGCTCGTGCCTGCCGCGTCAGCAACTTTCCGCCGTAGCACCTTGTTTTTGCCGCCGTCACGATGCCAGGTGGGTATCTCAACGATCGATGGAATGCCGCGCTGTTTAGCTACTTGCAGCGATCGCAAACAGTCGCCCGACCAGCTGTGAAACAAATCGTAACGACCGGTGGCAAGGTGCCGGGATGCGATCCAATCAAGGTACTTTTTTTTCGCGCCGTAATAGTAGGGCCTGTCAAAGAATGAGATAAGGCGTACCGGATGCCAGCGCAAAGAATGGATCAACGAAGCAGGAATTTCCCTCTGCCTGTTATCATAAGCAATCGCTTTGCCCAGAAATGCCCCGCGATAAGATGCACGCAGGGTCTCAAATGCATCGGTGTCCAAGCCGGAGCCCCCGATGCGTGCAAAAATGGAATAGAGCAAATGCCTGGGCAAAGTACGCTCTGTGGCCGAGGCAGAGCGTAGTGGCGGCGGAGCGTTTAAAGTTTCACCCGGCATCGGCTTACAACTATTCTGGCGAACATGCAGCAAGTAAAGTGCCCTTCAGTATACGGGATACAATAGGAGCTTGCTGTATCCAACATGAAAGGAAGACTCAGCATCGTCTTTGTCCGACGCGGTTATTCGCCGACGGGCGGCGCGGAGACGTACTTAAAACGCCTCGCGGGCGGAGTGATCGAAGCTGGGCATAACGTGCAGCTTGTTACGACGAATGACTGGCCGGACGCCGACTGGCCTTTCGGATCGATCATGCGCGTGAACGCGAAGTCGCCGATCGGATTTGCCAGTGACCTGGAACGAATGCGCACCGAACTTCGCTACGATGTCCTGTTCAGTCTTGAGCGTGTTTGGGGTTGCGACGTTTATCGCGCCGGCGACGGTGTCCATCGCGCCTGGCTCGATCGGCGAAGAACGTTCGAACTGCCTCTGAAACGATTTGTCCGGAATCTCAGTTCGAAGCATCAGGATCTGTTGCGCTTGGAACAATCCCTTTTTTCCGATGGTAACACCAGGCGTGTGATCGCTGGCTCGCAGATGGTCAAAGATGAAATCGTCAAGTTTTATCGTTATCCCGCTGACAGGATCGACATTGTTCGCAATGGTGTTCCGCTGGAGAAACTCCGATTCGATCCGGAGCTTCGCGAAAAGTCGCGCGAGGAATTGAGAATAAAGCCAGACCAAACCGCCCTGTTGTTTGCGGGCTCTGGATGGGAGCGCAAGGGACTTCTTTTTGCTATCGAGGCAGCAGCGCTTTGTGGAGACCGCAACATGCGTTTGCTGGTTGCCGGTCGCGGAAATGCCAGTCTCTATAAAACGAAACGCCTGCGCTTTTGGCGCGAAGAGCCGTTGAAATTTCTCGGTGAAGTTGTGGATATGCTAGGTGTCTACGCCGCTGCAGACATCTTTATTTTGCCCACGATTTACGACCCATTTTCAAATGCCTGTCTGGAAGCGCTGGCCTGCGGTTTGCCCGTGATCACCACGCGTTCCAACGGTTTCAGTGAAATCATGGAGAACGGAGTCCACGGATCGATTGTAGATCACGCAGGGGATCTCCCCGGTTTGCGCGATGCGATTCTCCTCTGGTCCGATCCTTCGCGCCGCGCCGCGGCCAGATCGACAAACATGCAGCTTGCAGCGCAATTCGGCATTTCGGAAAACGCCAGGGAGACGCTGGCGATTCTGCTCGGCGCGGCTAAACGAGAAACGGAATGATGCGTTTTACTCTGCGCTGATACGCGGCGTACTTGGCCGGAAAATGTTCCAGCATCAAATCTTCTTCGCGTTTGAGTTTCAACCAGAAACTGACGAACACGAGTAGGAAGCCAATGAATCCGCCGAAATACCCCAAGGCAATGGCGGTGCCTGCAAGCATGGCAAGCATCCCTGTGTAAATCGGATGACGCACAACGCGGTAAGGCCCGCGCTCAATGAGTTCGTGGCCTTCCTTCAGCGTGATCACGCCGCTCCAGTTTCTCCCTAGTATTAATCTTGCCCAAATGGCAAACACAAGGCCGCTGACGCACAGAAAGACCCCGCCCCAGGAGGTTGACGTTTTGTGCGGAACGACGAGCCAATTAAACGGTGGCGGCAACGCGCTCGAGTTGATGACCAGAAAATAACCGATTATGAGCACCAGCCAATACCGTGCTCGCTTCGCGCTGCTTTCGCGGTAGATCGTACGCTTAGTCCAGGCCACTCCGAGTGACCAGGCTATTATGAAGATTAGCCAACAGACACGAATGACCTCGAGGCCTAATGAGTATGCGCGAACCTCCATTGTATTGCTTCCGGACACGCGCGATCCGTCCGCTTGTTCTACCCTTGAGGCTGGGTCACGCGTCAGCCAGCGCGGTATCGGCGTCTGGGAAAATCTGGAACACCTGATCGAGCCGCGATATTTCAAAAATGGAGCGCACGGTTTCCTGCAAACCAGCCAGCAAAAATTTTCCGCCGTAAGCTTCCACCTTTTGCATGGCCTGAATGAGGGCCGCCAGGCCTGCGCTATCGATGTAAGTGACTTCCGAAAGATCGATCACCAAACGTTTGGGTTTTTTCTCGATTATTGCGGTGAGTGATGCCGTGATTATAGGAGAAACGTGCAGGTCGATTTCGCCCTTGAGCGGCAGCACGTTGGGGCGATCTCGATGCGGCTTTGGAGCAGGTGGGGACGCGTCCTTCTTTTTCATCAACCCTTCATTCGTCAATGGATCACCATCCGAGCGTATGGATTACCTTTTCCACATCTGAAAGGTCTTCGATTAAAAAATCCGGGTGATATTCTGCGAGTCGAGCGCGGCTCCACGTACCGGTCGCCACAGCGACGGTGCGCGCGCCCAGGGCTTTGCCGCAAGCAATATCGCGCGGTGTATCTCCAATCACATCAATCTCCGATGCTGAGAACTCGCGCCCATGCTTTTCTTTCGCGCGCGCACGGGCGAACGGTCCGAGCCGGTTCCGGTCTTGGTGGTCATCTGCAAACGCGCCAAATTCAAAAAAGTGCCAGACACCGTAGTGATCGAGCTTTAGTTGCGCACCGCGGGAGACATTGCCCGTGAGCAGGGCCAGCACGAGATGTTTCCGCGACTTGAGCCTTTCGAGCAACTCAAGTACGCCCGGAAGCAGTTTGCCCTTGCGACGGGGCAATTCCAGCGAGAGAAAATGCACATAGCTGTCCAGGAACGCGCTCACGTTTACGTTCGTCTGGGGAATCTTGTGCTTGTTCAGTATGCTGACAACAATTCCCGAATCGGTCATACCGGCTATTTCAATGTCGCGTAGATCGTCATCGATGCCGAAGCGTTCTTTGAACGCCGATCGAAGCGCATGCACACCCGCGCCGCCTGAGTGGATCAGTGTCCCATCGATATCGAAAAGCAGCAGACGCTTTTTTGTCATGTCCAAAAAAATGACGAAATCCGAATGACGAATGACGAAGGAATGACAAAGATCAACTCGCGAACGTATTCGGAATCAAATGCTGAGAAGGTTGGATCTCGCATGTTTCTAGGTTTGTCATTCGTGCTTCGTCATTAGACTCCGAAGAGGAGTATCTTTAGGGGCTTGGCGCGTGCATCATGAACACCGCGATCATGCTTCCGAGAAACACAAGCAGAACAATCGCCAAGCCGATAAAAATTCCATTGCGAACCGGGTCGCTCTGTTGTTTTTGTCGTCGGAACGGCGAAACGTTGGTAAAATCGGCGGGTGCCGCGCTCAATTCTGCAGGTCTCGCTTTGATCTCCTCGAGCTGGGGAAGCGGTCGCGATCCGCTTGTGTCCCCTTCGTAGCTGGCTTCGGTCGCGCCAAATCGGATTCGATCATCAAGGCTTAGCAACGTTTCAGTGACCGGCTTACCGTTGACACGTGTGCCATTCGTCGAGCCGAGGTCTTTCAACCGATACGTTTCGCCCGCTAACTGCAACTGCGCGTGCCGCGCCGAGACCGAAGAATTATTAATGACGATCGTGTTGTCCGGCCCGCGTCCGATTGTGACCAGGTCGTCAACAAGTTCATACGTCGTCCCGCTAACGATGAGCTTGGGCATGGTGCGGCAATCTATCTGAAAGGCTAGTATCTGGTCGAGCGATTCCTTTCGCTTCCGGACCAGGAGAATTGAGCGTGACTGTTCTTAGCGTTTGACGCTCGGAGTCGGTAGCCCGACTCTTCAATTTACCTCGTTCGAACAGAACCCGACCCCGGGAATGTTTGAGGAATAAACATCATGGCGACGTACATCAGTTTGGTGCAATTCACTGATAAGGGTATCCAGGCTGCAAAAAACACGACCCAGCGAGTAGCCGACTGGGCCGCCAAGGTTCAGTCGGAAGGGGTAAGCATCAAGGAGATGTATTGGACACTGGGACAGTATGACCAAGTGTGCGTCTTCGACGCGCCTGACGACGAGACTGCCGCCAGCGTCTTACTGGCAGCGGATATGCTGGGTAACATTCGTACGCAGACATTGCGCGCTTTCACTGCCTCCGAGATGGAGAAGATCCTGGCTAAGGTGCCCTGACCAGTTAGTTTAGAGATTGCGGGCCAAGGCCTGCTGCTGCTTCAGGAATCAGTGCGTTACTTGCAGTCCGTCCGCGATCATTCCGTTGAGCAGCTTTGGGACGTAGTGGTGTTCGATGAGGAGCGCAGGACCAAACCATTGAGAATGATCTTGCGGATGTTGGCTAATCCATTCACTTGCCCTCTGAGTGAGTGGCCTAACGAGGGTAAGCGTGCCCTGTGGCAAAATCCAGATATCGGTCTTACGAGCGGAGCGGTTCATTGCTTACGGTCTGTATTTGCAAATGAGGGCTCTGGCTTGATTGGAAACAGCGGCCGTAGAAGCGCGAATGTGTGCGATAAGCACGCAAGAGAAACGACCAGAAATAATATTAGGCACTTCACGTCACCTGGTTTCATCATCCTTCTCCGGAAATCGCCGGGCAAAGTTCCTGAAGATGTTCTGAAAGCAGGCGGGTGAGGCATGAGCGCCGACTCTTGGCACTTAGCAGTTTAGCGGTAATTCACGGCCGTTCGCGGTGCTACCCGATTGACCATGCGCAGCCGCGCCCGCATAGTGCCCACTTCCATGGGAATTGAGTTTACGCGCAACTTCTGCATCATCGCGCACATCGATCACGGCAAAACGACGTTGTCGGATCGATTGCTCGAGCGCACCGGCACAATCCAGGAGCGGGAAAGACAGGATCAGCTTCTCGATTCAATGGACTTGGAGCGGGAACGCGGGATTACGATCAAAGCGCATCCAGTCACCATGCGTTACACGAGCAAATCTGGCCAAAATTATCGCCTGAATCTGCTCGACACTCCCGGGCATGTCGACTTTAGCTATGAGGTCTCCCGCAGTCTTGCTGCGTGCGAGGGTGCGCTGCTGGTTGTCGATGCAGCGCAGGGAGTCGAGGCGCAAACAGTAGCCAACGTTAATCTGGCTCACAAACAGGGGCTCACGATCGTTCCGATAATCAACAAGATCGATCTGCCAAACGCGGATGTTGTCTCGGTGCATCGTCAGTTGGAAGAAATCCTTGCCATTCCGGCCGAGGAGGCGATCGACGCAAGCGCAAAAATGGGAACCGGAATCGATGAAATTCTTGAAGCAATCGTGAAACGTATTCCGCCGCCGCAACCGCCCGCGGACGGGACGTTGCGCGCGGTGGTTTTTGATTCCGTGTTTGATGTTTACCGCGGCGTGGTCGGTTATGTGCGTGTTGTCTCTGGAACAATGGAAGCGAATCACGCGATTACGTTGATGAGCAATAACGCGCGTTTTGAGATCAAGGAAGTGGGCGTGTTTACGCCGAAGATGCTTCCGCGGGCAAAGCTAAACCCCGGCGACGTCGGTTATTTCATCGCAAACATCAAATCGACTGCCGACATGAAGATCGGGGATACCATCACCGATCAGCGCCACCCCGCGCGCGAGCCGCTCCCAGGTTTTCAGGAAATTCATCCCATGGTCTTCAGTGGGATCTATCCGATTAATACGGGAGACTTCGAACATTTGAAGACGGCAATCGCAAAGCTGCGCCTTAACGATTCTGCGTTTATCTATCAACCTGAAAGCTCCGTTGCGCTCGGATTTGGATTTCGCTGCGGCTTTCTCGGGCTACTTCACATGGAGATCATCCAGGAGCGGCTCCGGCGCGAGTACAACATGGACATCATCGCCACGAGTCCAAGCGTCGTTTATGAGGTGATCACCACGCGCGGAGAAAAATTGTCGATCGATAACCCGGCTCACCTGCCCGACCCGAGCGTGATCCAGGAAATTCGTGAGCCGATCGTAAAGGCATACGTGCTCTGCCCGAACGAAAACATCGGCGACATCCTGCAACTGATTCTGGAAAAGCGCGGCCAGATGGACCGCACCGAGTCGCTTGATACGCGTCGAGTAATGCTGCATTGCGAATTGCCGCTCAATGAAATTCTCGTCGATTTTAACGACAAGATTAAGAGCCTTACGCGCGGCTACGGCTCCATGGATTACGAGTATGCGGGCTTTCGAGCGGCGAAATTGGTGAAACTGGACCTTCTCGTTAACGGTGAGCCGGTCGACGCGTTTTCGACGATCGTGCATAAAGATCGTGCGGAGGCGAGAGGACGCCAACTGGCGGCCAAACTAAAGGAAGTAATCCCGCGGCAGCTCTATCAGGTGGCGATCCAAGCGGCCATTGGCGGAAAAATTATTGCGCGTGAGAGCGTTTCGGCATTGCGAAAAAATGTAACCGCGAAATGCTACGGCGGCGATATTACGCGCAAGCGAAAGCTGCTGGAGAAACAAAAAGAAGGAAAGAAACGAATGAAAAGCATCGGAAAGATTAATATCCCGCAAGAGGCATTTATAGAAGTGTTGAAGGCACAGTGACGAAATCTCTTGCTCTTACTCATGTTCATGCTCGTTTCGCCTTTCTTAGAACAAGACTGAGAATCAGAGGAAGAAGAAGATTGTAAGATCGCATGTTTACATCGCGCCAAGTAAAACATAGCCGCCTGCTGCTGCGGCACGCCCGGAAGTATTTGCGCTACAAGGATGATCAGCTCAGCAGTGCGGACCGGGACCAAATCACTGCAGGCATGAAGGATCTCCGTGAAGCGCTATGGCAGAGAGATCGGGAGAGAATTCACAGCACGGCCGATGCGCTCGATAAAACACTTCACAGGCTGACACCGGTGACATGGGAGTCACATTGGCGAGAGAATTGTGAGGTGATTTTGGTAGCCATCGTTGTGGCAGTCGGGATTCGTTCTTACTTCTTACAACCGTTCAAAATTCCCACGGGATCGATGCAACCAACCTTGAACGGGATCATTGGTTATCCGAGCACCGCTGCGGCGCCGAACATTCTGCGGCAGATTGGCGAGTTTATCGTCCTGGGTCGTAATTACATTAACGTTGTTTCGCGCGAGGATGATCAGCTTCTTGAGATTCAGCCTAAGAAAGTGTTCTTTTTCTTTACGTTTTCGCAGCTGATTTGCCAGCGGCAAAAATATCTGGTCTATGCGCCGCCCGACACGCTTAGCCATGATTTCAACGTTTTCCCAGGCCGCATTTTTCATCGCGGGGACATCATTGCAAAAGGCGCAATCGATACGGGCGACCAGGTATTTGTCGACAAGTTTAGTTATAACTTTGTTAAACCGCATCGTGGCGACGTTTTTGTTTTCCGGACAAATCACATTCCAGGTATTCGCGAAGATCCTGAGGCAGGCTCGCCATTTTATATCAAGCGGCTGGCCGGAGTGCCTGGCGATCGTTTGAGAATTGACCCACCGTTTCTCTATGTGAATGGCAAGAAGGCAGAGGGTTACGGTTTTGCCCGGGTCATGTCAGCGAAACCTCCTTATCGCGGCTATGCCTTAGGCCACGAATATCTGTCGCAACCAGACCGTACGTTCACCGTGCCGCAGGATGGCTACTTTGCTTTGGGTGATAACAGTTACAACAGCTACGATAGCCGCTACTGGGGAGTAGTGCCCGAAGCAAACCTCGTCGGGCGTGGTTTGTTGGTTTACTGGCCGTTTGATTGGCACTGGGGAATCATCCGTTAGGAATGGAGCAATAGCGTGGTGGAGTGTTGGAATGATGATCTGATTCGCATTTCTTCATTGCTGCAGTACTCCAACGTTCCAGCCTCGGCTCTCGCCGCAATGTGGCGACATTTGCCGCGTCTGTATCCTTTACTTGGCCTTTGCGGTGGCTACGCGATTGTAATGATCTTCAGTCCGGTGCGGCATGCGCTGGGGGACGGTTTTCGTTGCATCCGGCGCTATAAACGCATCTGGATTACCTTTGCGCTCCTTGGGTTTGGCTATTTCCTTTTTCAGTTTGTCACTTTCACTCCGATTCGAAACTGGGCCGACCTTGATCTGAACCAGATCATCTCGTTGTCGCGCTGGTATTGGCCACGATTCGTGGACATATGGGGCGAAACTCCGCTGCCCGCCCTGGAGGGAGTCGCAGGCATTTTTGACAACGCCACGACAACTTATCCGCTCTCTGTCGTCGCTGCTGTGTTCATGCTGGCTAACTGGCGTGGACTGCATGGCGCATTGCTTCGAGCATTATGGAAGCGTTATCGGTTCTGGGGCCATGTTACCTATTTGATTCTGTTGCTGAGCGCGCTGGCGTCGCTCTTGAAACCAATTGTGTTCTGGCGACTACCCGCGTGGAGTGGATTGGTCTCGGCTGCGGGACTCCTCCGAATCTCGGCGACAGTCGATGCGATCGCATTCATTTTCGAATATCTCCTGGGCGTTTATATTCAGGTGTATCTCATCACCGTCTGCCTGGCTTGGATAAAGGGCGTGAGCTTTGAAGAGGGAGAGCTGTTTCGCTTCGCCATGCGGCGCTTTAGTTATGTTTTAGAATGGGCTGGGATTGTCGTTGTGGTAAGCATGCTGATTGTCCGATTACCTCTTCTACTTGCTTATTTCACCAACATTCCCGGGGTCCTCGATTATCTGCCAATTGCAAGGGTGCTGATGAGCATCTTGATCATAGCGTTTTGCTCGGTCCAAATCTCTCTGGCGCTCCATAATGAAACGGTAATCGATGCAATTCCCGCCCACTTCCTGTTTGTCCGGAAAAACGCCGGTTGCCTCGGGTGGTTTTTGGTTATCTGCGGCATCCATTTCTTTTGCATAATGGTCTGCGATGCCATAGTGCGGACCGCAATTGCTGATCGATTAGGCGCACTGTTTCTTTGGAAATTGAGTTTCGCTTTTCTTCGAGGAGTAATCACTGGCTGGCTCTTGGCTTCGTGGGTTTGTTTATTTCGCCAGTGCGAAGCCGGCCGCATCAGCGGCGAGAAATGGATTCAGTATTAGAAAAACCGGCCTTGAGAAGAGCAACCGTGAATGCGGCGACGATTACCCGCCAAAGCAAATCGAATCTCGCTCTCGCGTTTGTTTCCTTAGGGCGCGAGCGGAAACGCGACATCACCATCTTCTACGCTTTCTGCCGTATCATTGACGACATTGCTGATTCTTCAGTGCTAAACGTCGTCGAAAAGCGAGTGCGTCTGGCGAAATGGCGCCAGATGCTTCATGCCACGGCCCCGGACGAGCCTCTTCTTGCTCGCGACGTAAGACAGTTGATCGCCAAATACTCCCTGCCGACCGGCATGTTGGAGGAAATCATTGCCGGTGTTGAAATGGACCTGAGCACGCTGCGATATCCCACTTTCGAAGAGCTCCGGATTTATTGTTATCGAGTCGCCAGCGCCGTCGGCCTGGTAAGCATCGAGATTTTTGGCTACCGGAATCAGGGCTGTAAACAATACGCAATCGAGCTGGGGCTGGCCTTGCAGACGACGAACATCATTCGTGACGTCTGGAAGGATATGCAGAATGGGCGGATCTATTTGCCGCAGGAAGATCTGGCGCGGTTCCATTACTCTGAGACCGAGCTGATACACCGGCACTATAACGAGCGCTTTGTTCAACTGATGGAATTCCAGGCGCAGCGAGCGTGGCGGTTCTTCGCTAAAGCCGCCGCGGCCCTGCCCGCTGAAGACGGGAGAGCCATGACGCCGGCGGAAATCATGGGCTCGGTTTACCGGGGTTTGCTCCGACGAATTGAACTGGACAAGTTTCGTGTCTTCGAAAAAGATTACCAACTAAGCAAAATGGAAAAGGCAGGTCGGATCGCCGCGCAGCTGTTCAAAACTTTTTTGAATTTGCCGAGGCGGACATCCGTCTGACTTCCCGATTACGAAACCTAACTTACAAATATGAAAGCAGATTCTCTGAAAATTCTGTCGGCGATCACGATTGCGTTGTTTGTCCTCGGCACAACGCTTTACGCGCAAGGCACGGACTCGCGCATAGGCAGTATAAAGCATGAGCAAGGGGTGACCAAAGCTACGGCGATCACCAAAGCAGAGGCTGAAAAGAAGTACCCGGCCCCGGGAGGCCACTATCCGCCTGGGACCCGTAACCCGCATGATCCTTCGGGCGTTGTAACGAGCCCATATCCGCCATTTCAACAGTATGACTGCTCGAAGGTGGTTGCGCACGGCGGCTTGGTCTTGGACGTACGCGCAAAGAAAGTATTTGTATATCCCTAGCACGGGTTTGGGCAGATAACCGCTGTCTTAAGACGGTCCCCGCAACATCCGGTAGCCGGCGCGGTTTAATGGCGACGGATTTGCATCATGAGATGGGGTATTGTCTTAGTCACGTCCGGCGTCGCCCTGATTGTTTGCACTCTCACTTCATGTGACACACCTGTTGGCCAGGGCGCGGCATGGGGCGCTGCCACCGGGGCGGTCATCGGCGGCGCGGCGACTGGCCGTGTTCGCGGTGCGTCAATTGGCGCTGCCGCAGGAGCCGCAGCAGGCGCTTTAACCGGCGCAGCCATTGAGCAGGATCAAGCTGCACGTTATGGTCCGCCGCCACCAGGTGGCTTTCCTTATGCGCGCTGGGCCGGAACGCCAGGTTTTTATTACAGTCCTTACACGGGACGCGTCTACGATCTTCGAGGAGTTCCACCCGGTGGACTTACGCGCGATGTCGATACTGGCCGGCTCTTCCGCAAACCGTAATCGACTCCTAAAGATCGGATCAGCGCGCTTGCGCCTGGAGTGTATCCACCAACGCTCGCGCTTCATCAGTCATCTTTAACAACTCCGGCCACTGACGATGATAGTTTTCCCCGGGCAATTTACGCGTTGCGTCAAACCCCATATGTGAGCCGATGTTTTGCTCGCTTGGAGCGTGATCGAGCGAATCACTTGGATTCTTGATGACCGTGGTGTCTCGCGCGGGATCGGTGTTCGCGCACAGTCGGAAGAGCACTTCGCTTGTATTGTGCACATCGCAATCTTCGTCCACGGCTACGATGTATTTGCTGAACATCATCTGGCCCATGCCCCACAGACCGTGCATCACTTTGAAAGCTTGGTAAGGATACTGTTTCCGAATACTAACGAAGACCAGATTGTGAAATACACCTTCGGGCGGCAGCGTCATGTCCACAATTTCCGGAAAATTCATTTTGAAAATCGGCAGCAAAATACGCACGCTCGCGTCCCCGATGTAATAATCTTCCATGGGCGGGATGCCGACGATTGTTGTTGGATAAATCGGGTCACGGCGATGGGTAATCGCCGTCAAATGAAAGACGGGGTAATCCTCGATGGCAGTGTAGTAACCGGTGTGGTCACCGAACGGTCCTTCCGGGCGCAGCTCGCCGGGCTGGACATATCCTTCAAGAACAAAGTCGACGTCCGCGGGCACTTCAAGATCGGTTGTCTTGCAGCGAACCAGCTCGATTGATTTTCTTCGCAGAAAACCAGCGAACAGGAGCTCATCCAATCCGTCCGGTAACGGTGCGGTTGCAGCGAAGGTGTATACGGGATCGCCACCGAGTGTCACTGCTACCGGCATGCGCTCCCCGCGTTCGTAATAACGCTTGCCATGACGCGCGCCGACCTTGTGAAGCTGCCAATGCATTCCAGTCGTATGTCTATCGTAAACTTGCATCCGGTAGATGCCGACGTTGCGGGCTCCGGTCTCGGGATCTCGCGTGTGCACATTTGCCAGCGTGATGAAACGGCCGCCGTCTTTGGGCCAGCATTTGAGTATCGGCAGATCGTCCAGGGAAAACTCGTCTCCATTTTCGATGCGATGCACGACTTCCTGGCATGGCGCATCACGCACGGATTTTGGGCGCGCATGCAGGAGATGAATTCCCTGCTTGAGCAAATTCCAGCCTTCGCGGAGATCGGTAGGCGGTTTTGCTTTCAGAATGAGTTGAATTTCCCGCGCGACGTCTTCGATGTCTGGAACCTGTAACGCGAGCGCCATTCGGCGGCGCGATCCCATCGTGTTGATTGCGACGGGAAATTCTATTTTTTTACCATCGATGACAGGCTGTTCGAACAGAAGAGCCTTTCCACCACCAGTCGATTTCATTTCGCGATCAGCCCATTCTGCAATCAGCAGATTGGTATCGACGGGAATTGCGACGCGTTTCAGTTCGCCCGCTTTCTCAAGAGCGTCGAGGAAACTGCGGAATGAGCGATAAGCCATTGCTGAGGCGTCGGGCTACACTGATTCCTTTTCTGGCAGAATGCGAACGAAATTGTTTACCGGCTTATAGAGGCGGCGGCGCCGGTAAATGGCGGAAGTAAACAACTCTGCCGTTGGCGAAAGTGACTCCTTTGGACGGGTAGGGGAACTTTGGCGGGATGTATGACCAGTCGAACGGCCCGTAATAGTACGGTCCGCCGTAGCTAGGAGGTGTTTCGTAACGCAGATAGACCCACGTCTCAGTGGGACGACCACGTCCGTACCCCGGGATCTTTTGCTCTGGTGTGCCCCAGGCCAGCCATACCGCATCCACTGTCATGCCTGGGCGAATCCGCCCTTGACTCACCAGCGCCTGGTCCTGCGAAGAGAGACCCTGGTAAATGTCCGGGTGTTGCGAGATGCGCGTTCCGGGTGTTCCACAACTGGTGAAAAGTAGCGCGGCTGCTGCTATTCCGAATGTCAGTGCGACACGTTTCAGTTCGCCCGCTCGTTTAAGAACCTCGATGAAATTTCGAAAATACCGGTAATCCATTGGTTAGGAGTGCTGCGATATTGATTCGTCCGTCAGTGGAATATGGCAGAACTTTTAATTCCCTCTAGTTCGGCGCCAGGTATTGGAAGGACATAACCCTGCTATTGGAAAAACTAACCGTCTTATTTGGGTAGGGAATGCTCGGCGGAATCAGTGAATAATAAAATGGATCGTAGAAAGGATCGCCAAAGAAGCCAAAACCGGGACCGTAAGAACCATAATAAGGATAGTAGTAAGGATGAGTGGCGTAATAGACGTAGACCCACGTCTCGGTAGAATGGCCGCGCATGTTACCTATAACCTTTGAATCGGGCGAACCCCATGCCAGCCAAACTGCATTTCGAGACATGCCGTAGCGAATTTGCCCCTGGCTTACCAGTGCCTGGTCACGAGGCGAAAGATTTTGGTAAAGACCGGGATGATCGGAGATTCGCGTCTGAGGTGTTGAACAACTGGTGAGGATCAAGACGGCGAGCACCGATGCGCCAGGGTAAAATCGACGCCTCATAATGCAGGGAAAAGCTTAACGCCACAGAATTGCGAGTCAAACCATGCTGTTTCTTGATTCAACATCGCCCTGCCCGTAACGTTCAGTTACATGCAAGACCGCTACGGCCACCGGATTTCCTATCTGCGCGTCTCGATCACGGATCGTTGCAATGAACGTTGCACGTATTGTATGCCACAGGAGTTGCAGGAATGGTTGCCGCGCGAGGAGATTCTCACGTTCGAAGAGACGCTGCGCCTCATTGGCATTGCAGCGGAGTTGGGTGTTTCCAAAGTGCGAATCACCGGTGGCGAGCCGTTGACCCGGCGCGACGTCATCGATTTCATCAGGCGAATCCCTGAAATCCCACGGATCACCAGCATTGGTCTTTCCACGAACGGGACATTGCTAGGGCGTGAAATCGCTCCGGGAAAACCAATGGCCAGCGCTTTACGCGCAGCCGGTGTGGGATCCGTTAATGTTTCACTCGATACGTTAGATCGAGAAGTCTATTCGCAAATTACCGGACGCGATTTTCATGAGCAGGTTCTCCATGGAATTGACGCAGCGATCGCTGCGGGCTTTGAGCAGATCAAACTGAACACCGTCCTGATGCGCAGCCGAAATGAGGACCAGCTGATTCCGCTGATAGAATTCGCGGCGCAGCGCGATTTGATTCTCCGTTTCATCGAGATGATGCCCGTAAGCACAACCGAGGTGCTCGATGATAAGAATTTTATGCCGGTCAATCAGGCAAAGAGGATGATCGAATCGCGGTATGGCCGTTTGATTCCTGAGGCCGAGTTTAGAACGAATGGTCCGGCAACGTACTATCAAATCCCCGGGCGCCGGCAGCGTATTGGTTTTATTGGAGCGATGACCAACCTCCATTTCTGCGAAAGCTGCAACAAACTTCGTCTCACGTGTGACGGAAAATTGCGTCCGTGCCTCGGGAGTTATCTGGAGTTCGACATCATGACACCATTGCGGGCCGGGGCCAGCGATCAGGAGCTTAAGCAATTCCTCCTCGATGTTGTCGATCGAAAACCTGAGCAGCACGATTTTCGCCAGAACTATCAACCGAACCGCAAGATGATAGCCATCGGCGGCTGAATGGTGAAGCGTCTCACGCATGTTGGCACGGATGGTCGTGCTCAGATGGTCGATGTATCGGCCAAACCAATGATTACGAGAAAAGCTGTTGCGAGTGGAAACATTCAGCTTCAACGCGAGACGATCGAGTTGATTATGAAAGATCAGATCGCGAAGGGGAACGTCTTAGCCACTGCGCGGATTGCTGGAATTCAAGCTGCGAAACAGACCGCGCAACTGATTCCACTTTGCCACACTCTGCCGCTCGGGGACGTTAAAATAGACATTGTTACGTCTGACCAGGACGCGCAGGTGACATGCACCGCGCAAACAGTTGCGCAGACCGGAGTGGAGATGGAAGCGCTCGTTGGCGTGACGATCGCATTGCTCACAATTTACGACATGTGCAAAGCAGTAGACAAGGAGATGGAAATTTCAAACGTGCGTTTGGTCGAAAAAACGAAACGTGCTGTAACGGCAGTCTATGACCGCCGAAGCAAACACCGCGGGCATTCATAGAGACGGCTGCGCAGCAAAATGCAAATTCAGGTCGGCATCGTCACAATTTCGGATCGCGCCAGTTCAGGTGATTATGAGGACCTTGGCGGGCCAGCACTAAGAGAAGCGGTGCAAAAAGCAGGATGGCAAGTCCTGTCGGAAGCGATTGTTCCCGATGATGCGGAACGGATTCGGCAGACGATTCATTCGTTTTCACAGCAAGGGTGCGGCTTAATTCTAACAACTGGCGGCACGGGTGTCGGACCGCGGGATGTTACGCCAGAAGCGATTCGCGAAATCATGCGCGTCGAGCTACCCGGTTTCGGCGAAGTGATGCGCGCTGAATCGATGAAGATCACGGCCAATTCCATCTTGTCGCGCAGCCTGGCAGCAATCGTCGATCTTTCGCTGGTGATTGCTCTTCCGGGAAAGCCGAGCGGCGCTGTGGAATGTCTCGGGTTCGTACAAGGCGCAATTCCCCATGGGGTCGCCCTTGCCCAGCGCAAACCGACGTCGTGCTGAACGCTCGCACTATGCGTCAGTCAGGCCAAGTCAGTAATCGCATCAATTGCGTGCCGTAATCGGTGAGATGCGTATTTGTGCCGTGGCCGGAAATGATATCGCGAGTCAGATGAGAATAATCGACCGAACTCTTTTTGACGTAACTCAGCTCAGGATGCATCACGCTCTTATCGTTCGATTCTATGCGAAGCGGCACACCGGACTGTGCGAATGAGACTTCCCAAGAGGATTTTTCGTTTCGATCCCCCGTATTGAGCATCCACGGATAAAGTCTGGCCAACTCGAAATGCCGCGATTTAGGGACCGTCACTTTATAGAATGTCTCCTCGCGGCCGAGGAATTCCGGAATAGTCAGTGAGGGATTCTTGTGCAGTGCAAGGTACAGCCGTGCGATATCGAGCCCGGCGAGATTCATACCATTGTAAATACCGTTGTGATTGGGATCGTTCCTAAAGAATGCATTGTACCACGACTCGAATTCGCGACTAAGCATGAGATTCAATTCCAAGTGGAGATGCGCGCGTTCCCTGTCTAACCCTGTTCCCGTGTAGCCCATCACGGCGATGCGCTGGCCGCGTCTCACCGTGTTCCCGGGCTGGACCGCGAGCGAACTCAGATGTCCGTACAAGCTGTAGTAATTTGAGCCACCCCAGCGATGCTCAATGACGATGTATTTTCCATAGTTTGAGTAGCCCGGAACGGAGTTAACGTGCACCACTTTGCCATCGGCAATAGCGCGTACTTCGTCGAGCGGCTCACCGTGCGCGTCGCGATGGAGCGGGCGGATATCGACCCCTTCGTGAAAACGGGTATAAACAACGCCACCCGCTGTGTCGGTTGGATCACGGACAAAACCGTATTGGCCTCCTTCCCACGGCGTTGATCTTACGCCCTTAAAGTTGCGTTCGATGTACTGGTAGAATGCGGCGCCGCCGCCTGAAAACAGGGCCTCATTGTCGGTTGGCAGAGCGAGATCAACAGTCTGATTCTGTCCCATTGCTGTGGTGCGTATCAAAGCGGACGTGAAAAGCATTACCGTTAAAAGATGATTCATTTGTTACAGCAGACTCTAGTGGCGCCCCAGTAGGGGTTACCGCTTCCGTTGTCCGATCATATGCCAGTCTTTTTTCATCACCTCAATATCTGCAGAGGTCAGCCCGGAAGGGATGTAGATTTTTCCGTCAGAAACGCGCTTGTCGATTTCTAGTTCGGTAATTGGTCGACCATTGATGAAAACGAAAAGCAAGGTGCCGCGACGCTCAACGCTTAAAGTATCAAGCACGACTCGCCCGTGCTCGTCGAGTTGAAACAGTGCTCCATACGTTCCGTTCGCAGCGGGATACGGAGAAAATGCTATGACGTCGCGCTCCGAAATCCACGGAGTCTTTTCGATTGCCACCGTTTTTCCGGACACTTGGGCGCGGACAGATGTCGCGAATACCTCTGTATCGCGAGGGTTTGCTTGTGCGTGCACTCGGAACGTGCAATGTCGTTGCTTTGCCACGCTTCCAGCCGCGGCGAAAACGAGGCAAAACGCGAATGCACAGAGAGTTTTCATGCCGATTGGATAAAGGGTTTGACAGGGTTTTTGCAACCTCGAAAGCTTTCGGGTCTGTTTTAACCCGCTCATGAAGCGAACAGTTCTGCACATTCTGATATTTTTCGTTGTCGGGAGCATGTTTGCTCAGGACGTCATGCCTACGTCCACACCCGCACGCAGACGCGGTTGGTTGAGCCGCGTCCTCCATCCATTTTCTCCCGACGCAGTTCCCCAATACAAGGATGCCAGACTTCGCGGGCTTACGGTCGACCTGCAAATTACACCGCAGACCGTCAAGCTGTCTGAAGTCCGGCAACTTGGCATCAAATTGACGCTGGCAAACATATCCAAACGCCCGGTGACGCTCGATTTTCCGACGAACCAGCGGATTGAAATTTATCTAACGAGTTCCGAAGGCAATATCCTCACAAAGTGGTCAGACAACCACGCGATCGCAGAGAAACCCGCCACGATTTTGATTAATTCGCAGGAGCGGATTGAGTATAACGAAACAATCGCAACGCGCGACCTTACGCCAAACAAAGTCTTTATCGCCGAGGTGTTTTTTCCTCAATATCCAGAGTTGCGTGTCCGGCAAAAATTCCTGGCTGTGCCTTGAACAAATCGATAGCTGATAGTTGATAGACAGCAGCGTCCATGCCCGGCAATCAGCCATCGACCAGTAGCTATCGGCTTTTTTCCGATTACCATACTCATCCGCAGGGACATCGGGTGCAGCGTTACACGCCAGCGTTGCTTCAGCCTTGGGTGGATTCGGCGAATAAGTTCGGGTTAACCGACATTGCTTTTACCGATCACGATCGTTATCACGCGGGAGTCGACTTCGATGAAATCGATCGTTTGCGGGAGAGAAATCCTCATCTGGGAATCCGTGCTGGCATTGAGCTCGATAACGATCCCGTTCACTCGGAAGCCGGCCGAAAATGGATTGAGAAGCATTGGGGCAGACTCGATTTTGTTCTCGGCTCGGTGCACTTCCTTGGTCGCGCCGATCGAATGTTCGACAGCGTGCCAGATGGCGCGGAGCAATTCGAAGGGCATGACGTCAATGCAATTTACGCCGATTATTTTCACCGTGTTCGCGAAATGGCGGCAACCGGGTTGGTCGATTGCCTCGCTCACCTTGATCTTGTTAAAATTCATGGTCATCGGCCCGGCTCGGAGATCGGCGCTATTGTCAACGAAACGCTTGATTTCATTCGAGCGCGGAATCTCGCGATCGAACTTTCCACCGCTGGATGGCGCAAGCCGGTGAACGAACTCTATCCGGGCGATCGGATCATTGAACTGGCGATCAAGAAGGGGATTCCGTTTACGATTGCCTCCGATGCGCACTCGCATGCGCAGCTTGGCGACAGTTACCCCGGGCTTGCGCAAAAGATGGCCGGCTTTGGGATTCGCCGCGTCTGCATTTTCGACAAGCATCAGCGCGTCATGCGCGCTGTTTGTGCCGAACCACTTCTATAGCTGAAGATCGAGCTGCGACCGGCTCTGCGCTGAGGTGGCTTGTTCCGTTTCCGAAGGCAGAATGACCTCAAGGTGCAAACGTTGGGCCAGGCGCTGGCAGGTTTCAGGCGCAAACCCTTCGAAGTGATTGCTCACGAATGCCCAGACATTGCGCACTTCGGAAAGATGCCGCTCAATCTTCAGCGACCAGCTTTCAAGTGCAGCTTCCCGTTTCCACAGCAACTTCTTGTAATGATGGACGTGCCCGCCATCGACAGCGTATTTGGTTGAGTAATCGCCAAGCAGACGCAGATAGAGAAAATCAGAAGTGCGCGGCAGGAATTCGAAGGGCGCAAGATTTCGCTCGTTAAGCGGAGTGGTGTCCGCCCAGACCCAGCAAATGCGATGCCTTTCCAAAAGCCGAATGAACTGTGGCCGATGCCATCCGGCGTGACGAAATTCAATCGCAAAGCGGAAATCCCTCGGCAGTTGACCAAGAAAATTGCGCAACGCCAGCTTGCCATCCTTCGGCGCGAACGAAGGCGGAAGCTGGATCAAGATGGCGCCAAGTTTTGCTCCAAGGGGTTCGATGGCGCGGAGGAACAGGTTTAGCTCGGCAGCGCAATCATGCAGCCGGGACGTGTGAGTGATCTGTCGGGGAAGTTTACAGGTGAAACGGAAGTCAGTGGGGGTCATCTGGACCCAACGCCGAACACTGTTTTCCGATGGAACGGCATGGAAAGTCGAATCCACTTCAACTGCCGTGAAATAGTTGGCATAAGATTCCAACCAGTGAGCTTCTGGCAAATCCGACGGATAGAAAACGCCACGCCAGTCTTTAAAGCTCCACGCGCACGAGCCGATGCGTATCTTCTGCTGGTCGGTCAGATTCAAAACGAGGTTGCAACGTTAGCCAGTCTTCCCTGCTTGGAAAAGGGTTCACTTCTGGAAATGTGGTGAATATTCCACAGGTGCGCTGGCCGCCTCCGAAACTTGACTGGGCGCATAAGTTAACTACCCTGCCACACCCATGAAAATCGCTATTCGTGTGCTTCTGGTTTTCGCGGTTGCCGCATTTCTTTTGCCCGAATCCAGCAAGGCCTCTGTTGTCTTCAAACCCGGTAAGAAACCGGAATACGTAGGCCCAGGCGGCGTAGAAGAAGAACTGAGCGGCGATGCTGTCGACCTGTTCCAGATTGGCCAGGCTGCCGAAAACGAAGGCAATTACAAACGCGCGATCAGAGCGTACAAAAGTCTCGTCAAACGCCATCCCAAAGACAAGGTTGCCCCGGAAGCGCTTTATCGTGCCGCGAAATTACAGGAACAAGAGCACAATTTCTTTGGAGCCGCGGATTCATTTTCAGTGTTAGTCGAAAGATTTCCCGGCAATCCGCATTTCGAGGAAGCAATCGAGGCGCAGTTCCGAATTGGCGAAATTTATCTCAACGGGAAGAAGTTGAGGGTTCTTGGGATTCCCGTTGCCTCGGCGTTGGATCGTGCTGTGACTGTTTTCGCCAACGTGGTTCGGACCGCGCCGTACGGAAAATACACCGCGCGGGCGCAGTTTGATATAGGTCTTGCGCGCGAGAAACAGGGCGCGAACGATGCGGCGATTCAAGCTTACCAGGCCGTCGTGGACAAGTTTCCTTACGAGCCTGTTGCCGTGGATGCGCAATACCAAATTGGCTACATGTGGTTTACAGCTGCACAAAAAGGCACAAAGGACGCGGCCGCAGCAACAAACGCTAAGACTGCGTTTGAGGATTTCCTCTTCCATTATCCTAAGAGTGAGAAAGCAGCCCAGGCGCGCGCCAATCTCGAAATTCTCGAGCACAAGCAAACGGCTAACTCTTACAAGGTCGCCAAATTTTACGACAAGCAAAAATATTATCGCGCCGCGGTTGTCTATTACAATGAAGTGATTCGCCAGCAGCCGGGTTCTCAGGAAAGCAACGAGGCTAAGAAACGGATCGATCAACTGCGCGCAAAGTTTGGAGACGCGGCGCTTCAGCCGGCGCTTCCGATGGGACAGGCCAGCAAGAAAAAGGCTGACACGCACGGCGCGCGAACTGCCGAAAGCGGGTCGGCGAAACCGGGCCCGGCAAATAATGAAGCGCCGTTGCCTGCGTCGGAGAGCGATAGCTCGCTTCCGCCGCCTGCTTCGCTCGCGCCCGATACCACCACTGCGCCTGACCCCTTGCTGGCTCCGCCCGGCACAGGCGCAAGCTCCAATACGTTGCCGAGTTCTGACCCATCGGCCTCTCCCGGAGCATCCGCCTCACCGGCGCCTTGAAAGCCTTACTTACCACCCTATTCTGCTTTGCCCTGGGTGGTTGCCTTGGCTATCACGTCGGCCCAGTAAAGCCATATTATCTGCGCGACGTTCACACCATCGCAGTACCGACGTTTAAAAATCGCACCCTGGTTCCTCGGATCGAGGTGTTGGTTACCGATACTGTGATCAAGCAGGTACAACAAGATGGGACGTATCAAATTACCAATGGGGATAAAGCGGACGCTACTCTAACAGGTGAAATATCCCGGATCACCCGGGCACCGGCGCGCTCAGTGCGTGGCAACGTCCTGGCGACGACCGAATTTAGCCTCTGGCTCGTGGTAAAGTACTCCCTGACTGGACGGGACGGCAAACCACTGGTAACGCCTACCGACGCGATCGGGACAACCACCTTCTTTGTAAGCAGCGACGTGACTAGCGACGAGCGTCAGGCTTTGCCCCTAGCGACTGAGGACCTCGCCAGCCGACTAGTTACCCAAATCAGCGAGGGTTGGTGATGAGTAATGAAAGGTGAAGAACAGCTTTGGACCATCCTCAACGACAAACTCGACACCCTGCGCGCCACAAATCGGTTGCCCCAGGCGATTCGTGTTGCCGAAACGGCTCTTGAAATCGCCAAGCGCGCCTTCCGCGACACCGATGTTCCTCTGGCGACCAGTTTTGAGAAGCTAGGACAGCTTCTCGATCAAAAGGGCGATCGCGCGGCGGCCAAAGGATATTTGCTCAAGGCGCATGCAATTCTGGAAAAGGTAAACCCGCCAGACCAGCGTGCGATCTACCGCTCTGCGAGGCGGCTTGCATTTCTGTGCGATAGTCTCGGCCAGTCTGAAGAGGCCATTAATTTCTATCAGAAAGCAATCGCCGCGGGTACCGAAATTGAAGATATTCATTATTCGGATCTCGGCACCATGTTAAACAATGTTGCCCTGATCTTGCGTAAATCGGGACGACAAAAGGCGGCTGAACCGTGCTATCTCCGCGCATTGCAGATTTACGAGAAACAACTCGGACCGGACCATCCCGATGTCGCATCAGTGCTGAATAACCTCGCCGTGTTTTACACGAATGAACGCCGTTTCACTGAGGCAGAGAAAATACATCTTCGCGCGCTGGCGATTCGAGAAAACTTAAACCCGCCTCCGCTTGCGGACATTGCGCAGTCAAAATGCAATTTGGCGGTCGTCTATCATTCGCGCGGCGATTACGCCAAAGCGGCGGAGCTTTATCAGGCTTCGCTCAAGATTTGGGAACAAGTCAAGGACAAGCCTCTGAAGGATTACGAGATTGTGGTATCCAATTATGCGGACCTTTTGCGCTCACTTGGCCAGGTACGCAAAGCTCACCAATTGGAGGTTCGCGCACGGAAGAAACGCTCGGCGTGACTTCCGAACTTCTTTCCTTCTATCGTCTCCGGTTTGATCTTGCAGGCGGTTGGCACGCGCGCATTGTAAGGACCACTGGTTTTGCTCGCGTGGCGGAATTGGCAGACGCGTACGGCTCAGGACCGTATGGGGAAACCCGTGGAGGTTCGAGTCCTCTCGCGAGCAGTCCTTTGGTCTCCCCCGCCAACCTTATTTGAAAGCGAAAGCTATCGGCAACCCGCCGCTTCCGCTTGTATTGCTCGATTACTTGCGCCCCGAAGCTTTCCGTCGCGCTGCCCAGCGAGCCTTCATCAACTGCGAGAGCCTCCTTCGCCCGGCAGCTGTGAGTCCACCTTTCTTCGCTGAAGCTGCTGCTTTTGTTCCGCCGGATGCTTTTGTTCCACCGGACCTTCTTCTTGCTGCCCAGCGGGCCTTCATTAGCTCGGATAGCTTTCTCCGGCCGGCAGCCGTGAGTGCGCCTTTTTTTCTGGTAGGAGCTGGTTTCGCCCCGCCTTTTAGTCTCGCCCAACGGGCCTTAGCTGCGGCTGCAAGCTTCGCTCGGGTCGATGGTGAAAAGTAACGCGCTGACTGCGCAGAAGCTGTTACTGCGGGTCTGGCAGGTGCGCCTCCCAGGATTGAGGAAAGACGTCTTCCCAGATTATCAATTTGTCGGCGTATTGAAACTGCTTCTTCTAAAGCTTTAACAGATATATCCATCCTTGTGACATAGCCGTGGTTTGCGGCATTCGCAATCCTTTTTTATAACAAACTTCATGCCTAACATTTCTGACACGTGGCTTTCACGCATTAGTTACATCAATATGGTAAACAAGAAGTCAGTTATCTTAAATTGTGAGCTGACATTTTATTGAACCTTCAAATGGCAAAATCCGATACTGCAACAGAACCCACACGAGTACGGCAAATGTTTGGTACCATTGCCAGACGGTACGATCTGGCTAATCACACGCTTAGCTGCGGAACCGATTTTTATTGGCGAAAGCGCGCTGCCAACATAGTCGCCAGCTGGCGGCCAGGCAAAATTGTGGATCTCGCAACTGGCACAGGAGATTTGGCGCTTGCACTGCAAAAGAAACTGCCGGACGCGGAAGTCACAGGCGTGGATTTCGTCCCTGAAATGCTGGATCTGGCGCAGAGAAAAGGTGTGCGTCAAACAATCCTCGCCGATGCCATGCAGCTGCCATTTTCTGATGGTTCATTTGATTGCGTTACCATCGCCTTTGGCTTGCGTAACATGGAGAACTGGGGAGGCGCGCTGGCTGAGATGTCGCGGGTGCTTGGGCGAGATGGCCATTTGTTAGTGCTTGAGTTCTCGCTGCCAACAAGATCGATTGTGCGTGCAATCTATCGCCTCTATTTGCATCGCTGCCTCCCATTGCTGGGCTCTCTTTTGACCAGAAAGAAGAGCGCCTACGACTATCTGGGAGACTCTATCGAGGAATTCCCCAGCGGGCATGCAATGATCGATTTAATCGAAGCGAGCGGCTTTCGGCACGCAACGCTTCAGCCCTTGAGTTATGGCATCGCGACGATTTACACCGCGCAGAGTGTCTGATAGGATAAGCTGTCTACAGGATCACGGCGTAACGTTTGGCGCCGGACTTGGCGTTGGTGACGGTTGCGCCACAACAGGCAACCTCAGGCTATTTAGATCCGAATCGCTAATCGCAAATGTACCTTCGCTGCCGTCTACATGCGCGGACCACGTTCCGTCGTTAGCCGGAGCGCCGATGATCAACCTATGTGTTGTCTTGTCGTCGGGCGAAGTTGTGAATGCAAGAGTGAGTTGTGGCTTTTCCAAACCATCTTGAGGCTTTGTTGCTCCACGCCAGCGTGCTGCATGCAAGCTCGACAACGTGTTGAGTAGCAATTGCACATTTTTTTCATCGATCTGACCGGTGCCTTTCAGCCAGTGCCACTGGTTATTTTCGCCGCGTTCCAGCGACAGCTCCTTGTCTGTCGTTATGCTCAGGCGATGAATTTGGTCGGGTTTAAACTTAAAGATCGATAACTCCTGCCATTGCAAAGGATTGGCTGAGATCTGACCCAGCAGACCGCGACGGGCTGTCACGACAAATGGTTCATCTGTAAGTCTCGCGTAAACATTGTCTCCGTCTTCCTTTCCAAAGGAGAGTGTGGCAAATGGTTCCTCACCCGCCTTGGTCTCGGCAGTGTTCTCCGACGCAAACGAACTGAACGTTATTTGAAGCCGGGGTTTGTCCAGGCCGTATTTGGGCAAATTCGAAGCGACATCTTCCACGAACGTTGTCACCCGCTGGTTTTGCAATATGTCAATCAAGCGCCGGACCGCGCGTGAATCTGCAGGCGCGTTGTTTCGGCTGGCGATGGTCCAGTTTCCATCTTTGCGCGCAAGCACGGTCTTACCTTTGCCTGGAACATCGATCGTGATCCGATCGAGAACGTTTGTGTCGATCCGAACCAAGTGATAGTCACGCAGATCAGCTGGCTTCGTGGTCAGGGCCTCTTCAATCTTCTTGGGCAATGTGTAGACGGCCCCACGAGGAGCAAATCGGACATAAACCTGGTCCTTTTCCTTCTCAGGGACGCTGCCGATTTGCAGCATCTGGCCCTTGTCGTCCTGGCCAAAGACTTTGATCGAGTCAGCAATCTCAACCTTTTGGTCCTTTCTTCCTTCCTGGCTAAATAACGTGATCGACCCGCGCGGCTCCGCCAGCCCATAAGGTCGCAAGTCGCCGTGATCGTCGGCCACAAATTGTTGAATGCGCGCTGTGGTGACTTGCGCAATCAGGTCACCGACTTTCTCGTCATCCGCGCGAGCGCGAAGTGGTTTGACGATGTCCCAATGGTCACCCTTCTTCTCCAGCTCCATTTCACCAGCAGGCGTCTTTAGTGCGATGCGGCGCACCTGCGCAGTGGTGACATCAGTTAATTTTTTGTCGCGGAATTCCTCTGCTTTTTTGTCGATATCTTTTTTAACCGATTGTTTGGCTAGAAATGTTTCCTTGGAGCTCTCAAAGCGGACATACATCCGGCCTTCCAACGCAGCGTCTTTTCCAAACAAGATTTCAGGAGGTCTGTCAGAGCCGATTAATTTTAGCTTAAGCTTCGGTCGGTTCAGGCCGTATTCGTTCAGTTTACTCTTATCGGCGTCAATATCTTTCGCCGGAATTGTTCCCTCCTTTTGCCAGGTCTCAAGATCCGATAGCAAATTCTCGACCAAGGCACCGTCGGCTTGATCTTTGATTGGGATTTCAAGCCGCCATTTGTTGTCCCGGCGGCGTATCTCTATTTTTTCATCGCCATTTTGAATGATGATGCCGTCGACCTTGCTTCGGTCGAAATTGACGACGTTCTGCGCCTGGCGCCTGGCCTCCCCGGTGCTCGGCTGTTTCATCTCAAAGAACCTGAGGTACGCGAACACAGCGAGCACAACGACAGCAAGGATTAAAGTAGTTCTCCAATTCATATCTGAACAGCGTCACGCCGGAAGCCTCCGTTCTTGTCGAAAACGTCAGACGACCGCTGCGCTCGCTCCAAGGGATAGATGTTATGGCGATACTTCGGCGACATTCCGTGTGTTAGACGCGCCGTTGCCACCAAACCACCGCTCCGATCACGGCAGGGACCAACGGCATGAAAATCAGAATAATCCACCGCAGACGAGCCAGCGCATCTTGATCAAGACTGAACGTAAGAGGCTTTGAAACTTTCGGCGAGATACCGATTAGCTGTTCGCGGCTGAGCAACCAGTTAACGCTGCCGGAAATGAAATCGAGGCCCTGCTGATCTTGCGTAATCGCATTGTCTTGGACGAAGGTAGCATTGCTAACGACTACCAGGCGCGACGAGTTAACCTGCACCCGCTCATCCGCGCTGCCACCTTTCTCAATGGCTGCGCCTATCGTTAGTGGCGTATTGTTCTCTCGCTTCGCGTCAGCCTGCAGTTTTGCTTGATCATCCGTGTTATAATCAGTCTCGGCAAAATAGCCTTTTTCCGCCTGGATCAGGGGCTCCAGACGGGTGTTCGCAGCACGCACCCGGTCGGGTTCAAGAGTGAGTGAAGACGTGCCGCCCAAAAAGAGTGCCCGTACATCGGCTAATCGTTTCGTGATTGGGCTGTCGCCGAGGAACCGCGCTTGAACATCTCTTGTTAGTGCCAACTCCTGAATCCCAGTTCGCAGAAAGACCATCAGTCTATCGTCATTCACCTTAACGCCCAGCTCGTTGACAAACGCATCAAGTTTCGGCGTTTTCGCGGCCGGATCGATGAGAAGCAAAATCCGGCCTTGTTTATCCCAGAAGGTGCGCAGCACTTTCATTTCGCGGTCTGAAAAATCGTACTGCGGTCCCATGATCATGACGGTTTTTACGTCCTCGGGAATCGCGTCCAGATCGAGAAGGTTCAGCTCTTTGAACTGGACGTTTTCGTTTTCGATGAATGTTTTCAGGACGGAGATCGCGCTGCCTTCAGCAAGTGGCGGTTCCTTGTGACCGAGGACGTATCCTAGGATCTTCTTTTTTCCTTCCACAAGGTCGATCATTGCGCTGGTGATGGCTTGTTCGCCTTTGAATGCGGCTACCCGAGGGCTTTCGCCCAACGCCATTCCGCTCTGGTCGATCTCAGCCATCTCGGATGCTTTGACCGTCTTATTGTGACGTTCGTAATCGACGATTAAAAGAGGCTCGTCGGTAACGACTTTGTATTTGTCGAACAACTCCTTTGCGCGGGAAAGATTACGCTCCGGATCGATATGCTCGATATCGACCTTTCCTTTACCGGCATACTGATATTCCGTCAGCAGATTCTGAACATCTGTAGTGATCGGCGTGCCAGGCGGAAAGAAAACCGTGATGCGCATCTTGCCCTTGAGCGTGTCAAGGAAGCGTTTCGTCTTATCAGAGAGGGCATATTTTTGGTCGCGTGAAAAATCCCACCGCGCGTAGTGTTTGAAGGCGATCGAATTCACCATCGCGGCCAGAAACAAAGCCAGCACGATTTGCGCGAGAACGTTGAAACCGATTCGAACCCGGCGAATTTTTCTTCCCGAACGTTTTGGGGGCTGGCTTGTTTCGTTAGCCACTGCTCAAAGCCTCCATTTCCGGGATTGAAACGCCAGATGCGTAAGCGTCAGCATCACGATGGTCATGCTCACATAGAGAACGATTGGGCGTGTGTCTATCACTCCGCGCGAGAACGTTCCCATGTGCTCGATCGCAGAGAAATAACCCAGCAAATCGCGCGTTTCCGAGCTTACATCGAGCAGAATGAACTGAACCAGACCAAGGAAGAACAGCAGCGTAATTGCGCAGAAGGAAATGATTGCCGCGATGATTTGATTCCGGGTCAGAACGGATGTGAGACAACCAATCGAGAGATAAAACATTCCGAGCAATAAAAGCATCAGATAGGATCCGGCGTATGCTCCTACCGAATGAGCAGCCGGCTCATTCGTGATCTTGAGGAAGATGGCAAAGTAAAGCAGCGTCGGGAGCCAGAGAATTACGTAAAAGAGCAATGCCCCGAAAAATTTTGCCAGTACTATCTGCCAGTCGCGAACTGGGACAGTTGTCAGTGGTTCAATCGTGCCGAGCTTAAATTCTTCGGCAAACAGGCGCATCGTGATAAGGGGGAAAATCAAAACAAAGGCAAACCAGAAGAAGACTGAGTTAAAAAATGCCTCCTGCACCGTGTACTGCACCTGGCGCTGGTTCATGAAGGAGACCTGGAAATAGAAATCGATCCCACTGACTATCAGGAAAAAGATGAGCACGATGTACGCAATCGGAGAATGGAAATAGCCGCGTACTTCGCGAGAAAGGAGAGTGTAAAACTTACGCATAGCTTATCGATTACTAAGACTAACGGGAGCAAGAGTAAAAATGCTGTTCTGCATTTGAAGTTGGACGTTGGGCGTTGGGCGTTGGGCGTTTGCTTCCTGGTTGTTCATGACTCCATCACTCCAATGATCAGACCGCGTCTGAGTGCGTGATTTCCACGAACACATCCTCGAGCGTTGCTCGACGCTGAGTCAGTTCGCGCACGGCCCAATGGCGCTCGGTGGCAAGACGGAAAACCTCTTCGCGCACATCGACGCCCGATTCCACCCGCAGGGAAAATCTCTTCCAATCATCCTCCCCGTCGGTGATCACTTCCCGCACACCTGAAATCTTCTTTAGCTCGTCCGCGCCGTTGTCTTTTCCTACCTTCGCTTCAAGAACAACACCGCCGGCCTGCCTGATTTTTCCGAGTAAATTTTCCGGAGTATCGCATGCCTCGATCCGTCCTCTGTGAATGATGATCACCCGGCTGCATGTCATCTCTACTTCCGGCAAAATGTGCGTCGAAAGCAAAATTGTATGCTGTTCACCCAGGTTTTTGATCAGCTCCCGCACCTGTCGGATTTGGTTTGGATCAAGGCCAATTGTCGGCTCATCCAGAATTAGCAGGTCCGGCTCGGCGAGCAGCGCGTCCGCGAGTCCGACCCTCTGTCGATATCCCTTGGAGAGGGCCCCGATCAGCTTGTTCTCAACACTCTTGAGACCACAAAGTTCGTTTACGTCGCCAACACGCTCGTTGATCCGACGATGTTGGACTCCCTTCAGGGACGCTCGGTAACGCAGGTATTCATTTACCCGCATGTCGCTATAGAGTGGCACGTTTTCCGGCATGTAGCCGAGATGCGCCCGTGCTTGCAGCGATTGTTCAAAAACGTCGAATCCTGCGATGCTGGCGCGACCAGAGGTAGGCGGCATGAAGCTGGCCAAAATGCGCATTGTGGTGGTTTTTCCCGCACCGTTGGGCCCCAGAAATCCCATGATTTCGCCCCGGCTAACCTCGAAATTCAAATCCCGGATGGCAGGCTGACCGGCGTAACGTTTTGTCAGATTCTCGACCTTAATCATTGAGCAATATTTCCATGAGACAACCGAACGTTGATTGCGTTGCCATTTTTTTTTAGCGCGCCGTCATACTCAAAGTGCCGAGCTGCTGGTTTTGTCCTCGGGGGTGGACGATGCCAACTGTGAAGTTAATTTTTGTGCCGCTTTGCACCCCTCGAAGCAAGTCCTCGATTTGTTTGACGGAATTTGTTTCGGAGCTGCCCGCGCGATAAATCACCAGCCCGCGCTGGAGACCCGCATCATCCGCCGGGCTTTCTGGTTCGACTGCGGTGATCAAAACCCCGCGTCCGCGGAGGTAACCGAGCGCATCGCTTAGTTCCTGGTTCAAATCCTGTAGCTGCAGTCCAAATAACTTTTCCGCGCTAGACATGGATGTATCGGCGGCGGACGCAGGCTGGCTCTTTGCTTTGGGCTGTTTTTGCGCGACTTTTTTGAATCGATCGACGCTTTCACGCACTACGTCCGCCGGAATTGCGAAACCCATTCCCTGAGTGGGAACACCTTGCGGCGTGAATGCCATTTTTGCCGAGCTAATGCCGACCAGCCGCCCAGAGAGATCGATCACCGGTCCGCCGCTATTGCCTGGATTGATTGCCGCGTCCGTTTGTACCAGACCCTTATACTCGGTCTCGTCCACGGTAATGTCGCGTTTGGTGGCGCTAAGCACTCCCCGACTGATCGAGCTCCCATATCCAACTGCATTACCAACTACGATCACAGTTTGGCCCAGCAAGTTTGGCGAAATATCATCAAGACTGATAGAAGGAAATGCAGTCTCTGCGTCAATTTTGATGAATGCCAGATCGGTCTTGTCATCGCCGGTGATGTAATGAGCGCTGTACGTTTTGCCGTCGTTGGTCGTGACATGAATTTTTAAATCGGCAGCGCGCTCGACCACATGCTGGTTGGTAACGATGTAGCCTGCCGGATCGATAATGAAACCGGAACCGAGACTTTGCAGAGTCTGGCGTACTTCGCGTGGCCGAACGCGATTACGGCCGAAGAATTGCGCGTAAAAATCCTCAGTCGGATCGCGCACCGTGCGTCTTACCACGCGCTCGGTATTAATATTCACCACCGCCGGCAAGACTTTCGCCACCGCCAGGACGGCTGGTTCCGAAGCCGGATCGGCCTGGCCAAAACAAACTTCTGTTTGCGACAGAATCAGCACCGCAACAAATAGCTTTTGGCATGGATTCGTTTTCATCCTCAAATCGCTCCCAACCATTTTACGATCTCTGTTGGAACCATGCGCGCAAGTAACGAGGCTGTCTCTCCACTGTCAACTTGCCGCAGTGCGTAATCGTCCGAGATTAAAAATCGCTATGCGCACTTCAATTGGTGCTCGCGCAAATCTGGAACTAATCGAAGAGAATTATCGCCGCTGGCAGCGAAACCCTGAGGCGGTTGATTCTGGGTGGTCAGCCTTCTTTGAAGGGTTCGAGCTTGGAAATTTACCTCAGCGCGACGGCGCGGCGGCAGCCGAGGCCCGCGAAGCGGCATTACAGACGCGGGTCGATGGTCTCGTTTACGCGTATTGCTCGCTTGGTCACACAATTGCGCGGGTCGATCCTCTGGCAGAGACGCGGCCGCAAAATCCGTTGCTGAGTCTGCATGAGCTGGGCTTCAGCGAAGCGGATCTCGATCTTCGTGTTTCGTCAAAATTCTTCCTCGACAATCGGCACATGACACTGCGCGAGATGATCTCCGGCCTGGAACGAATTTATGCCGACTCGATCGGCTCGGAGTTCATGCACATCCAGGATCCGCGAGTGCGCGAATGGATCCGCAAGCGATTAGAGACCCGACCGCACAAGCATTCGACCTCCGCGGCAGTGCAGGTGGCGCTGTTACGGGCGCTACTTGAGTCGGAATCCTTCGAGATTTTCCTGCATACGCGTTACGTGGGACAGAAAAGGTTCTCACTTCAGGGTTCGGAGTCGCTTATGGTGATTCTCGACACCATTCTGCACAAATGTACGGAAGGAGGCGTCGAAGAAATTTGCATGGGCATGGCGCATCGCGGCCGGCTCAATGTTCTGGCAAATTTCTTGCGCAAATCGCTCAAGGTTATCTTTACTGAGTTTACCGAAAATTACGTTCCCGAGTTGGTTGCCGGCGATGGCGACGTGAAGTATCACCTGGGTTATCATTCGATACGGAAACTTGCTTCCGGCGGGGAGGTCGAGATCAGGCTCTCGTCGAATCCGAGCCACTTGGAAGCTGTCGATCCTGTGGTCGAAGGACAAGCTCGCGCCAGACAGCGGATTCGCGGCGACACCGAGCATCGCCGCAAGGTTTTGCCGCTGCTGGTACACGGCGATGCGGCTTTCATCGCGCAGGGGATCGTAGCTGAGACGCTTAATTTGTCGCAATTGCACGGTTACAGCACGGGCGGCACGATCCACCTCGTCGTGAACAACCAGATTGGATTTACCACACTTCCCAAGGATGCGCGATCGTCAACGTACTCCACCGACATCGCAAAGATGATCGAGGCACCGATTTTTCATGTGAACGGCGACGATCCGTTGGCGGTTAAATTTGTTAGTGATATGGCGTTTGATTTTCGTCAGCGATTCGGGCGCGACGTAGTGATCGACCTGTATTGCTATCGCCGCTACGGCCACAACGAAGGCGACGAGCCCTCGTTTACCCAGCCCGATCTGTATGCGAAAATCGAGAAGCACCCGTCAGTCACGCAACTTTACAAACACGAGTTGCTCGAGGCAGGAACCCTGAGCGAAGACGATGCCGTTTCGCTGGAAACTGAGTTCGGTTTGCGGCTCGAAATGACGCGCGATGAAGTCGATGTCATCGAAAAACGGAAGGCCAGCGAGAAAGCAAGGTTTAGAGAGTCGACTGCGATTTTCCAACCGGAATACAGCAGCGAATCCGAGTCAACGGCGATCAGCGAGAAGACGCTGAGAACCATTGTCGATGGTCTCACTCGCGTTCCGGAGGGTTTCGAGGTTCAGCCGAAGATCAAGCGCATCGTTCTGGATCACGAGCGCAAAGTCTTCGAGGAGGGCGGCCCCTATGAGTGGCATTACGCCGAAGCGCTTGCGTTTGGATCAGTGCTTTTGGATGGCATTCCAATTCGATTGTCGGGCCAGGATAGCTCACGCGGAACTTTTAGCACACGGCATTCAGTGCTGTACGACGCAAAGACAGGCGAACCTTACGTGCCGCTCATGCATCTTGCTGAAAAACAGGCCCGTATTTGCATTTACAATAGCCCGCTTTCAGAAGCTGCCGTCCTCGGGTTCGATTATGGGTACTCCCTCGATTACCCGAAGATGCTTTGTTTGTGGGAAGCGCAGTTCGGCGATTTCTCCAATGGCGCGCAGACGATAATCGATCAGTTCATCGTTTCCGCGGAGTCGAAATGGCAGCGACCGAGCGGGATTGTGCTGTTACTTCCGCACGGCTACGAAGGCCAGGGTCCGGAACACTCCAGCGCCCGACTTGAGCGTTTTCTGCAAGCTTGCGCTGAGGACAATATCCAAGTCTGCAATCTGACCACCGCCGCACAGTATTTTCATGTGCTGCGTCGCCAGATGAAACGCGACTTCATTAAACCGCTGATCATCATGACGCCCAAGAGTCTGTTGCGAGCGAAGTTTGCTTCCTCGCCGGCGGACGAATTCACCCAAGGCCGGTTCGAAGAAATTCTTGGCTCACCCGAAGTCGGGGCCTCCGCCAAGGTGAAGCGCATCATCCTTTGCTCCGGCAAAGTCTATTACGACCTGCTCAATTACCGTACCCAACGCAAGATTGAGGACGCAGCGATCATTCGGATCGAGCAGCTTTACCCGCTCGCAGAAAAAAAGCTGCGCGAAATGCTCAAGCCCTTTCCAAAGAGTGCGAAGTACGTCTGGTGCCAGGAAGAATCCGAAAACATGGGCGCATGGACGTTCATCGAACCGCGGTTGCGCACAATTTTCTGCACCGAAATTGCCTACGCGGGTCGCGAAGCCAGCGCCAGCCCGGCCGTCGGTGCGTTGGCTCGGCACAAACGCGAACAGGCTAGCCTGGTGGCCGATGCGTTTTCAGTTTGAGAGCACATTTGCATATGTCCTGTTAGTCCCGATGGCACCCATGAGACAGACGGGCCGTATGTGTTGACGAAACGCTGCTAGCTCGCGACGCTCCTTTCACGCATGGCAATCGAGGTTAAAATTCCTGCCGTTGGCGAATCAATCACCAGTGGGGTCGTTTCTGCCTGGCACAAGAAATCTGGAGAGTTCGTGAACCAAGGCGAAGCTCTCTTCACCCTCGAGACCGACAAGGTTTCCACCGAAATCGTTGCAGAAAAAGCAGGCGTACTCGAAACGAAGGTACCCGAGGGCCAGGAGGTAAAGATTGGCGAGGTAGTCGCCATAATCGACGATTCAAAAGGGACGCCAGTGGAAAAAAAGGAAGAGAAACCGAAAAAGAAAGAACCCGAGAAAAAAGAAACGGAAGCCGAACCGGAAAAAAAGGCCGTAGAAGAAAAAGCTCCTGTAGTCGCGGGTGCGGAGCGCGGCAGGCCGCACCCAACGGCAGCGGCTACAACAACGCTTTCGCCCGCCGTTCGCCGCCTCGTGGAAGAAGAGAAGCTTCAGCCGGAGAAAATTCGCGGCACAGGCGAAGGAGGGCGCCTGACAAAAGGAGACGTCCTGGCTGCAGCACAACAACGCGGCAAAGCGGACTTGACCGCCGTAACCTTGGCGAAGGCGGAAGAAAAAGTTGAATCTCGCGAAGTTGAACCATCCGGTGACGGACGGTTCACGCGCAAAAAGATGTCCCCACTGCGCCGCAAGATCGCGCAGCAACTTGTGATGGCGCAGCACACCGCGGCGATCCTGACGACTTTCAACGAATGCGACATGAGCGCCATGCAGGAATTGCGCCGGAACAAACAAGACGAATTCACGAAAAAGAACGGCGTCAAACTGGGTTTGATGTCGTTCTTTGTTAAGGCCTGCGTGGAAGCGCTTAAAGCCGTGCCGGTAGTTAATGGCCACATCGAGGGCGACGATTTCATCCAAAACAATTTTTACGATATCGGCGTAGCGGTCGGCACGGAGCGCGGACTCGTGGTTCCGGTCGTACGCGATGCAGACAAGAAAAGCTTTGCCGGTTTGGAGCGCAACATCGCCGATTACGCCAGCAGAGCGCGCGACGGAAAACTAAAAATCGAAGATTTACAGGGCGGCACGTTTACCATCACAAATGGCGGCGTGTATGGGTCGCTGTTTGCCACACCGATTCTAAATCCTCCGCAAAGCGGCATCCTTGGCATGCACAAAATCATGCCGCGACCAGTTGCCGTAGATGGCAAAGTGGAAATTCGCCCCATGATGTATCTAGCCCTTAGTTACGATCACCGCGCAATCGACGGAAAAGAAGCCGTCACCTTTCTCATCAAAGTGAAGGACTGCATCGAAGATCCGAAAAAACTGCCACTGGATTTTTAGGATCCCCTATTGTCATGTTGAGCGGAGTCGAGACATCTCTTGCTCTTTCTCCTTTTGCAGGGAGAGATTCTTCCACTTCGGTCGGAATGACAAAACTAGACTATGGAAAAATTTGATGTCGTTATCATTGGCTCCGGACCCGGCGGTTACATCGCTGCGATCCGGTCCGGCCAGCTTGGTTTAAAAACAGCCCTCGTCGAAAAGGACAAGGAGCTCGGTGGAACTTGCCTCAACGTGGGCTGCATCCCGAGTAAAGCGCTCCTGACTTCGAGCGACCATTACATGTTCGTCAAAAAGGAGGCCGCCAAGCACGGGATCGTGATCGACGGCGCGCGTGCCGATCTGGCGAAGATGCAACAGCGTAAGGACAAGGTTGTGAAGACATTCAACGGCGGGGTGCGCTCGCTCATGAAAACGAACAAAGTCACCGTCTTAGAAGGGCTGGGTACAATCACCGCCCCTGGAAAGGTTTCCGTTAAATCGTCGAAGGGCGACACACAGGAAATCGAGACAAAAAATATTGTCATCGCTACCGGCAGCGCACCGGTGGAACTGCCATTCGCGAAATTCGACGGGAAAACAATCGTGAGCAGCACCGAAGCGCTTACCTTCGCTGAAGCTCCAAAGAAGCTCCTCGTAGTCGGTGCCGGCGCGATAGGGCTCGAGCTGGGCTCCGTTTGGAACCGGCTCGGTTCGGAGGTGACGATATTGGAATTTCTCCCCCGCATCGCACTCGGGTTCGATCTTGAACTCTCGAACTTGCTTCAGCGTTTGCTCACCGCTCAAGGGATGACGTTCCACCTGGAAGCAAAGGTTAGCGGTGTAAAGATCGACAATGGTCGCGCGACCGTCATTGCGACTAAAGACAAGGAAGAACTAAAATTCGAAGCCGACAAAGTGCTTGTATCAGTCGGGCGTCGCCCGTTCTCGGACAGCTTGGGCGCGGAAAAAGTCGGTGTGGAGTTTGACGACAAGAAGCGCATCAAAGTGGACGAACATTTCCGCACGAACGTCGAAGGCATTTATGCCATCGGCGATGTGATTGCCGGTGCGATGCTGGCGCACAAGGCCGAAGACGAAGGGATCGCATGCGTGGAAATCATCGCGGGCAAGGCCGGGCATGTTAACTACGAAGCCATTGCTAGTATCATTTATACAAATCCAGAGCTGGCAGGCGTTGGTCTTACCGAAGACCAAGCGAAGGAAAAAGGGATCGATGTGCGCATCGGTAAATTTCCGTTCCGCGCCAATAGCCGTGCCCTTTGCAGTGATGACGTCGAAGGAATGGTCAAATTCGTCGCCGACGCAAAGACCGATCGCATTCTTGGCGCGCACATTTTGCATCACGCCGCGTCGGAACTAATTGCCGAGGCAGTCTCGGTGATTGAATTCGGTGGCAGCTCCGAAGATATCGGGCGCACCTGCCACTCGCATCCTACCTTGAGCGAAGCAGTCAGAGAAGCGGCGTTAAATGTGGAGAAACGCGCACTGCACATCATAAACCGATGATCGCAGTGATCGCCTGGCGCAAACCAGGCGGATCGCTTGAAATTATCTCGAGTTTGCGGCTTCGCGTCGCCGAATTACAAGCAGCGTGACCAGCGCAGACGCTGCGCAAATAATCGCGCCGAACGCGAGCGCGAACGATGTGCCAACCCAATGTGCAGCCGCGCCGGCTTCGAGACTGCCCAGGGGAATCATGGCGCCGAAAACAAGCGACCACACACCCATGACACGGCCGCGCATTTCATCCGGCACAATCGTTTGTAGCACCGTGTTCGAGGTGGAGAAAAACAGGAGCATTCCAAATCCAGCAACAAAAAGAAATGCGAGGGAACTGTAAAAATTTCGGCTGAACGAAAGGGCGAATAGTGCAATCGAAAATATCCAGACGCCGCCGAGCGCCAGTCTTCGCGGCGGAAACAGATGCCCATAGGTCGCAACGACCAGGGCGCCGATGAGCGCGCCGGTCCCACTCGCCGACATCAGGATGCCGTAACCGTTCGCACCGCGACCGAGCACGTCGCGTGCGAAAGCTGGCATCAATACGCCGTACGACCATCCGAACACGCCCACCGCGAGGAAGAGCAGCAGGATGGTCCGTACTCGCTGATGTCTCAGTGAATATACGATGCCGTTCCAGGCGTGTTCAGTGGCAGAGACGACGTGGGGCGGCCGTTGAAATTGAGGTAAGCGCATCATCAGCAAACCGGTAATCACCGCAACAAACGTCAGACCATTCAGGAAAAAACACATCGCGACACCAACCCAACCGATCAGTAAACCAGCGACCGACGGACCGATGACACGCGCCCCATTCACGATCGAGCTATTCAGTGAGATCGCGTTCAGCAGATCTTCACGGCTTGTCATTTCGACTGTGAACGACTGGCGCGCTGGCATATCGAAGCCCATAGCGACGCCGTTCAATGCAGCGATAACGATAATGAAAGACGGCGTTGCGAAACCCGCCCAAACGCCGGCTGCGAGGAAGAACGCGCAAGCCATCTGCGCAGTCTGGGTCGCGAGGAGGATCGAGCGCTTCGGATGCCGATCGGCAAGCGAGCCGCCCCAGATGGAGGACAACATCATCGGAGCGGATCCAATGGCGGCGACGACCCCCAGCAGCAGCTTTGAATTCGTAATTTGATAGACGAACCAACTCATCGCGGTTTGCTGCATCCACGTGCCAACGAGCGAGACGAGTTGCCCCCAAAAAAACAGCCGATAATTGCGATGCCGCAGCGCGCGAAATGTATGCCGCCAGGTCACATTGCCAACGGGCACGCGACGTAGCCCTCCGCTCACGTCTTCTGGTACGCGCGCGGTTTCCGTGTTCGCTGTCGGCATCAGTCATGATGCTGGCAAGATCGGCATTTGCAAAATTATGCGCGTTTGTGTGTTGTAGCGACGTTTGTGTCAAACGCCGAATTCCAGCCAGGTGCTTGACACAAGCACTCTACAACTGGCTGGGTGTGCTAATTTCGCGGTGTGGAATGCACCGCTGCTATTCTGTTACGCAAACGAAAGTTCAGCGACACCAGCCTGATCATTTCGTGGTGCACGGAATTGTTCGGCTGCATCCAAACAATCGCCAGGGGCGCGCGGCGGCCTAAAAGTCCGTTCGCAGGAAAGCTGGATTTATTTTTTGAGGCTGAAATTTCAATCGTGCGAGGCCGGAAGTCGAATCTGCATACGCTCACTGAAGTGGTGTTGAAAAGTCCATTCGGAGGGATTCGCAGCAATTACTTGCGCACGCAGACGGCGGCGTATTTTGTCGAGCTAATTGAGATTTGCACCGAGCGAGATCATCGGGAGCCTGAATTGTTTATGCTGTTGCACCGAGCGTTCGGCTACCTCGATGCTAACGATCCGACGTCCCGCGCGATCTCGCATTTCGAGACGGAGCTCGCGAGGATCGCCGGCGTGCATGACGAGAAAAAATTCAAAGCCGACCCGGCGTTTGCGCTGGGAAATTTATTCGGCCGACTGCCGCTTTCTCGTACGCCGCTGTTGAAAACTCTGGCGGCGGAGGCGAAAAGCCGGAACAGTTCCAAATGAAACAACGCAATCTTATCGCGGCAGTCTTAATCGCTGGCCTGAGCCCCGCCGTATTGGCGAACGAAGCGTACAGGTTTGATTCGTCGGGCTCGACGATAGGTTTTAGTGCGCACCAGTTTCTGGGGACCGCGCACGGAAAGTTCACGACGTTTAATGGCAAGATCGACGTCGACCGCCAGCATCCGGAGAATTCCTCGGTTACGGCGCAGATCAATGTGAGCAGCATCGACACACAGATCAAAAAGCGAGACGATCATTTGCGAAGCGCTGAATTTTTTAACGTCGAAAAATTTCCTCAGATCACATTCAAGAGCCGGAGCGTAAGACAGGCGGGCCCGCAAAGCGGCGACATTCTAGGCGATCTCACCATTCACGGTGTGACCAGGCCGGTTACGCTTCACGTGAAGCTGCTTACACCGCTCAACGAGACGACCCGGACGCGCTGGGCGGTGACGACCGAGCCAATCACACGGCGTGACTTCAACTTGATGTTTGCCCCCGCGGCGGAGTCAGTTTCCGGGATCAGCCAAACGGTCGCAATCCACATCGAGATCGAGGCGAAACATGCAGAATGAAAAGTGCGGGACTTCCAGCATGGTCATTCTGAGCGAAGTGCAGCGAAGTCGAAAGATCCCGTGGCCATACGCTCGGCCGTACGGCGGGTTTCCTCGACTTCGCTCGGAATGACGGAATGATGGAAATCATTCCCCTCGGAGATTCCGTTCTGATCGTTCGTATGCGCGAACGATTCGACGATGCGCCTGAGCAGACATTGGACACAGTCCTTCGCGCATTTCAGCAGCTTCAAAACGCCGCCATCCCCGGTGTGATTGAACTCGCGCCGGCCTACACAAGCGTCGCAGTCTTCTTCGATCCGATTTCAATCGCCAAAGGTGCTGAAATGCCGGAGAAGGTGTTCGATTGGTTGGCGACGCGCATTCGCCGCGCGTTAGCCGGGGTCGCTCACCCGTGCAGAACCGCGCGGACACGATGGCGAAAAGTCGAAATCCCAGTCTGCTATGATCCGGAATTCGCGCCCGACATCGCTGACGTTGCGCGACGCGCGGCTATTTCGCCAAGCGAAGTCATCCGTCTTCACAGCGGCGCTGAGTATCGCGTAGCCTGCATCGGATTTGTTCCCGGATTTCCATTTCTGGCTGGTCTTCCGAAGGAGCTGGCGACACCGCGACGGGACGTACCGCGAAAACAAATTCTACCCGGTTCTGTCGGGATTGGCGGCGCCCAAACGGGAATTTATCCGCTGCGTTCCCCCGGCGGCTGGAATCTCATCGGTCGCACACCATTGCGCTTGTTCGATTCCAAGAAAAATCCACCGGCACTTTTGCGCGCCGGCGAGCGTGTGCGTTTCCGCAAAATCTCGCGCGATGAGTTTGAATCTTTCAAGCGTTAAACCGCAGTTATGAGTGTGATTGCTGAGCGCGCGGGATTTCTTACCAGCATCCAGGATCTTGGCCGTACGGGTTTTCGCGAGTTTGGGGTTTCGTTAGGCGGCGTGCTGGATCCCTTCGGATTGCGTGTGGCGAATCTTCTTCTTGGCAACGCCGAAGGTGCGGCGGGACTCGAGGTTACTCTAGGTGGTTTGCAACTGCGCTTTGAGGATGAACGCGTCGTCGCGTGGTGCGGAGGCGAATTTGATGTGCGCATTGGGTCGAGGGCATTGCCGGCTGGCCACACTGGTTTGGTTCGTGCAGGCGAAAAATTGAAAATCGGCGCGCCCAAAGTGGGTTGTCGATCCTGGTTATCAATCTCCGGCGGGATTTATGTTGAGCCTGTTCTCGCAAGCCGCTCCACCGACTTACGCGCTGGTTTTGGCGGTTACCAGGGACGCGCTTTATGCGATGGGGACATTCTTCCACTGGGTGTGTGGCCGGGGTCGCCGACCCCGGCTACAGGTATTTCTTCGTGGACCGCGCCTCACGATTGGGTAAGTCCGGCAAAGCCCAAACCAATTTTGCGTTTCACTCGCGGCGTCGACTGGAACCGCTTTAACGCTTCAGCTCTTCAACGCCTAACAAGCGAAGCATTCACTGTTTCATCCGATTCCGATCGCATGGGCGTACGTCTTGAAGGCCCAGAACTGAAGCGTGTCGACGAGAGCGATCTAATCTCCGAAGCCGTCGGTCCGGGTACAATCCAGGTTCCGCCGAGCGGAAAGCCGATTTTGCTTTTGGGAGATTGCCAAACTATCGGTGGTTACCCGAAAATGGCGCACGTGATCACAGTTGATCTCGGTGTTGCAGCGCAACTTCGCGCGGGTGATCGCGTCCGTTTTTCCGAAGTCTCGCTCGCTGACGCATACCGGCTTTTGCTTGAACGCGAGCGACAGTTGGAACTCTTTCGCGTCGGACTCAGTTTACATACCTCATGAATCTAATCGTCGACCTCAATGCCGATCTCGGCGAAGGCTCAGGCCACGATGAGGAGTTATTCGAGCTCATCAGCTCGGCAAATGTCGCGACCGGATTTCACGCCGGTGACCCGAGATCGATCTTCGAGTCCATTCGGAACGCTACACAAAAAGGCGTCGCTGTCGGTGTGCATCCAAGTTTCGACGACCGCGAGAACTTCGGGCGAAAAGAGATCAGAGTTCCGACCCCGCAATTATTCACGCAGTTGGTCTATCAGATCGGCGCCTTCTATTCCCTTGCGCTCGCAGCGGGAACAAGGGCGCGACATGTGAAGCCGCACGGCGCGCTGTATAACATGGCGGTGCGCGACCAGGAAATGGCAGAAGCCATTACACACGCAATCCTGGCAGTTGATTCCGCGTTGATTTTGTTTGCCCCAGCGAATAGCGCGATGGAACGAGCAGGGGAAAAAGCGAGAGTGCAAGTCGCGCGTGAAATTTTTGCCGATCGTAATTATCTAAGTGACGGATGGCTGGTTCCACGCACGCGGCCGGATGCATTGCTTCGTGACCCAAAAGAAGCCGCGGAGCGCGTGCTGCGGATGTTGCTCGAAGGCAAGGTGCGCTCGGTCGAAGGCCGCGACGTCGAGGTGCGCGGCGAAACGATTTGCGTGCATGGCGATACGCCCGGCGCAGTTGAGTTCGCGCGCGAATTACGTTCACGGCTGGAGCATGACGGCGTGAGAATCAGTGCGCCCCAGCGTTTGTTGTGAGGAAAAAGAGCAACCACGGAGCCGGCGCGCCTTTGCGCCGAAAGCCAGACCCCGTGCGGCCCGAGGGCGGGCCGTCTCCACGCGGAGCCGGACTCGTGCGCTCCCTGGGACCCGTCGACGCGACGATGATCGTGATGGGGTCGATGATCGGCTCGGGGATTTTTATCACATCGGCGGAATCATCGCGGCTCAGTGGCGCGCCAGGCTGGTTGCTTCTCGCGTGGGCTATCGCCGGTCTGTTAACGATTACCGGCGCGTTGTGCTGCTCGGAACTCGCGACCATGATGCCGCGCGCTGGCGGCGTTTACATCTTTCTGCGCGAAGCGTATGGGAAATCCGTCGGGTTCCTGTACGGCTGGACCCTGTTTCTGGTGATTCAAACCGGCACCATCGCCGCTGTGGCGATTGCATTTGCAAAATTTCTTGGTGTCTTTGTCGCGGCAGTTTCGCCAGATAATTATCTGGTCGCGCCAATTTCATTCGGCCACTACGCGATCAGCTTATCAACGGAACAACTGGTCGCGATCGGATTGATTGCGTTGCTGACTTGGACGAACACACGCGGGCTTGAAGTAGGAAAGATTGTCCAAAACACGTTCACCTTTGCAAAGACAGCCGCGCTCGTCGCGGTAGTTGTGATCGGCCTGTCGTTAGGCTGGAATGCCAACTCTGCTGCGCTGCGATCGGCCTGGTGGGACTCATGGGCAAACGGTTGGAGCCCGCAGACGGCCCAGCCCGGCTTTGCATTTGTTGGCGGGTTCGCCCTCGTGCTGCTACTTGGAAAATCGATGGTCGGTCCGCTGTTCGCGCAGACCGCCTGGACAAACGTCACATTCATTGGCAGCGAAATACGCGATCCGGGAAAAAACCTGGTGCGTGCGCTCGCAGTAGGCTGCAGCATCGTCGTGATTCTGTATTTGCTGGCCAATCTTGCCTACATCGCCGTGTTGCCGCTTTCAGAAATCGAGCACGCGCCTCACAATCGGGTCGCCGTGGCCATGATGAATACCATTTTCGGTCGTCCCGGTGCGATGTGCATGGCAGCAGCAATCATGATTTCTACCTTTGGGTGCAACAACGGTCTGATTCTTTCCGGAGCCCGCGTCTACTATGCGATGGCATGCGACCGTTTGTTCTTCAAAAGGGTTGGAACCACCAATCGCTTTCATGTTCCGGCCGCTGCGTTGGTAGTCCAGGGAATCTGGACTGTGCTTACAACCAATTGCTCGAATACATTGTCTCAGCGGATTTGCTTTTTTACATCCTAATGGTTGTGGCCGTAATGATCTTACGACGAACAAAGCCGGATGCTGAGCGGCCATACCGTACCTGGGGTTATCCGTTCGTACCGATCATCTCGATCCTGCTTGCTGGATTATTGATTATCGATCTTGGCTTCCTCGCGCCCGCAACCTCGGGAATCGGGATTCTCATCGTCTTGACCGGAGTGCCTGCGTACTTCTTCTGGCGGAAGTTCGCTGGAGTTGGAATAAATCCAGTTCGTGTTTGAGACGCGAAATCTCTTTGTATGCCTGCAAAGTCAAAGAAACAGCAAATGGCTGCTGGCGCTGCGCTTTCGGCCAAGCGCGGTAAACGCTCCAAATCGTCGCTCAAAGGGGCTTCGCGAGGGATGTACAAGTCGATGAGCAAAGCGGAGCTGCGTCGGATGGCCAAGACGAAGCGCAAAGGAAAGCCGACAAGGAAGAAGCGGCGTTAAAACATTTCTGACGACCTTTGGAGACGAAAGGGAACGCTCAGTCCTTTTGCATTATGTCTATCACGTCTTTCAATGGTTGCGCGCTTACCTTGCTGGTCCCTGTGAAGGGATGGTCGAGGATATAGATCAAAAACAAAATCATCGTGATCGTTACCGTAAGCGACGCTGCAATCAGGTATTGCGCCCTGATGTTCTTCATTCCGAAGAAGTAGGTGTACGAAATACTGATGACGCTGCCAACAAGTAGGACCAACCAGACAACGGGTGGCACGGTGTTGTTCCCCGCAAATATTCTGAGTCGACGGTACTGAGCGAGGTCATTTATCCGCTTTAATGCTTCGGCGTAGATCTCGCTATTGGGAACCGATTTCTCATCCACCTGATAGAATTCCGTTAGAATCTTTTCCATTGCTGGGGTGGAATGGAGGCTTACCTGGTCCTGGGACATTCTCTTCAGTTCATCGTTATACACCGAAGTGACATAATCCATTAGTGTTTGGCGTATCATTTCGCCCGCCGGGTCAGGGAATACGCTTGTAATGTGATAAATGTCAGCGACCTCATTAGCTTCCAGTTGGAGGTTCTTTGTGGCGTCGTCGTACCCGCTCCACGTAACAAAAACCACAAACGCGAGCAGGACACCGTAAAATAGTCCGAAGGCATTGAAGATGATCGCAGCTACTTCGTGATTCTCCTTTAGGACATCCGCCGAATACTTCCTGCGCACCAGGTAAAGGCCTGCCAGGGCGAAGGAGGTCGTAATCGCCGAGACGACGAAAAATGAAATCGGCGGCGGTAAGTTAAGTAAGAATTGCACAAACCCTTCTAACTTCTCGCCAAAATATTGAAGAATTGTCGAGAGAAAAGAATCGATTTCACACGAACAGCCGCCCAAACTTCGCGCAAATCATGAAAACGAATCTTCTTTTGGGGCTCGGATTCGTTATAGCTTGCGGCGGCGTTTTCGCTCAGGAAACGTATCCCGGTGGAATCGTTTACGGTCCAAAGGCTTCGTTCAAGATCGATGCGCCGGCAGGATGGGTTCTCGATAACAGCGCCGGAGCCGAGCAGAAATTGCCCTGCGTTCTTTATCCGAAAGGATCTACCTGGTCCGATGCGAAGGCGATCATGTACGCCAAGATCGCAAGCACAGATTACGAAGACGTTGGAAAGTTTGTGCCATGGCAATCCAGCAGATGAAAAAAGTGCATGGCAAACCGAAAGAGAAAGTCGACTCCGGGAAAACGCGCGATGGGCAGCCCTATTTCATCAACGAATATCCGGCCACCAAGTCATATTCCCAGTGGGAGCGTGTCGCCTACATCCAATTGCCCAAGGCGGTCGCTTACATCGTATTCTCCGCACGAGATGAAGCGAGCTATCGGAAGAATTTTCCAGCGCTCAACGAAGTGCTTAAATCGTTCGCTTACATGAAAGTCGAAGGCGATCACAAACAACATTGATCGTCAGCGCACGCTTAGCGCGCGGAAGATGCGGAGTTCGCCATAGTCGTACTTGCCGTCGAGCAGTGACCTTACATCTGCGAGTTTCCCGTCAGAGACTTTTTGAAACGCGGACGCGATTTCCTCGCGTTGCGCGGCGGTGAAGAACCGGTCGGGCTTGAGGGATTCGCCCAATCTAATCGCGGCTTCGAGATGATCGCAAACGGTGCTTCGCACAAATCCGCGGGCACGGGAAATATCGTCCACTGATTCGCCGCTCTGAAAACGCCGAAGTGTTTCTCTCTGGCTGTCGTTCAAGCGAATGCGGCGCGGCGGCCGCATAGGCTCCCGGCTGCTGGAAAATGTCCGGCGCGGATTAGCGGCGAGATAATTTTTGATTTCGCCTAGGAAAGCCTCGGCAAAATCCTTCAGCTTTTGCTCGCCCACGCCGGGGATTCGGCGAAACTCGGTCGCGGTTGTCGGATAGTTTTTCGCCATTTCACGGAGCGAGACATCGGAGAAGATGACATAGGCTGGCAAGTTGCGATCATCCGCCAGCCTGCGTCGTAGACCGCGCAAGCGCTCGAACAACACTTCGTCGCATTCGATCGCGCCCGCGCGAGCCTTTTGATCCTGTGCGACAACTTCAATCTGCTTCGTGAGGGTGATCGGCGTACGGTGGCGCAAGGCGTCGCGGCCAGCCGGCGTGAGACTCAAGGTCGCAAACTTTCCCGGCGCGCATTCGATGAGCCCCAGCCGCAACAACTCGCGCCCGATCGCCTGCCAGGCTTCGCGTTTCAATTCGCGTCCAATCCCGTAAGTGGACAACTCGTTGTGGTTTCGTTGCCGGATCGCCTCCGTGTCCGCGCCGCGCAAAACATCGACAATATGGTTCACCCCAAATCCGAATCCGCTTTTCGCGTGGATGCGATGAACGCAAGAGAGAAATTTCTGCGCCGAAATTGTGCCATCGAACGTCTCGCGCGGAGTAAGGCAATTGTCGCATCCTTCACACGATGGCTGTGTATGTGTTTCGCCAAAGTATCCCAGCAAAGTCGCTCGCCGGCAGTCACGAGTCTCGGCGTAATGAACCATTTGTTGAAGTTGCGCCCGGGCGATTCGCGCTTCGGGCTCGCTTTTTTCGTCGATGAAATGGAGTTGCTTGGCCACATCGCTTGCGCTGAACAGCAGCACGCATTCACTTGGCAACCCGTCCCGGCCGGCGCGCCCGGTCTCCTGATAATAGCTCTCCAGATTTTTCGGGAGATCGTAATGTACCACGAAGCGAACGTTTGGTTTGTTGATGCCCATTCCAAACGCAATTGTCGCAGTGACCACCCGAACGTCGTCGCGCAGGAACGCTTCCTGATTTTTCGTGCGCTCGGAACTCGTTAGGCCCGCGTGATACGGCTTTGCGATGACGCCGTCTTCGCTGAGATTCCGCGCCAGTGACTCGGCACTCTTCCGGCTCGCGCAGTAAATGATGCCGCTATCGTTTGGCCTGCTGCGAATGAACTCGAGCAATTGCTCGTAGGGCGCCGCTTTTGGTACAACGCGGTAAGTGAGATTTGGCCGGTCAAAGCTGGCCACATAACAGCCCGGCTCCCGCAGCTTCAGTTGTTTCACGATATCCGCCCGCACCCGTTCGGTAGCCGTTGCAGTGAGCGCAATCACTGGCACGTCCGGAAAATGCGTCCGCAATTTCCTGAGCTCGCGATATTCCGGCCGGAAATCGTGGCCCCATTCGCTGATGCAATGCGCTTCGTCGATGGCGAACTGCGCGATATTCCAGTTTACCGCGCGCTCCAAAAATGTATCGAGCATCAGCCGCTCCGGCGCCACGTAAAGCATCCGGTACTCACCACAGTGCAGTCCGCGCCAGCGAGCCGTGGCTTCGTGCCGGTCCAGCGTTGAATTCAAGTAAGTCGCCGCGATCCCGCTGGTTTGCAGCGCGTCCACCTGATCTTTCATGAGCGAAATGAGCGGCGAAACCACAATCGTGAGGCCGTGTCGTATCAAAGCCGGCAATTGAAAACAAAGCGACTTGCCGCCGCCCGTTGGCATCAACACAAACACATCGCGCCCGGCCAGCGAATCGTTGATGATCTCATGCTGCAGCGGACGGAATTGGTCGTAGCCGAAATTTTTTTTGAGCGTCGCGATCAGATCCACGCAAAAACGTATAGCGCTCTTATCTTTTCTTGCACAGCCAGTTTGGATCTGCTGCCCGCTTCACTCAGCTACCAGGCGCCTGTCGGTCGCGAAATAGAGTGATCTATTTTTGCCGTTTCAGGCGAAAACCGTCAGATTTCGTCCTGCTGGATCTCATCGCCCCAAACGGCCCCCGCGAAATTTGGCAGACGCCGGCTTGTCGTCCAGCGCATCGAGAAATGGGTTTGCTGCCTGAATAAAGGTGGGCAACAGGATCGACATCATCGTTGTTGCGATTCGGCACCGCTTCATGTGGCAATCCTAACGATCAGGCGATTGACAGTGCACGCCCGAATTTCCTACTCTGGCCGCCTGAAAACGCTCCGGTTACCGGGTCTACTCGCAACCTTACTTCTTGTTCTGTCATCGTTGCGGGCGCAGGATGCGAAATTCGCGGCCGATAACTTGAAGTATAGCCGCGAGTTCTATTCGAAGGTCCATTTTGTTGCGATCGCGAAGCTTGATTTCGGCCCAAGCGGTACCGCCGATTTCAAATACGATCGTTATCCAAACGGCGGACCCGAAAGAATACAGTCTGGCGACAGCGAGTTTGCCCGGAAGGATGGAAAAACCTGGCTGAGATCGAATGATTGGGGCGAAAACGGCAAGCCGGTTGACGCTCAAACTTCCAAGCGACTGAACAACTGGGTGGGCCTGATCGATGCACGATTAAATGGCGAGCCGGCTTCGAACGATTCGAGCGAAGGCGCGGCGGTGATGAAGTTCCTGGGAAAGGAAGATCATGGCGAGCGGGAAGAATTCGCTTTCGAAGAATCAAAAGAAAAACCGAAAGCGAAGTCCTATCCGCACGTCAGCTTCGGGCGATTTAAGAACGCAAATGACCAGCAGGTGTTGCTCTCGCATTTTTCCGGGCCGATGCGGCTCGGCGCACGGGAGGCGAAGGTGAACATCAGTTTCAGCCATCTGGTCGCGGTGCAGATAAAAGAAGAGACGAACGCGACCGAGTCACCATTGCCAGCGCCAGCGAATGGGGCAGGGGGCGGCGGTCAGTCCGCCGCGGCGGAGTTATCGTCACCAGCGTCGACTGCGAAGGAACAGCCTGTTGAGGACCTTGTTAATCGCGGAATCGAAAAAGGGAAGGATGGGGACTTGGATGGAGCAATCGCGGATTTCAGCCGCGCGATTGAGCTCAATCCGAAAGATGACGCCCCTTACTATAACCGGGCCCAAGCCAAACGGCTGAAGAAGGACGCGGCTGGTGCCATTGCTGACTACACCCGAGCCATCGAACTAGGCTCCCAAAACCCAGCCGCTTACAACAACCGCGGCAACGTCAGAGCGGAGAATAACGATCGGGACGGCGCAATTGCTGATTATTCCCGCGCAATCGAACTCAAACCCGATTACGCACGCGCCTACTACAATCGCGCTGTTGCGAAGCAGCAAAAGGGAGATGCGGTCGGTGCTAAGGCCGACTTCAAGACTGCGGAGAAACTCGATCCAGAATTGGCTGGCGACGAGTCGACCACGGATTCAAAAAGCAATCCTTCTTCGGGAGTTACGACAGTCAGTCTCCTGGATGGCATGCTCAAGCTCGACATCCCCTCTGATTTCTCGCGTGATCCTGACGACGCAAAGGACCCAAAGGCATCGGCCAAATTCTCAGGCCCGGATGGAGCGTGGGGAACGGTCTTGCGCGGCACGCACGGGCTCGCGCCCGACAAGCTGGACGGCTATCTCAAAATGCGCGTGGCAGAGTACTCGAAAGGCTTCAAATGGCTGCCGAAGGATTCCCATCTGCAATGGCTAAAGAAAGACATCGTAACGATCAATGGCCACAAATGGGCTGAGTGGAGTTTTGTCCCGATGTTGAAGGGCAAGAAGGATTATTCGCATAGCCCAGTCTACACTCGTAACCTAACGACTTCTTACAAAGGGCAACTCCTCGAGATCAACTTTACCTCGAACCTGAACACGGATCCTAAACTGAAGCAGGAGATAGACCGCATCATGGATTCGGTGCACCTCGAAGAATGATCCGGCGAAATCGGCAAAACGAAGACCGAGGTGGACGAGTAAATGAATAAACTATCTGCGGTTGCAGCTTTTTTGATTGCGCTTGTCGTCTTCAGCGCGCAAGTCGCGCGTTCTCAAATCCTCGCGGATGTCCTAACTCTCAAGTCCGGTGAAAAAGTTGACGGCCGAATCACCGCGGAATCAGACTTGAGCGTGACGAAACGAACCCGGACCCGATGCCTCAAGCAAAGCCAACGAGCATGGCTGGCCTTTCGAGATGCTGAGGCAGCGTTTGTAGCTGATCAGGCGCGTGGCGGGTCAATGGCTTCCACGATCCGCTACGAAACCATGAAAGAACTCACGCAACAGCGAATCAAACAGCTAAACACCAGGCTGAAAGATTAAGAACGTATCGGGGACTCAGTGCATCGCGAGGAATGAACTGGCGGCCGGTAGTTCGTGTGATTGACGGCAAGGACCTTTCTCCTTGAATCAAGGACTTGGCTGCGGCGACGCAGGTTTAGTCTTGCCTTTTTCCCGGATTTTTGCGGCGCGCTGTCGAAATGGTTCGGCTTTTGCTTTGTCACCCATCGCTTCGTAAAGGTTGGCGAGATCGTTGAGACAAGTGGCGGTCTCCGGATGTTCCGGGCCGCGAGCTTTTTCGGTTACCTCCACCGCGCGCAGAGCGTACGATTCGGCTTTTTTGTATTCGCCTTTTTCACGATAAAGAACACTGAGATTGTCGAGAGCTGCGCCAGTCTTGTAGTGATTTGGTCCTAGTTTGTCCTCAAAAAGCTTTAACGCCTTCTGGAAGAGAGGTTCGGCTTTGTCGTACTTACCCATGCCCTCATAAGTGGCGGCGAGGTTGTTGTATGCAGTGGCCGTCATCTCGTGCGTCGGCCCGTACACTTTCTCAGAAAGCTTCAGAGACTGTTGGGCCAGCGGTTCCGCTTTGGCGTAATCTTTTTCAAGCCGATAAAGATCCGCTAACCCACCAATACTCGACACCAGGGCTGGATTGTTTGGTCCCAAAGCCTTTTCTCGGATCTTTAGGGCGCGTTCATAAAACGGCTCGGCTTTCTTGTAGTCGCCCATCATTTGGTAAAGCACTCCAAGGTTGTTGAGACAGGTGGCGGTGTTTGGATGTTCGGGTCCCGAAGCCTGTTCGGTAATCTTAAGGGAGCGCTGAAAGAGTGGCTCGGCCTTGCTGTAGTCACCGCCGTCCATGTACACCCAAGCCAGGTTATTAATGCTTTCTCCGGTCGCCGGATGGTTTGGCCCGAGAATTTTCTCGCGTGTCTCGAGTGCCTGCTTAAAAAGCGTTTCGGCTTTTGGCAGGTCGCCTTGATTAAGGTAAAGCGCGCCAAGATTGTTCTCGATATTCGCGGTTTGGGGATTTTCTGCGCCGAATGCTTTTTCGTAGATCTTCAATGCGCGCTCATACATCGGTTCAGCCTTCGCGTAGTTGCCTTGCCGATAATAAAGTGCAGCGAGGTTGCTCAGGCTATTGGCAACCTGAGGATTGTCGGGGCCAAGCGTCTCCTCCCGGAGTTTCAAGACTCGCACATATAACGGTTCAGCCTTAGCCCAATCTCCTTTGTCTTCGTAGAGCAGCGCGAGGTTGCTGGTGCCTGCCAGGGTGTTCGGGTGCTTCGATCCAAGTTTGTTCTCCCAAATTTTTATCGCCCGTTTGTAGAGCGGCTCTGCCTTCGAATAGTCACCGCTTTCCCGATAACTCTCGCCGAGATTGTTGAGGATGATCGCGGTGTATGGATGATCCAGGCCAAGAGCTTTTTCTCGAATTTTCAACGCCCGTTGAAAGAGCGGCAAGGCTTTGGCATATTCACCCATTCCTGCATATAAGGATGCAAGATCGTTCAGGCTATCGGCCGTTTCAGGATGGTCGGGACCATAATTTTTCTCGCAGTACTTCAACACTTCCTCCGCAATTGGCACTGCTTGCTGAAACTTCCCCGCGCTGCGCAGCTCCTCGAGTTGATGAATTTTTTCACGAACGTCATCGTTGTCTTGCGCCGCAGCGGAACTAAAACACAGCACAACTGCGCAAATACAGGCGACGCCATGCAACCAGCGACTAATCGTGCGTAAGCGCTGCCGAAGCTCTTGAGCCAGTTTGTTCACGATCCGAGAATGGTAATAACAAAGTTCGATTGCAAGCTAACTCTGCGTGGACGTGAGAAGTGCGTTGCCCATCCTTAGCCGAATTCCATTGTGTTAGCCTTTCGGCTTACCTATCATCAGGAAGCAATGAAGCCGTGCGCTTACACCTTAGCCGTCGGCTATATGCTAATTGCCGTGCGGCTTGCTGGTGACGGACTCATTGCTGCCGAGCCTTCCATTCAGCCTGAGCAGCGCTGGATTGAGATCGGATCGGAGAAAGCTGTCATTGTCCGTGATTCAAAATCCGCAGACGGTCGCAATGCCCTGGCTTGGACAGTTGATAGCACTGAACCGGTCGATTGGTCGCTGCTGGAAAAAGATCCCAATCGTTTCTATGAACAATACGACGTAAAGGCGATCTGGGTTATCAATCTCACCGACAAAAAGAAAGTAGGCGCAGTGGGAGATACAGGAGGCTATGTCCGACCAGGCAGTCATCAAACATTAAGCGTCGCCTGGGGACCGATCGAGAACGGAAGGCGGTTTGCTTTGGCTGCCTATCAGTGGAAATGGGGCACCGATACATTACTTCTTCTGGATGTGGGCACGGATGACTGTCGATCCGCCCAGATCGGGCCTGTTTTGGATAAAGCTATCGAGGCACAGATTAAACGCAGCAACTCGAAAAAACGAGGACCGTTTGATTCTACCTATCTCCTTACCGGCCTTCCGGAACTTGGAAAGAAAACCGGCTTTTCTAGTGTAACTGCAGTTGGTCTCCCATTTATCACCAAGGATCGCGAGCAAGACGCTTCGGTCGGCGAAGGCATTCTCTCGCTTAAACTCACGCGCACCGGTGAAGGTCCTACTGTCAGCGTCGTTAGGCTAACCCCCGGACCGCTGCCAGACGATCCTTTTTCGGAGTCTGCGCGACTCGCCAAAGCTGACCGCGAGTTGAACGCTGTTTATTCGGCGTTACTCAAGCGCCTCAACCCGTCGGCGCAACAGGCGCTTAGGACCGAGCAGCGGGCCTGGGTTGAACAACGTGACCGACAAGCAGACGAAACTGTGCATAAAAAAAGCGACAGCGAGAACGCGCGCATAGTTCGCGACCACCTTCTGCGCCAGCTTACCGAGGAACGCTCCGCGGAACTGCAAAAACGGGAAGCGCAAGCGAAGTAGAGTTACCCCGAGCAATCAACGGGATGTCGGAGAAAAAACTCCAAAGAAGGACGAACCAACCAATGAAATTATTCTTCAACTTCGTGATAATGATCGTCTGCGGTCTTTCTGTTATTGCCGCGGATGAAGAACCGGAAGCAGCAGTCGAAGATTCGTCCGCGGGATTGCCTGATGCCTACGCAAAGGACTATTTGATAGCGGCCAGCACGATTTCCCCGGACAAGAAGTTCGCTGTCATTTACCCAACGTTGGATGCAGAGGAAGCTGCGGAAAACGCTAACCATCCGGAAGGTATCAAAAACTACGTCGTTGCGTTGCAGCCTTTTACTGTCCTGGGAGAGTTACAGACGAAGTATCCTTACTTCCAAAATCAGAGCAATGGCGGCATCAGCGCGGAATGGCCGGATGACAGCTCGGTCGCCCTGATTACGCTCGATGGTAAGTGGGGTCCGCATGATGTGTTTCTGCTGGAGTTTCGCGACGGTAAGCTAGCTCGAACAACGAGTGTTCTCGCCAAGGCGCACGATCTTTTATTGCCAGACTACCGCAAGTCAAAGGCCGAACCGTACAACGACATTTTCGATTTCATTTTTGACGGAGAGGACGGCCCGGTGTTCAAACTCGACGGCGCGAATCGCGTGATAATCGATGGCGATGCGACGACTGACCCGAAGGGAATTTCCGAGCACAGATGGTCGGCGCAGCTAAAGGCCGTCTGGGACGTTTCGCAGGGAAAATTCACGTCGCAGAAAATTACGCGAAGGACATCAAAGCAGAGTAACTAGCTCGCCTTGCCCAAGTCCGACCCTCCTGATCTTAATAGAATATCGACGATGGCTTCGTGCCTGAGCTAATCTCGAGGAGTGTCACGACCTTACACCCCGCAGGCGACGGAAAGTAAGGATTCAATCTTTTTCGGATCGCAACGATAAATCGTCGTTGCTCCTCCCTCGTAATATTGCGACGCGACCACGACTTCCATTTTACCGTCTCCGTCCAGGTCCAGCACTGCGATCACTTTGTATACATTCGGTGCGTTAAAGCTCGCGTCGTCGTCGGTGCGGTTCTGGTAAGCCTTCGGATAAAATTCACCTTCGACAAGTTGTGTTTCCACCTTTCCAGCTACCAGCCGGCGCAACAACACCATCGAATAACTACCAGCTGGCGATCGCATCGGCGCGCCCTCGTATTTTTCAAAATAATTCGTTGCGCTGATTAACACTTCTTCTTCGCCATCGGCGTCCAGATCAACTCGCAGGATGCTTTCGATCTTCACTTTCGGCTTATCGATTCCTTTTGTTTTTAGAAAATCGCGCGTCGCATCGACATAAACTTGCTGACTTGCATCGAGGATCTGCACCTTTCGCGGTAACGCATTCCATGGCGCGGCCAGTGCGATCGCGCCCTTGTCCGGATTTGGCGAGAGCGAAACGGTCAAAACGTCCGAACACACTTCCTCTTCCGTCGGTTTCGGTTTGCCTCCCTTGGCTTCACCAAATGATTGGGTTAATCCGTAGATTTTGTACGTCCTTTCATCCGAAATAGCCTTTGCCGCTTCATCCGATTTGATCCATTTACCGTCGGCGGTCGCGCCAAACAAATACCCGGTCTGGACTTCAACAATTGGGTGCACATCTGCTTTGGCGGCGAGAAACGGATTCGCAACCATCACTGACGCCGCATACAAGAATGACATCGTCGCAAGTCTGATGCCCTGGGAGATTTTCACGAACCGATCCTATCAGGAGATTCCTTGACACTGCACGCAGGAATTTCTGAACCTGCTCCTGATGAGACGACGGACCGGCAGCACCTCGAGCCTGGCGCTATTTTTCGCCTGTGCGTCGGTGCTCGCAGAGGAAATCCCAACTGCGGAAACGATTACTGATTTCTCGCCGGACAAAAAATTCGCGGTGCGGATTGCCTATGATCCAAGTCTGCTTCCTGAAAGCGGAGACGAGATTCCTGCCGAGGCAACGCGAAAACTCGAGGTTATTGCGATGCCCGATAAAGACGTCGTGCTGGACTTCAGCGACAACGAGGGCGGTCTAAAAGGAAAAGTCATATGGTCTCAGGACTCGAAATGGTTCGCCTATGCTTTGTCGCTTGGTCAGCGCGTCACCGAGACCCGCGTCTGCCACCGTTCCGGTGATCGGTTCGAAAAGCTCAAGACCGAATATCTCGGGGTCGATCCCGGTGGCGATGTTCGAAATGAATACGTTACCCCCCTGCGCTGGGTGAAACCGGGGACGTTGGTGCTCGAGCAATTCTCAATTTTCCGAGGCGGTGCAGGTGATGCGAAGATGCAGTTTACAGTCCGATTCGACGAGCACGGAAAATTTCACGTCACCAGCAAGAAGAAAATCAAAGAAGGGAATAAGATAAACGGATAGCGTATGAGATTTTCATCCATTACCGATTCTTCAAGCACGCCTCTCTTTGATCGCCTGTAAAATTTCGGCAATCGTTTCACCGCGGGGCTTCGCGCCTAGATTGCCTTTGCCGTGAACACGGACGCTCACTGCATCGGCGTCCATGTCACGTTTTCCGATCACAAACATGGTGTGCACCTTCATTTGTTCGGCACGCTGAATTTTGCCGTTGATCTTATCGCTGCTTTCGTCAATTTCCGCGCGAACTTGATTGGCGCGCAGTTCCTTCAGAATCGAGCGCGCGTAATCCATCAGCTTCGGATCGTCGCCGATAGTGAGAATGCGGACTTGTTCCGGCGATAGCCAGAGCGGGAAATTGCCGGCGTAATGCTCGATCAGGAATCCGATGAAGCGCTCGTGCGTACCGAGCGGCGCGCGATGAATGCAGATCGGGATCTTGTCAGTGTTGTCGCGGTCTTTGTAGCGAAGATCAAAACTGCGCGGTTGTGCGAAATCGACCTGGTTGGTCGCGATTGAAAATTCACGGCCGATCACGCTCCACGCTTGCACGTCGATCTTGGGGCCGTAAAACGCAGCTTCGTTCGGCACTTCGACATAATTGATTCCGGAATCTTTTAACACGCCACGCGTCATCTCCTCGGTTTTTTTCCAAAGCTCAGGTTCATTTACAAACTTCTGGCCGAGCTTTGCGGGATCGTGGGTCGAGAAGCGCATTAAATATTTGTCGATCCCGAATAACTTGAAATAATTCAGATACATCTCGTTCACGGCGTTGAACTCCGCCTCGAACTGCTCCGGCGTCATGTAAAGATGGGCGTCGTTCATCTGCAGCGAACGCACCCGCATGAGTCCAAACAACTCGCCGCTTTTCTCATAGCGATAATCCGTCCCATACTCCGCCAGCCGCAACGGCAGCTCGCGATAGCTGCGAGGCAGCGCTGCAAACAACTTGTGGTGATGCGGACAGTTCATCGCCTTGAGGTAGTACCGATCACCAATAGAGGCCGCGAATTGCTTTAACTCTCTTAGCTTCGCTTCGTCCGCTCGCTCTGAACCTCGAACCAACTCAAGTTTGGTAAATAGGTCGTCCCTCGTGGCAGGGTCGGAAAGATTTCGTGACTTCGCCTCGTCGAGAACTCCTTCCCAAATCTCTCCGCAATAATTTTCGAAGTGAGCGATGAGCGCATTCGCTTTTTCAAGCCGCTCCTTGTCCTTGTCTTCGACTAAAGTCATCGGGGGAAACATCGATTCGACGTAGTAGGGAACGTGACCGCTCTTTCTGTACAGGCTTTCACGCGCGATGTGCGGAGTGCGCACGCGTTGGTATCCGGCAGCGAACTCGGTTTCCTTCGCGAGTTTCTCTAATTCTTCAGCGATTACCGCGCCGCGCGGCAAGAACATTGGCAAACCGGGGCCGACATCATCATCGAAAACGAAGAGTTCGAGTTCCTTGCCAAGCTTACGATGATCGCGCTTCTTCGCTTCCTCGAGCATGGCGAAGTAGTCGTCGAGCTCCTTTCTTGTTTTGAACGCCGTTCCGTAAACACGCTGCAACTGCGGATTTTTTTCGTCGCCTTTGTAGTAGGCGCTTGCCACGCTCGTGAGCTTGAATGCGCCAATATTTCCCGTGCGCATGACGTGCGGACCGGCGCACAGATCGATGAAATCGCCGCTACGATAGAGCGAGATTTTTTCGCCGGCCGGAATGTTCTGGATGATATCGAGCTTGAATTTGCTGGCTTCAGGTCGCTCGCCTAGCCCCGCGAGCCGGCCTTTCTTTCCAAGCTGCAGAGCTTCATCGCGCGAAACTTCAATCCGCTCGAATGGATGGTTCGCCTTAATCTCCTTTTTCATCTCCGCCTCGATTTTCTCGAAATCGTCAGGTGAAATGCGGTGGGGAAGATCGACATCGTAATAAAAACCGTTTTCCACCGGTGGCCCCGCGGCGAACTGCGCTTCCGGCCAGATTTTCAGGATCGCCGTCGCAAGTACGTGGGAAGCCGAATGACGGAGCCGGTCAAGGTCCGTCATTTGCTCGCGTTGTTCTAACGTTTTGCGTTCTTCAGCCATTATATCAGGGATTCCTCCCAGCCTTCGCATAAAGCTACGACGGGGCAAGCGACTTCCCGCCTTCGCTACGCTGCGGCGCGGCAGGCTCTCGGAATCATAGACAATTTGCACTATGTTGTGGAATGCAGCGAGTTTGGCAATGGCTGGCCGTCGCGGTGTTGGCAGCGGGCGGCTGCGGCCAAAAGGCTCCACCGCCTTCGGACTTTGCAGTCCAGCGTCAGCGAATGGTGGAGCGGCAGTTGGTGAGGCGGGGTATCAATGACCAACGCGTTCTTGCTGCGATGGCGAAAGTGCCGCGGGAAGAATTTGTCGCCCCGGACTCGCGCGCTGCCAGTTATGAAGACGGCCCGTTGCCGATCGGTTATGCCCAAACCATTTCGCAGCCGTACATGGTAGCGTTCATGACAGAGCAATTGCGTCTGAAACCGAGTGACCGCGTTTTGGAAGTTGGGACCGGCTCAGGCTATCAGGCGGCGATTCTGGCCGAGCTCGTGTCAGAGATTTACTCCATCGAGATAGTCGAACCGTTGGCGAAAAATGCCGAGACGACATTGCAACGGCTCGGCTATAAAAATGTGCATCTGAAAATCGGTGATGGTTACAAGGGCTGGCCGGAGATGGCGCCGTTCGATGCCATCATCGTGACATGCGCGCCGGACAAAGTTCCGCAGCCGCTCGTCGATCAACTTAAAGACGACGGGCGCATGGTTATTCCTGTCGGTGACCGATTTGCTCAGCAATTGTACCTGCTGGAAAAGAAAAATGGCCAATTGAAACAGAGTGCCACGTTGCCCGTGCGTTTCGTGCCGATGGCGGGCGAGGCGCCAAAGCAGTAGGGCGCGTGTCGACGAGGACAGCCGCCACCACAGCTCGCTACAGCACTATTTAATCGCCGCTAGCTTCTTCAGATCGACGCGTTTGACCCATTCCTGCAATTCCTTCGGGTCCTGATCCTGTAACTCGATCTGAACGAAGTAGCGATTGGCGATCATGACCCAGAGAGTAGAGTGCTTGCTTTCTTTCTCGAACGCTTCAAACCCAGGGTTACCATCGATGGTGACAGACTTGCCGTAACCTTCGCTGGATTCATTGTTGCTGTTCCAGGCAGCCGTCGTGGCATTTACGTAATCCGGGTTCGCTACGGAATCGAGTATGCTGATCGCTGCTGTCGGGACCTTGTCGCCCTCGCCCTTGTGATAATCGCGATGCACGTTCGTGATTCTGAATCCGCCGACATCTTCCGTCGATCCTTCCGCTTTATCAGCGCCCCAGCCTTGCGGCGGGTCCGGCAAGACGGGGAGCAGCTTCTGATAATTAACGGCGTCCTGCACGAGAATCGGTTCATTCTGCGCATGCACGACGCCGGTCCCGAAGGTGATGAACAATGCGACAGCGAATAAACCTGTACTGGCGGCAGAGCCAAATCTCGGTCGAGGAACGAGAGCCGTCGATTTCATGCTAACTTCTTCTCTGCAATTAGAGATTCCCTACACGATTGACTTTACAGCAGCTGTCAAGACGCTTTGGGCGATGCGCATACCTGGGTGCGCGAGACACCTCCGAAATTTTTAGAAAATGACAGTAAGAGATCGCTCCAGCCTTCGCATCAAGTTACGGTTCGGCAGGCGACTTCGCTCGGAATGACAAAATCGGACGCGTTAAGGCCTCGCCGTCAGCTTGGGCTGTTCGATGCCACCATGATTGTCATGGGAGGCATCGTTGGCGCGGGAATCTTCGCTAATCCGTCCGAGGTAGCACATCGCGTTCACACGCCGTTGCTAATCCTTGGCGTTTGGGTACTGGGCGGCATTTTTGCGATGTGTGGTGCATTTATCTGGGCTGAACTGGCCACTCGTTTACCTGCCGCGGAGGGCGGCCAATATGTCTATCTTCGCGAGGCATACCATCCTGCGGTGGCGTTTGTGTACGGGTGGGGACTGCTTCTGGTGACGCAGACCGGCGGTATGGCCGCAGTAGCTGTTATATTCGCGTCCTACTTTCGTGCGCTGACCGGAGTAGATTGGAATGACAGCGCAATCGCAGCCACGGTGCTGCTCGTATTGACTGGCATCAACTGTTTTGGCGCGCGCGCCGGCAGCAATGTGCAGAGCGTTTTCATGTTGCTAAGAATCGCAGCGATCGCGGTGCTTGTGATACTTGGATTTTCGCTTGGCGGCAACTCTCCCAAATCCGAGCCATTGCTAGCGCCTCCGTTTTCTCTTGGAGTTTTGGCAAGTATTGGGTCCGCGATGGTTCCCATTGCGTTCGCTTATGGCGGTTGGCAGACCTCGACTTTTGTAGCAGGTGAAATGCGTGATGCGCGCCGTGATTTATCGCGTGGACTGCTAATGGGCGTGGCTGGCGTTGTGATCCTTTACCTTGCCGTTAATTTCGTGTGCCTGCGAGTACTCGGTCCAGCCGGATTGGGTGCAACGACAACTCCGGCCTCCGACGTAATGCGGGCAGCGCTCGGCTCACGCGGCGCGCAATGGATTGCCGCTGGTATCGCGATCTCGACGCTCGGTTTCCTAAGTCAAAGCATGCTAACGGGTCCGCGGGTGTACTATGCTATGGCGCGCGACGGACTTTTCTTCGCAAGTGTCGGCAAGCTCTCGCAACGCTCGCGAGCGCCAGTAGTCGCGATCATGCTTCAGGGTCTGGCGGCAATCGTCATCGCTTGTTCCGGGACATATGGTCAAATCTTGAACTTTGAAGTGACCGTCGATTTCATTTTTTTTGCGATGACAGCGGCATCGCTGTTTATTTTGCGCCGGCGTCAGATCGGATCAGACACAGTTACGTATCGTGTGCCGGGCCATCCGTTCACGACAATTCTTTTTGTTTTGTCCTGTGCCGGAATTGTGGGAAGCGCTATCGTCGCTTCGCCGCCCAATAGCGCGATCGCGTTGTGTATCATGCTGGCTGCGCTGCCGGTTTACTATTGTTGGAGGAAGCTCAGACGAGAAAATTCATGACACACAAGCACTCCGACTACATGCATTGGTCCAAGACACAAAGCCGCGCGCGGTTCAACCTCGCAACGAGTGGCGTTGCGTCGTTTCCGCTCCGCGAACTACCAGTCCAGTTGGAGACACTTGAAATCAATGGCAACGACGACGGGTATGGCCATGCGCCTTTACAAAAAGCGATCGCTGTACATCACGGTGTTGACCCTGACTGCGTTGTGGAATCTGCGGGTACGTCCATGGCGAATCATCTTGCCATGGCGGCGATTATCGAACCGGGCGACGAAGTCTTAATCGAGCATCCAGCGTACGGACCGATTCTCGATGTGGCCCGATATCTTCACGCTGACGTGAAACGTTTCCCGCGAACGGAAGAAAGCGGTTGGGCTGTAGATCCAAACGCGGTTCGCGCTTGCATCACGCCAAAGACGCGACTCATCGTGATTACGAATTTACACAATCCGACAAGCGCACTTACGCCGGATTGGGTTCTGCGGGAAATCGGCGACATCGCGCGCAGCGTTGGAGCGCTTGTCCTGGTGGATGAGGTCTATCTCGATGCGGTTTATCAGCGAACGCCGCGTACGTCATTTCATCTCGGGCCAGAGTTCGTGGTGACCAGCAGTCTGACGAAAGTTTACGGCGTCAGCGGGCTGCGGTGTGGCTGGACCCTGGCGCGCCCGGACCTTGCATGGAAAATGCGCCGGTTGAATGATCTCTATAGCGCCACACCAGTTTATCCGGGACTGCTTCTCGACGTCGCTGTGTTTAAACACTTAAATCGCCTTCGCGAAAAAGCGCGCCGGATCGTGGACGCGGATCGGAAACTTCTTCGTGAGTTCCTAATACGGCAATCTGGCCTTTCAGCGGTCTGGACAGACTGGGGCACGACCTCATTCGTGCAATTGTTAGATGGCAACGCTGATGATTTCTTCGAACGACTGCGCGCAGAGTTTCATACTACCGTAGTTCCGGGTCGCTTTTTCGAAATGTCGGATCATTTTCGTATCGGGATGGGCGTGAATACAGAAATGTTCGCTGAGGGACTGAACTGGATCAGTCAAGCGCTGGCACACCGCTGAAATAGAAATGAAGACTCCTGCCGAATTCAAGATTCGTCCGGCGCGCGTGGAGGACGTGTCGATCATCCTCGAGTTGATTCGCGATCTGGCCACGTATGAGCGCGCGCCGGACGAGGTGACCGCGACAGAAGAGCAACTTGTCGATGTTTTATTCGGGGAACGGCCAGCGGCGGAAGTTCTTCTCGCGTTTGAAGAACAATCGCCGGTCGGGTTCGCAGTTTACTTTTATAATTTTTCCACCTGGCTTGGGAGACCCGGGCTTTACCTTGAAGACTTGTTTGTGAATCCGGAGAAGCGCGGCAAAGGCTATGGACGCGCTTTGCTGGTCGAGCTTGCGAAAATCGCGCGGGACCGAGAGTGCGGGCGATTGGAATGGGCTGTGCTTGATTGGAACGAACCGGCGATAAAGTTTTATCGCGCGCTCGGCGCCGAGCCAATGCATGAATGGACGGTGTTTCGATTAACTCGTGATGGGATTGCGAGACTAGCGGGCTCGGGGCGAGTCGACCAAGAGTAACAGCAGGAACAAAACGAGGAGCCAAGTGGCGCAAGAAAGGACAAAGATCGAGGACTATGCGTTTCTTAGCGATACGCAAACCGCTGCTTTGGTGAGTCGGGACGGATGTGTTGATTGGCTTTGTCTTCCACGGTTCGATTCGCCCGCGTGTTTCGCCTCGCTTCTGGGCGATACGAGAAACGGGCACTGGCGGTTTTTCCCAGAAGAAGAAGTCGTAGAGACCCGTCGCGGTTATCGTGGCGACTCGCTGATCCTGGAAACCGAAATCGAAACCAAGAGTGGCGCCGTGCGTCTGATCGATTTCATGCCGCCACGTGGCGAGAATCCAGACATCATCCGGATTGTGGAAGGGGTACGCGGCAAAGTGTCGATGCAGATGGAACTCGTCGTCCGGTTTGATTACGGGCAGATCGTGCCATGGGTGCGCCACCGGAATGGCGGACTGGAAGCAATCGCGGGACCGGATGGTTTGATCTTGCGAACGCCGATTGAAACGCGCGGCAAAGACCTGACTACAGTTGCGGAGTTTGCGGTTGGCGAAGGTGAGAGGGTTCCGTTCGTGCTCACGTGGTTCGCTTCCCATAAGAATCCACCGCGGGCGATCCACCACGAGCATGCTTTGCGTGACACGGAGAAGTATTGGCGAGAATGGAGCAATCAATTTGAGGGTCAGGGAAGATGGCGGGATGCAGTGATGCGCTCGCTGATCGTGCTCAAAGGGTTGACCTACGCGCCGACAGGCGGCCTGGTCGCCGCAGCTACGACATCGTTACCTGAACAAATAGGAGGACCGCGCAACTGGGACTATCGCTACTGCTGGCTGCGAGATGCTACGTTCGCTTTGCTCTCGCTGCTGCGCGCCGGTTATCGCCAGGAGGCCGAAGGATGGCATGAGTGGCTGCTGCGAGCTGTCGCCGGGAGCCCTGCCCAAATGCAAATCATGTACGGCGTTAGCGGCGAGCGCCGGCTCACTGAAGTCGAACTTCCCTGGCTTTCAGGCTATGAAAACTCTGCGCCGGTACGCATCGGCAACGCTGCTTCGACTCAATTTCAGCTTGATGTCTACGGCGAGGTGCTGGCGACGATGTTCGAAGCCGATCGAGCTGGAATCAAAATGCAGGAGCCAGATTGGGCGTTGATGGTGCATTTGATGAAATTCCTGGAATCGAACTGGCAGAAACCGGATGAAGGAATTTGGGAGGTTCGCGGCGGACGAAAAAATTTCACGCACTCGAAAATGATGGCGTGGGTGGCGTTCGATTGTGCTGTAAAACTTGTTGAAGAATGCGGATGCGCGGCGGGCGAGCATCATGCTCGCTGGCGAAAAGTTAGGGAGCAAATTCGCGCAGAGGTTTGCGAGCGCGGTTACAACTCAGAGAGAAAGGCGTTCACCCAGTTTTACGGTTCCGATGCGCTGGACGCCAGCCTGCTGACGATGCCACTCGTTGGCTTTCTACCTGCAACAGACGAGCGCGTCCGCAATACTGTCGAGGCCATCGAACGTGAGCTGATGGAAGATGGCTTGGTCTTGCGCTATCGGCCGCGGGAATACGGCGTGGACGGATTGCCGGGACGTGAAGGCGTTTTTCTCCCGTGTTCTTTCTGGTTGGTCTCTTGCTGGCACCTTCTCGGTCGAAAGAAAGAAGCGCGCGATTTGTTCGAGCGCTTGCTTGATGTGCGAAACGACCTGGGACTTCTCTCCGAAGAGTACGATCCGCGTGAAAAACGACAGCTGGGAAATTTTCCACAGGCATTTTCGCACGTTGCGCTTCTTGGCGCCGCGCGAGTCCTTCAGGACGAACACGAGTTGTGACGTTGGCCTGATGCGCAGGAAGAACGGTCTCCAGTTCGCCACACGGTAAAGGGAAATTGTAAAGCGCGCTTCGTTGAAATGACGGCTTTAAGGCCGTCATGTTTGCGGTGACGCAGCTCGTTGGAAAGCGCAATGAATTTAAGCCCGGGCCTCGCTTGAAGAAACAAGACACCGGACCAAATCCTCAATTGTTACAATCCCGCAAAAATTTTTCCTTCGGTCCAGTACAACAGCAAGGCCGAGTCGAGCAGCGCGCAATTGCTGTACAACCCGATATGCAGACTCGTCCTCCTTAGTGGTTACGATGCGCCGGACATAATCATGCAGCGGTTTGTTTCCATTCTGTTCGAGTAGGATATCGAGAACGTTGATCAGTCCGGCAGGTTGCCCTCCTGACGTAATGACTGGCAGACGATCAAGGCCGGAAGACGCGCTAAGCTCCACCGCTTCTCGAGTTGACGCACCAGGCGACAACGCGACGACTTTTGCCGAAGGCACCATTACGTCGCGCACTCTGACACCGCTGAAATCGACTACGTTATGAATCATCACGCGTTCTGTGGCAGTGAGGGAGCCTTCGAGCTCGCTTTGTGCGGTGATCTGTTTCAGGTCCTCGCGCCCTGCAAAAAGACGAGCGCGTTTGGCCGCCCGACCTGGCAGAATCAGCTTGCCCAGCCGCGCTCCGAGTTCGAGCAATGGCGAGAACAGGATCGATGCTAGTTCGAGTATGCCGGCAAGTCGCCCCAGGGCGCGAAAAGGGAATCGACGGAAAAGCGATTTTGGAAAAACAGAAAGCAAAAACAGATAGACCGGAAGCGCTATCGCCAGAGAGATAAAATAGCCAGCGTAACCCCATGATCGGACTAACCCGTGCGTCAGCAGGAAGAGACCGAGTATATCCGCCGCATTCGTGATGAGCAGAACGGTTACCAGCAATCGCTCCGGGTGTTTCAACAAGCGGTTTAACCGCACTGCCGCCGGCACGCGACGTTTCACATTTTGTCGCAATCGAATTGGATCGATCGAAAGCAGTCCGCTTTCAATCCCGTTGAAGAAAAACGAAACAATCCAGCAACAAAAAATGATTAAGCCGATTATCATGCCGCTGCCTCGAAGGCTTTCGGAGTTGTTTTTTCCAGCAAGATTTCCTCGATCCTTTTACGGCCTGCGCGACGCACCGTAATAGCAAGGCGCGGGATCTCCAATTTTGTGCCGGCGGGCGGCAAATAACCCAGCCGCGTGAAGACAAATCCCCCGATCGTGTCGATTCCCTCCGCGTCGATTTGAAAACCGAGATATTCGCTTAAATCGTCAAGGCGCGCATTGCCGCTAACAAGGAATCTGCCGTCCCCTAACGGCTCGATATAAAGAGCGACATCATGCCGTGGCACTACATCACGAAGGATTTCTTCCACGATGTCCTCCATCGTGATAATTCCTTCTGTGCCGCCAAATTCGTCAACCACGACGCCCATTCCCTGGGGGCGTGTCAAAAAGAGCCTGAGTAGCTCCAGTGCCCCCATCGTCTCGGAGACGAAGGAGGGAGCGATTAATTTCTCAGTGTAATATTCTGTCGGATCGAGCAGGAACAATTTCACATCAATGATGCCAAGAATTTGATCGGGTGTATCGGCGTAGACGGGGACGCGCCGATAACGATTCTCCTTCAGGCGCACGATTGCTTCTTCGTTCGTCAAATCATCGGGCAGCATGAAACTATCAACGCGCGGCGTCATGCAATCCTTTGCGGTTTTATCACCGAGTTTGATGATTTCCTGAATGATATCGACTTCGCCTTCATATAACGCGCCTTCCTCTTCACTCATCTCAAGGAGTGTCCCCAATTCCTCGTCACTCAAATGGGGTCGAGGGCTTAGACGCGAGAGGGTGAAAAGATCGACTACGCGAGCGCTGACGCTCTCGAGACCGCGGCCAATGCGGTCAAGAAGCGGCATCGATATCTGCAGAGCGAAGGCGCCGATCGTTGAGAGTCGATAGGGGACCGAAACCGCGAGAAGCTTTGGAACGAGATCGCAAAGCAACACAATAATTGCGAAGATCGCAAAACCAGCAGCCCACTGCGGAATCCGCTCAGCCAGTGGACCCTCCCACAAGAAAAAGAGGCACAGTACGACCAAGAGTACATTTATCACTCCGTCGCCCAGGAGAAGCACATTCAGGACGCGACGCGGATTTTCCCGGAAAAGCTTCACGAATTTTGTAAGGCTGACGTGATTTGTTTCCAGACGGCGCAATTGATGCGGCTTGAGTGAGAAGAGCGCTGTCTCGACTCCTGAGAAGAGAGCGGAACAGAAAATCAAGACTGATATAACCACCAGCAGGATGGCCAGGGTCACAGGCGACATTTCCTATGTTGCCACAGCCAGACTGGCTGCGAGACGTCAGCCGCGGGAGTCGGGCAGTGTTGTTGTTCCTCGAAGAAACTGGTGCGTGCTTGTTTGCTCATTATCTGAGCCGCGAGCAAATTAAGCCCTTCATGAGCAAAGGCGAGAGGATTTCGCAGTTTGTGGCCGAGATGGTTCCCGAAGATGTCGATCCAGACCAGCGAGACATTGCAAGGCATCCATTCTATCGCGCGTTTTTCCAGTGTTGGAATGAAAAACGTTATTACGAGGCGCATGATGTGCTCGAGCAGCTCTGGCTCAAGACCAAATCACCCGATGCTGACTATTTCAAAGGTTTGATTCAGGCGGCTGGGGCTTTCGTTCATCTTCAGAAGCGGTTCGAATATCCACTTCATGCGAAACATAGCAGACGCTTGTCTCCCGCGGTTCGTCTGTTCCGGCTTGCAGATAAAAACCTGTCCCGCTTCGCTCCGCGATATCATCGATTGGATGTGGCTGCATTGTGCCAACTGTTGCGTACATGGGCCGATCGGATCGTTGCGTCTGACTACAAAACCAACCCCTGGTCGCCGAAAACCGCGCCAAAACTCGAGCTTTTGTAGCGACGGCGTTTGTGCTGTCGTGCTGAGGAAGGACAATTTGCCTCGATGGAGCGAGGCGGCTACAAGCCCACCCAAGGTGATCTCTAGTTTTTAATGAGAGCCGGAGCGTCCGCCAAAACAGCCAGAGATTCCTCGACTTCGCTCGGAATGACAAGAATGGTACCGTGGCTTCGTAACGATTTAACGTGACGCTGCATGACAAGTCCCTTCCGGTTTGGATTTCTCGCGTTAACGTGGTTGGTGACATCGAGCGATACCTTTGCTGAGCCCAAGCCTGCGCGTCCTGAGCACACGAACCGTCTGGCGCAGGAGAAGTCGCCTTATCTTCTGCAGCATTCGCATAATCCCGTCGATTGGTATCCATGGGGCGAGGAAGCGTTTGAGAAGGCGCGTCGGGAAAACAAACCGATCTTTCTTTCGGTTGGTTATTCCACTTGTCACTGGTGCCATGTCATGGCGCACGAATCGTTCGAAAACGAAGAAATCGCCGCGCTCATGAATCGTGAGTTTGTGAACATTAAAGTGGACCGGGAAGAGCGCCCCGATGTTGATCGCGTTTACATGACCTTTGTCCAGGCGACGACGGGCGGTGGCGGCTGGCCGATGAGCGTCTGGTTGACGCCTGACCTGAAGCCATTTGTTGGTGGAACCTATTTTCCGCCGGAGGACCGATATGGTCAGCCGGCTTTCAGGACCGTGCTCGAACGAATCGCGACGGCTTGGAAGGAAAATCATGACAAAATTGTTGAGCAGGGTGGCAAGATCGTTGAAGCGCTGCGCGAATCTCAGTCGGCGACAACTGCCGAAGGAAAGATCGATGCAGCGATCCTGGATGCCGCTTACCGGCAACTTGAACGTAGTTACGACCCGAAGGAAGGCGGTTTCGGAAATGCGCCAAAATTCCCTCGACCGGTGGCGTTCAATTTTCTAACGCGATTTTACGCGCGTGATCCCAATGGCGAATCCGGCAAGCATGCGCTCGAGATGGCTCTGTTTACACTGCGCAAAATGGCTGCGGGTGGAATGCACGATCATATCGGGGGCGGCTTCCATCGTTACTCCGTGGATCGCTACTGGCACGTGCCGCATTTCGAAAAGATGCTTTATGATCAGGCGCAACTTGCGATCGCTTATCTCGACGCATTCCAGATTACCAGAGATCGGCAATACGAATCCGTAGCACGCGACATTCTCGATTACGTCGCCCGCGACATGGCATCGAAGGGAGGCGGCTTTTTCTCTGCCGAAGATGCCGACAGTCCTGTTGTAGCCGCGGCCGCTGACCGCGGCCATCTCGAGACGAAGGAAGGCGCATTCTATGTCTGGACGGAAAAGGAGATTGGTGCAGCGCTGGGGAATGCCGCCGAGATTTTCGCCTTCCAATACGGGGTTCAGCCGCACGGAAATGCACCGGAAGGGAGCGATCCGCAGGATGAATTCCGCGCTAAAAATATTTTGATTGAGCGTCATACGATTGTGGAAACGGCACAGCATTTTAAAAAGACCGGGGAGGAAGTTACAAATTCGCTGGCACAAAGCAGAGCGAAACTATTTTCCATTCGTGCCAAAAGGCCACGACCGCATCTCGATGACAAGATCATCGCCGCCTGGAACGGTCTGATGATTTCCGCATACGCTCGCGCTGCCCAAATTCTGGATGAACCGCGCTACCTGGAAATCGCAACGCGCGCGGGCAAATTCCTCAGGACAAATCTCTATGAAGAAAAGAGCAAATTGCTCTATCGCAATTATCGCGGCGGCCGCAGCGATATCGAGGGCTTCGCCGACGATTACGCATTCGTTATTCAAGGTCTTCTCGATCTTTACGAGGCTTCGTTCGATGTCGAATGGCTGAAATTCGCGGTCGAATTGCAGGAGACGCAGGACCGCTTCTTTTTCGACGAGAAAAACGGCGGCTATTTTAGCACGAGCGGCAAAGACGAAAGCGTCTTTCTGCGGATGAAAGACGATAACGACGGGGCGGAGCCGGCTGCGAGCTCCGTCGCAGCTCTAAATCTTTTGCGGCTCGCACAATTTCGCGATGATAAACAGATTGCGGAACGGGCGCGAAAAACGACCGACACGTTTGCGGCAACACTCTCGCATTTTCCCAGCGCCATGCCGCAAATGTTAGTGGCGCTCGACTACTCCTTAAGCAAGCCGCGCCAAATCGTGATCGCCGGTAGGAAGGATGCGCCCGAAACCAAAACTTTGCTAAGAGAGGTGAATACGCATTTTCTGCCGAAGACGGTTCTATGTCTCGCGGATGGCGCTGAAGGCCAGAAATATCTTGGTGAGCAGAATGAGGCGGTTCGCGCCATGTCGCCGATCGATGGAAAATCAGCCGCTTACGTTTGTGAAAATTTCACCTGCAAAGCGCCGGTGACCGATCCGAGGGAACTCGCTGCGTTGCTAAAGTTGTAGGGCGTCTGTGCCAGACGCCGGCCATGGAAGCGGCGTTTCACAGAATGGAGCCGGCGGGAGCCGAGCGAGATGGACGGGCAGGTCGAGAGACCGAGTGAGCGGGAGTGCACGAGTCAAACGCCCTACTCATTGCGGCTATTTGCTCCCGGGCTTGACGGCCGGAATTCTCGCCAGATCCGGTGGGAGGCTGTCTGCGGGATAATTCTCAACCGTCATCTCAACCAGGCTGACGTACGGACAGCCAAAATCCGGTTTCGCTTCGCCGCTCCGATCGACAATCACTCCTACTGCCGAGACCACACCGCCATGTGCGCGGACGATATCGATTGTTTCCTGCACCCGTCCGCCACGGGTCACCACATCTTCGACAACGACAAATTTTTCCCCCGGCGAAATTTGAAAACCGCGGCGCAAGACGAGCTTGCCCTCGTCCTTCTCAACAAAGATGTGGCGTTTACCAAGCGAGCGGCCGACCTCCTGGCCAACAATGATTCCGCCAAGCGCAGGGGAGATCACCGTGTCGCAATCGAATTCACGCAATCTATCTGCAAGCCATCCACACACTTTCGCTGCGATCGCGGTGTCCTGAAGAAGCAGCGCGCATTGGAAATACTCGCTGCTATGCAGGCCGGAACGCAAAATGAAGTGTCCATCCAGCAGCGCACCCGTCTTGCGGAAAAGGGCCATAAGATCTTCGCTCATGAAGGGTCCTTTTTACATGGAGAGCGGAGTTCCTGCGACGGCGCACCGCAGGCTCACAGAGTTCGCCCCTCCACTGTCGGTCTTAACCAGACGTGTCATACGCCGTTTGTGCCCCATCCCCATCCGCCACAGCAATCACTTCGATTTCCACATTTACGGCTTTGGGCAACGCTGCCACCTGGACGGTAGAACGGGCTGGAGGATCCTGCTTGAAATACGAACCATAAATTTCGTTAACGGTCTGGAAATCACCAAGGTTCGTGAGGAAAATAGTTGTCTTCACCACATGGTCGAAAGTTAAGTTCTCAGCTTTCAAAATGGCTGCGATATTGTCCAGTACGCGTCGGGTCTGGATGGCAATATCGCCGGGAACGATTTGGCCGGATTTTGGGTCAAGCGGAATTTGACCGCTGCAAAACAGGAAGCTCCCGCTCCGCACCGCCTGGGAGTAAGGACCAATCGCCCCTGGAGCTTCGCTTGTGGAAATGATTTTCTTCATGGGTGCGATCTTAAACGCCGATGACCGTCGCGCAATCATCGTGATGCCGCAGCTTGTTCTCTTTGCCGATCGACCTTCCGACGAAATCCCTCTCGCTTTCGCTCAGATAACGAACCAGGACCAAGGCAACCACGCTGCCGATCTTCCGCACGGCCCAGCTTAACGACCGGGGCTGGGAATGACAAATGGCCGAATCTCGTCGATACTAGAAGCGAAATGGTTAGTTGGATTTTAAAGAAGATTCTCGGGTCGAAAAATCAGCGCGAACTGAGGCGGCTTTCGCCGAACGTGCGCCGGATCAACGAACTGGATGAACAGTTCAAGAGCTTGTCCGACGATGCGTTGCGCGCCAAGACCGCGGCCTGGAAAGAAGAGCTTTCCAAGATTCCCGACTTGCAAGACCAATGGACAAAGCTGGATGAAATTTTGCCGGAAGCGTTCGCCGTAGTTAAGAACGCGGCGCGCCGGCTGAAAGAGCGGCAACACACGTTCAACGTGTGCGATCAGCCAATGGTTTGGGACATGGTGCACTTCGATGTGCAATTGCTCGGCGGAATCGTCCTGCACCGGGGCCGGATTGCGGAAATGGCAACCGGCGAAGGTAAAACGTTGGTGGCGACATTGCCCCTTTATCTGAACGCACTTACCGGTCGTGGAGCGCATCTCGTTACCGTGAACGATTATCTGGCGCGACGCGACGCTGAATGGATGGGCCAACTTTATAATTTTCTGGGACTCACGGTCGGCTGTATTCAACACGATCAGGAACCGGATGAACGTCGCGAACAATACGCGATGGACATCACTTACGGGACGAACAGCGAGTTCGGTTTCGATTACCTGCGCGACAACGGCATGGCTACGACTCGCGACCAACAGGTCCAGCGCGGCTATCACTACGCGATAGTCGATGAAGTCGATTCCATTTTGATCGATGAAGCGCGGACGCCGCTCATTATCAGCGGACCGGCTACCATTTCCACACATCAATACGACAAATGGAAACCGCTTATCGAACAGTTGGTTCGGAAGCAAAACATGCTTTGTAACCGGCTCGCCAGCGAAGCGATCGAGAAATTTGAGCAGGGCGAGGTCGAGACCGGCGGACTTCTCATGTTTAAGGTGAAACTTGGTCAGCCGCGCAACAAACAGCTCTTGCGCCTGATGGAAGACCCGGATAAGCGCCGCGCGATCGATAAAGCCGAGCTATCCTTTTATCAGGACACGCGCAAGGAGGAACTGTTTCAACTTAAGGAGGAGCTATTTTTCAACATCGACGAGAAATCGAACGAAACCGATCTCTCTGAACAGGGACGCGCTTTTCTAAATCCTGATGATCCAAACGCGTTCGTGCTGCCCGACTTGATTAGCGAGTTCACAGAGATCGATCTCGACCAGACATTCTCACCCGAGGAGAAAGACAAGAGAAAAGCGGAGCGCCAGCAACATTGCGACGCTCAGGCCGAGCGGATCCACAACATCTCGCAATTACTCCGCGCCTACTGTCTTTTCGAAAAGGATGTTCAGTACGTCATCGAGGATAACAAGGTCGTTATTGTTGATGAGTTCACGGGTCGCAAAATGCCCGGTCGGAGATGGAGCGATGGATTGCATCAGGCAGTGGAAGCAAAGGAAGGTGTCCAGATCGATCGCGAAACGCAGACCTTGGCGACGATCACCATTCAAAATTATTTCCGGCTTTATCAAAAGCTGTCTGGAATGACCGGCACGGCCGAGACCGAAGCCGCAGAGTTTCACGATATTTACAAGCTCGACGTCAACATGGTTCCGACCAATCGGCCGGTGCGGCGTACCGATCATAACGATCGCATTTACAAAACACGTCGCGAAAAATATAACGCGGTCATCAAGGAGATCAGAGAAGCGCACACGAAGAATCAGCCTGTGCTGGTCGGAACGGTGAGCGTGGAAGCCTCCGAATTGCTCAGCCGGATGCTGAAGCGCGAGAAGATTCCTCACAACGTTTTGAACGCAAAATTTCACATGCAGGAAGCCGAGATTGTGGCGCGAGCCGGCCAACCGGGCACGGTCACAATTTCAACGAACATGGCTGGCCGTGGCACCGATATTAAACTTGGCCCTGGGGTAACGGAGGTGGGCGGCTTGATGGTGATCGCCACGGAGCGACACGAGGCGCGCCGGATCGATCGACAGCTGCGCGGACGCTGTGCGCGACAAGGCGACCCGGGAGCATCGCGGTTTTACGTCAGCTTCGAGGACGACCTGATGCGCAACTTTGGCGCGGCCGATCGAATGACAAGAATCATGGAACGCTTCGGCCTCGAAGAAGGCCAGGAGCTCGAGCACCGCTGGCTCAATAAATCGGTCGAGACCGCGCAAAAACGCGTGGAACAGCGCAACTATCTGATCCGAAAACGCACGCTCGATTTCGACGACGTGATGAACATGCAACGTGAGGTTGTTTACACCTATCGTAACGAAGTCATCGATTCTGAGGAGCCGCGTAAACTCATCTTTGAAGTAATCGACGAAGCGGTGCCAGCGAAGGTGAAGGAATATCTCGATGTCGATGAACCGAATTACACCGGGCTCATGCATTGGGTGAACACGACTTTCCCGCTCGGTTTGACGCAGGAAAAAGCTCAGTTCGATACGCGCGCCGTTGATGAAAACGCACAGTTTTTAGTCGGGAAGATCAAGGATGCCTACGAGCGGAAATCGAGTCACGAAGAGCCGACCGCCGTTAAAAGCCTGGAACGCTACATCATTCTCAACGCGATTGATCGCCTCTGGCAGGAGCATCTCTACGCCATGGACGCATTGCGCGAGGGCGTCTATCTGCGGGGTTACGCACAGAAGGATCCGCTCATCGAGTATAAGACCGAGGCTTACGACATGTTTGTTGAATTGATGGCAAACATTAAGAACGAAGTGCTGAACAATCTGTTCCGCAGTACTTCGAACTTGCAGGCATTCGAGAATTTCCTGGCCACGTTGCCGCAATTCTTGATGCGCGAACATGCGCCGACCGCACCAACTGCGAGCGCCGACGCGCGCATACGTCAGCCCGTTGGGGCGATGGCCGGAGTCGCAGCGGGAGATGGCGACGCTGAGGGAGGGGTATCGATAGACCTTCCGGTTCGTCGTTCAATACCGAAGGTCGGCCGCAACGAACCATGCCCGTGCGGCAGCGGGAAAAAATACAAGAACTGCTGCGGCCGCATGGCGTAAGTAGCGCCGCGTCATCTCAACCTGGCAATTCGTAAGTCGTAATCTCAAGCTGATGCCCATCGGGGTCGCTAAAATAGATGGAGTGCGAAATTTCGTGGTCTTGGAATTCGAATTCTATTCCGCGCTTTTCTAATTCGCGTTGCGCGGTGAGGAAATTTTCACGGTTGGCGCGAAAAGCGAGGTGAAGCATTCGAAGTTCACGATGGCTTGACGATGTCGGTTTTGAATTCGGCTTCGCGGGGAACAGAGCAATTCCAGTATCTCCCTTGCCGATGAAAGTCGGGACACCATCCCACATCCCTTCATGAAGTCGCTCGAATCCGAGAACCTCGATATACCATTTCGCCGATTGCTCGATGTCGCGCACGCCAACAGCTACGTGATCAATTCCTTCAAGTTGCATAAGAGATTGACTCAGAATTTAGAACGTACCTCACAAATAAGAAATCCTTGGAAGGGCGCGACCGCCGGGCGCGCGCCGTTCAGTGCGGATAGTCTACGCGGTCATCCAGTTTTCCGCTCCGCAATGCGTCGAGAAATGCTGCGTAGTCTTTGAGTTGGTGTCCAACCGCGTGCCAAACGATCCTCGGTTTAGCGTCACCCTTCGTCAGTTTCGCAACCAAAATGTGAAACGAGTGATCGATTCCGCCGCGCTCGTAATGCACAACATAATAATCGCGGCCAACCGCTGCCCAAATCAGGCGTTTCCATGGGAGCGTTGGGTCCGTGGTGGCATCAGTCGCGTTCCAATTCTGACCCGGGTCCGCGAGCCTGCCTTTGTCGTCGACACAAACGGCGACAACTGCAGGTGGCAAATCCTTGGTGGAATGACCTTCGTGGAAGCGTGAAGCATCAAGCAACGCTTTCCGGTCTTCTGCTAGAAGCTTTGTCACGTTTGCGTAGCAGAAGCTCTGCATCGCGACGGCAAAAAGCAGGTAAAAGCTAAGATGTTTCATTCGACTTCATTGCTCTAAGAAGGCGAAATTCCGCAACGGTCCTCCATTGTGCAAGCATTAATCCGCGAACGATCTCGCTGTAATCGCTTTCACTTCAATTCCGCCTTACCGAACGCTTCAAGCATTTCCTTCTCTAATGGCGGTTGCAGGACATTACGGGCTGCAAAATCGTCAGCCTGCGGATAACTGCTAGCGCGAATCTGCTCAGCGACCTTCGCGAGGTAATAGGTTGTACAACGAAGCTGCACGTTGGGTCCAAGTAAGAAGCCAATACGCGCCTGGTTCGCCAAACAACATCCCCACGCTGCCAGCATTTACCACTCGCGTGTTTCCAATCATTCGGTCGAACCGCAATACAACGGCCGGCAGTTGGCTCCAGTGATTGGTTAGGCATTTGGTGTGACTGCTTATTGCCGCGTAGTCTGGGACGAGTAATGGTTAGCAACCAAACGCCAGCGCCCTTGTTGCTTTACCCACACCCTGGTAAAGCGAGTGTCGCGGGGGACAGTTTGGCCTTTGTCTTGCCCATTCATTATTGAGCGGCCAGTCTCCACGGCCGTGTTTCCATAGACGCGCACTTGAACGTCATCGGTAGTGATAGATTGAAATTTCAAATCACCTGACGTGAAATCTAAAATCACCTGCAGCTTGGTTCTCACTCTGCCACTTGGCCCTACGCCTATGAAATCGGCAGCGTAGATGCGATCAAGGGCCGGTGCATCAGCATGAATCTGTGCTTGAATGCGTTCGTTATCCAGTTTCCTGATGACCTCCTCGACACTTGTTTGGTGACTGTCCCTCGCGCTCTGCTTTTGCCCTTCGCCTATAGAGGCCACTGCAAGGACGAGGATAGCTATAAAGAGTGCTCGTCTCATGCAGAGTTCTTCATAGGCCTAACGAGAAGTAAGCAAGCGAATGTTCGTAAAAGATCACGAACATTTCTTCGTCTAATTCACTGCTTCCAAGCGGCGGCATGGGCGCGGACCGGGTAACCGAAGCCTTTCAGGGTAACTTCGCCGAGATCTTCGAATAGGAGGCCTTTGCCGAGGCACAACTCGGCGATTGCGTTCGATACCAGGATTTGTTCCGGTTGCGCGTGCGCGCAAAGACGGGAGGCCAGCTGAACTGTCGATCCAAACAGATCGTTGTGTTGTTCGACGGGCTCGCCTGCTGCAGCGCCAACTCGGACCTTGAGCGCGCGTTCTGGGCTTGCTTGCCCGTGCTTGGCTAATTCGCGTTGAATCTGAATTGCGCATCGAACGGCCCCTGATGGTGAGATGAAACAAGCCATAATACCGTCGCCGGTATGCTTGATCTCGCGCCCGCCGAGAGCGGACAAGGCATCCCGCACAATCGTGTCGTGCACACCGAGCAAAGCTAGCGCGGCCTCGTCGCCGAGCGATTGAGTCAATGTCGTTGAATTGACAACGTCCGTGAACACAACCGTACGAATTCCGGGATCTCGTGTGTCGGCTCCGCCTGGTAGTACCACCGCACCTGCGGCATTCGTTTCGGTGCCGCCGAGAAATCCTTCTGCTACTTCGGGTTGTATTTCAATGATCTTCTCCGCCATCATCCCATGAGCTTCGCGATGCACACATTCTGCCGCTTCAGCATTGGGTGCATGGCAGAGACAAAAGAGTTTCTTTCCGCTCTCGTTAACCCAGTATTTGCTGTACTCGACGCCATATTTCCGTTGCGTTTCCGTATCCTTCGCGTGCGCCTTTGCGATATCTTCCATGGTTGTTCCCTCTGGAAGACTGTGAATGTCCATGTATAACGGCATAGCGGAAGATTTTAGCGCGATATTACGCGATGCAAAACGCTGATCGTAGCCGGTTGGCTTAGCGTTTGGTAAACAACGCAGTAGCGCTCTGCCAGACGAATTAGCGTGTCGACCTGTTCATCGGTGGCGTCGGTATCAAGATCGAAATTTACGCGGATTTCTTTGAACCCAACTGGAACGTCTTTGGAAACGCCGAGCGTGCCACGAAAATCAAGATCGCCTTCCGCTCGAATCGTCGCGCCGCGCAAAGGAATGTTTAGGGCGGTAGCGACCGCGCTTAAAGTTACGCCGGCACATCCTACCAGCGCTTCGAGTAACATGTCAGCCGAACACGCGCTGCGTCCATCGCCTCCGGTCGCTGGATGAAGTCCGGCTTCAACACCCGCCTTTCCCGTTTCGATTTGGCAGGTGATGTTTTGGCCGACTTGGCCTTCTGCACGGAGCGTGACCAATGCTGTGTCAGGGCGCTCCCGATACTGCGCTTTTAGCGGCGCCTGCAATGATCGTAATTCGTCAGCATTCATGGGTCATGGCTAGTTCGTTGTAGAGGCGTTGGTGTCAAACGCCTGCCTTTTGGATCCGCGCCTGGCACAAGCGCCGCTATTTACTTGGCTGAATGTTTTGGTTCACTCGAAAGAAATTATCGGGATCGTATTTGTTCTTGATCTCGACCAGTCGCTGGTAATTATCGCCGTAGGTCTTTTTCACGCGTTCTTCGCCTTCATCCCCCATCAAAAAGTTCACGTATGCTCCGCCAGCTGAATAAGGATGAAGCGCATCGTAGTAACTCTTCGTCCAGGAGATGATTTTTTCTTTATTAGCTGGATCAGGATCAACACCGACCATTACCTGCGCCCATTTGGCGTCGCGATAGCTCCAGGCAGTATCGGTTTTGCCAACGCGTGCTGCTGCCCCATCGATCGGATACATGTGCATGGTGGAATGCATCGTTGGAAGCTTTTCACCGAAGCGAACGTGTTGCTTAATCGCGTCATCGCTCAACTCATTCACGAAATCGGCGCGCCAGTACCACTGCAACCCTGGAGGATAAAGCGCGTCGAACATGCTTTGTAACGCCGGTTGCGGCAGAGGACCTACAAAATCGAGTGCAGGCTTTTTGAAATCGCGGATCGGCTTGAATGTCTCCTCCGCTTTTTCCTGAGGCCCCGTGAATGCCCAGACGATGCCGCACATTTTTTTCATGTGCAGATGTTCCGGGAAAGGTGCGACCGGCGGGACGGTGAGAAAGGCAAAGAAGCCGTTCAGATCATCGGGCGCCGCTGGGATCAAGTCCCTGTACCATTTCATTACGTCAGCTGTTTCGCCCAATTCGTAGAGCATTGGCCCGCCATAGATCGTGTTGATGGGGTGAAGCTTGAACGTGAAAGATGTGACCACCCCGAAATTTCCGCCGCCACCGCGAAGGGCCCAGAACAAGTCGGAATTCTCATCAGCGCTGGCCTTAACAAAGTTGCCATTGGCCAATACGACATCGGCTGAGAGGAGGTTATCTATACTCAGTCCGCATTTGCGGGTGAGATGTCCGATTCCACCGCCCAGGGTCAATCCGCCAACCCCAGTGGTAGAAATGATTCCACTGGGCGTCGCCATCCCAAACGCGTGCGTGGCATGATCGACATCGCCCCATGTGCATCCGCCGCCGACAGTGACTGTGCGCGCTCCCGGATCGACACGCGTATATTCTATCGGGCTGAGGTCGATGACTAATCCATCGTCGCAAATGCCCAAGCCTCCCGCGTTGTGTCCACCGCCGCGGATCGCGACAAGAAGATCGCTCTCTCTTGCGAAGTTCACGGAGCTAATGACGTCGGCCACGTCCGCACACCGGGCAATCAGTCGCGGCTTTTTGTGGATCATTCCGTTGTACACCTTGCGAGCTTCATCATAATCTTTGTCGCCCGGTTGGATCAGTTGGCCACGAACGTTTGCTTTAAAATCGGCGATGGCATTCTCGTTAAGCATGATGAAGTCTCAGCGAAACGGTCTTACGGTCAAGACAGTGAAGTCTCAGCATTTTCATTGAGATATTGGTCGGCCCAGGGCTAGTATGTCTCCCCATTGAAATAGGCGATGTTTGACGCGCACACATCGTGGACACGCCGGGAATTTTTGAAACTCGCCGGCCAGGCGGGACTGGTTAGCGCCGTCCCGACGCTCGCGAGTGCTGGTGCGACTTTCAATCCCGACACGGTTTGTATTTCGATCCTGCACACGACGGATTTGCACGGTCATATCCTTCCAACCTTCGACTACGACGGAAATCCAGATCGCGGCGGATTGGCGCGTTGTGCGAGGCAAATCCGGCGCTGGCAGGAAGAAAATCCCAACTCGATTTTGATCGATATCGGGGATGTGTATCAGGGGACCGACGTCAGCCTCCGAAACAAGGGCGCGTTGATGATCGATCTGCTCAATCATCTCAAATACGACGCGTGGGTCGTCGGTAATCATGAATTCGATTGGGGGATGGAGTGCTTCGAACGCGCGGTGCAACAATCAAACATGTCAGTTCTTGCAGCCAACATGCTGATGGAAGGAAAACTGGCGGGGGAATTTCCAGATGCGGAACACCCATTTGCAAAAATCAGGCCGTTCATTTTGAAGGAACTTGCGGGAATCAAGATCGCAATCATCGGTGTCACCACGCCGGGGATGCGGTTTTGGCTTTGGCCCGAATTTACCAGGGGACTTGATTTTCGGCATCCGGTCGAGCCCGTTCGCCGCGCGATCGCCAGCGCGAAAAGCGCAGGGGCGCACGCAATTGTGTTAACCGGTCATATGGGACTCAAGGAACGCACCGGTGGCGATGATTTTGCCAATACGGTGATGGCGTTGACGTCGGAATTTCCAGGAATGGCATTGTTCATTGCCGGACATACGCATCAGGACATTTCAAGTCGGCTAACGAATGGCGTGTTGTTTACCCAGGCAGATCATTTCGGGATTCACGTGGGGCGCGTCGATCTTTTCTTCGATCGCAATTCAAAGAAGCTGATGCGCCGCGAAGCTATCTGTGAGCTGATGGATAATCGCCTCGGCTTTGATCAGATAATTCTTTCACGAGCGAAATCGCAGCTGGCCGAATCGGAGGCTGCGCTGTCCGAGTCGATTGGCGAACTTGCCGAGACGCTGCAGGGTCGAAGTCATCCTGGCCGGCCGAGCGACGTCGAGAGGCTGATCGGAGCGGCAATCATGGAAATGTTGATGGAACGAAGCGTGCCGGTTGATGGCGTCATGCACGGGAGTTTCAATGACAAAGCCGACTTGGTCGCCGGCACCAAAACGGTTGACGACGTCTGGAACATAATCCCTTACGAGAACTACATAGTGACCGCGCAACTCTCGCCTGAGGAAATAAAGGTTGCGATGGAGGATGCATTCGCCAGTCATGAAAAGCGCAATCTGCTTGGTTTTGAGATCAAAACAGAAGGTCACGGCGCCGACTGTAAAATCGTCTCGATGACCCTGGCTAACCGAGAACCGCTGGATCGCAACAAGAAATACGTCGTCGCGTTTAACAGTTTCGATGCACGCAGCGGCGGCCATCATTTCATGAAATTGCGCGCGTCTCTCGAGCGGCGGGAGGCCAATTGTGTCCTGCATCCGGTGCAAACTCGCGATGCGCTCATTGGTTACTTCCAGCGTCACAAAATCGTGCGCCGGATCGCCGCGGTAAACCCGCTCGCAGTCGCGGCGTAATCAGTTCCCCTTGCAAAAGCGACGCATCCTGCTTGCCTATTCCGCCATGCGGCTCGAAACATTTTGCCTGATTGGTTTGCTGCTCACTACGGAACTTGCGTCGTCACAAACGGTAAAAACTGCGTCACCGTCACCGACACCAGCGCTGCCGGAGCTCCGGCCTGCACTGCTTGGGACAGGCCCCGATTCCCTCATAAACAAGATCGACACTGCGGATCTGATTAAAAAGGGTCAGAAAGACGCCGCGGTTATGTTTTCCTGTCTTGTCGCGCCGACTGGTGATGTCGTTCGGAGTGCTGCTTATCGCGGCACGCGGGGATCAGAGTTGTTTGAGCAGGAGGTGCTAAAACGCCTGGTACATGCGAAGTTTGTTCCTGCGATTCATAATCACCAGCCCGTCATCGCCGTTTTCTACGGCACGGCAACGTTCGCGGTGGTGAATGGCAAACCGCGACTGCGCATCTTTTCCAATCAACAACTGGAGGAAGTGAAAAAGGAAAACGATTTCATCGATCCACAACCATATGTTGGTCCCGGCTCAAAATTCACCGGAATACATTATCCCGACACAGGAACGTCGGTGATGGTGACTGGCGTTGTCGAACTTGAACTCGAGGTCGATGCTGCGGGAAATCTGAAGAACATGCGAGTCGTAACTGACGACCCGCCATATTTGCAGTTTGGCCAGGCGGCCTTGTCTGATTTCAATGGCGCAAAATTTATTCCGGCGTTCCGCAGCGGCAAACCAGTCGAGAGCAAAGTCACCGTTCCGATTTATTACAAGCCGTCAGGGCAGAAGACTGGTCAGTGACTTGCTGCGCCCGCAGGCGTGCGGCCCTTTATCGACGACCTCGAGCGCGTCCCCGGGATTTTCGGTGCGCGCTATTTTCCCGAGCTAGTGAACGCTTTGGAATTTTAGTTAGTCAGATTTGTTCGTACAATTTTGCATGGCTCGTGGATTTGTCGCTGTGGTTGCGCTGTTGTGGGTCGCCTCCTTTACTGCTGCTCGGAGCGCAGGTTCCAATACACGACCCCGCGCTGCCATCAAGCAAGGAGGGTCGCGCTAGTGACCAAAATTGTGTGGGCGTCTTTTTTCAAACGTGATCCGCTCACTTGCGCTCGTGAGTTGATCGGCACAGAACTGGTTTGGGGCGATTGTTCGGGAATTGTTGTCGAGGTGGAAGCGTATGCAGCAATCAACGACGAGGCCGCGCATACCTTTACACGGCCGAGCGCGCGCAGTTTTATCGAGCGAAATCACGCCGGTGCCGCTTATGTCTATTTCAATTATGGAATGCATTGGATGTTGAACGTGCTGGTGAAGGGCGACGAGAATGGTTTCGTCCTGATTCGCGCGTTAGAGCCGAGACAAGGCATCGAACAAATGAAAAAACGTCGCGGACTCGATGACGTGAAACGCCTTTGCTCGGGACCTGGCAAGCTCACGCAGGCACTCGGCATTACCGATCGTCATCATGAAATGGATTTGTGCTCCGACCCGCGATATAGCTTCGCTCGCAACAAAAAAATGCCTGTCGATGTGGTCGCCGACGAGCGAATTGGGATCACGCGCTCTGCGCATTATCCCTGGCGTTTCACGCTGAAGGAAAGCGAATTTGTAAGTCGGGCGGTGAAAACCTAGATGGAACGCGTTTTCCTCAACACGTTAGCATGCTGTTCTGGCGTCTGGTGTTGGCCAGTCCCTTTGGCGTTTCTGTTGTCATCGTCTTCGGAGAAGACGATCCCAGCTGATTGACTCCCGCATCTCTTGATAGAAGTTCCTCATCCAGATGAGTGGAAACAAACAACGCGTTTTATTGGGGATGAGCGGTGGGGTGGACTCCAGTGTTGCGGGATACCTATTGCGCGAGCAGCGCCACGAGGTCATCGGCGTTACCATGAAGGTATGGCCGCAGGACTGTATCTCGCGCGCGGAAGATAAATGCTGCGGACCCCAAGCGATCGCTGATGCGCGCGGCGTGGCGCATTCTCTCGGCATTCCCCATTACGTGGTTGATGAAGCCGACCAGTTTGAGCGATTGGTTATTGATTATTTCTCAAGCGAATACCGGGCTGGCCGCACGCCCAATCCGTGTGTGATGTGCAATGAGAAGGTCAAGTTTGGGAACCTTTGGAGCAAAGCAGCCGCTTTGGGCTGCGATTACATCGCAACGGGGCATTACGCGATCATCGAACACAGCGGAGATCATGCAGTTTTGCGAAAGGGCCTGGACGCGCGCAAAGATCAGTCCTATTTCCTTTTCAGTTTGCGTCAGCCGCAGCTTCGACGTGCGCTAACCCCGCTCGGCAAAATGACGAAGCCGCAAATACGCGAAATCGCGCATTCGTTAGGCCTGAAAGTTGCCGACAAGATCGATAGCCAGGAAATCTGCTTTGTTCCTGGTAACGATTACAAAGCATTTTTGCGTTCGCATCTAGGCGAAAATGAGTTTCATCGTGGGGAGATTTACGACGTTGCCGGAAATTTTCTGGGCGAACACGGGGGGATTGAGCTTTTTACGATTGGACAGCGCAGGGGGCTACCGGGCGGTTCGCCGCAGCCGCGCTACGTGGTTGATCTCGATCCGGCTACAAATCGCGTGATTGTGGGAGTTGTTGACGATTTGGTGACGGACGAATTTGAGATCGACCAAGCGAATTGGCATCCTGTAAGCGGCCCGCGCTACGACGAGTTGGAGTGCACGGCAAAGATTCGGTACAGCCATCCAGGGACCCGCGCTACATTAACGCGATTCGAAGACGGGCACGCCCATGTGCGCCTACACGATCCGCAAAGGGCCGTTACGCCAGGCCAAGCAGCGGTGTTTTATGATGGTGACATCGTCCTTGGTGGCGGTTGGATTTCCCGGGGGCGTCGTCCTGAGCGGCGAGAAGCGAAGTCCAAGGATCCCGCGATGGTTCCGTAGGGTTATGCAACGAGATTCCTCGACTTCGCTCGGAATGACGGCTTTAGCCTGACCGATGGCGGACCAAATTTTGCTGGCCATCAGCACTTTTCCGGACGCGGAGACGGCCAGTCGCATCGCGCAAACGTTAGTCGAAGAAAAATTCGCCGCGTGCGCGAACATCATTCCGGCTGTTCATTCGATCTATCGCTGGAAAGAAAAGATCGAAACCGCCGGCGAAGTTATCGTGTTTTTCAAGACCACCCTGGATCGACAGTCGACGTTCGAGCAAAAGATGCGCTCCCTTCATCCATACGAAGTCCCCGAGTTGATATTCTTCAAGATCGACAGTGGATCGCCGGATTATCTGCACTGGGTAATCGATAACTGTCGCTAAGCCGCACCGCGGCGTTTGTAGTTAAGCGTAAAGATAGTGACGCCGATGAGATTGGCCACGAGAGTCACGGCAATGATTTTTGCGGCGAAAAGCAACGGGTTAGGCACATCAATGATCGGATAGATAGTGAAGAAGATGGCCAGCAGACATACGATGAGACCGCAACCGGCCGCGAGTCGCAGCCAGGAGCGCGCTCCGGATCGTATCGCGGCGGCGCCCACAATTGGGATCGCAAACATCACTGTATAAACGATTCCGTAAAAAACGTTGGCGGCGTTGTCCACGATTTGAAATGCTTCCTGCAATCCCGCGCCGATCTGGCTCGAGATGGCGATCACCAGCGTGATCGCGCCGACGAACATGATTGAGTTGATCGGGGTTTTGTAACGCGGATGCAGGCGGGAAAACCATACCGGCAAAAGGTTGTCCCAGCCGGCCACCATCGGTAAACGGGAGCTGCCGGTGAAATGAATACTCATCGAAGATATGGAGCGCACTGTCATCAGCAGGATCGCCACCGAAGCGATCACACCTGCAATTCGGAACGAATGCAGGCCAAGCCGAAGCGTCTGCGGCACCGGGCCAATTAAATCGATTTGATTATTTCCTATGAAGGCGAGCACCGAGCTCGTTCCAAGAACGAACATGATCGCGATGATTGGAGCAGCGATCATAACAGAGCGTCCAATGTTGCGCGCCGGTGCGTGAGCTTCACCGGCCAGAATGCCCACATATTCAAATCCGGCGAGTCCGCCAACTGCCAGTTTGCTGAAGATGTTGAAGCAATAAAAGAGCGAAATCGCGGGCGCTGCGATTTGAAGCGGCCGATATGTGTCGAGATCTCCGCGAGCGAGGCTGATGAATGGTAGGGAAATCAAGGCGCCATAAGCCAGGAACATCGCGAAGCCGCCGATGTTGTGCACCCATTTGCCTAACGACAGCCCGCGAACGCCCGTCCAGCCGAGGCCACTGACCAGCACACAGCTGACGAGCGAGACACACCAGGGACTGTCTCGCATCCACGCGGCTGCGTCGCCCAATGCATAGGAGATGTTTGTCGTGATGAACATTCCGCCCATGGCGATCACCATGATCGATAAGAGCCAGAGATTCCATGCGACGATGAACCCTGTGAATTCGTTAAAAGCGAGCTTTGCCCATTGGTAAATTCCACCTTCCAAGGGCATCAGTCTGCTCAGATAAATGACCACGGCGGCCTGCGGAATGTAGAAGAGTAAGATGGCGAGCAGCCAGAAAAAGAGATGCGATGTTCCAAGTTTTGCGGCAGTGCCGACCCAGCTTGAGCCGACCACAAACACAATCTGTGTCAGCACGAGATCGCCAAGCCCGAGCGGCTTTTTCAGTGCAACGCTCTGTTCTTCGACGCTGCGTTCCGCGCGATCGAGTGAGGCGCCCATGGCGAAATTGTAGGGCATGCGCTTCGGTTCCCTACCGAAAAACCGACAGCCGATGCGCGTGTTTTAAAACTCCGGCTTTAATCGTGCTCGTGTTCGGATCTTTTCGGTGGTGCGGGTTCGTTTCGAAATTCACGATGTCGAACTCTTCCACCAGCGTAGCCGATATAAGCCCCGCTCCCCACGGTGACCGCGCCGAGTAAAACCACTGCCACAGCGAGCGGCAGAGAGGACTTGGGCCATTTGATTGGCGCGGCGATGGCAATTGCGCTCAACGCGACCAGCACATAGAAAATGCAGATGAGATCCTCCGCCCGATGCATGTGTTCATCAAGCCAGGCTCCTCCGTCCTCGTCAGTCATCGATAAAACACGGTCGTAACCTTGCTGGCCAAATTCGTAAACGGGCCATGCGGACGCGGAGCTGATGAAGACGAGCGCCAAGGTTGCGATTTGAGCGCGGCGGCTCTTCAAAATCAAAGCGAGTACGAGACCGATCAAACCTATGAGCAACCCATAAACCGGCAATGGATTGAGCAACACATGAATGTATTCAGGTTGTCGCAAATCGCGCAGCAGGGTCGCGCCTAAGAGCATTCTGGCCTCCATCTTCCGAACTATGTCGAATCACAAATTTGTCATTCCGACCGAAGTCGAGGGATCTCTTGTTTTTGAAGGGCGACCGTTAAAGATTTCTCGACTTCGCTCCACATGACAAATGCGAAAACCGGAGCGGATCAATCATAACTTGCCTTGCCACTGAGTACCGGAGACTTGAGCGGTTCGTGCTGCTTGATTCGGCAAATATTTTTGCCAGTCAGCAATCGTGAAATGCCACCACTCGGTGCGCAATCCCCAAAAGCCTGCATTTCGCATTGCGACCTGCAGCAAATGCACGTGTGCGCGAACATCGGCATGAGGACCGACGTAACGCCACATTGCGGCCGGCGTAAAATCGTCAAAATCACTGGGCATCCGCACCGGACGATTCCACGTATCGACTAATGTAGCATCGACGGCGACGCCCCAGCTGTGCAGTGATCCGACGCCAAGTTCAGGATTGGCAACGTAATCACTGTTGTGTGACGTATGCCAAAGCTTTTCCTGCGCTGCTATGGGCCGGTACGCATCCCAGATTTTCAGCCCAAATTGATAGCGCCGCAGAAAGGCCTGCGCTTTGGCTAAACCCGAAGCGACTTCTGGACGAGCGAGAGCACTCGTTCCACGAGGATAAAGCGGGTATCCGACAAGATTATTTCTCCCCGAGTAACGCAGCTCAACAATGATTGTCGGATCGACCGATCGAACATCAACCAGGAGGCTGCCGGCATTTGCGGCCAACGACGAAACCGCCAGCGCCATCACGGCGATTAAAGGAACGTTCAGACGTCGCATTTGCTGGGTCAGTACGCTGTCAAAACCTGGGGAGCCTCCGTTTTTGCCAGACGCTCAAGAAGAACGCGAGCGCTATTTTCAGGGACCTCGAAACGCAATTCCAAATTTGAGGCGCTTGGTCTCTGGATCTCGGGTGGTCGGGAGTAAAGCAACAGTTCCGAGTTCGGCAGACGGAGCCATTGCTGTGGATTATCGTGCAAATTTCGCGCGATCTCGGCAGCATTTTTGGAGGAGCTGACTTTTATGAGCACTCTGGCTTTTACCGGATTTTGAAGATTGACCGCAAGACCCAATAATTGTGAAGCTTCGAGCAGTTCGGGGATAAAGATCGGATTAAAAACACGCGAGAGATCGGGCGGATCGCGCGAGATGAGTCGTAGGGCGCTTTCGCGATCGAGTGCCTGGAAACGATCAAACAGTTGGCCCGTGATTTTCAGGTCTGGTTTCATCCCAAGACGCACCCGAACCAACTCGTCCACCGCAATCGGTGTTCCGACCGCCAGCGTTGCAGGCCCGATCCTGGCAACCGCAAAATCAGGCGGTCGCTCCCAAACTGGCAGGCCGCTAATTGCGCTCTTTTGGAACGCCTTGTCGCTTGCGATCGCACGAATGGCCTTCGGAGCGGCCCGGCGCGCCTCAATCAGGACGAACTCGCGCGTTTCTCCAGTTTCATTGGTTGTAATTGCACGAGTAATACGTGTTGCATCCCGAGGCAGGTTCAATCCTGGAGTCGAAGCAGCCGCGCCAATCAATCCGGGCCACAGTTTGGGCTGATCTTTGCGCCAGCGCCTTGCGAGGTCTGCCCGTTCAAATTGATCGGCGTTGATCGACAAAATCGTGTCCGTTTCCTGCGGGAGCCATTCGCGACCTCGCGGCGATTGGAAAATAACAAGCAGTGTGATCGCGAGCAGCACCAGCACCGAGAAAATGCTGAAATAAAATTTCCGCAGCTCCTGTTTGTCGATCTGACTGGAGAGCGAGGCCAGCTCTGCCTTGTGTGCCAAATGCCGATCGACTGCCTCACGGCGGCGATGCGCCTCGGCCAGCAGCTGCGGCGCGTTTGGCGGCGCAACGCCCTGCGCGGCGAGGTGCCTGCCAATATTCAAATACGCAGGATTTTTCCGCTCCTCGACTGTCTGGTGGCGTGCGCGTGCGTTGCGCGCTGCTTCTTGCTGAGCGCGGATGTTGTCACTCAATTTCCGGTCGCGCCCTTCAAACTCGCTCCGGGTGCGCGCAATATTTTTTTCCACCGCAGCAAGTTCCGCTTCTGCGGCATTCAATTTTTGCTTGGCTAAACTCGCAGCCTCCGCGCTGCCAAGCCGCGCCCGCACCAGTTCTGCGCGCGCTTCCGGAAGTCGCGACCGTCGTGCACTGATACTGGCAGATCGCGTTTCCAGGTCGGCGGGCGCCGGATCCAGCGCTTGCAGATCGGAGAGTTGTTTCAAGAGATCGCGATCGGCAGTCTCGTTTTCCTGAATGCGTCGTTCTACGGCAACCAACTCGCGCTCGCAGACGTCAACATTGCTTTTCGTCTGGTTGCCCTTTTGGACGAGTGGCTTTTTTTCCGCCTCCAGCTTTGCAATCGCCTCGGCTTGTTCGCGCGAATTTTGGTGCCGTTCTTCTTCGATGCTTTTTATTCCTTCCTCGATCTGTGCGATTCGAACTGCGACTTCCTTTTGTTCCTTCTCCAGCTTCTTAAGAGCGACGATCTCGTTGCGCAGCTCGGGAAAATTGGCCGCCTGGGTCGTACCTTCGCGACCCAGATTGATTTCGCTCTTCTGCAGGAGGCGCTTCTCATGACGAAGCGCAATGCGCGTTCGCTGGCGACGGATTTTTAATCCAATCTCGCGAAAGCCGGTGCCAATGAAACTCACGGGTGAACGCTACCTGAATGCGCGCTACGAAAAAGAAATTTCAGCGCGCATCTTTCTTAAATTGGGTCCCTACGACTTATACGGCGAATCGGCCCGATGGAGTTATTCCTCCGATTCGGCCAATTTTGCCAACACGCTGAAATCTTCGAGCGTAGTTGTGTCGCCTGTGACTCGCGCGCCGCTGGCGATTTCCTTCAGCAATCGACGCATAATTTTGCCACTGCGGGTTTTTGGAAGCGCTTCGGCGAAACGGACTTCGTCTGGTTTTGCAATTGCGCCAATGTGCACGCCAACATGCTCACGCAGCTGTGCTTTCAGTCCGCCAGTGGCGCTAACGCTCGCCTTCAGCGTCACAAAAGCCACGACCCCCTGTCCTTTTAGTTCGTCCGGTCTGGCAACCACTGCCGCTTCGGCAACGTGGGGATGACTGACCAGCGCGCTTTCAATTTCCGATGTGCCAAGCCTGTGGCCTGCCACGTTGAGGACATCATCGATACGGCCAACGATCCAAAAATAGCCGTCTTCATCGCGCCGCGCGCCGTCGCCGGTGAGATAATTGCCTTTGAATTCACTCCAGTATTGCTGCCGATAACGGGCCTTGTCGCCGTAAATGGTGCGCAACATCGAAGGCCAGGGCCGGCGGATGATTAGCTTGCCGCCTACGTTCGGTCCGACTTCCCGCCCTTTCTCATCAACAATAGCTGGATCGACTCCAAAGAATGGGAGCGTTGCGCTACCCGGTTTGGTTGCAATTGCGCCCGGCAGGGGAGTAATCAGAATCGACCCCGTTTCAGTTTGCCACCACGTATCGACAACCGGACAACGCCCGCCGCCGATATTTTTGTAATACCACATCCATGCTTCTGGATTAATTGGTTCGCCGACTGAGCCGAGCAGGCGGAGCGATGAGAGATCGTGTTTCGCGACCCATTGGTCGCCCCAACGAATAAATGCGCGGATCGCCGTTGGCGCGGTATAAAGAATGTTGACCCGATATTCTTCGATGATTTTCCAGAACCTGTCCGGTTCCGGCCAATTCGGCGCGCCTTCGTACATGACTGTTGTCGCGCCGTTGGCGAGCGGGCCATACACGATGTAGCTATGGCCCGTGACCCAACCGACATCAGCCGTGCACCAATAGATATCCTCATCTCGAATGTCGAAGACATATTTAGTAGTTGAGTAAACGCCGACTAAATAACCGCCGGTAGTGTGAAGGATGCCTTTTGGTTTCCCGGTAGAACCACTTGTATAAAGGATGTAAAGGGGATGCTCGCTGTCGACGGGCACGGGCGGACAGTTCGCGTCGACATATTCCAGTTCGCGATGCCACCAGACGTCGCGGCCTTCCTCCATGTGAATCTCGTTTCCTGCGCGACGGAAAACGATAACGCGCCGGGCTGACGTGCCATCACGGAGTGCCTCATCAACGTTTTTCTTCAACGGCACAATTCCGCCGCGCCGATATGAGCCATCGGCTGTGATCACGGCGATTGCGCCGCTGTCGGCAATTCGACCTCGAATGCTGTCGGCGCTAAATCCGCCGAAGACTACTGAGTGCACCGCACCGATCCGCGCGCATGCGAGCATGGCAACCGCGGCCTCAGGAATATTCGGGAGATAAATGATGACGCGATCGCCTTTTTTTATGTTGTTTCGTTTCAGCACATTTGCAAAGCGGCAAACTTCGCGATGCAGCTGTTGATAGGTAAGCGTACGTTTATCACCGGGTTCGCCTTCCCAGATAATCGCCGCCTTGTTCCGGCGTGCACTACCTAGGTGCCGATCGAGGCAATTTTCCGAAATGTTGAGTTTGCCGCCGACGAACCACTTCGCGAACGGCGCTTTCCATTCGACTACCTTTTTCCATCTTGCGCGCCAGACCAGCTCGCTCGCTTCGCGCGCCCAGAATTTTGCCGGCTGGCGGATTGATTCTCGGTACATCCGCTGATATTGCGCGAGGCTTTTGATTCGTGCGTTTTTTGCAAAATCTGTTCGTGGTTTAAAAATGCGTTTCTCAACCAAGTGCGACTCGATGTTCTCGTGCATGAGCAGTCCCTAATATGCCGAAGAAATTCTCAGGGCAAGATCGTGTAAGGTAAAAAGTTGAAAAGTTAGAACGTTGCGGAGGGCGCGGCCTCTGTAATCTTTTAACCTCGTAACTCTTGGAATTGCTTTAAAGCGATGATCGAGCCGCCAAATGACGATTACTTCATGCGCGAAGCACTGCGTCAGGCGCTAAAAGGATCCAAAGCTGACGAAGTGCCGGTCGGTGCAATTGTGGTGCGCGCGGGAAAAATCGTTGGGCGCGCCTATAACCAGGTTGAATTGCTCAAGGATGCTACTGCTCACGCCGAAATGCTGGCGTTAACTCAGGCCGAGGCTGCTGTTGGCGATTGGCGCCTGACCGATTGCGATCTTTACGTGACTAAGGAGCCGTGTGCGATGTGCGCAGGCGCGCTCGTCCACACACGAATCCGACGTGTGATTTTCGGTTGCACGGATCCCTCCGCGGGGGCTGCGGGAAGCGTGATCAACCTTTTGCAAATGCCCGGCTTCAATCATCAGTGCGATATCGCGTCCGGTGTCTTGCAGAACGAATGCGCGGCAGTTTTGCGGGATTTTTTCCGTAAACGGCGCGAAGAACGGGGCCCGGGTTCTGTCTAGCGGTCAAGCCAACCCGATCCGAGCACTTTCAAATTTTTTCCGCTCCTCGCGCGGGGAATCCTAACGAAGCCCTTCGAAAGGTAACAAACGCGTTACTTTTCCGATACGGTTTAGAGGGTTGGCTGCGCTTGACAACACGAAAATCCTCCTAGCCTCAAACAAGGAGGAATTCATTATGAATACTAATACTATTGGATTTTGGGCACTAGCCGCGCTGGCTGCGAGTGTGCTTGCTGTGCCGACAGCGTACTCGCAGGCGGAGCTTCTAGCCAACCAGCGCACGGAGCGTTTTTCCGCAAGGCTCAGCGGAGCGGAGGAGGTACCTCCCATTAATACCGCTGGTACAGCCGACTTCGAGATGACGAATCAGCAGGGCACGATCACGTTCTCGTTAACCTTCTCCGACTTGTCATCGCCCCTTAGCGTGGCCCACCTGCACTTCGCACCTGGCAAGGTCGCGGGGGGCGTCATGATATTCCTATGTGGCGGCGGCGGTCAACCGGCGTGCCCGGCGACAATTGAAGGAACCATCACGGGAACCATCACGGCGGCAAATGTCACCGGGCCTACCGTCCAGGGCGTTAACGCGGGCGATCTCGACTCCGCTTTGGAAGCCGTGCGCGACGGTCTATCCTATGCCAACATGCACACAGCAAACTTCGGCGGCGGCGAGATTCGCGGTCAAGTTCGTCGAGGCGCGGGGCACGGTAGAGGAGGTGAGTGATCCACTGTGAAGTGACTATTAACCATCGGGTGCGCTGACTGAAGCCGAGCGGACTCACATCGATCTGACAGCAGTCAGAAGTGTGCATTCATTCCGGTGAGGTCATCGCGAGTCCGCTGCATCCTTCTCGAACCTGGGGATCAGACGGTGTGTTTCATGCGCCACAAAATCTTGAAAAGGGCGGTCATGGAGTCTCTCCATGCACCATGCACCATCTGAAAAGTTTTTCTCCGGGGTTGGAAAGCGTTTTGTTTCGCACAGTCTTTCTCGGTTGTCGAGTCCCCGATTAATTTTCGTGTGGCGATATTGAGGCAATCATGAATTTGCGGAGTGATCAATGCAGATTGTGGGTTGACTGATCCAGTGAATGGTTTCTAATTACGGACTCTCTCGTCCTCTCCACGGTGTGTGATTCGGGGCAGTTTGATAGTCACCGGGTATTCACGCCGTTTCACGGAAATAGCCATTGCTCCAATATGAGAAGAACCCACGCTACAACACCAATCGAAATTATCGGAATCGCCGGAGGACTAATGATCATGTCTGCTTTTGCGATCGGGGAACTTGAATCGGCGACCCCGACCATGAAAGTCCCCGGTGACTATCCGTATGAAGAAACCGTGCGCATTCCGGCGCCCCCGACCATTTCCGAATCATCGGTCCTACCCACGCCTGCTCCTTTTCCCTATCCTGAATCGGCACCCGCACAATTGTCTGTTCAGGATCGCGATTCACGAACGGGAAATACCCGGCGCCCAATAACGGCGAAAGCTGTGCGCGAGGCAGCATTCAAATACAATGGAGTGCCTGATTTCTGTGAATTTCTGGCAGCACTTCCTGCTAACGTCAGTGTGTTCGATCCAAAGCTCGGAAGGATACGCACACTTGTAGAGGGAAGCCACGTAATACCCAAAAATGTGACGTGGCTTCGTAAACGTCAGCAAGCCGGTCCGAAACCAAACGACCGAACCCTCGTCTCAGTCGAAGAACTCGGCACGGGGATTCCAGGGATTTGATCAACCTTTAGGTCGCCGTCAAAGAAGCGGACGGCCATCGGACATCGGTTGTGTTTAGCGGTTGCTGAAAGACGCAGAGGCGGGATTTGCGTGTTAACTGGTTTTTGCAGCGCCCGTCATTGGCCGCTATGCGGCAGTTGGCGTCTTGGGTCGTCACGTTTTAAGCGGGCCGGGATTGCGGTTGCGGTAGCTGTCCGCCAGAATCGTTCAACGATGAAGATGACCATATTTAAGGGCAGCGAGATCGAGGTAGAAAAAGAAATCAACAACTGGCTAAAAACCGAGCGGATCAGCAAAATTCGCCACGTTACGCACGTAAATTCCGGCGGAATGGTGTACATCACTGTTTGGTGGCACCACTTGGATGCAGGTAAAAACGCGCCGATTACGCACGGACTCTCTTGATACGCATGGCGCTCAATTCGATGCTCTGCGCGATTGGAGCGCAACCCGCAGGTGGCGTCACTTTTAATCTGCCTCGCTAGGATTCGAACCTAGACAGAGAGATTCAGAGTCTCTAGTGCTACCATTACACTACGAGGCAAGAGCAGATCAGAAAACCCGAAATTCGAAGTCGAAATCCTAAACAACCTCAGAAAATACGGAAATGATCAAAACGGCAAAGCGTGTTTTCACGGATTTTTGCGATTTGGACTTTTGATATTCGGATTTGTTTCAATATTCGGGATTCGGATTTCGATTTTCTGTCAGTTGCTGAGAACGACTTCTTCGCCTTCGCGTGCGCTGTCCACCTCAAGGTGTTTTCCTCTCTCGCGGATTAGTTGCCGCGCATCGTCCACGATGGCATCAAGCATTCCATCGTCATGACTTGGGTCATGATGAAAAAGTAGGAGCCTGCGGACTTTGGCGTCGAGGGCAAGCAAAACGGCGCTGGAAACCGAACCGTGTCCCCATCCGACGTGATTTTCGTACTCTGCGTCGGTGTATTGTGCGTCGAGAATCAGAATATCGCTGCCCTGAAGAAATTCGACGAGACCGATTCGCTCCTCTGTCGCAGTCTTTTTCGCTTCTTCCGGACTCAGGTCATTAGCCTTCGCAGCGTGTAAAAATCGGTAGGGCTCGTGATCCGGCAGAAAAGCGATTGAGCCGGCACTGGTGAACAGGCGATAACCAGCGCAAACGCCTGGATGATTTACGAACCTGGCGCGCACTTGCACTTTGCCCGCCGAGAACTCCATCTCGGTTAATTTCTTAATATCGATCGTGGCGGAAAGCTCCCGCATCGCGATGGGAAAAAATGGCGCCTTCATCGGCTCAGCCATAATTTCGCCAAAGCCCATATCGACGCCGTCATAGCCGCGCACGCGGATTTCATTTTTCTTCTCGTATGCTGGGGCAAAGAAGGGCAATCCCTGAATATGATCCCAATGAGCATGCGTGATCAACAGTGAGAGCTTTATCGGTTGCGACTTGAATTCTTTTTCCAAAGCGAGCCCAAGGGGACGAATCCCGGAACCGGCATCGAGCACGATAATTTCGTCATCCGCGCGCAGCTCGACGCATGTGGTGTTGCCGCCGTAGCGCAGTGTGCCCTGGCCCGGTACCGAAATGGAACCGCGCGTCCCCCAAAACTTGAG
>Ga0193722_1000003_pt1 | contig 71837 bp, 67 predicted proteins | sample H2m1metaG_FD_143044 | JGI IMG/M metagenome (GOLD analysis project Ga0193722, IMG submission 143044) | Soil microbial communities from a riparian zone of the East river system, Colorado, United States - H2m1 | ecosystem: Environmental > Terrestrial > Soil > Riparian zone | place: USA: East River...
AACGTTAATCAGCCTCCATGCCGAAAACCAAAAAGAAAACTTCCAAGCGCAAACCGAATCCCGCCTTCATGAGACCGGTCCAGCCTGACGATAAGCTTTCTGCCATTGTCGGGTCGCAGCCGCTACCACGCTCCGAGCTTACCAAAAAGCTCTGGAACTACATCAAGAAGCACGGTTGCCAGGATAAAAAGAAACGAACCATGATCAACGCCGACGACTCACTCAGGCCGGTATTCAATGGCAAGAGCCAGGTGAGTATGTTCGAGATGACCAAACTCGTCTCGAAGCATCTGCGCCCTTGATCCCAAACCCGTTTAAATAGCCCGGCGTTTGTGCGCCGGGCTATTTACGGACTGGAAAAATAAATGCCGCGCTAGCGGCGCGGTGATGCGCCGCTCTTGCGCTAGGCAGTGTTTCCATCGAAGATGGTGACGTGAAAACCTATCGCTTTTTTCTTTTCGCCGTTGCGGCCTCCATTCTTATCTCCGGGCCGGTCGCCAGCGCCGAATCGAGCTGGCTTACCGATTACAAGAAAGCGCAGCAAGAGGCCAAAACGGGTAACAAATTTCTGCTGCTTGATTTTACCGGGTCAGATTGGTGCGGTTGGTGCAAAAAGTTCGACAGGGAGGTTCTGTTACAGCCGGAATTTAAGGACTTCGCGCGGGACAACCTGGTTATCGTAGAACTCGATTTCCCGCGTGGGAAACCGCAAACCCCTGAGCTGAAAAAACAAAACCGCGAACTCGCGCAGCAGTACGAGATTGTAGGGTTTCCCACTATTGTTGTCCTTAGCGCCGACGGACAGAAGCTTTGGCGGTATGACGGTTACTTTCCCGACGGCCCAACCGCATTCATCGCGCAACTGCAGAAATTGCGCAAAGGCTGAATCGGCCTTGATTTCTGGCGAGAATAAAATCGGCTGCGGATTTGTCGCCTTGGTGTAAGAAAGGCAGCCGCGCCTTGCGTAACCGACAGCCTCTGCTAAATACGCATTCACCTTCGCCAAGTTTCCGCTTATGTCTGCCCGCCGTTTGCTGTTCTTTGGTTTCGCTACATTAAGCTTCACCCTTGGGCTTGGAGCGGAACCTACACCAGCAAAGCGGGCTGTAACAGCACGAGAGGTTCGAACGACGCCGGAAGAACCGGGCATTACATTCAACTCGGTGCATGTTGACGGACCTTACATCGCTATGACCTTTGACGACGGACCGAGCGCGACACTGACCCCAAAATTGCTCGATTTGCTTGCCACGCATCACATCAAGGCAACCTTCTTCGTAATCGGCGAAAACGTCGCGGAACATCCGGAGATCGTTGCGCGAGCTGCGCGCGAAGGCCACGAGATTGCCAATCATAGTTGGTCACATCCCAACCTCGGCAAGATGTCGGACGACAGCGTTCGCCGCCAACTCCAGCAAACCGATGACGCAATCAAGAACGCCACCGGCAAGCGTCCCACGTTGATGCGGCCGCCTTATGGATCGATCACGGCTCGGGAAAAACGCTGGATTCACGATGAATTCGCCTACGACATCATTCTTTGGGACGTCGATCCGTATGACTGGAAACGTCCCGGCCCAGCTGTGGTCCGAGCTCGCATTCTTAAAGAGACGCGGCCCGGCTCGATCGTGTTATCTCACGACATTCACCCGGGAACTATCGAGGCAATGCCTTCAACCTTTGACGAGCTCGAGGCAAAAGGATTCAAGTTCGTCACGGTATCAGAACTAATTAAAATGGCAGCGGCTCGGTCCTCACATCCGAGTCCGCAGCCGAGCGAAAACGTTCTACCAAACGACGCAGGATCCCCTTCCCCGACTCCGTCGCCAGCGTCTTCGCCAAGCAATTAGACCGGCGTCGTGGAGATTACTTCTTTGCGGCGCCGAGACCGCGATCTGCCATTCGTTGCTCGTTCTGACGACGCGCAATGACAAAGTGGTTGTTTTCGCCGTAGCTCCGCCATGGGCCTGGGGGCACATCACGAACTTCGACGAACTGCCAATCGGTCACGTCTGTCGGCGACAATCCCAGGTAATCGCGCACGGCCGGTGAAACATCCAACCCAGCACCGTGATTAAGATTCGGTTTAGGACGCTCATTTCCAAAGACGTACTGAAAATGGTCTGTGCGAAACGGGCCACAATCCTCCCACTGCGAATAACACGTGCGATTGCCTTTACGAATCGCAATCCAACGATCCCGGCATACCGATTGCCCCGGCCCCCTATACTCATGTTTAAACCACGGAATCACCAGCGGGGCTTCTGGTTTGAACTGACCATGCGTGACATCGTTATAGGGCAACGCACAGTAAAAAGGGTTTTGCTTGGGAATAAAAGCTATTGGGATGTAATTGCGCCGTGCCCCCGCATCAGGGGTGTCGGTTCCACCGTAATTCTCTGTCCAATTAAAGTCCCAGGAACTTTTGTAGTTTGGAACCGGATTATTGCCACCGGCTTGTTCTCCAACCCAAAATACCGTGGTGACGATATTGGTCTTCCACGGATAACGCTGGACTGCAGGACGCGAGCTCGTCGGAATAAAAACCTGCGGCTCCACTTTGAGCAGAGCCTGTTCGCGCAGTTTCATTGCATACTTGGCAAAATCGGCCGCCGTGGCATAAGGCGAAGTGGATTGCTCGTCCCCGAAAATTTCCGGGGCGCTAGCAATCGCGAGAATGGCACAAGCCGCAAGAAGTCTCCTCATCTTCAAACGCCGCCATCTTGTATCTGACTTTGCGCTCTTAAGCAAGCCAATTTTCCGGTTTCGACAATCAGGAGCAGGCTCTGAGATCGGGGATTTTGACCTGAGCTGGATGGATTTACCGGTTTTTAGGCAGCATTTGCGACATTGGGTTATGCGCTTACCGCCTTAGCTGCGGCTCAGCACTGTATCGCGTTTGAAGTTTCGATCGTCTTTGTTTGGATAATCCAGCGTGTAATGGAGGCCCCGGCTTTCTTTACGGCACAGTGCCGAATCGACGATCAAAGCGGCCACCGCCGCCAGATTACGTAGCTCCAGCAGATCTACGGATACTTTGAAATTCCAATAAAACTCGCGAATTTCACGCTGGAGATTTCGCAGCCGCGCGCTCGCCCGCTGCAGCCGCTTATCGGTGCGCACAATTCCGACGTAATCCCACATCAAGCGTCTGATCTCGTCCCAGTTGTGATAAATTACGACAAGCTCATCAACGTCCTGCACATTTCCCGACTTCCATTCCGGCAACGAGATTTCCTGTTTCGAAGTCGATTGTGTCTGAGCAGCTGTGACCGCCAGGGCGCGATGCGCCACCACGAGACCTTCCAACAGCGAGTTACTGGCGAGCCGATTTGCTCCGTGCAACCCAGTACACGCGACCTCCCCAATCGCATAAAGCCCGTGCAAACTGGTCGCACCATTCACGTCCGTTTTGATTCCGCCGCATTGATAATGCGCAGCCGGAACTACCGGAATCGGCTGCTTCGACATGTCGATCCCAAACCGCAGACATGTTTGATAAATGTGCGGGAAACGCTCTTGAATGAATTCCGGCGATTTATGCGTGACATCCAAAAACACGCACTTCGCGCCTGAGCGCTTGATCTCCGCGTCAATCGCACGCGCCACGATATCGCGCGGCGCCAGTGAGCCGCGCGGATCGTAACGTTTCATGAAATCTTCGCCGCGGTTGTTACGCAAGATCCCGCCTTCACCGCGCACTGCTTCTGAAATGAGAAACGATTTCGCCAGCGGATGAAAAAGGCACGTGGGATGAAACTGGATGAACTCCATATTGGAGATCTCAACGCCCGCGCGCCATGCCATGGCCACGCCGTCCCCAGTCGCAATGTCCGGATTGGTCGTGTACAGATAAACCTTCCCGCAACCGCCGGTCGCAAGCACGATCCGATCCGATCGAATAGTTTCAACCTCTCCAGTCTTTTCATCGAGACTATAAACACCTAGACAGCGGTCTTCTGCCGCGAAACCGAGCTTGGCAGCGGTGATCAAATCAACCGCCATATGATTTTCCATTAGCTGGACGTGTGATTGCCGGCTCAGCTCGTGTAGCAAAGTATTCTCGATTTCCTTTCCAGTTATGTCTTGTACGTGGAGGACGCGGCGCTTGGAATGACCGCCTTCTTTACCGAGATCAAGCTCACGATGTCCGGAAATCTCACGCTCATCGAACTGCAAACCGAGTTCCACCAGTTCGCGGATGCGCTGCGGACCTTCGGTCACAATCGTGCGCACGACGCGCTCGTCGCATAGACCAGCGCCGGCTTCGAGCGTATCGCGGACGTGCAACTCAAACGAATCTTCGTCGCTCGTCACGCAGGCGATCCCACCTTGCGCCCATGCTGTGTTTGTGTCGGAGCCTTTGCGTTTAGTTATAACAGCTACCGACCCGTGATTTGCCGCTTTCAATGCATAACTCAGGCCAGCGATACCGCTGCCAATCACCACGAAATCGTATTCCTTCATCCCAAGCGGATATTGTCGATCAAGCGAGTTTTTCCGAAGAACACAGCGAGCGCGAGCAATGAATTTGGTCTGATTGTTTCAACTTGTTGCAAAGTTTCTGTGTCGACAAGCTCCACATAATCAATCCGTGCCAGGGGCGCTTCACCGATCACTTTGCTGACAAGATCGACAATTTCTCTCGCGGATTTGTTGCCGGCATTTCCTGCGGCCCGCAGCGCCTTGTGCAAAACCGTTGCTTGTTTGCGTTCTTCCAAACTCAAATATTGATTACGCGAACTGCCCGCCAGCCCGTCTTCTTCTCGTAGCGTAGGCACTGCAATAATGCTGGTCTTGAAATTGAGGTCGCGCACCATGCGACGAACGATCACCAGTTGCTGAAAATCCTTCTCACCAAACAAAGCGACGTCCGCTGAAAGAATGTTGAATAACTTCGCGACGACCGTGCAAACACCGCGGAAATGTCCGGGCCGCGATTTGCCCTCCAAGGTACTTGAAAGAGACAATTCCTCGACGAACACGGAACGATCCTCAGCGTACATCTCCGCAACGCTGGGGCGGAACAAGAAGTCGACCCCGGCATTCCGACAAAATTCTTCATCCGTCTTCTCCGGACGTGGATAGCGTTCGTAATCGCTTCCAGGTTCAAACTGCAGCGGATTAACGAATATACTCAGCGCCACTTCGCCGTCGTGGCCAGCGTGCTCGCGTGCGACTCGGACCATTTCCCCATGCGCCTTGTGCAAAGCGCCCATCGTGGGAACAAGTACACGGCGTTTGGCTTGTGGCTGCGCCTGCGCCTCGGCGATCGTTCTAATGATCCGCATCGTAGAACGAGAGTCGATCATGGAAGCAAATATCCAGAGATTCCTCTCAGCGTCTGCATAAAGATACAGCCGGGTAAGCGACTTCGCCCGCAATGGCAGATCGGGTCATGCTGCTCCAAGCCAGATCGCCTGTCGGGAAAAGCGGAATTTCTTGTGGCCGAAATTTTGCCACCCAGCGCGCATTGCGAGATCACGCATTTCAGAAAATGAGAAGGCGCGAATAACAGAGAGCCGTGCATCGTATCGCGTCATAGGCTCGCGGAAAATCAGAGCAGTCAAAAGATACACGCCTGCGATGAGGGAAAAACTGCGTCGCAAATCCGATACCAGGACAAATCTTTTGGATATCTCGCGACATCTGCGCAGAAGACGTACCGCATCCTCGTTGCTAAAATGATGAAGCGCCAGCGTGCAAAGCGTGATGTCGTACGCTTCGACAGAGTTCCATTCCAGAATGTTGGCTTCGCGGTAGGAAATCTCCGGATAATCCGCACTCAGGCTTCTGGCAATTTCCAATGTGGCAGGCTGCCGATCTAACGCATCGATCTCTACCCTGGCGCCAATTGTTCGCGCATAATCGATAATCAATCGTGGAATATCGCCAGATCCCGTCGCCAGATCGACGATGCGCAATTTGTCGGCGGGTTTGATCCAGTGACGAATAAAACTCGAGACAAGACGATAGCTTCCAAACCCGCGATTCAATTGCCGAATACGTTCCAAATCGCGCTCCAACTCCGCGGTGGGAGGGTAGTCCCGATCCATCATCTCCAGTACGGCTGGATCGAAACTTCGCTTCATTCTCTGGATGGGCGCTCTATGAGCGGATAAACTCAGTACAAAGAGCTATCGATCGCCGCTACGTCGATAGGAATTTTTGCCACGATTCCGGGAGCATAGCGGTTTCCACGTCACTCGCGATTCGCCCTTCGAATTCGGGACGGAAAACCGTGCTGGTCCCATAAACCATGATCACGTCTTCGGTACCTTCAACGCGAATCGCGTGCGCCACACCAGGTGGAATTATTACGCCGACATTGTTATCACTGCGATGATTGTCGCCGTCTACAAAGAAACGCATCACTCGCCGAGGTAGTCCAGCGCGAATGTCGTATAAAATCATCTCGATACGACCCTGAGCAAAAAACATCACGTCCCACTGCTCCTCGTCATATCGGCGCAATGAATAATTATCCGGCCCATCGATATACAAACGGCGCAGCCAATCTACCGCATCGCTATTTTCTGGAACGGCAGGTGGGTGCACGTGAAAGCCCTTGGCCGTTCCCGAAAACATCCGCGCAGCGGACCATTGCCTGGGCCAGAGACCAAGCTGCGCGAGAATGCCTTCATCGCGCCGCACAAATTCGCCAAAAAGTCCACGGTGCCGCTGCGGGTGAACTTTTCTGGCGAAAACCTCCACACCTGGGACCCACGTGTCCTTAATCTCGCGCTGGCTTCGATCCGCAGCAGCGAGATCGCCGGCGTCTACGCCACGTTGTGAAAGCTCATGAGCGAAGGACGCAGCGCGGTACTCTCGGGTGTTTAGGCTCTTTCGCGCGCCAACGTCGATACCTTCCCACAGACTTCTTTCGAGCTTACTCATTTCAATTCAGCCAATGTTTAATTTGCCTAGCGAGAAATCGGCGCGTTCGCGAGAAAGATTTGGATTGTAATAAGGATCACTCCGTAAAACGTCCGCCCAACGCTCGTGCATCGTCGCCTCGCCCTCCACGTCGATCTCACCTGACGGCGCTTCACGCCAGCAAAGTTTCGCGAATGGAGTGTAAACAATCAAATGATCCGCGCGCCGCATTTTCAGGCAAAGATCGACATCGGCCAACATCCCTCCCAGGCTTTCGTCGAATCCGCCTATTTGCTGAAAAACATCACGCCGCGTGAGCATACAGGCGCTCGAAACAGCGCTGCAGTTTCGTGTCACCTGCAACTGGCGATTCGCGCCTGGATGTTCGGCCGGAAAAGCGCGAAACGCGGATTGAGCGGTGTTATTGACACCGATGACTGTCCCAGCCTGTTCAATAGTGCCGTTCGGATTTAGCAATCGCGCCCCTACCGCTCCGACTTCGGCTCGCTGAATATGCTCGGCCATAATTGTCAGCCACTGCGGTTCGATGGGTTCGATGCTTTCGTCCAGGAAAAGAATCCATGGGTCGTTCGTTTCGTTTACTGCGAAATTCTTTACCGCGGAGTCACTGGGCTCCCCTGGGAAGCACAGCAAATGATGGGGTAAACGCGACGAAAAATCAGATGCGGCATCGAATCTATTGTTTTGAACGATCACAATCTCATAGTTCGGATAACTTGTTCTGCTCGTCAGGCTTTCAACGCATCGCTCCAGCAATTCGAGGCCGCGGCGACTTCTAATGATCACTGAAATTTTCTTCGGTTCCGATAGTTCCCGCCTGATGCAGAAGGCGTGGGTGCGCCAGTCCACAATGACGCGCGCCGGCTCGCCGCGTCGTTTCAAGTGACCTTCAATCGCGAGCCGCGACGCTTCGAGTTGTTCCGGTTTTTGACGAACGCTGATCGCGCTGGAGCTTTCCGATCGCCTCCAATGATACAGGATTCGCGGGATATGATGAATTCGGCTGGTCTGCTCAATCACCCGAAAGAAGAGGTCATAATCCTGCGCGCTATCGAATCGTGAACGGAAGCCGCCAGCCTTTTGCACGATATCGCGTCGCACTGCAGTCAAATGGCCCAGGTAGTTATAAGAGCGGAGAAAATCGGGTGACCAAGCCGGTTTAAATAAAGGAGCCTCAAAACCGTCGTCGCCGAGTTTGTCTTCATCGGAATAAATCAAATCGGCGTCCGGATGCGTCTGCAAAAGTTTCACAATCTGGAAGAGCGCATCGGGCTCGATGACATCATCGTGATCGAGAAAAGTGATCCACTCCCCGTGGGCGAGTGCTAGTCCCTGATTCGATGCTGCCGAAATCCCTTCATGTTTTCCGAGGCTTTTCAGCATGATACGTCGATCCCGAGCGGCCAGCGCAGGCAGCGCACGGAGGAGTTCGGCATCGCTCGACCCATCGTCGATTAGCATGAGCTCCCAATTTTCGTATGCTTGCGCGAGCACCGATTCGATTGCTTCCGAAAGCCGGTGCACAGGTGTGTCGAAGACCGGAGTGATGACGCTAATTAGCGGCTTCGAAGGAAACGCATGCGATTCGCGTCGCATTTGTGCTAGGTCCTGCGCAGTCGCGCGATGCCGCTGGAGCCATTCCTGATATTCGCTTGAGCCAACGGAACGGCGGCGTTCGCGAGCGGGTCGGTGCAGCTTTCTCCAAACCGTTTTCGCCAGTTTTTCCGGAAGACGATATGGCGCGAGCAATATCTGGCCCACCCGGCGTTCGGGCGATTTCCGCAGAGTTTGCTTCTGCTCTTTCAGCAATTTCAACTCGCGCCGGTATTCTTTGAGTTTGAGCAATTTTTCCTCCAGTGCGGCGATATGGCGGTGCGCGCCTTCTAACTCCGAGTCGCGGATTTGAAGCGATTGCATCAAATCGCCCAACACTCGGTTGAGCCTGGCAAAAGCCGTCTCCACTTTCGGCGTTAATTCGCCGGCACCTGCGCTTGGTACGTGCCGAAGACAAATGGCTGTAGGATCCAACTCCATCAGGTCGCAGTCGTAATCAGGGAGTAGTCCGAAGCGCTCGAAACACTGAACGAGGCCCGGTCGGCGCGTGGCAGCGTCCGCGCCGGGACCAGGAACAAGCACAATGCTCGCTGCACAACGCGACAGCGTTTCCACCATGCGATCGTCATCGGTGTGTCCTGACGGATAAAGCCAAACTCCGGCCTCAAAGCGTGCTGCGGCCTCAACCTGTCCCAGCCTGATCATCAGGTGACTAGGAGCCCAAATGACGACAGCGTCTCTTTTCATTTCTGCAAACTGGCGCTCAAGTTCCTGGGAGTTCGCGCCGACGATAAGAAATCGGCCATGTGCGAACCTTCGCGAGATTATACGCGCGAAATCGGCGTCAGCGGAATGGGAAGAGGATGGCAACACCGCGCACATTATATTGGTTGAAGCAGACCGCAGGCAAATCTACGCTGCGGCGCCGCGCTGCGATACTGCCTGTCCTGCAATGCTCGATTTCGTTGTTTATCTCCTCTATCGCACAGGGTTAGCAATTATCGCCGCTATCCCTATGCGGCTTCTCTTTGCCGTTGGACAGTTTCTCGGTTTTTGTGCCTGGCTCGTTTCAGGGAAATATCGACGCCTGGCGAAACGCAATGTTGCCATTGCGTTTGCCAATGAAAAAACCCCGGGAGAAATCCGTCGGCTCGTCCGCCGCCATTTCCAAAGACTCGGCGCTAATCTTCTCTGTAGCGTTAAACTCGCCGCGATGCCGCCGGAGAAAATCCTGCGACGGGTCAAGGTTGACAATATCGACGCGATGGACCGGGAATTTCGCGCCGGCGTTCCGGTGGTGCTCGTTTTGAGTCATCTCGGAATATGGGAATTGTTCGCGCAACTGATGCCGAAGTTTGTCGGCTACGTACGGAATGCGAGTGTCTATCAAAAACTTGGCAATCGCTTCATTGACGCGCATGTTCGCCGGACACGTGGCCAAACTGGCCTAGAATTGTTCGATCGCCAGCAGGGATTTCAACCCGTGATCGATCTGCTGCGGTCCGGCGGTGGCGTTGGTGTTTTGTCCGACCAGCACGCCGGCGATCACGGGCTGTGGACACCCTTCTTTGGAAGGCTGGCATCCACTTCACCGCTGCCAGCCTTGCTTGCCAAGAGGACCCGAGCGGCGCTAATCGCTGCGGGGGTTTACACAATCGGTCCAGCGCGCTGGCGTCTGGTGTTCACCGAGCGCTTTGACCCGCCCAAGGCAGAGGGCTCTGTTGTTGAGCTGACTGCAGAAATAAATCAGATCATCGAACGGCAAATTCGCGTCGCGCCGGAAGATTGGTTTTGGGTGCACAATCGCTGGAAGACGCCCCAGCCCAACTTCCTTCTAGCGCAGTACAAACGTGGCGCCTATGTACCACCGGGAGTTTCACCCCAAGATCTAAAGCCATTTCGAATTCTCATTCGTTCAAGCAACTGGCTCGGTGACTCCGTGATGAGCGTGCCCGCGGTCCGGGCAATCAAGGCTGGGCGTCCTGACGCTCGGGTCACTATTGCCGCCCCGGAAAACATAGCGCCGATATGGAAGCTGGTTCCCGAAGTGGATGCAATTATTCCTCTGTCAAGGAGCCGACTCCTTTCAGCTGTACAGTTACTTCGGTGCGAACCGTCTTTTGATGTGGCCATCCTTTTCCCAAATTCGCTGCGCGCCGCGTTGGAGTCATGGCTGACCGCAATTCCCCGAAGAGTTGGTTATCACGGCCATTGGCGACGCTGGCTGCTTAACCAAATCGTGCCGGTCCCACGAAAGCCGGGCCCCCCGGAACATCATTCGGTCCGTTTTCTCCGTATCGCGCGCGAATGCGGCGCAGATACGTCTGACTCCGACAGAATGGCCAGCGACCGCCAGCCGACCAAGATCGGTCTTTGTCCCGGTGCCGAATATGGCCCCGCGAAACGCTGGTTACCCGAGCGTTTTGCCGAGGCGGCCGAAAGAATTGGCGCGCAATCGCCCGTCCAATGGATGTTGTTTGGAACGGCGCGCGACGCCTCGGCTGGCGAGCAGATCGCGGCCGCGCTTGGTAATCAATCTGTAAATCGAATTGGTCAGACCACGCTCGACCAACTAATCGAGGAACTGCACGAATGCCGTTTACTGCTTACGAACGACACCGGCACGATGCATCTCGCCGCGTTGTTGGGAATACGTGTCGTTGCCATTTTCGGCTCAACGGAGCCCCGACTCACTGGCCCACTTGGCAACGGTCACATCATTCTGCGGCATCATGTCGAATGCAGCCCATGTTTTCTTCGCGAATGTCCGATTGATTTCCGCTGCATGAAGGCGGTCAGCGTCGAGGAAGTTACCAATGCCGTGCTGTCGATCCTCCGCAACCAATCAAGCGAATTTCAAATTTGAAATCTGACCTCTCAAATCTCACACTCGCGCGCATGAGCCACGAAACCGCCGAATTATCGTTTTACGCGTTACGAAGCAAAAGCGAGCGGATCTAAACCCTCAAGTTTGAAGTCCTACCATGGCCGTTTCTCCGCGCATTCGCACACAAGTGCAGGTGATGTTTTTCGATACCGATTGCGGAGGTGTTGTCTCGAACATCGCTTACCTGCGCTTCATCGAGATCGCGCGTACGCTTCTTGCTGAAGAGCTCGGCCTCGCCCTCACGGAAATGGCCGAGAATCGAAGGTATCCGGTAGTCGTGCGAACCGAGATTGATTATCGCCGGCCGGCTAAGCTTGGAGATCAACTCGTGATTGAAGGCCGGCTGGACCGGGTGGAGCGCGTGCGGTTCTGGTGTGCATTCCAGATTACACGACCCAAAGATAATACGCTCATCGCCCATTGCCGCCAGATGCTTGCACTGATCGAGATGCCAGAAGGAAAACTGCTTCGTTTGCCGGAGCACTGGGAAAAATATCGCAGCGATGATTCCGCGGAATTGCAGCGTGAATCGCAAGCTCCAATTCCTGGCAAGAAATACATTCAATGACTGCTGGCGCCCGCAGCCTAAGTCTAGAAGAAACTCTGCTCGAGCCGCCGGCGCTGCCGCCGCCGCCTACGCGCCATGCCTTGTTCGTTATTCTGATTGCGTTGGCTGCGCTGCTGCACGTGGCGACAATTGGTTCCGGCGATTTGTATAGCCAGACGGAAGGACAATACGCGGGAGCCGCCCGCGAGATGGTCGAGACCCATCATTGGTTTCTACCCACGAACAATGGCGCGCCGCGGCTGCAAAAGCCCCCCTTGCTCTACTGGCTGATCATCATTTCGTTTAAGCTCTTTGGCGTCAACGCGGCAACGGCCCGGCTCCCGGTCGCTCTTGCGGTTGTGGCGTGTACTGGCCTTATCTTTCTGATCGGGGAAAAGCTCACGGATTACTGGCGCGGTTTTATCGCTGGTCTGATTTATTTGAGTTTGTGCGGCACATTTTTGCTCGCGCGCATCGTCATGCCCGAACCGCTGGTCAGCGCACTCATCGCGGGCGCGATTTTTTGCGCGATCGGCGGTTATCAGCGCCGACGTAACCGCCGCATCTGGTTCGCCGGCTTTTGGATTTTCTCGGCTTTCGCCTGCCTGACCAAAGGTTTGCTCGGAATCGCGTATCCGGCGGCGGTTTTTCTTATCCTCTCAATCTTCTACCGCGAGGCACGCATACGATTTCGTGGGCTGTTGCGATGGGAGTATTTCGCGATTTTCGTTCTGATCGTCGCGCCCTGGCACATTTGGGCACAATGGCATTTCTCCGGGTATTTTCGTTATCAGATCAGTTCGGAATGGCTCGGCCATCTGCGCGGACTTACCGATGAAACGCATGATTTCCTTGGCATGCCTGCGTACCAGTTCCTGCTCATGCACCTCGCCTGGTGGTTTCCATGGTCGATTGCGCTCTTACCCGGCGTTGTTTTTGCCTGGCGTCGTGTGATTCGACCGCGCGAAATCAGTTTCACGGAGGCACTGCCGCTTTGCTGGATGGGCGTGGTTTTTATTCCGCTGCTCTTTCTGGGACAAAGGCAGGATTATTATTCAATGACCATGTGGAGCGCATTCGCGCTCTGGGCAGCGGTTGCATGGGAGCGGATACCGCAGGGGTTACGTGCCGCCGGTGCAATCGCTGTCGGACTCGTGGGCATGATGGCCGTGGCCGCGGGATTCTTCGTTGTGGGCGCAGCGCGCGCTCTGAATGGAAACTGGGGAGCAATGGATGCGCGCTGGACGGCTTGGAAGGCGTTGCACGATATGCCAGTTTCCACATGGCTGGCGTTTCGACCTTTGATCGCGGTCTTTGGCATCGCGCTGATTTGTTTGTCGCTGGTAGCCCTCTACTTTATTTCCAAGCAGCGCGAGAGACTTGCGGCCATCGCCCTTGCTGCATCGATGATCCCGGGCGGCCTCAGCATGATGGAAGCGGTCGCGCAAACCGCTCCCTATTTTTCGCTCGCTGATGCAGCGCGATCTCTAAACCCGCGATTGGATGCAGGGGGCGCTGCAATCTTTGAAGGACCGCTTGCCGACAGTAGTAGCCTCATTTTTTATCTGAACCGAAGAATATTTCTAGTTAATCAGACGCCTGAGAAAGAGACCCCAATGAGCGATCCCTCTATTGAAATGTTTTTGAACGAAGCCGCGGTATTGGACAAATGGGGTCAACCCGACGCGGTTTATCTGATTATCGAGGAAAGTCGGGCCAATTATTGGAAACAAATCTTAACCAGTCACTTTCACATCTACCATCAAATCACAAAGTGCGGGACCTACCTGGTGCTTAGTAATCAATTATAACGAGTTTTGACTTGTAAAAGATTACAAAGTTAAGAAGGAACGATGTTCACCTTGAAAAATTTGCGCACTGAATTAGTATGCGGGCTCTTTTCGCGTTTAACCCACCTGAGGCGGGTCACGTTTTAACTCATTAACTGGAACCCATGTCGCAACATCGCAGCTTAAAAGGAGCCAGCACAATCGCCGCCAGGCGCAATGTGCTAAAGCGCTTCGAACGGGTCGAGCTTTTGAAAAAGCGCGGTCAATGGAAAGAAAACCAGAGGGTCGTCGGCCTACCTAAAACGAAGCCAGATGTCTAGGCACGTGAAGCGGTGAACGGTTGAAGCGTTAAAGCGTTTCCGCTTAACGCTTTAGCGAAAGCGCCATGCGCTTAAACCGTTTCCTTGCTGCTGCTGGTCTTGGTTCCCGTCGGCATTGCGATGAGTTGATTGCTGCGGGCCGCGTCACAATCAATGGCAAGATCTGCACAAACTTCAGTGCGCAGCCAGCAGCGCGCGACCACGTCAAAGTCGATAGTAAACTTGTTCGCGCCGCTCCAACGCTTACGATTATGTTGCATAAACCCCGCGGATTCGTTTCGACTCGAAAAGATCTCCACGCGCGCAACACGGTCTTTGATCTCTTGCCCCAAAAATTTTCGCAACTTTTCAATGTCGGACGTCTCGATGCGCAAACTGAAGGTTTGCTGCTTCTGACTAACGATGGCGAATTGGCGCAGCGGCTCACCCACCCCCGTTTCAAGGTCGACAAGGAATATGAGATCACGCTGGATCGACCGTGGGATCCGTCACTTACTCCAAAGCTCCTGCGCGGAATTATTCTTGTTGGCCAACGTGCAAAGATTGCGCGGCTTCTTTCCCTGTCGCCTACGCGTCTTCGCGCTATCCTGCGGCAAGGAATAAATCGGCAGATTCGGCGCATGTTCCAAACCGTCGGATACCGCGTCAAACGACTTCTCCGCATTCGAATCGGAAATCTTCGGCTCGGCGATTTGCCGTGCGGGCATTGGCGGGCATTAACACAACGGGAGCTCAAGGATCTGGATTTGATGAATACCAGCGACGCTGTAGTCGCGGGCGCTGACCGCGGCAGACAGGAGGCAGGTCACGGCAGCAAGTCGAGGTCAACGCCTTCGGCTACAACATCGAATGAAAGTTGAAAGTTGTGACGCGTTGATTACCGGTGCTTCCGCTGGAATCGGTAGCGAATTTGCCCGCCAACTCGGCGGTCGTGTGCGATCGCTCATTCTAATTGCACGCCGCGAGCAAAGCCTCAATGAACTGCGCGAGGAACTAAATCAACAGCACCCGAACCTCACGGTTTCCGTTCGCAAAATTGATCTCGCAGATCGAGCACAATTGAATGAACTGCTGGCGTGGCTGGATCATGAAAGGATTGATGTCGATCTCTTGATCAATAATGCCGGAGTGGGCGACAGCGGCGCCTTCGCGACGAGCAATCCAATTCGCAACGAGCAAATGACGCTCGTAAACGTTGTCGCCCTGACCACACTCACTCGCCACTTGCTTCCACGAATGATCGCCAGAGGACGTGGCGGCATTCTGAACGTTAGCTCGTCGGCTGGATTTCTTCCGATTCCTGACTTTGCGGTTTACGCGGCAACCAAAGCCTATGTGACAAGTTTCTCGGAAGCGCTTCGGGCGGAACTTCGGGGGACAGGTGTAAGCGTCTGCGCTCTTTGTCCGGGTCCCGTACACACCGAATTTCAGGAAGTCGCCAAACGCCCGGGCGCTCAACCGGATACCGGCCCGGAGTTCGTGTTTGTTCCGGTAGAACAAATCGTGCGCGACGCGCTTGCGGCACTCGAGGCGAACCGCCCTCTTATTATTCCAGGCTTCCCAATGAAGCTCGGGATGTTTCTCGTCCGAATAATACCGATGCCGATCTTGCGATTGTTGTCGCGACTTTCGCCACGTAGAGGCTGAATCTTTCTGTCCAAGGGCAGTGAATTTTCCTGCCGATTCGGTGAGATATCGCTCACCTTTAAGCTGCAACTCGCAACAACAGGCGGCAGTCACGGGATGTAAACAAAAGCGGCGGTCGTGTCCGACCGCCGCTTCGAAAACTTGTAGCCGGCGTCAGTAGCACCGACTCGGCCGCGGCCAGCGACCGCAGCTACAAAAACTACGAGGATTTATATTTGACCGAGCACCCGTATGGCTTGGTTTGTGGCGTGGAAACAGTTTTGCCTGCCAATGACTGATCCAACGCTGCCTTGACGTAGTTCGTCGAGCTCGGGATGTCCGCCGGGTTCGGCGTCGCCTTGCTGTCGATCGCTCCTTCGTAGGCGACTTTACCTTCCGGATTGATGATCACCATGTTTGGGGTGTTCTTGGCGCCATATGCGCGACCCACTTTGCCGTCAGGATCGAGAAGCAACGCAGTCTGCTGTGTCTTCCAGGAGCTTGTCACCTTCTCGGCCTGTTCCGGCGTCAAATTGCCTTCCGTACCAGGCGCATTCGAATCGATGGTCAACCAAACCACACCCTTGTCTGTGTATTCCTTCTGTAATTTTTGCATGTTATCGCTGCCGTAATGCTTCTTAACAAACGGGCATTCGGGATTAAACCATTCGAGCACGACGTACTTCCCCTTGTATTGAGAAAGTGAATGAGCCTGGCCTTTCGCGTCGGGCAGCGAAAAATCCGGCGCGGCGCTGCCCACTGGGGGCGGCTCGGCAAAAATTGCAGCAGCGATTAACGATGTGAGAACGGTCAAAGTTATTTTTTTATTCATAAACGGATTAGAAAACGAAGTTGTTAATGTAGTTCAATTTTCTTGCAATCAACATATTGGCAAGGAACCGCGAGAACACAAATACAGGGGTGGTAGGGACGCGACTGCGGCAGCAAGCGTCCCCAAAAAACACTTATTGTGCGGCGACCGTGCCCGCTGCGGTTCGAAGTTTTTCCAGCACCATGCCTTTGGTGAGCACTTCCGGAAAAACAATCGGTTCTTCGTTTTTTCCAGGGTAGAGCACGTACAGCGGAACCCCGGGGCGGCCGAACCGTTGCAACAATTTCGTGATCGTTGGGTCGCCGTTAGTCCAATCGGCTTTCAATTTCACAATCGCGTGACGCTGAAACGCGTCTCGCACCTCTGCGCTCTCGAGCACGTTTGCCTCGTTAAATTTGCAAGTAATGCACCACGCGGCCGTAAAATCGACAAACACGGAACGGCCCTGGTCCAATTCAGCTTGCAACCGATCCGGTGTGAACCCCTGCCAGTCTCCGCGCAGTCGCGAGTCGGTCAATCCGACGTTGGCAGATCGAAATTTGCCGCCGATGAAATAAATGCCGCTTCCGATCACGAGCACCAGCATGAGCCCAAACACGACAGCTCGCTTCATCGCTGATGCAGTTGGCAGAACAAATGCGCCTTTCATCCAGCAGGCGACACTAATCACGAGAAGAAAGCAGCTCGCCCAGATCGCTCCTTCCAGGCCGCGCTGAGCACCCAGCACGTAAAGAAGAAACAGCAACGTCGCCAATAACAGAAAGCCCATAAATTGTTTCACATGCAACATCCATGGGCCCGGGTTTGGCAGAAATCGCAGCCAGGCGGGTTGAGCGCTCAAAAGCAGATACGGCGAACTCATGCCAGCGGCGATAGCAGCGAACATCGCGAGGATAACCGCCGACGACTGCGAAAAAGCGAAGCCAAGTGCGGTTCCAAGAAACGGCGCAGTGCAGGGCGTTGCCAGAACAGTCGCGAACACACCCTGAAAGAAGGAGCCCAGATCGTCTTTACGCTCGGTGGTCGAAAGCAGACCGCGTGTCATGCTTTGCGGAAGCGAAATCTCAAACACACCAAAGAGATTTAGAGCGAAAACCAGAACTACCACGCTTAGCGCGAGAACGAAGTAGGCGTTAGTAAACTGAAATCCGCCCCAGGTTACATCATGCCCTGCGGCCTTGAGCGCAACCAAGAGCAGCCCAAGCCCGACAAACCACGCGAAGATTCCCACCGCAAACGCGATGCCGCTCCGCAAAACTTTCTGCCGGCTTTGCCCCGCATGTTGAATAAATCCAAAGATTTTGAGCGAAATTACCGGAAGAACACACGGCATCAGATTCAAGATAAGGCCGCCCAGGAAACCGAAGAGTAGAAAAGTGAAGATACCGCGGACGGGCGCCGGGGCAGCCGCCGAAACAACCGACGCAGAGGAAATTTGCCACGCCGCGCGGTCCTCTCCATTTGGGTGCTGGGAATAAACCACCAGGCCCGCGATAGACGGCAAACTTTTTTCCGAAGACTCGATCGGAATTCGAAAGACAACTTCCTTCCCGTTGCGGGATTCGATCGCTGGATGGCCAACAAGAACGCCCTGTTCTGGTAATGGGAAAAAGTCCAGTGCTGGATAATTGGCAAGAGCTTCACTCGTAACCTTTAGACGAAGATCACGTCCAATCCGACTCCAGTTTGCCGTCGCCGCGTTCGACTCTGGCCAGTTTTGAGGCAACAAACGTCGGTAGCGCGCAAAGACTTCCGAGTTCGCCGGCTGCTTAGTCGTCAATACCGGTAATTCCAGTTGCGGTGTTGCGTTGCCAGGAATGCAGATTTTCTCGCAGACCAGCCAGTTTGCCTCAGCTGAAAGCTTTACTGTTGAATTGTCGAGCTTCTGAGGCGGCGTGATTTCCTGCATCAGCAGGACTTCGTTTTCGTAGCCGTAAGTCTCGATGTCTCCTGGATCGATTGTTTTCAGAGGAATTGGCCATTGAATTTCGCCAACTTTCCAGCCCGATGGCAGTTTCCATTTCAATTCTGTGGGAAGCCCAGCGTCGCCAGAGAATGCCCAATAGGTGTGCCAGCCCGGAGCCATTCGGAGCAGCAAACCGACGGTGAACGGTTTTCCAGGAACAATGGCGCTCGTATCAGCAAGGAGCTCAGCTTTAACGAGTTCTTTTCCTTGATAAACCTGTGCCTGGCTCTGCGCCGCCAAAGCAAAGATAGACCAGGCAAGGAAGTACGTCGCGACTCGCGATGCCGGTCTCATATTCTTACCTACCACTCGCTGCAGTTCGCGGCAATCGACGATGGTGTGGCGCGCGCCGGACGGGCGACAACTTATGGAACAAGAAAGATCTTATCGGTCCAAGGATCTTTCACCTTGGTGCCGGAGGGAAAGCCACTTACATCCACGTATCTTCCCTCCTTGTCGAATGGGCTGAAAACATATCCCGGTTTGCCAGGGACCAGTTTTCCTGTAGGAAACGCCGTCGATGGAGAAGAAGCGCGCGAGGATGAGACGCTCGTTGATGACTGCGCTGCCTCGTCGTGAGACGTGACCGAAGTTCCGTTCGATCTTCGGCTTTGACCGCGCTCGGCCTCAACTCGCGCTTGTTGTTGCGGGGCTGACGTCATCTCTGGCGGAATTGATTGGCCGGGGTTCGTAACATCGGACGGAGTCTCCGTTCCCACCGTGGTTGATGATTCATCGCCTCGCTTCCGCGTCGCATAATGCACCGGAGCAGTGGCAACACGATACGAGCCGACCGCGACGGCCCGGGCCACTTTGTACGAGCCTACCGCTGCGCCGCGGGTTACGTGGTAAGAAGTAGCCGCTACGTCCTGGGTCGCCCGGCACCCGCCAAGCAGGATGGGAGCAAGCATCAAAATTCGCACAAACGCATTCATTTTACCTTCATACAGATGTCACCGATGGCTATTCGTTCAATGATTTAGGGTAACGTCCCGAATGAAATCGTTGATATCACTCTCAGTGGTCGCCCAGGAACACATTAGACGGTAAACATCCGGCTCGATAAATTTGTAAAAATGCCATCCGCGTACTTGGAGGCCTTGTACAACTTGGTCGTCCATCCGCGCAAAGACCGCATTTGCCTCCACCGGGAATACAATTTCAACGTTCGCTTCGCGCCGCAGGTTTTGCGCAAGCTGGCGTGCAGCGCGATTAGCATGCCGTGCGTTTTGCAGCCATACGTCATCTGCCACAAGCCCCAGCCAGGGTGCAGCCAGGAAGCGCGTCTTCGACCCGAGTTGACCGGCTTGTTTCACTCGATAGTCGAACTCGCGCGAAATCTCCCTGTTAAAAAATATCACCAATTCGCCGGCAGCCGTCCCATTCTTTGTCCCGCCGAAGCAGAGAGCATCTACTCCAACTTCCCATGTAATCGCTTTCGGCGCGCAGTTGAGCAACGCAATCGCATTAGCGAAACGCGCACCGTCCATGTGCGCAAACAGTTCATTGGCGCGAGCTAGTTCAGTGATCGCCGCAATTTCGTCGCGCGTATAAACTGTTCCGAACTCGGTCGCTTGTGCGATGCTGATCACGCCCGGCTTGTGCGAGTGCAGTTCGTTGTGACGCATAAGCAGCGCTTTGGTCTGGCCAAGATCAATCTTGCCGTTTCCGCCTCCAACCAAGAGCAGTTTCGATCCGCCGGTGAAAAATTCCGGCCCCCCGCATTCGTCGGTGTGAATGTGGGCATTCTGATGGCAGATAATGCTGCGGAATGATTGACACATTTGCGCGAGCGCCAGCGCGTTCGCCGCAGTGCCAGTGAATACAAAATAAACGTCGCAATCGGTTTCAAAGATTTCACGAATCCGATCGCACACGCGCGCCGTCCAGCGGTCCTCACCGTATGCTGCGGCGTAGTCCGTATTGGCTGCGTGCAGGGCAGCCGAGGCCTCGGGGCAAATCGATGCGGTGTTATCGCTCGCAAATTGGTGGCGCTCTACGATCATTGCCCTCTTCGCTACGCGAGTTTCTACGCTGGATCAATCGGCACAAAAAGAGATTGCCTGACAGATCCGAGCCCTGGGCCTCCGGACTCTGCCAGGCAAATCTCCTCCACTTGCTCCTCAAAATTGCTTGAAGCAATTTCACTCTCATTTCGGAAACCGGCCGCGAACTGACCGTATCCGGATGTAATTTTTTTTAATGCCGTGGACGCGTCTCCTTCCGTCTTTGCTTAACGCATTGCGCCGCACTAATTTCGCAGATGAGATCGCTCCAAAGCGAAATCGAGCGGCGCGGCAGGCAAATTTTCGACCTGGTCGACAACCATCCTGAGTCGCCGTTTAGCAAGGCAGGATTCTATCAGCGGTTGATGACACTCTCGATGCGCGATGAGCAGCTCAAGTTGCAACTGTTTCGGTTTGTCGATGTCCTTCCTTCACTAGGCAGCTCAGGCGAAATTGTCGAGCATCTCCAGGAATACTTCGCCGATTCCAATGGTTCGCAAAAGATCTCGAAGCTTCTGGGAGCCGGCATTCGTTTGGCACGCATTGTTCCGTGGATCAGCGGGCCCGCCCTGCGATGGAATGTTTCCGAAATGGCGCGCCAGTTCATCGCCGGACGAAATCCGAATGATGTCATGCGGACATTGCGGAAGCGCCGCGCCCAAAAAATTGGATTTACTGTCGACCTTTTGGGAGAGGCCGTCGTTAGTGAAACGGAGACCGACGAGTATGCGGCGCGTTATCTGGATTTGCTGGAGAGTCTCGCACACGAAACAAAAGAGTGGACCGATCCGCTCGGCAAAAATTCAGAGCGTTTCCCAGTTGTGAATCTTTCCGTTAAAATTTCCGCACTCTATTCGCAGATAAATCCGGCCGATTCGGCAGACGCAATCGCCCATCTCGCGCCCAAGCTGCGGCCGCTTTTGCGTCGTGCGCGAGAGCTGGGCGCTTTCATAAATTTCGACATGGAAAGCTATGCGCACAAAAACACTACGCTCGAATTGTTCAAAACCATTTTTACCGAAGAAGAGTTTAGGGATTGGCCGCATGCTGGAATCGTTATTCAGGCTTATTTGCGGGATTCAGAAGCGGATCTGCGTAACTTGATTGAATGGGGACGGGCACGGGGCACCCGGTTCGCGGTACGGCTGGTGAAAGGCGCGTACTGGGATTATGAAACATCGAAGTCGCGTCAGAACGGCTGGGATTGCCCGGTTTATCTTCAGAAACCGGCGAGTGATGCGAATTTCGAAGCGCTCACGCGGTTGCTGTTGGAGAACGAATCCATTGTTACCGCGGCATTTGGCTCGCACAATGTCCGGAGCATCGCTCACGCCCAGGCGTTCGCAGAGGAACTTGGGATCGATCGGAGCCGCTTCGAATTTCAGTTGCTCTATGGGATGGCCGGGCCAATCAAACGCGCCTTGGTGGAAATGGGTTATCGCGTCCGCGAATATTGTCCGGTCGGGGAACTGCTCCCTGGAATGTCCTATCTGGTCCGACGCCTGCTTGAGAACACGTCGAACGAAGGATTTTTGCGCGCAAAATTTTCAGAGAACGTGCCCGTAGAAGATTTGTTGCGCGATCCATGCGAAATTTTGCGCCGGAATCGAAACGGCGTTCCACCGCCATCAATTGCCACGATAAATATGACAACAGCCACACCAAAGACAGACTTGGGCGCTCCCTATGAAAATGCGCCGCTAACGAACTTCGCCTTGCCCGAGAACCAGGAGAAGATGCGGGCTGCGCTGCGCGAACAGCGCAAACAATTTGGACGTAAAGTTCCACTCACGATCAACGGCGAGAAGATTTGGACCGATAAGATGTTTTCTTCGGTCAATCCAAGCGAGCCAGACCAAATCATCGGTTACGCAGCCGAAGCCGGCATTCCTGAAGCCGAACGCGCCGTCGCCGCAGCCCGGGCTGCGTTCGAGAAATGGCGTCGCACTTCGTTTGAACAGCGGTGTCAATTAGTGGAACGCGTCGCCGAAATTCTCGACCGCCGCCGATTTGAGCTATCCGCGCTCGAAGTCTTTGAAGTTGGCAAGCCGTGGGCTCAGGCAGATGGCGACATTGCCGAAGCCATCGATTTTTGCACCTTCTACGCCCGCCAAATGCGCCGGATGGGCCGGCCTCGGCTCACGCAAAATGTGCCTGGTGAAGAAGGCTATCAGCATTATTGGCCCCGCGGTGTGGCGCTCGTAATCGCCCCGTGGAATTTCCCGATGGCGATCTTATGCGGCATGGTCAGCGCCGCGCTGGTAACGGGCAACACCGTGATCATGAAACCCTCCGAGCAATCGGTCATTATCGGCGCCATGCTGATGGAAATTTACGAGGAAGCCGGCGTGCCGCCCGGGGTATTGAATTTTCTCAACGGCAAAGGCTCGGTCATCGGTGCGCACATGGTAGATCATAAAGACGTTGATTTGATCGCCTTCACAGGGTCGCGCGAGGTGGGGCTGTGGATTTGGGAGACTGCCGGCAAGACACGCGAAGGTCAGCGCGAGCTCAAGCGAGTCATCTGCGAGATGGGCGGGAAAAACGCCATGATCGTCGATTCGGACGCCGACTTGGACGAAGCGATTGTCGATTCGATTTATTCTGCGTTTGGTTTTCAAGGCCAGAAATGTTCGGCGCTATCGCGGCTGATCGTTCTCGAAGAAAACTACAACCGCGTCATTGAACGTTTGCTCGGAGCCGCCGCCAGTGTGCGCGTCGGCAACCCGGAAGAGCCGAGCGTCGTGGTCGGACCAGTAATTGATGAAGCCGCTTACCGGCGAATTCTGGATTACCTCGAGGTCGGGAAAAGCGAAGCGACACTCGCCTATCAGGCCAAAGACGTTCCGCCGCACGGTTATTTCATTCCACCCACGATTTTCACCGGAGTGACACCAGACATGCGGATCGCGCGCGAGGAGATTTTCGGCCCAGTGCTGAGCGTGATCAAGGTTCGGGATCTCGATGAGGCGATCGACGTCGCTAACGGCACCGATTACGCGTTGACCGGCGGCTTTTTCTCGCGCAGCCCGGCTAACATCGAGCGTATCAAAGCGCAATTGGAAGCCGGCAATGTTTACATCAATCGTCCCTGCACCGGTGCAATCGTCGGTCGTCATCCCTTCGGCGGATTCAAGATGAGCGGCGGTGGCACCAAAGCCGGTGGCGAAGATTATTTGCTGAATTTCCTCATTCCGCGCGTTGTGACCGAAAACGTTGCACGCCACGGGCTGGCTCCGGAAAAAACGCCCGAATACCGGGACGAATTTCTCTGGCCAAAGAAGTAGCGCACGAACGTCGCGCGGCGGGGAAAAGATTGAAGAAAACCGCTACTGATCGATCGGACGGCCCTTGCTCAACAGCTTCACCACTGTGATCACCATGTAGAGCACCGGCCAGGCCGAGGTTAAAACAATCAGTGCAAACACCGCCATTTCCCTGGCGCGTTCCCGGGCAGCTTCTATACGGAATTCGCGTCCTAAATTGTAGAAATTTCTGAATCCGTATCTTTCCTCCCCGTCGTAAGGCGAAAAATAGCCGCCGTGCCATTGGCCAAAACCAGAATGGAAAAAGTAGTCGGTCTGCGGAAATTGCCCCTTACCGCCCGTGGAAGGACTCCTCGGTTTCATAGTGTGACCCACAACTGGAATGGGAACCGCTAACTATGATACCACGTTAAAAAAAGGAATCAGCCTCAAAAATAACCTTCCGATCGCGCCAAGCAGCGAAACACTCAAATACTGCAAATTGAAACCAAATCTAGCTATTGTCACCGGATGCGCCCGCACCTTTCCCAATTCGCCAATCGCGCCGCAGCGCTGCTGATGAAACTGCTGTTTGGCTGCGTCGCGCGTGTTCGCGTGCTCGGGAGCGAAAATGTGAATCGCACCGGCGGATTTCTGCTGGCAGCAAATCACATCAGTCACTTCGATCCATTCGTCATTTCGTCAGTAGTCAGACGAAAAATCGACTGGATGGCGATGGCAGAATTTTTTCGGTTCACGGTCGTGAGATTTCTGTTGCGCGCGGTCGATGCGTTCCCGGCGGATCGAGATCGTGCCGATCGCAAAACCATCCGGACCGCAATCGAGCGACTGAAAGACGGACGCTTGGTCGGTCTTTTTCCCGAGGGCGGGATTCGCGATGGCGCGCGATCGCTGCTCGAAGGCGCACCGCTGCGGCCCGGCGCATCAACGCTGGCGCACATTGCCGGCGTTCCGATTTTGCCCTGCGTTATCCTTGGCAGCGATCGCCTCTATTCGACTAAACGCTGGCTGCCGCTTCGGCGCACGCCCATTTGGATCGCGTTCGGCAATCCAATTTCGCATTCTCCTGATCTCGAAAGATCACAGGCGCGCGAGCGGATCGAATCCGAATTGACGTCTGCATTCAGAAATCTCTACACTGACCTGCAACAAATATTTCGCCTGACAACGGACGACTTGCCGCACCCGCCGCGAGAGCGCATGAAGCGTGGTAGGATGACCGCATCGCTTGCCGTCCCACGAACCGGTAACCTCAAAAGCTTTGGAGGTTGCGCTACGATTCACCGGGACGGATTTCGGCGTTTCGCCGCAAACGGAATGGATACGCTTATGTGTGCCTCTTTCAATCTGCTCCAGTCGCGTCATCGTCTGCACGAGCGCAGTCGGGAGGAAATGGAGCACTATGTGGTGGCATGCGAGAAGCTCACCGTCGAGAATTTTTACGCCGTCCCGAACGATGCTGAAATTGCCGCTCCAATCGACGCCAAGCCTGGTGCCACAATCACATGGCCTAGCCCGATCAATACAAATTTTCCCGCAAACAACACCGCCCGAGCAGACCTTTTCCCGTGCGCCCGAGGCTGGAGAGCGCCAACGGTTTTAATGTTCCACGCGCTTATGTCGGCGAGCCAAATCGGATATCGTCGTTACGCTGCGCGCTTCAACGAACTCGGTTGGAACGCTTGCTTCGTGCACCTCCCGTATCATTATTCACGGGTCCCGCGCGGGTACTGGAACGGCGAACTCGCGATCACTGCCGATCTCATTCGCAACGCGGAGGGGCTCCGTCAAGGGGTAATCGAGGCGCGACAATTGATGGCGACATTGCGCGAGCGCGGGTGCGAAGAATTCGGTCTGCTCGGAACAAGTTATGGCGGATGGATTGGCGCCCTTGTGGCGATGGTTGAGCGGGATTTCCGTTTCGTTGCGTTGATGGCCCCGATCGTAAATGTTGAACACGCGATCTGGGGGAGCCCGGCGGCGCGATTCATGCGGCGCGAACTTCGTCGGGCAAATATCGATCCATTTCTCGTTGCGCGGCATTTTCACTTAAGCTCACCTATACACAATCAGCCCCTATGCGACGCAGGCCGTGTGCTGTTTGTCTCCGGGGAATTCGACTTAATCGCGCGACCCGAAGATGTTGAGGAAGTTCATGGAAAATGGCGCGGCTCGGAGCTGCTGCGCGTGCCGCAGGGACACTTCGGCTATCGCATGTTGCGCGAAACAATCGCGCGATTGCGGGAACGCGGATTATAAATCTCGCTCGTGCGTCTAATTTCGCGAATTGGACTGAGCCGACTGGATCCCAAGAAATTCCAGATTGGTCCGAGATCGCGAAACGCGGCTTCTGCGAGAACATTGTGGCCTTCGACCGAAGCATGCCAACCATCGCCATGCAGACGCTGTCACCGATCACGGCGACATGTGGCAACCGCGCGATCAACTCAGCCTGTGGAATGTCGCCATTTCGATATGCCGGGTAATTTGAATGGAAGCGAGATGCTGGCTCACCACTCCGCGCCAAAAAATTTGCGCTGACAACCCGGACAGGCTTCCACATGGATTCTATTAGTTGAAGCGAAATTCGTCACGGTTGAAGTTTCAATTCGTTTCAATCCACCCAATCCATCGCTTCGAGCAGACGGCGAAATTCGGGACTATCTGTCGAGAGTGCGGGCAACCATTCGCCAATTGGTTCGCGTTTCCACCATGCTTTCTCGCCGATTGGAGTGAATCGATAACGATAGAGCCGCGCACGAATGTAATGAGGGGGCGCGTCCGGGAATGGTTTGTTTGCGAGGAGTGACAAGGTGCCTTGATCGTTATGCAGAAGTTTCCAAACAAAATGCAGTGTCCAAGGATACTCGCCAGGTGAAGCCATAGCAGCAAACCAGATTTGCCAGTCGATCCGCGGTTGGTATGGCGCAACGAACGGCGGTGGCCTGTTTGGGTCACCAGGTTTGGCTTTGAATTCGTATTCCTTCCACTTCGTGTCGCCCGTAATGACTGGATCTTCGGTGCCTTCAAAAATGATTTCGTTGCGTTCTCGCCCGACCGCACCGAACGCTCCGTAGGTATTTACAAGATCGAGCGGATCGTAGGAATAATTCATTAGCTGTCGTCCGGAAACGAGATTTAGCACCGGCGCGACGCTCAGATAGACAATCAGGATGGACAACACGAGCGCGATTGTGTTGTTAACACGGGCCGGTTCCGATTCCTGCGCGGCACGGTCGGCACGTCGAACAACTGCCTTCGGTAGGAAATGGCGCAGGAAAGTATCGTCAAAGCATGCCAAAAACGGAACGATTGTTAGGTAATTGAGAAACGAAAGATTTCCGCTGACGATCAGAAAAATCTGAAACGTGACAAGCAAGACGCCTGCGATGTGCCGCACGTGTCGTGGACCAAATGAAAACCACGGCACGACCAGTTCGACGAAATGGTTCCATTCCGTCCCGAATTTGTGGAACCAGAGCGGCGCAAAGTGAAGATAGCGACTGACGGGACTCGGAATCGGCTGTGTTTCGTAGTGATAATAAAGGCAGGTAAGATCCCGCCAGCATGAGTCGCCGCGGAGTTTGATCAGGCCCGCACCAATCATGATGCGAAAGCCAAGCCAGCGAAAAAGCCAGATAACGAGAATTGGCGGCCTGCACCTGGGAAACGGGCGTCCATCGAGCAGCGGACAAAGAAAGATCGACAAAAAGCCGGTCTCGAGCAGTTGAATCTCCCAGCCGTAACCGTACCAGATCTGCCCAACGTGCACGATCGACATGTACATCGCCCAAAGGACGCCAAGCAGAATCGCATTGGCGTAGCCTCCAAGAACGATCAGCGACAAGCCGAAACCGATCCAGGAGAAGATCAACAGCGCATTATCGGAAATTCCGAACCAAAAGAACGTCGGCACTCGTAGCATTCCAGCAGTACGCGAACCGAGTTGGGCTTGGATGCTCTCAAGAAAATGACTAGCCGGTGTTAATCCATGCGCGCCTATCAGGGGTACCAACTGTTGCGCCGCTACTAAAAACGCGACTGCATAAATAAAACCAAGCAGCCGCAGAATAATGAAGCGTGTCAGCCAATAAGAATTTCCGCGCGCAAAAAGTTTTTGGAGGAAACTCTCATCGTTCATTACCGAACGCTTGTGCCAGAAGCTCAATCGATCTGCAAATGGGGAATGCCAGGGGGGAGAGTCGAACTCCCGACCAAGGGCTTATGAGTCCCCTGCTCTACCACTGAGCTACCCTGGCGAAATCGGCGGCGACAAAGGTCAATCGCATGACTAGTGCTGTCAACGCGAGCGGGTTCCTGATCTCGGTTTGTTGCTCTTTCTCATGCTCATACGCTTTCTCTCTCAATTGACGATGCACGAGCACGACAAAGGACAGCAGAGACAGATTATTCCTTTGGCCCGGAAAGATACGGCTCCAAATCCTTCTCACGCCCTTTGAGCACAGCCATAAAGCAAACGCCATTCTGTTGCTTGACCGCACCGACCCAGCCTTCTTGACGGACATAGCGCCAACCCGGAAAAGTCAACACGGCTCCGGTCTTGGTGTCTCTCTCTGCCGGAAAAAGAAAAAACTGCATATGCTTTTCGCCCACCCAAATTTGAGCGATGCGCTGCGACTCGTCGTCGTCAAAAACACGGCAGCCGATTGTTTGAAAATCGGCGAACTCCTCTGGTACATCGTAATGTTCCAGCCCGTGTTTCATAAAGAACAAGTCACTTAATGTCCCTGCTTCGGCGCTCACTGGATCAAGCATCACCGAGCGAGTGGAGCCCGCTACTGTTAGTAATTTCCGCGCTGTCGCCGATCCCGGAAAATCATCTAGCCGACCAAGCAGGTGGAATGCGAATACTCCGGCGATCACCACGACCGCAATGCTAATCGCGAGGACTGCGGGATTGAGCACGATCTTTCTCCATGTCCACCTCGGAGCACGAATCGCCTCCTTGTCCAAGAACCATTCGGCGGACTCAGGCGGTATCGGAACCAGACGAATCAGTTCCGCCACGGCTCGATCGAAGTTCTGTTGATTAACAAATTCATCGGAGCCGTTTTCACGGGATACCGCCGCCCGCATGGGGCGGTCAGCCAAACGGTCGTGGCTAATCGGCGCACAATTCAAAAGAGCGCGGCGTCGACGTAATAGTCGCAGGGTCCTCATTCCTTGGATGCTCCGGAGTGCTTGGCGTCCAGCCACGCCTGCAACTGTCGCCGCCCTTGCGCGAGGCATCGCGACAGGGTGCCCAACTTCAGCTCGGCGATGTCGAGAATTTCAACGTAATTGAACTCGTCGAGATAAAAAAGCGCCAGCGCGGTCCGCTGAGGATCGGGAGCGGCGGAAATCCAAATTGCCAGTTGCGCAGGCTCGAGCTGCTTGATCTGTGACGCGGCCTGTGGAGCGATGTCGTGCTCGTCGATTTGCACCGATTCCGGTTGCAGGTCCATCTTGCTTGCTTCCAAACAGCGCCAGCGCGCCTCACGGAAAAGCCAAAAGGATTCCTTGGGCAGTTCCCCTTGTGCAGCGCGCACAGCCGCTTCGCGCAACGTCGTGTTAAAGACGTCCTGTGCCTTGCGCAGGTCGCCCAGCATCAAGAAACAAAAGCGATACAGTTGTGGTAAATTTTGCTTTCGATCCGACACTCTCCCATCCTTCGTCTTTGCAAAATTTAGCGCACTCTACGCAGGTACCTATAATCGACAAGAGGCGATTCGCTTATCTTTAGGAGCGCCAGCCTCGCCTTGAGTCAGGGCGACTATAACTTCTGTAACCGCTGTGCTACTTCCTCCGCGTTCTCCCGGCTGTTGAATGAGGAAATGCGGATGTAACCTTCGCCTTGCGCGCCAAAACCAGCGCCCGGTGTGATGACGACATTCAACACCCGCAGCATTCGGTCGAACATCTCCCAGCTCGTTAGACCATTGGGGCTTTTTACCCAGATATAGGGCGCGTTTATGCCACCGAAAACATCAAGACCGGCGGCCGCCGCGGCGCTCCGAAGAATCTTTGCGTTGCCCATGTAATGATTAATGAGCACGCGGATTTCCTTACGGCCTTCCGGCGAATAGAGTGCTTCTGCGCCGCGTTGCACCGGATAACTCACGCTGTTGGATTTGGTGCTCCACCGCCGCTGCCACAGCGGATGAAGCGGAAGCCGGCGACCGTTCTCGGTCCGCGCGAGTACCGATTTCGGCATGGCTGTAAACCCACAACGCACGCCCGTGAACCCGCCGTTCTTAGAAAAGCTGCGCAATTCAATCGCGCAGTCGCGCGCGCCCGGAATTTCGAAAATCGAATGTGGAACATCTGGATCGGAAATGTACGCTTCATACGCTGCATCGAACAGAAGTAGGGCTTCGTGCTCGCGCGCGTAATCGACCCACCGCGAAAGCTGTTCACCTGATGCAACGGCCCCGGTTGGATTGTTGGGAAAACAAAGATAGATAAGATCGGCATGTTCTGCCGGCGGGTCGGGAACGAATCCGTTTTCAGCTGTGCACGGCAAATAAAGAATTCCTTCGTAGCTGCCATCTTTTCTTGCCGGTCCACTGCGGCCAGTCATCACGTTCGTATCGACGTAAACCGGATATACCGGATCGGGGATGGCGATTTTGTTTTGATCCCCGAGAATGTCGAGGACGTAACCGCAATCGCATTTTGACCCGTCAGAGACAAAAATTTCGTCGTCAGCAATGTCGATGTTGCGGTCGCGATAATCGTGCTGAGCGATTGCTGATCTTAAAAATTCGTAACCATGCTCGGGGCCATAGCCGCGAAAGGTCTCGCGATGCGCGAGCTCTTCGACAGCTCGCTTCATCGCATCGATTGCCGCCCGCGGAAGCGGCTCTGTGACGTCCCCGATTCCGCAGCGGATCAGTCGCTTAGCCGCCTCAGGATTGGCTTCGCAAAATTCGCGTACCCGCCGAGCGACTTCTGGGAAGAGATAGCCTGCCTGAAGTTTAAGATAGTTTTCGTTTAGATAAGCCATCCCTGTATTGCGACACTTCTAGACCGCTAACTGTACAAATTTAGCGGCGGTCCTGGACCGCCGCTACAGCAGAACTAGTAAACGCCAATCAGTAATTCTTCGCTACCGCATCCCAGTTTACCACATTCCACCACGCTTTGATGTAATCGGGCCGGCGGTTTTGATACTTGAGATAATAAGCGTGCTCCCAAACATCGACGCCGAGGAGAGGCGTGTTGCCGTCCATTAGAGGGCTGTCTTGGTTTGGCGTCGAAATGACCTCGAGCTTTCCGTTCTTATTTTTGATGAGCCACGCCCAGCCGCTGCCAAAACGTCCCGCACCAGCGGCCGCGAATTTCTCTTTGAAATCGTTGAAGCTCCCGAACGTTGATTTGATGTCATCGGCGAGTTTGCCTTTCGGTTCGCCGCCAGCATTTGGTCCCATGATTGTCCAAAGGAACGAATGATTCGCATGCCCGCCGCCATTGTTCCGCACAACGGTCCGAATGTCTTCCGGCACCGCTTTAAGATCACTGATCAAATCCTCGACCGACTTCTTTTCCAGATCAGCGTTGCCTTTGACCGCGTTGTTTAGGTTGTTGACGTAAGTCTGGTGATGCTTGGTATAAGATCGAATTACGCCGCGCGACAGGTTTTATTTTTCGCGCTGCCGGAATCGATGCAGCGTCCAGCGGTTTCGCCCTAACGATCGCAGAGATAAAAACTAGAACGATGCCCTACGCCGCTGCGGTAGTTAATATAGGTCGCGAGCGCAAGCAACGGAAAGTTCTGCCGATACATGTCGTACTTCAAATAGAACACACGGGGAAAGCCGGTTCCCGTGATTTGCTCCTCAGCCCACGATCCGTCGGGTTTTTGCGCACTGAGCAGGTAGCGCAAACCTCGCTGAATACTCCGTCGATCGAGATCGCCACAGGCGCAGATGCCCATGATCGCCCATGCCGTTTGCGACGCTGTGCTTTCGCCAATGCCTTTGGTCGATGGATTTTCGTAGGTGCCACAAGTCTCACCCCAACCGCCGTCGTTGTTTTGACAGCTCTCAAGCCAATCGCGGCCCCGCAATATCCAGTCCTGCGTCATGTCCTGGCCAATCGCACGCAAGCCTCGCAGGACCTGCCAGGTGCCGTAGATATAATTGACACCCCAGCGCCCATACCAAGAGCCATCTTCGTCTTGAGTGTCGATCAAATACTGCATCGCGTCGCGAACAGACCGCTCTCTGGGATTGAACCCTATGTAACCGAGTAGCTCGAGCGTGCGCGCGGTAAGATCACTGCAGGTTGGATCGAGAATCGCATTGTGATCGGCAAACGGCATGTCTTCCAGCCAGGGCGTGGTCACGTCCTTGTCAAACGCCGCCCAACCGCCATCGCGACATTGGAAGCTCAGCTGCCAATCCAGTGCGCGGCGAAAGATTTCATTGAGCGATTGTGGAACCTTCGGCCGGACCAGCCGCAGCGCCATCAGCACCATCGCTGTATCATCAGTGTCGGGATAATAAACGTTGTTGTATTCGAATGCCCATCCACTGGCCTGCGGATATGAATTGTTTGCCGACCAGTCCCCACGGATGCGCACCTCCTTATTAACGAGCCATTCGGCGGCCTTTTGCAGCGCAGGATGGTCTGAAGGAAGGCCGGATTCCGCCAGCGAAATGATTGTGATTGCAGTGTCCCAGACTGGCGACAGACACGGTTGGATGCGGAAATCCTCGGGATCATCAACGAAGAGTCTAGCGAAGTCTTTCTCCGCCTTGGCGTAAATCGGATTTGTTTTTGAGTAACCGAGGGCGCGCAATGCGATTAAACAATTCAGCATCGCCGGAAACACCGTCGCGAGGCCATCGCTACCTTCACCAATCCGTTCGAGCATCCACCGCTCCGCTTCTTCCAAGGCGCGTCGGCGCAGCGGACGAATCCGCAGCGGCTGCAGGAATTTCAGAGTGTCGTCGAGTCGGAGAAAGAAATTCCGCCAGGTCCAGAAAGGTTCGCTGCGGGGCAAACGCAAATCGCTTTGCTCGGTGCCAAGAGGATAAAGTTCATGCAATTGCTTTTCACCGGGCAAATTGCGAGTCGGCTTGAAATGATTAATAATCGCCAGCGGCACGAGCATCGCCCGGCTCCACGACGACATTTTGCAAATGTGAAACGGCGCCCATCGTGGGAGAAGCACCATCTCCACGGGGATCGCCGGCAGGTATTTCCAGGGAAACTGGCCCAGTAACGCAAGATAAAGCTTGCTGAACGTGTTCATCTGCGGAATGCCGCCGCGACGAATGATATTCGCGCGTGCCTCTTGCATAAACGGCGCGTCCACCGAACAGCCCGCGAGCTTCAATGCAAAATATGCTTTCGCTGACGCATTGATTTCGCTCGGGCCGCCATGATAAATATTCCATCCTCCATCGGGCAGTTGTCGTTTGAGAATGTGGCGCACACAGCGCCGCTGCAATTGCGCGTCCACGTCGCCGCACCAATGCATGAAAAGGATATAATCCGAGCAGAGGGTGCTATCGACGATCAGCTCGCCGCACCAATGGCCATCCGGCTTTTGCTGGCGCAACAGGTTCTCTTGCGCGCGCGCGATCGCACTCGCGATTTCTTCGTCGTTCGCCGAATACGATTCCGATATCTCTGGTCGCGCGCTCGGCAACACAATGAGGTTCTTCGATTCCGGCATGCAGATCCGATCTTTACGAGGCTTTGGCTGCGGCTTCTGCGCGTTTCCCGGTCAGGTGTCCGTTACCGGAGCTCACGCCATTGAAGGCGAGAACCTCGCTGCCACGGCGAGAAGGTTTCGGCTTCGAGCCGAAATTGAACTTGATCGTTTTCCACGTGTCTCCTCGTTGCGCCTGGAGTCCCAATGTCGCTGTCGGCTCGTAACCGCAATGCACCATGCAGTTCTCGCATCGGCTATCGCGCGCCACGCCGTTGACGACGCCATACTGTTCCCATTCGGTCTTTTCCAGTAACTCCGCGTAGCTCGAGTAGTGCCCGTCGGTCATCAAATAGCATGGGCCTTTCCAACCGCGGATATTTCGTGTCGGAATCGCCCATGCTGAACACGTTAGATCGCGCTTGCCCGCAAGAAACTCGAAGTAGACCGGCGTCCCCAAAAAAGTATAACGATTCATCCACTCCTCGACTTTTTGGAACTTCTCGACCGTCATTGCGCGGGTAAGAAAGAAGTTTTCCGGGCGCAGGTTGAGCCGTTTGATCATGTCTTTCTTGGCGGCGTCGTAATCGTATCCAGGGGTGATGGTGTGACCATCCACGCCAAGATCGGAAAGATAATCGAACATCTGTTCGATCTCTTGCATATCGGTTTCCTTGTAGATCGTTGCGTTCGTCGCCACTTGATAGCCGAGCAGCTTTGCCATTTTGATTGCCAGGATGCATTCCTTGAAGACGCCTTCGCGCTCCACAATCAGGTCGTGTGTTCGCTCCAAGCCATCGAGGTGCACGTTCCAGTACATCCATTTGGTCGGACCAATAGTTGGCTTTGCCCGATCTTTTGGTCCCTTGCGAATTTCTGTCGCATCTTTTTCGCTCAGCAATCCCGCGCCCAGCAACGCACTGATTTTTTCTTCGACAAACTCTGGCCGAATCGACACCTGCGAGGCCATCCACTCACGCATCTTTTTGCGCATGAACATGGCGTTGGTGCAAATATAAACGATTCGTCGTTGCGCGAGCAATCCGTCCACCAGTGCCTCGATATACGGATAGATAAGCGGTTCGCCGCCGCAGATGGAAACCATCGGTGCGTTGCATTCATTTGCCGCCCCAAGACAATCCTCCAAGCTCATCATGTCCTTGAGCGACGTGGAGTATTCTCGAATCCGCCCACAACCGGTGCATGTGAGGTTGCATGTGTGCAGCGGTTCGAGCTGAAGCACCGTGGCGAATTTCTTCGTGCCACGCAACTTATGCCCAATCACGTAGGCCGCGATTTTCGCTGTAAGCGGTAAAGGAAATCTCATTGGAGCGAGGATAGTAACAAGAGGCGCTGGCGTGTCAATGACCCGGCGCCTTTCTCAGTCTGCGTTAGTCTGAATCGGCTTGAAGCTGCTGTTCGGATTTGCGGAACTCTACACCAGACTTCTAAAGGCGGAAAAGCAAAATAAACATGCGACTGCGAGGGGTTTCTGTGGTTAAATAGTGGCAAGTGAAACTCTAAACAAGGTAAAGAGTATGAAACGATTATTGTTAGCAGCATTTGCTGTTGGCCTCATCGGTTGCGCGCAGCAGCCAGCATCATCCCCCGGTCCCGCGGTAACGGGCGGTTATACTTACGACCGCTACGCGCGGAGCGCGGACGCATGGGGGTATCCAAATCCAGTTTACAAGAACTGGACCACGGAGCAGTTGCAGAAGCGCCGCTTGGAGCTCTACGCCCAGGTTCCCTTTACCAGGAATCGAAACGAAGTGCCCGCCTACATCTATTCGGGAATGGCGCTTCCACAGCAGGATGAGATCAAGGCAATTGAAGTTGTGCTGAACCAGCGATATGCGGCTGGCGACAAGAGCGCGGAACTTAAAGAATTCTGGCCCTCATCGCGGAGGCACATTGCCAGCGGCTCACGTGTAGAAACACTTTTTTAACTTCGAATACATTCGAAGTGATGAAAACCGGCGAAATGCCGGCGCCAAGGCTCTTGTCTAGAGCCTAGCTTGTCGTTACAGCTGGTCACGCTGGCGTGTTCCAGCCGCGACGGATGAGGCTGACGGCAATCGCGGCGAGGAGGAGCGCGACAATTTTTGATACGCCGCGTAATCCTTGCATGCCCATCCAACGCGCGAACCGATCGGCATTCCAGAACGCCAGTGCGACCAAGCCCAGATTGACCACCAGCGAGGCGAGCGTGAACACTAAGCCCACCGTATCGACCAGAACGAGCAGGGCGGTGAGCAACGCCGGCCCGGCAATCAACGGCATCCCAAGCGGCACAATTCCGAATTCATCGCTGCCTCCGGGGCTGGACGGCCCAACATTGAGCAATTCGCGCCCTGCCAAGGCGAGTAGAATAAGACCGCCGGCGACCTGAAAGTCTGCATCGGTGATTCCAAGCGCATCGAAAATAATTTGCCCCAGAAAAACAAATCCGATCGCCACGCAGAACGCTGTGAAGAGTCCGAGAGCCGCCTGACGTTTGCGCTGCTCCGGCGAAGCGCTGGACGCGAGCCCGATGAATATCGCGACGAGTCCGATTGGATCGATGGCGACAAAGACCGGAATGAAAGCGACGAAAAATTTCTGGATCATCGTTGCCAGGTTTCCTAGCGTGTCAGTGCTTAAAACGCAATACAGGACGGTTAATCAAGCTTGCCTTTTACGCGCGCCCACGGATGTTCGCCGACACTCAACGTTCATGAAATCCTTGCTTCTTTTTCTGTCACTCGTTTTCGTCGCTTCAAGTCATAAGCTTCCGGCTGCTGAACTCAAAACTGTCGATGACTTTCGAGCTGCGGCCGCGAAGGCCAATGCTGTCTTAACGATTCCCGATTGGGAGCAAACGCCGAAAGCGGTCGAGGCGATGATGAACGACGCCATCGCAAAGGCGAACAAAGCACTGGATCAAATCGGCTCGCAGGATCTGAAAAAGGTCACGTTTAAAAGCACGGTCGTCGCCCTCGATGATCTCACTTACGAGGCAGCACTGGCAGCGAACAGGGCCACAATCATTAAAGAGACAAACACGAATCCAGAAATGCGCGCTGCTGCTGAAAACGCGGTAAAGTCCTTTCAAGACTGGGCGGTGGGCATCGATTACCGGGAGGACGTTTACAAAGCAATCAAGGCTTTCGCCGACACACACCCGAAGCTTTCAGGTGAGGACGAAAAACTGCTGAACGAGACACTGCGCGATTATCGGCGCGCCGGGCTAGACCTTCCGCCGGATCAGCGCAAAGAGGTTGAGCAGTTGCGAAAGGAGTTGTCCAAACTCGGGACTGACTTCGACACAAACATTGTGAAGGCGAACGCGCCGGTGATCTTCACGAAGGCCGATTTGAATGGACTGCCCGAAAGCTTCTTCGCCTCGCCCGGCATCAGGACAGGGGACGATGCCCACAAAGTGATGGCAAATGTCACGTGGCAATTTAATACCGTCGAGGAGAACGCTAAAAGCGAAGCGACACGCAAACAGCTTTACGTCATTCGGGAGACGCTCGCCAAGGAGGCAAACGTTCCTGTTCTCAACCAGATGCTCGCGCTTCGGAACAAGATTGCACTGCGACTGGGCTACAAATCGTGGGATGACTATCAGACGGAAGTCAAAATGGCCAAGACTGGCGCGAACGCCCAGAAATACATCAGCGATCTGGTCACCGGCATTCAGCCCAAGTTCGAGAGCGAAGTAGCGGAATTACAAAAGCTGAAGGCCGCTGAAACGAACGATCCCAACGCCAAGATCGAGGTGTGGGACTGGCGCTATTATGCCAACCAGCGGGACAAACAAAAGTACGCCGTCGACAAGGAAGCGTTGCGCGCATTTTTCCCGTTCCAAAAGGTACTCGATGGCATGTTCAATATTTATCAAAGCATCTTCGGTCTGAAGTTCGAAAAGATCGCCCCGCCTTACAAATGGATCGATGATCTCCAGTTTTATATGGTGACCGATTCTTCCACGGGCGAACCGCTTGGGATGTTTTATCTCGATATGTTTCCGCGCGAAGGAAAATTCAATCACTTCGCCCAATTCGAAATCATTAGCGGCAAACTGTTGCCGGATGGAAAATACCAGCGACCAATTGTCGCTTTGCTTTGTAATTTTTCGCCTCCGACAGCGGACAAGCCCTCTTTGATGACCCACCAGGAGGTTGAAACTCTGTTCCACGAATTTGGCCACGCTCTGCATTCAATTGTCACTCGCGCGAAGTACGGTCGTTTCGCCGGCACGCATGTGCCGGGGGATTTTGTAGAGGCGCCATCGCAAATGCTCCAGAACTGGGTCTGGGACAAGAAAGTGCTCGACACATTTGCCGCCGATTACCGCGATCCATCGAAGAAGATTCCGGCCGAAATAATTAAAAAGATGAACGATGCGAAACTGGCGAGCGCCGGTGTTCTTTATCGGCGCCAGTTCGCGTTCGCGTCGCTCGACCTCGCGTTGCATACCCAGCACGCCGAGGATATGCCCTACGATAGCGTAGGTGTTTCGAATCCGATCCTGGAAAAAGTTTTTCTCCCAATTGACCCAAGCACTACCTTCGTTTCCTATTTCGGCCACCTGAATGGCTACGATGCCGGCTACTACGGCTATGCATGGGCCGACGCCATCGCTGCAGATATGGCAACTGTGTTCGAAAAAGCGAAGGATGGCTACCTCGACAAACAAGCCGGCATGAAATTACGCCACGAAATCTATGAGCCAGGTGACTCGCGTGACGTCAATATTTCGATCGAAAAATTCCTCGGTCGCAAACAATCCGTCCAACCGTTCCTGAAAAAAATTGGTATCGGCGCACAAGAGAAAAACAAGGCGACTGTGGAATCGTCGCAGAAAGGCAAATAGCTGTAGAGGGGCTTGTGCCGAGCGCCTTGTTGAAGCGATCGTCAAAGCTCGGCGTTTGACACAAACACCGCTACAACGTCTTCGTATGTCGTGAAAATCGTACGCTGCTGTCTTGCAATGCTTCTTTCTGCTGGAACGTCGCTCTTCGCCGCCGATGAATTGGCATTGCATTTGGAGCCGGCGTTGGAAGCGATTACCCCGGACGGCATGCTCGCGCACATTAAGGTTCTGGCGTCGGATGAATTCGAAGGTCGCGCACCAGGGACAAAGGGCGAAGAACTGTCGATCAATTACATCACTGATCAGTTCAAACAAATCGGGTTGAAGCCGGGAAATCCAGATGGAACGTACACGCAGGAAGTTCCTCTCGCCGGGATCAGGAGCGAGCCCACAATGTCGTTCATCACTGGCGATAAGACCATCGACCTTAAGTATCCCGACGATTTCGTCGCGTCTTCAGCGCGTCTCCAATCAGAGATCAAGATCGACAATTCGGATGTGGTTTTCGTCGGATACGGCGTCGTTGCACCGGAATACGGATGGGATGACTACAAGAACGTCGATGTTCACGGCAAAACGCTGTTGATGCTGATCGGCGATCCGCCGATTCCCGATCCGAAAGATTCATCGAAACTCGATGAGAAGATGTTTAAAGGGAAAGCGATGACCTATTACGGCAGGTGGACTTACAAATACGAGATCGCTGCGAAAAAAGGGGCCGCGGCCGCTGTAATCATCCACCAGACGGAGTCGGCCGGTTACCCGTATTCGGTGGTAAGAACGAGTTGGGCCAAGGAAAACTACGAGATCGATTCTCCAAATAAAAACATGGACGCAGTCGGAGCACGGTCTTGGATCGCTCTCGACGCTGCGAAGAAATTGCTGGCCGACTGCGGCCAGGATTACGATGCACTGAAGAAATCAGCGATCACCAAAGAATTCCGACCCGTGACTTTGAAAGCAAAAGCCAATATCAATATCAAACAACAACTACGCTCATTCAAATCGCATAACGTGATCGGAAAACTCGACGGAAGCGATCCGAAATTGCGAGACGAATATGTCATTTATACTGCGCACTGGGATCATCTCGGGCGCCGTTCAGAATTACAGGGCGATCAGATTTCTAACGGCGCTATCGATAACGCGTCTGGCGTGGCATCGGTCATCGAGCTCGCGGCCGCGTTCGCAAAATTGAATCCACCGCCGAAACGGTCGGTCTTATTCATGGCCACGACCGCTGAAGAAGCAGGATTGCTCGGCGCGAAATTCTACGCGCTGCATCCGCTTTATCCCCTGGAAAGAACGCTGGCCGACATCAACATCGACACGGTGAATCCCTGGGGAAAAACGCGCGACATCGAGGACCTAAGCAACAACAATTCGACCCTCGACGACTTGTTGGCTGCAGCCGCCAAAAGCAACGGACGAGAGATGAAACCGAATAGTCAGCCGGAGAAAGGCAGTTTCTATCGCGCCGATCATTTTGAATTTTCCAAACGCGGCGTGCCTTCGCTTTATACTGGCGGCGGCACCAATTTCATCGGGAAACCGGCGCATTTCGGTCAGCAAAAGAAAGACGATTACACCGAACACCATTACCATCAGGTGTCGGACGAAGTTGATCCGAACTGGGACCTCTCCGGAGCAGTGCAGGATATTCAGCTGCTATTCGAAGTCGGTTATCAGGTCGCCAATGACGGCAAGTTTCCCGAGTGGAGACCCGAGAGCGAGTTTAAGGCAAAGCGAGATTTGATGTTGAGGAAGTGATCGCACCGAGAACTGAGTTGCATTGCAGCGCATCTGATGGTTGAATCAGCACTCGCGAATTTGAAACACTGAATGGGCTCGCTTAAGAAAAGACGCAAGGCGAAAATTGCCAAGCATAAGCGCCGCAAACGCATGAAGGCGCATCGGCACAAGAAGCGCCTCCGATATAAGGCGTAGCGCGGTTAGCGCAAGAGTTTGGAAAACGCCCAACATTCAACGCCGGACGTCCAACTCCCAACTCAAACAAAGACTGGCCTGCCAGGCCATAGCCCCAAACGCTTCAAGGGCTGGTTTGCGGAGGTTAGGCCGAAGACTAACATTAGACGCGTGAGGCAACGGAAGAAGCACCGGGGCATTTTGCCGCGCCGTTGTCTTTTTTTGGCGCTCGTGTTTCTGGTCGCGACGAGCGCGGCGGCCAACCGAACGGCGAAAACGTCACCGCCAAGAACTGGGTCTTCATCGGTGACAATAAAAAAGGCTGGTCGCCAGGATGATTCGCTCAACTCCAAACCGGCTGCCGATCTATCACTACGTCCGGAAGGCGCGCACAAGGCGGATGCACTAACGCATTTTGTCGAAGGAATGTCGCTCGAAGAAAATGGCGAGACAGATCGCGCGCTGGAGGCGTATCGCAAAGTGCTGAATGTCGATCCCGGCCAATCGCAACTCGCCTCGCGCGTCGCTGGCCTGTTGATAGAGCAGGAGGATTTTCCACAAGCGATTGACGTGTTGAAAGATGCAATCAAGGCAAACCCGAAGGATGCCGATCCGTATCAACAGCTCGCATTCATTTATGCGAAGTATCTCAAGAAAACCGATCAGGCTATTGATTATGCCAATCGGGCCATCACCTTGAATCCAGCGGACATCGAAGGTTACCAGCGTCTGGTGGAAATCGAAGTTGCGGCCGGACAAGAGAAAAAGGCGCTCGAAGTTCTGGATCGCGCCACAAAGGTTCGCAGCGACGACGCCAACTTTTGGATGCGGCTCGGCAAACTTTACGTGGCGCTCCTTTTCAAGTCCGATTCACAGCCGAAACCCGACGAGCTGAAAAAAACGAACAATATTTTCAAAAAAGCAGCCGACCACGCCGGGGATGACCCTGCGATCCTAAAGGATGTCGCCGATTACTATGCGGCCTCGCAGCAATTGAAAGAGGCAATTCCGCTTTATCTGCATGTTCTTGAACTGCAACCGGACGACGCAAACGCGCGAGAGAAACTAGCAACCGGCTTTATCCTGACGAATCAGCGGGGCAAAGCAGTTGAGATGCTCGAGCAAATCATCAAAGAGCATCCCGAAAAGTATCAAACTTACGACTTGTTGGCGCAGGTGCTGGATGATGAAGCTCGATCACTCCAACGCGCAAAGAAAGTCGTCGAAGCAAAAGCGACCTTTGCGAAAGCAGCCGCAAATTATGAGCAAAGCCTGCTGATTAATCCGAATCATGTGGGCACATATTTGCATCTGGCGGAACTGTTCCTTGGACCTTTAAAAGACGCAGATCGTGCGGTCAGATTGCTGACAGAAGCCCGGCGCCGCTTCCTGGGCGCACCGGAAATCGTTTACTATCTGGCCATTGCTCAAAGCGAAGCGAAACAGACCCAGCAGGCCGTCGCGACGTTTGAGGAGGCATTGCATGAAGCGCAACTCGACGAGGACAATGACATCCCGAACGCCAAGTTCTATTTCAATTATGGCGCGACGGCAGAGCAGGCAGGTCTGTACGAAAAGGCGGCTGATCTTCTTCGGAAATCGATCGCGCTTGATCCGATGAACTCGGCGGAAGCTTGCAATTATCTCGGCTATATGTGGGCCGATCACAACATGAACCTGGACGAGGCCGAAACGATGATTAAACGCGCGCTGGAAATGGACCCAAATAATGCTTCCTACCTCGATAGTCTGGGTTGGGTAGAGTTCCGGAAGGGTAAATTTGACCAAGCTTTGAACGATCTGCTCAGTGCGGCAAAAACTGCGGACCACGAAGATCCGGTCATCTTCGAGCATATTGGGGATGCCTATTTCAAATTGAATCGAATTTCCGAAGCGCTCGAATCCTGGCATAAATCGCTGACGCTCGATCCAAAAAACAAGAATCTGGCAAACAAGATCGAAAGAACCAAGGCGCCAATCGGCAACGGCCAATCAGCAAAGACGAATCCAACCCGGTAACTGTAGCGTTCTAGTAACTATTATATGAGCGATTACCCCACACCGTGGCAGCGCAAGATGATGTGGGCGGCGCTCACGGCCTTCTGTGTGGTTCTTCTCATCCTGATCATCGGCACGGTGATTTGGGCCAGCGCCAATATCATTAGTTTCCTCCAACCGATCCTGATCCCGGTGGCCATCGCAGGGATTCTGACTTATCTGCTGGACCCGCTGGTGGCGAAAATGTCTCGAGGAACCCTCAGTCGTACCAAGGCGGTCGCTTTGATTTTTGCCATCGCCTTTTTCGCCCTCGGTGGATTGGCCGCGTGGCTAATTCCGACCATCTCGATACAAAGCGCGAATTTCGCAAGGCAAGTCCCTGCTTATACCGAACGAGCTCGCGACTATGTTGTAGATCTAATCTATCGATTCGACCAGTCGTTCGGGTTTCTCGGCGGCGGCCGCGCAAAGTCTGCATCGACAAGTTTTACAAACTGGCTCATCGGAGCTGGGCCATCTGCTTCTCCTCGTGCGCAACCGACAGCTTCTCCCGCTTCAAAAGCTTTTGACACGCCGCCCGCTGCTGAAATTGTCGCGCCGAGTCAGCCGAGACTGACCAGTGCCGAACGCCAGCGCATTCAGGCGTACGTGGAAAAACAAATGCCCAACTTGCAGCAGGCGCTCCCGACGCTGATGGAAAAGTTCTGGGACATTCTGACGAAAAGCATCGGCGGATTTCTTGGCGTCACAGGTTTCTTGCTCAGTCTGATCCTGGTACCTATTTATCTGTTCTTTCTACTGAATGAGAAACCGCGGATTGAGCGGCACTGGAAGGAATATTTGCCTCTGCCGGCATCGCCTTTTCGAGACGAAGTGGCGGAAGTATTATCGCAGATCAATTCGTACGTGACCGCCTATTTTCGCGGCCAACTGCTGGTGTGTCTGATCGATGGCATACTCATCGGCGCGACGCTGACACTTTTCGGCCTCAATTTTGCGCCGGTGATTGGGGCCATGGTAGTTGTACTTACAATGATCCCCTACATCGGGATCATAATCTGCTGGGTACCAGCCGTTCTGGTTGCAGCTTTCCAATGGGGCGATTGGGCTCATCCGATCTGGGTGACAGTAATTTTCATCGTTATACAAAACCTGGAAGGCATATTCTATGCTCCACGAATTGTCGGCAATTACGTCGGATTGCATCCGATGACAGTGATCGTATCGATCTTTGTCTGGGGTTTGATCATTGGCGGCGTAATCGGTCCCCTGCTTGCCGTACCGCTTACGGCCACCGTAAAGGTGCTGCTGGGACGATATGTTTGGGGACGACGTTTGAGGGAAAAGATCGAGGACTCAGTTAAATCAATTCCTGTAGTTGAGGAACCGGAGGTAGCCACTCGCTCTTAGCCTCGGGAGTCGGGACGGGGGTGATGGAACGGAACAAGCGGATCGTTGCGCCCCCGAGAAACGACATGAAAATTGCGGAACGAACCGAAGAGGCTGGATATCGAAGAATTCGCCAAACGCTCTTTGGTGTGGAGTCTTTCATTCATCGACAGGTTTGGCCAGCTCGCCTTGCCCTTGTAGCCGCCGGGTTGGCAGTTGCCATACTGCTCGGGGCATTTTTTTTCAGATATGGCTCAAAACTATATACGGACTGGCGCCAAACCCGCTTGTTACAACAAGCTGGTTTCATGCTGCAGCAGGGAAGATTTACTGAAGCAACGCGAACCGCGCGAGAATTCCTGACGCAACATCCCGATTCTCTCCCGGCCCTCTTTGTGCTGGCCGAAGCAGCAGAGAAAGAAAATCTCGAAGAGGCGATTTCGTGGCGTGGGCAAATCGCGCGCTTGCGCCCAAAAGATCCGGATAGTCAGCTCAATCTTGTTTCCGCTGCGCTACGCTTTGGAAAGCTCGATCTCGCACGAAAAGCGTTGGACCAAATTCCTGCCAATGATCGTGACAGGCCCGCCTTTCACGTCGTTGCTGGCTGGCTGGCTTCTGCGGAAGGAAATTTTGCCGAACAAGAAGACCAGTTCGCCGCTGCCGTAGAAAAAGAACCGAAGAACGACCTGTACCAGTTCAATCTCGCGGCGCTGCAAATCCATTCCAGCGACGCCCAAAAGAAGGCAAACGCACGCGAAAATCTCGAGCGGCTCAGCAAACTCGTCCCGTATCGGACCGGCGCGTTGCGCGCGTTGCTAAATGATGCTGTGGAACGTAATGACCTCTCCGCGGCGGATAACTACGCTCAACAGCTCCAGATGTCGCAGGAGGTCACCTTCAGCGACTACCTTCTCTGTCTGAACTTCTATCAGAAGCTCGATGAGAAAAAATTCCGCATATTACTGGAACGCGTAAAACCTTTTGCGGCAAAGAATCCGTCCGATCTCGCCTCGCTAATGGAATGGATGAGTAAAAATGGACTCACCGCAGAAGTTGTTAAGTGGATCGAGAAGCTCCCGGCAAAGAAACTGACTTCGCCGCCAACTGCCGTTGCTGTGGCAAACGCGTACGAAAACGCCAAGAATTGGAAGCAATTGAAACGATGGACTCGCAAGGGAATGTGGGGCGAATCCGATTACCTGCGTCTTGCCTATCAGGCTTTCGCCACGCGCCAATCACGAGAAAACCCCCGGGACGAATTCGACAAGCTTTGGCGCGATGCGGAGCAATCGGCAAACGGCCAGCCCGAGCGCGAACTTGTCCTCGCGCGTCTGGCCTCGAAATGGAATCTGGAGAAAGAATCCGAACAATTGTGGCTGCGCGTTGCAGAAGATCCGCCCCTGCGACGCGAGGCGCTCGACGGGCTTCGCATCCTTTATCGCACAGACAATGACACCGGGAAACTTTATGATGTCCTCCGGCGTCTGCACGAAAGCTCTCCCAGCGAAGCGCCGATTACAGCGGATCTCGCGCGACTGGGCCTCAATCTCGAGAGAAATGTCGACCGCTCACATGATCTTGCTAAGGAGGCGCATGATCGCGCCCCGAACGAAATTAATTGCGCGGTAACCTACGCGTTCTCTCTTTATCGCATTGGGCGAAGCGCCGAGGCTCTCGCAATTATTCAAGCATTGCCAGGCGAACAATTACACAATCCGCACGCAGCGGTTTACACGGCCTTACTGCTGGCCGATGCCGGCCAAATCGACGCAGCAAAGGATTATGTAGCCGCCGCGGATGACGGAATTTATCCCGAGGAAAGAAAAGTGCTCGATGAAGCAAGAACGAAAATCTCGAGCACATCGGTGGCTCGGTCGCCAGCAGTTTCACGGGTTCCAGCCCCGCCGAATCCAACGCCAGCGTCAACGCCGTCGCCGTAGCAGCTTCGACGTGATCCCCGGGTTTGCTGCTCTTGAGCAGCCCCGGCGAGACAGGCAGAGACGCGGTTACAACTATTGCATCCAATGCGCTTCCTCCTCTTTGGCGATCGCACTTGTCCAATGCGCAATATCCCTGGCGTTCATGTTGACCCGCGTCTGCAATCTCGCATCGTGAAATCCCCCGCTATTGAACCTCGACGGGGATTCCCGTTTATAACGTATCTGGGCCGGCGCTTTGCAAACCCCGCAAACCTTACCGCGTTGTCGAGTTGTAAGGCGTCTGTGTCAGACGTTATCCAATTCTAGCGGTTTCTCGGCCACGACGCGCCATGCTTCTACATCGGCGCGGCTTCGTGTCGGTGAAATGCATCGGACAGCTTTCAATGAATCAAATGTCACTTCAGAAAAGGGCACTTCAATCGAATGCGTCAACAGGCGTCGATCCTGAGCCGACATTCGCTTGTACAGCAGGCTCAAGTGCGGACTGAGTTGGTAATCAGACGAATCTTGTGCTGCTGTCCGAATGCTTTCATTAAGCTGCTGCAATTGTTTGCTCCGAGAGAAGTGTACAAAAAGCGTCTTAATAAACTCAGAGGAACTACCGACATTTAGGACTTGGAGAGCAATTCGTTTGCTACTTCGTCCGGCTTTTGAAAGCACTTCGTCAATTGTATCCGTGCAATCCACTCCGACGTGAACCGTCACATGCGGTTCAAATTCAAGGGCGGCGTATCGTTCCGCGAGATCGTTAACAATATTCTGGAAATACCCGCGTGCAGGCTCAGTTGGAATGAGCCAGTAAGCAATAACGATTTGGCGAGACACAAGTTACTAACGATCTCTTTGTAGCGGGAGGCGTGTCGCCCGGCAAAGACTAATCCCCCGCTGCGATTGTATCGAAAATCACTCGCGATCCCTTGCGCACCTGTCCGATTTGGCGTTGTCTTCCCGGCCCAATGAGGTTCTACTGAACAGGAACACCTTTTATGCCGACAAATGTTCTGGGAACTGAGCTGAAATGTTGTTGTCGCGATCCGATCACCGGATTTTACCGGGACGGTTTTTGCCGCACCGGGCCTGAGGATATCGGGCTTCATACCGTCTGCGTGAAAGTGACACGGGAATTTCTCGATTTTTCTGTGCTCGATGGAAATGACCTTGTCACGCCACATCCGGAATGGGGTTTCCCCGGACTGAAGCCAGGCGACAAATGGTGCGTCTGCGTGACACGCTGGAAAAGCGCACTGGATCACAACCGCGCGGCTCCTGTTGATCTTGAAGCAACCCATGCGTCCGCACTCGAGTTCGTCACGCTGGAAGAACTGAAAGCATACGCATTCTCCGAGTAAGGCGTGCGTTTGAATTCGACCAAGTTTGCCGCCACGCTAATCCTAAATTGAAGCTTCCGTTTAGTCTTTTCCTGGCGCTGCGGTATTTGAAACCAAAGCGTACCTTTCTTTCGATCATCACGCTGATTTCAGTGCTCGGCGTAATGCTCGGCGTGACGGTCTTGATTCTCGTCATTTCTGTTATGACCGGGTTCGATCGGGAACTGCGTCAGAAAGTGATCGATTTCGATGCGCACATTCTCGTGAGCACGGAAGACGTCTTGCGCGACTGGCGAGCACTCAAAACAAAAATCGATAACACGCCCGGCGTAGTCGCAACGGCTCCCTACATTCAGGGGCCGGTCATCGTGGAATTTCAAAACCGGCGGGTCGCCCCGCTGATTCGCGGAGTCGATCCGGTCGAGGAAGAGAAGGTCATCCCGCTGCGAAAATTCATCAAATACGGCAACCTCAACCTGGAAGGGGATTCCACCGTACTCGGAATCGAGCTCGCGCGTAAATTGCAAGCGAACGTCGGTGATAAAATCACCGTCTATTCGCCGGGCAACCTTGGACAGATTCTCGACGGCATCAAGAAATTGGAGACCGCCAAGGGCGACGAGGAAAAAAAAGCGATCGACCAATTGCGCGAGGTGATCCTGCCGAAAGAACTGACTATTACCGGCATCTTTGAGACTGGCCACTACCTGCACGATTCCGAGTATCTGCTCGTGCCGGTCTATGTAGGGCAGGAGTTATATGGGCTGCAAGACGGATTGCATGGCATCACCGTTCGGACTGACAACCCGTACAGCGCCGAGCGAGTCAAACAGTCGATCGATCAATTTCTCCAACCACCAGAATACGCACAGACCTGGATTGACATGAACCACCAATTTTTCGAAGCCGTGCGACTAGAGCGCAGCGTAATGTTTTTCCTGTTGTTTTTTATCGTGGTTGTCGCGGCCTTTGGAATCATGAGCACGCTCATCACGGTAACAGTGCAAAAGCGACGAGAGATTGGAATTATGAAAGCCCTCGGAGCGAACATTGCGCAAGTCATCTGGGTTTTTCTCGGGCAGGGAACGATCGTCGGTCTCTTTGGAACTCTGACAGGATTAGGACTCGGGATGACGTTAATTCGTTACCGCAACGAGTTCAGCCAGTGGCTGGCTGCGACGTTGCACATCGAAGTCTTCCCGCGCGAAGTTTATCAGTTTTCGGCAATCCCGGCGGAGGTCATTCCAAGAGATGTCGCCATCATTTGTATCAGCGCATTTTTTATCTGCTCAATTGCCGCGCTGATTCCCGCATACTTTGCCGCACGGCTCGACCCGGTGAAAGCCTTGCGTTATGAATAGCTTCTTCTTTTACTTCCGCTCGTGCTCGCAATCGAGTTCACAAAGGCCTCAAATATGGACATGGTGTAGTCATATCCTTTCGCCCATTCACTTTGACGCGGGCCGGCTACGTTAAGGACATCGATCTTGTTCGTGCGGACAAAATCGGCGATCAACTGCGCAGCCTTTTCAGTGGAAACGTTGGAAGAGTCAATCAGTTCGTGCGGCCGTTGTTGCTCAACGCAGAAGTGAACCGTTTGCTCGGTTCCGCCGCTCAGTTTGCCAGGGTAAATGATAACGGTTCCATCGGAATCTTTAACGTTCTTCCAACTCCTTAACTGGATAGCCATCTGGAATCCTGCCGAATTCATCGAGACGCCCAGTTGGACACCAACCGCCAGCGTCGATTCCGTGCTTCAGCGCAACATCAAGCGCTGCACGATCCACGCCCGTTTGTCCGCCCGAGATGATTTTCACCTTCCTTCGGCGCGCTTAGTCCCCCGTAGGAACGATATCCGCGCGCTCGACCATTAAGATCACAGTTCGTTCAGGCGCGCGCGTGCGATGACGGACACCCCTGAGCACAACGAATCCTTGCCTGGGTGCAAGATCGACAACTCGGTCCTCAAGATCGATCAGGAAATGTCCATCAAGAACGAAAAAGAATTCGTCAATGTCCTTGTGTTCGTGCCAATGATATTCGCCCTGAATCACCGCCATCCTGACGACAGACTCGTTCACTTTGCATAGCGTCTGGTTGTACCATTTGTCCGTGCACGCATCTGCCAGTTTCTGCACATCGATTAGTTCAAGCGGCCCGTGCAAAACGTTGAGGTAAGTCTTATACGGAAAATCTTTCGGCAATTTATTGGACTCCATGATATGACCTTAAACGCCGAGACCAGACAGCGCACGCGGTGAAGCAGGCAGCCCTACCTGCGAGCTCTAAAACGCAGACATCATTGTCTGCGTCACAACATCATTCTTCGCCGTCGAAATAGTCGGTTTCTTCGCCCTTGATGACGATCCGATCCTTGGCTGATGACTTGTTCACTTTCCACTTCCCACTATCTGGGTAGTAAGTCGACTCGCCGATTGGGTTGTCTGCGATCACGTAATAAATGAAGTCTTCCTGACCGGGGTTGCTAAGTTGATGAGGTTCGTCTGGTCCGAAAATGAACGCGTCTCCGGGCACGACGTCAGTCGCGCCATCCTTGTGACGAACGCTTCCTTTTCCAGAGACGACTAGATAGAACTCCCATTGGGCCGAATGCGCATGATAGGGAAAAGCTTGTTTCCCAGGAGGGACTCGATTCCATTCCAAATCAAATGGATGACGCTTAGACAAATCAAGCGAGCTCGGCTCGCGACCGAGCGCTTCCGAAATTCCTTTGAATGACACGGCGTATTTGCCGCCGGGTGACTGCCACGGTTCTTCCTTGATCTCGTTTAGATTTATTTTGCGCATACAGAGAAACTGTAGCGGCGGTCTGTGACCGCCGACCTATGTGACACAGACGCCCTAAAGAATCGGTTCATTCCTCGCCATCGAAATAATCAGTCTCCGTTCCTTTGACGACGACTTCTTCCCGAGCCTCTGTTGTCACCGCCCATTTTCCGCTGTCGGGGTAATAACAGGAGTCACCCGTTGCGCCGCCGCTGCGCGGATTATCGGCGATCACGTAATAAACAAAGTCCTCATCGCCCGCATTCCCAAGCTGATGTGCCTCGCCAGGCTGAAAGAAAAAAGCGTCGCCCGGTCCAACCTCGGTGGTCCCATCCTTATCGCGGACGCTACCACGGCCGGAACCAACGAGATAAAGCTCCGATTCAGCCGCATGCGCGTGATACGGGCAAAGCGTTTTACCTTTGGGAATTCGCACTAAGGTCAGATCAAAGGGATGCCGTTTGGACAGGTCGAGCGACTCCGGCTCGCGGCCAAGCGCGATGGAAATATTCTTCATGTACCTATGAAACTTACCTTTCGGCGATTGCTTCTCCTTCTCAGCGACATCGTTCAAATTCACCTTGTGCATATGGATCAGGTCAATCTTTTGCAACAACGTCCCGAGCAGCGAATCGACGTCGCGTTGTGATCGAAAAAATAGCTATCCCGGCCCAAATCAAGTTCACAAACGAAGAAGGATAAGCTCGATAAAAGATCGTGTTTACGACCAGGAGAAGGCTGCCAACGATGTTGAGGAGCTGATAAGGCGCGGAGTCCGCCTCCAATTTCCTGGAGGAAACCATTGTATAAGCGAAAAGGAGAGCTGCGGCTCCCAGCCATCCAACCGCATCAAGCCATATCTGATTGTTCATGCTCTATTATCTTTGCGTTGAAGACCGCATCACACGTTCAGTTTCTTCGGCAGCTTTTGTTTGAGTTTTTCCACCGGGTCGAAGAGGTCACCGAGTTTCTTGACGCGGGCGAGGACTTGGTCGGAGCGGAACTTCAGGAGCTCGGGCTTTTTCTTTTTCAGACAGGTTTCAACTTCAGTCCATCTGACGGGAGTTGAAACAGTTGGTTCTTCCCTGGCGCGTAGTGAATAAACGCAGATCGTCGTCTTGTGTTCGTCGTTCTGACTCCAATCGACGAACACCTTTCTCTTGCGCACTGACTTGGACATGTTCGAGGTGACCAAATCCCCATGCTCGCGCTCAAGATATTGGGCGAGAGACCGCGACAAATCCTTGGTTTGGTCGTAAGTCACCGACGTATTCAGTGGCACGTAAATCTGCAGTCCTTTCGATCCACTCGTTTTGGCAAACGATTTCAGTTTCATTTTGCCTAACAAATCGCGAAGCCACAGCCCGACCTGGCAGCATTGGACGATGTCGGCTGGCGCACCGGGATCGAGGTCGAACACCATCATGGTCGGACGTGCGATGTTGTTCTTGCGGGACAGCGACGTATGCAGCTCAAGGTCCGCAAGGTTTGCAGCCCATACGAGTGTCGGCAGATCGTTAGCGAGGCAATAATGCATTATTCGCTGGTTGCCTTCGCTCCACACCTTCGCCGTCTGCACCCACTTGGGCCGATGCGACGGACAGTTCTTTTCGTAAAAAAATTCGCCCTCCACGCCGTTGGGGTAGCGCTTCATGGTGAGCGGACGATCTCTAAGGTGCGGCAGGAGAACTGGCGCAATGCGGATGAAGTAATCGATCACCTGCCCTTTCGTGAATCCAGCCTTCGGATACAGCACCTTGTCGAGATTCGATACCTGAATCTTACGATCTTCTACGACTAGTTCGGTTTTTTGGGGCATTACACTAAGAGATTCCTCGACTTCGCTCAGAATGACAAACGTTCAGGCGAAGAATCGCTCAGGCGGAAGCACAGGCTGCGGTTTGCAAATTCGCGCCACACAATGTTCCCAGCTTTCGTGGCCGCTAAGGATATCAATTTCCACTCGCAAGAAATAAATGGGCACCTTCATTTCGGTCTCGGGCAAACGCGGCATGCGCACCGAATCTTTTTCTGTTGTCACGATCATCTCCAAGTCCCTGCGGATACAACGTTTGATGAAACTGATTAGCTCCGCTTCGGAATAGTAATGATGATCAATGTAACGCGTGGCCAGATCGACGCGCGCACCGAGCTTTGCCAATGCGGCTTCAAAGCTTTCCGGCGCGGCGATGGCGCTGATCGAGCCGATGAAAGTATCACGTAAACCTTCCAGCGGCACTTTTTCACCTGTGAAGACATTTTGCAGATACAGCGGCTTATGCGCGCATTCGATAATCTCGGCGGTGCGATTGTAACGGCGAATGCGCTTCACCAGGGCATCATTCGGTTCGCCGGTGTTTTTCGTGATGAAGATGTAGCTGGCGCGGCGCAGATTTCGCGGCGCCTCGCGCAGCGTGCCCCGAGGAAGAAGGAATTCATTGCCAAACGGGGCTTGCCGATCCACAAGGACGATGTCCAGCCGATGTTTGAGATGAAGGTACTGCAAACCGTCATCTAGCAGCAACGTATCAACCTTCCATTTCTCGATGGCAAGCAGACCGCTTTTGACACGGTCTTTGTCCACGAGGACGATCACGTTCTTCAAGTTATGCGCGAGCATGTAAGGCTCATCCCCGGCAGTACGTGAATCCAGCAAGAGCGATGCGCCGTCGGAGACAATCCGCGGAGGATCGGCTTCTCCTTTGTACAGCCGACTTACCAAACTTCGTTTGCGCGGCACGCTTTTATAACCGCGACTCAGAATTGCCACCCGACGCCCGCCGGTTTGCAACGCCCGAGCAATTTTTTCGACGATCGGCGTCTTGCCCGTACCTCCGACAGTCAGGTTGCCCACGCTGATCACCAGAACGCCAAGCGCGCGCTCACGGAAAATTCTTTTCCGGTAAAAATAAAGCCGGAGCTGCACGATTCGATCGTAGACGAAGGAAAGTGCGTAAAGGATCCCGCGTAAAATCGAGGCGCGAACGCCATGACGGCGTTCGAGCACAACGTCAATTCCAAACTGCTCCAGGTTTTCAAGCCGCCGGCCCATAATAAATGGTGTTCAGTGATCAGTAATCTGTGATCGGATTACATGTGCGCCTCGGTTATCGGCGCGCGTGACGATTGTACGAGACAACAATGGTCGGGCGGCGCGCTTCATTGCCGCAGCGATCCGATCTGGATGTTGCAACGTAATGGCGCAGATTGCCGAGCCACTACCGCTAAGGAAGGCGCCAAGCGCACCCGCTTTTTCCGCCGCAGCGATGACGCCAGGAAGAAACGGCATCAGTTTCGCGCGAAACGGTTGATGAAGGAAATCGACGAATGCGCTCCGCAGATTTTTGTAATTTTTTGAAGCGAAGGCCGCAGTGATTGCACACGCGTTTCCACAATTCTCAACCGCTGCGGCATGCGAAATTTTGGATGGCAGGAGCCTGCGCGCTATCGAAGTTCGAATTTCAAGCGCCGGAACCAGTAAAACGAAATATAGCTGCGGCGAAACTCCAAAGCGCTGAAAGGCTGGGACACCGCGGGTCAGCCGGTCGGCGCGGAGCGCCGATCCTAACACCACCGTAAAACCGCCGAAGGTTGCCGGCGCAGCGTTATCGGGATGACCTTCCAATTCGGCGCATAGTTTGAACAGCGTGAATTGATCGAGCGGAGCGCCGCTGAGCCGGTTAAGGCCATCCAAAATGCCAAGGCGAATGGTTGCGCTGCCGCCCAGACCTCGCGAGCGGGGAATTTCTTCGACGCTTGAAAAAGAAAAACGAAACATACGGCAACGGGCCTGTTTAAAAAATCGTCCGGCGGCGTCTGAGACAATTTGCGGGTGGGGTTGTTCCGGCCCCCGACCGCTAGTAACTGTTACGTTGTTGTAAATGCGCAGTGCGACACCGAGGCAATCGAAACCAGGACCCAGATTTGAGGTGCTCGCCGGAACGCGAACCGTAACTTGCATTCGGAGACAGAGTGTAGCGACGCCCAGCTTTAGCGGCAACCGGTCCCTTAGGCTATGCCGTGTCGAAAGTATGCCATTGGATATGGGTGATGAGGATGAGTCCTGGCTGGATTGATGCAAGGTTGTTTCGGGACTTCCAAGCCGAGGGAACGGACGCGCACAGGCTCTGCTCGATGGAGGATGGCTGGGTGGAACGGTTTGGGCGTGACGTCGTGATCTCGTTTACGAGAGTCCCGGTCCGCGAGCACCTCATTCAGGAATTGAAGGAATGGGCAAGTGACACCCTTTTCAACGTTAGACGCGTTTTCGCTCGCTTCGTTCCTCGAAAAAGCGAACAACGCGAACCGCCGCGTCTGATATGTGGCGACCAGGCTGAGAATCTACAGACGATCGCTACCGAGCGACGTTTGAAATTTGGGATCGACTTCAAAGCGGGCTTCTCTGTGGGCTTGTTCCCCGATCAGAGAGAAAACCGCAGCTATGTCCGTCGGATTGCGCCCAAGCGACTGTTGAATTGCTTTGCCTACACCTGCTCTTTTTCGGTGAGTGCGGCCCATGTAGGAGCAACTACCCTCAATCTCGACCTTTCCAAAAAATCTCTGGCACGCGGACGCGAGAATTTTGCGTTGAACAATATGCCAACACTGGGTCATCGCTTCATCGCCGATGACGTGATGACGATACTGCCGCGGCTAGCGCGTAAAGGCGAGAAGTTTGATGTCATTATTCTTGATCCGCCAACTTTTGCGCGTTCGCCCGGAGGAAAGACGTTTCACGTTGAGAACGATTTCGAAAAGTTGCTCGTCGATTCCCTCGAGCTGACAGAGCGAGACAGCCATGTCCTGATATCGACGAATTGCTCCACGTTGCGTGCGCATGCACTGGAAGTCATGGCTCGCTACGGACTCAAGGCCGCGCGCCGCGCCGGCACGTTTCATCGATCGCCTCCGCTACCCGATTTCCCACCGGGCACAGGCGCCACCTCTGTTTGGCTCACCTTGCGTTGACAGGTCGATGCGCGCAGAGCAGGATCAGAATTCGAATCATTAAACGAAATGGATCGTACATCTGCCGAACTTGCTGCCGAATTTCCGGAACGCGGACTGCATTGGGTGAAAGAACAGGTCGAGACAGCTCTCAGTGAGACTGAGGATTACGTTCGTGAAAGACCGACGCAGTCGCTTCTGTGCGCATTTATGGCCGGGTACATTTTGAACCGGTTGCCGTTGGGCCGAATTGTGAGCGGGCTCTTTCGATTGCTCGTCGTAGCATTAAGGCCTGCGATTCTGATCTACGGTGCTGCGAAGCTCTATCAGGCGTCCCAGGAAGAAAAATGAAATGCAGAAGGGCTCGCTGAGACGGGTGCCCGTCTCAGGACCTTCGTTTTGATACAAGCGCTAGTACGATCACTCCAGCGTGAACCCAATCTTGAGCGTCACCTGCCAGTGACGGACTTTACCGTTCTCGACATCTCCACGGGTCTCGGTCACCTCAAACCAGCGCATGTTGCGAACGGTCTTTTCAGCGCGTGCCAGGGCGCTTTTTATCGCCTCTTCAAATCCGTTGGGCGAAGAACCAATCACCTCAATCTTTTTGTAAACATGATCAGACATGCGCCAATTATTTCCTGATGACATGTCGAATACAACAAAAAGCGGAGCTTAAGACAGGGTCGGCGCCTATGCCAAGCGGCTTACCGCCAAATTTGCTTTACAAACGCATCGTAATTTCGGCAGCCTCGCCTCGTGGGAAAATTGCTGACAATCTCGGTGCTGCTCCTGGCCGCTGCCTCTTGTCTCCGCGCTCAGGATCAAGAGCGGAAGCTGGTTGATCGTTTGCTGAGGCCCGACATGACTCTGCAAAGCAGCGAACAAAAGAAAAAAATCATCGCTGATGGCACATCGATAAACAAAAAAGCCAGTGTCGGCACATTTTACGTGGAGAAAAAACCGAATTCTAAAACGTTTTCGAAGAAAGGTGCATTCTCGACACGGCAATTCAATTCGCGGCCTTTCCACGGCAATCGCCGCGCCTTTGAAAATTCATCGCAGCAAGCTGTCGGCAATTCTCGATTCGCTTATCCAACGCAAACGGCTCGCGGTCCTCGCGATGCGCCTCAATCCGACAAAAAGATTGCCAGTCCCGCCTACGCAGAGAACCGGCCTTTTCTAGATCAGGGTAAAAGCCAAAAGTCGCTTAACCGGCAGAACGCGCCGCTCACGATCGACCAAGTGCGCGAGTTGTTGAACAAAAACAAGTAGCGCGCAGGCTGTCCGCGCTATTGTTGATCATGCAGCCGGATGAAGCTCTGGAGTCTCTCACAGCGCAGGCTGTCCACATAATCAGCCGAGATGAACTGCAGGCTAAGCTTGCCAGCGGAAAGCCACTGCGAGTGAAGCTCGGGGTTGATCCGAGTACGACCGATCTGCATCTCGGTCACTCAATCGTGCTCCGAAAACTTCGCCAGTTTCAAGATTTCGGCCATCAGGCCGTTCTTATCATCGGTGATTTCACCGGAATGATCGGTGACCCGAGTGGTCGCTCTGCTACTCGGCCTAATTTAACGAGAAAAGAGGTAGCGGCGAACGCGCGAACATACTTCGAGCAGGCATTTAAGATTCTCGACCCAACTAAGACTGAGACTCACTACAACAGCGAATGGTTTAGCCGAATGAGTTTCCAAAAGGTAGTCCGGCTCACAAGTTACGTAACGCTTCAACAAATATTACATCGCGACGACTTCAAAAAACGAATGCGCGAAGAAAAACCTATCCGTTGCCACGAAATTCTATATCCCATCATGCAAGGCTGGGATTCGGTAATGGTAAAAGCAGATCTAGAGCTCGGAGGAACGGACCAGCTTTTCAACATTTTAATGGGACGCGATCTTCAAAAAGAGGAGGGGCAGCCGCAGCAGGTCGTTTTTCTGTTGCCGATCCTCGAAGGCATCGACGGTTCAAACAAAATGAGCAAAAGCCTTGGAAACTATGTCGGGATCAACGAACCGCCTTCCGAGATGTTTGGAAAGCTCATGAGCATTTCCGACGCATTGATGCCGACCTATTACAGCTTGCTTCTAAATAAACCGACACCGCAGATCCATCCGGTGGAGGCGAAGAAGCAACTCGCTTTCGAAATAGTGCAGACTTACCACTCCGCCAATGCCGCCGAGAAAACACTCAATGAATGGAACGCGCGTTTTCGCGAGAAACGTTTGTCGGATACCGAGTTGCCGTACTTACGACCTGATAACTATTCGAATTTCGTAGATGTCGTTGGCCACGCATTCCAGAACGCCTTCGGAATCAATAAATCGCGAACGCAGATTCGCCGCTTAATCGACCAAGGTAGCGTTCAGCTTGACGGCAAGAAGGTCACCGACCCAAATACAGTAATTCAACTTCGCCCCGGACAGGTTCTCCGCCTCGACAAGACTCACGCAGTGCGAATCAAGTGAAAACGAAGAACGCGAGATTCTTTGGTCTCGCGTTCTTTATGAGAGAGAGTTCCCTGTCTCAGGCCGTAGCCGTCTGGAACATGGGCAGAACGCGCGAATGTTCGAGGTAGCTGGCTGCGATTCCTTCAAAGTGCGCACGAATACTGCGCAGTTCGGCAGTCACAAAGCTATCCACGAAATGGAAGCGCCGATCCAGCCACGCAAACAGCTTGTTCTTAATCTCGTAATGAACAGCGAGAGTAACTTCAGTGCAGTTTGGCCGAATCTCGGCGAAGTCAACTATGCCCATTAACGTAATATTTCCGCCTACTGACTCAAACGTATATTGATCGAGCGAATCGCTCTCAATCGAGAGCAGGACCGTGTGTGCCTCGAAGCCGAGCGGACCGCGAAAACTGAAATCGACCGTCTTGGACGAAGTCACAGTAGCCCGCGTTACCATTAAGAACTGCCGCCGGTATGATTGAATACTGGCCAGACGCGCCTTGCACTCCGGCACCGGCTGGCTCATGTGTAGGGTTTTTTGTAGGAGCATATAATAAGCGTTGTTTGCGGGAAAGAGAGCAACAGCGATGCCATTCTCTTTTCCCAGTAGGGTGCACCCATAACCCCCGTCAATTGTGTTCGTTTTTTTTACACTCCTGTATCAGTGCGACACGCTATCAGCCGATCGTGGAATCAAGCATAGATCGCCAGTCAGCAGGTAATTGGGTAAGGTTTTCCCCTAGTTCGGCAAGTATCGGAACATCAAGAATTTTCCTGAGAATATCAGCATTTGTTTGGGCGGCGATATCGCCCATTTCCTGAGCGTCATTCAATACAAGCCCAGTACAGTGCAATCCGTGTCCGAGAATATTTTGCACAGTGAGAACCGCGTGATTCAGACAACCGAGCCGGTTGTATGCAACGGCCAGGACCGGCACCTTTATCGCAACAGCCAGATCGCTGACGAAATAATTATGGTGAATCGGGACCATCCAACCGCCGGTCCCTTCAACAATGACGTGTTTGAACCGGTTCTGAAGAGAATGAAAGGCAGCGAGGATATGACCGACATCAATGTCCACTTTCTCCATCAAACTACCCACGATGGGTGCCGCAGGTGTTTTCAACCAAACCGGATTAACCTCGTCGATCGTCAAGCCGTCACTGCCTGCGGCCAGCAGAAGTTCTGCATCCCGACGGTCTCCACAGCAGATCGGTTTCATCCCGGCACAGGACGTGCTCGATGCTCGCAACAAATGCAGAAGCCGGGCCGCGGTAAAGGTCTTGCCTACACCCGTATCCGTCCCGGTGATAAAAAGGCTCACGCGACCTGCTTCACGCGCTCCGCACCGCCGGTCGCTCGATTCGCGCTAATGGTTTGCACCATTGACCGGAAGATCTTTGCACCATCCATACTGCCAAGCCGCGCGTCTGATGCGCGATCAGGGTGCGGCATCAGTCCGAACACGTTTCGCTCGGGATTGCAGAGACCGGCGATGTTTTCAATGGATCCATTTGGATTTGCTCCCAGCACAACGCGACCCTCGCTATCGGAGTAGCGCAAAATCACTTGTTGATTTGCGTTGAGCTCTTGCAATGTCGCCGCGTCCGCAAAGAAACAGCCTTCGCCGTGCGCCACTGGCAATCGAAGAAGCGAACCCTTCCGACAACCACGTGTGAATGGTGAGTCATCGACTTCGACGCGAGTAGTAACCATTTCACAGACGAAACGCAGCGAGCGATTGCGAACCAGCGCACCCGGCAAAAGGCCGGCTTCGCACAGAACCTGAAACCCGTTACAGGTCCCGAGGATGAGCTTGCCCGCCCGCGCATCACCAATCACTGCTTTCATGATTGGCGAAAAACGCGCAATAGCCCCGCAACGCAAGTAATCGCCGTAAGCAAACCCACCGGGCAAGACAACTGCGTCAAAATCGTTCAGCGAGGTTTCTTTGTGCCAGACGTACTCGGCGTGTAATCCGTCGAGTCCATTAATCGCCGCAAGGCAATCCTGATCGCAATTTGAGCCGGGGAACTGAATAACTGCGAATCTCATCTTGGTTTCAGCGCGCGGCACGCTGCTCGGCGTGATAATCATTGACGACCAGGCACGCGTGAATAATGCCAGGAATCCAGCCTAGCAGTGTCAAAATAAGGCTGAGAAAAAAACTGGCGATGCGACCTGTCAAAAGCACCGCAAGGGGTGGCAACACAATACAGAAAAAGTATCGCAGCGCTTTCATTTTTATTTCCTCGTCTTTGGCTTCTTTGGTTCAGCCTTGGACGTTGCGCGTTGAGCGTTGAGCGTTTTCTCCCGATCTCCTACGCCAATGTTTTGCAGTTCGTAGTCTTCAATTATTGGATTCGAAAGCAAATCGCGACAGAGATCGCGCAACCGCTTTTCGAGATCGCCGTTTTGCCCGTCGATATCGATCTCCATGTATTTCCCGATTCTCACACTGCGGACTTCCGGCATGCCCAGATGCTGCATGGCATCACGCACTGCATTACCCTGGGGATCGAGCACCGCAGCTTTCGGCATGACGATGACCTTTGCTTTCACCTCCACACCATATTTGCGTGCGTCCTGCGAACAAGCGCAATTCAAAAACGGGACTACTTCACGACAACGACGTCCAGCACTCCGTCCCGGCGTAGGACATTGACGCCTACATCTCCTTCGTCGTGTCTCGTCAGCAAAAGATCCACGCGCGCGTCTCCTATTTTCAATCCGCGGATTGTCACCTGCTGGAGGAAACGCGGTAAGATCGGCTTTGAGAACGTCACCCTTCGTTCCGGAGCCGACACGTTCAGGCCCAGGCAAGCTTCGAGCAGAAGAAACACAGCGCCCGATGCCCAGGATTGAGGAGCACACGCTACAGGATAAAGCGTTGGCGCCTCGCCAGCACGTCTCGGAAAACCGCAAAACAGTTCGGGGAGACGATGCAGATCGAGAAACAGACTCGCATCGAGCAAGCCGGCGAGGACGGTCGCTGTCGATTCTCTAAGGTCATAGCGTGCGAATCCGGCGGCGATTAGCGAGTTGTCGTGTGGCCAGACGGATCCGTTGTGATACGACATCGGATTGTAACGCGCCTCGCTCGTAGCCACCGTCCGAATTCCCCAACCGGACAGGGAAGCTTCATCCGTGAGGGTCGCCGCCACGCGACGCGCATGCTCCGGGGTCGCAATACCAGCGAAAAGACAATGACCTGCGTTGGACGTTCGAACTTTACAAGGCTGCTTTCTGCCATCGAGCGCAAGTGCGTATGTGGAAAGTTCGTCACACCAGAAACTTTCTTCGAATCGTCGGAACAGGGTTTTCGCTTGTTTCGACAAGTCGCGCGCCTTTGCATCATCACCGAAGAGCTTAGCCAATTTGGCCGCCGTCAGCTTGGCGGCGTAAACGTAGCCTTGAACTTCGCACAAAGCGATTGGTCCTTCGGCAGACGTGCCGTCCGCGTGGAAAATCGCATCGTGGGAGTCCTTCCAACCTTGGTGGATGAGACCGAGTTTCGACTTGCGAGTATATTCCACGAAACCATCGCCATCGACGTCGCCATAATGATCGATCCATGCAAGCGCGCGCTCGACATTCGGCCAAATAGACTCAACGAACGCGCGATCACCCGTGCGCGTGTAGTACGCACCGGCGAGCATGACGAAAAGCGGTGTTGCGTCGATGCTGCCGTAGTAACGCTTGAACGGAATCTCGCCCATGATGGCCATCTCACCCGCGCGCGTCTCGTGGAGGATCTTGCCCGGCTGAGCATCCTGTTCCGCGTTCTCCGCGTCCGCTTGCGTGGCAGCCAGGTACGCGAGCACGCCGCGCGCGAGACTGGGATCAAACCACATGCACTGAAGCGCTGTAATAATTCCGTCCCGTCCGAATTCCGTGCTGAACCAGGGAACGCCTGCGTAGGGATACGGCCCATATGAGGTTTCGGTTCGCATCATATGGAGATCGGCAATAGACCGATTCAGCCAATCATTGAATTGTTCATTTGAGGCAAAAATCTGAGGCTCTTGTGCATGCGTCGCTTCCAGCGCGCTGGCCGCCTCTTGGACAACCTTTTCGTAATAAGGCTTGACCTCGCCGTGGGAAGCGGCGCCGGCTTCGCAGACAATCGCCCAGCGGAAGCTCGCCGCCTTGCCGGGTGCCAACCGAATTTGGTACGTGGCCGCTGACTCACTTAGCCGCGTGGGCGTCGGATCGAAGACGATTCGCGTCCGACGGATACAGTCGTCCAATCCATTATACGCGAGCACCAGCCCATCCTGTACAAGCTGCGTCGGTATCCGGTGGCCGCGACGTTCCCGCCTAACACCTCGCACTTCGAAGATATCAGCGAAATCAGCATCGAATTCGACCGAAAATGAAAATTCAATAGGTGTGCGACCGTAGTTATGGATTCGAAGTCGCTCGTAACATGCTTTCTCCCAGAGAATCTTTGAACGGAAGACATGTAGTGTTCCTTGAGGTATTACTATCTCACCATTGCGCCACACATCGGCGTTGGTGGAATCCACCGCCAGAACGGCGTTGTCCTCTCTGATGGTAGAGCTCAGCAAAAGAGGGCGATCCTTTCCCAGCTTTAGGGTCAATCGGGATAAGAATCGAGTATCTTGGTAGTATACCCCAAGCTCACCAGTGCCGAATGGCTCGATGTCGCCGAATCGGTCGAACACAGCGAACGCATCTGCTTGCTTCAGAACCCGGGTGCGGACGTCGATGCGATGGGACGACGAGCGAATGTAAAACTCGTCCCGGATGCGAATGATTTCCTTAGCCATTATGCGCGCGCCTCCAACGGCTCATCTCGCTTGCGATTAATTAATCGCTCGTAGGCCCGCACGTAGTCATTGGCCATTCGAGTGACAGTAAAACGCTCCTCGAAGACTTCCCGACAACGCTTCCGGCTGAGCTTTGGAATCCGGCGCGCTGCTTCCACCGCACCTTCCAGCTCTTCCACGATGAAACCGGTATGACCTTCTTCCATTATCTCGGGGACTGCTCCTCCGGAGTACGCAATCACCGGCGTGCCGCAGGCCATCGCTTCAATCATCACCAGCCCAAATGGCTCCGGCCAGTCGATAGGCAATAGCAGAGCATAAGCGTTTCCCAGGAACTCATCCTTCTCTCTGTCGCTGATCTCGCCGACAACCTCGACCAGCGAGTGACAGAGTAATGGCTCGATCGCGCTTTTGAAATACTTCTTGTCGACGCGATCTACTTTGGCAGCAATTTTAAGCGGAATCTGGACCCGCTTAGCAATTTCGATTGCTCGGTCCACTCGTTTTTCAGGAGAAATCCGCCCCAGAAAGGCAAGGTAACTTCCCGGCTGCGCTCGGAACTGATACAGGTCAGCCGGCAATCCGTGATAGACGGTGGCCTGCCAGTTTGCCCAGGGTAAAGGCTCTCTCTGTACATTGGAGATCGAAATAACCGGCATATCTCGAAACTCCTGGTAGAGAGGAAAAAGGTCCGGAACATCGAGGCGCCCGTGCAACGTTGTCACATGTGTGATCTGCTGACGGCGACTCATGGAAAAGTGCAGATAGTCAACGTGAAAATGGACGATATCGAATTCTGGGGCCTGTTGGAATACACGTTCAAGCATCACAATGTGATGCGCCAGTTGATCTATACAGTGCTTGTCGAGACGCAATGAACGCCGGGATGCCGCAACGAGCCGCGCGTTGGTTTCCGAATCTCCGCTTGCAAAGAGGGTCACCTCGTGACCCTGGCGAACCAATTCCTCGGTAAGGTACGACACCACCCGTTCGGTTCCTCCGTAATATTTCGGCGGAACGCTTTCGTAAAGTGGCGCGACCTGAGCGATTCGCATAAAAATCCCAAACCCTCCCTGAAAAGAACGTATCGAAAATTCCCGGCCCGGCCTTGTCAGGTCAAGGCTGCCCGCCCACTATCCCTTAACTCTCCCGGACAACCTCGCCCGGCTTCTTATCTTCACGCAACCCGAGGAAGACCGGCGCACGCAGTTTTTTATCTCGCGTCCATTCGGCGAATTTAATCTCACAAACGAAAACCGGATTTACCCAATGCATTTTCCGCATCATCGAGGGGGTGATGTCCTGCACCCATTGCCCATTTTGCTTTGATGGTAAATCGACAAACGGGCAATCGTCGCGTGCTTCCTTTTGGAATTTCTTGTAGAGCATCGATAACGATTTTGCAGTGAACCCCGTGCCCACTTTCCCGGCAAACACGAGCTTTTTGTTCTCATAGTAACCAACCAAGATCGCGCCGAAATATTTGCGTGACCCTTGTGGCGGAGTGTATCCGCCGATGACGAATTCCTGTTCGCTGACGCATTTAAGCTTGATCCACGCACCGCCTCTGTGTCCAGGTTCGTAAACAGAGTTGCGCTGTTTTCCTATAATTCCCTCAAGGCCGCGCCGCTTCACCTCGTCGAGCAATCGTTTGGCGTCGCCGCCAATCGCCCCCGAATACCGAATGGGATCGCCCGCGCCGCCGCAGAGCCTTTCCAGAACGTTTTTGCGCGCCTCCAATGGCAGTGAAAGCAGGCTTTTGCCGTCGAACTGGAGTAGATCGAATGCATAAAAATAGACAGGACTCTTTCGCCCTTCCATCTCGCGCGCTTGCAACAGTTGAAAAGAAGACCTGCCCTCCCCCTCGAGGGCAACCACCTCGCCATCGATTACGCATTCGCGAGCTGGCAAAGTTTTTATCGCTTCTACGATCTCCGGGAATCGCCTGGTCAATTCGTTTTCATTTCGCGATAGCAGCGAAACTTTGTCGTGCTTTTTGATTCCGATCAGGCGGATGCCGTCAAACTTAAGCTCATAAATCCAATCGCCCGCCGCTGGTGGTTCCTCAACCAACTTCGCTTTCATCGGTTCGATGAAGCGAGGTTTTGCCGAGCGCAAATCTGGCAGTGACGTCATTGTCGGACGGCCCGCCTGAGGTGGGTTACTCCGCTTCGCGACCGGCAGGCGAGGGGCTTGCCCTACGACCTCATCCTTTTCTTTTTTTTTTAAATGCGGCACGAACCCGTGCTTTGAATTGCGATGTGGGACTCTCGTCTGCTTCGCGACCGGACTCCCACTCGGCATCGCGATCTTTTGCGATTTGCTGCATGGTGCGTCCAGTTTTCACCGAACGTTCTTCCAATTTTTTCGGTATCGGCTTCGCGTCATCTCCTGTTTTCAGGATCAACCACTGATTCTTGGCATCATCACGACCCCGAATCCGGACCAGCGTCCACTCGCCTTTTGCTTTTTCGCCGTCGAGAACAAGATGAAGCTTGCCTTCGCGCAACGATTTCACCGGCTGCTCCCCGAAAACGTGATAATTGCCACGGTCCCACGCCATCACTGTACCGCCACCGTATTGCCCCTCGGGAATGATGCCTTCGAACTGCTCGTATTCGATTGGATGATCTTCCACTTCTACGGCCAGGTGTTTCTCACCTCGCTTCCAGGGGAGTCCTTTCGGTAATGCCCACGATTTCAGCACACCCTCCATTTCCAGACGAAAGTCATAGTGCAAACGGCGCGCTGCGTGTTTTTGAATAACAAAACGCGACGCACCTTTGATCTTTCGCGGTAATGGTTTGCCCCCGGCAGGCTCAGCTGTTTTCTCGAAGTCGCGTTTCCGCTTGTATTCGGTCAGTCCCATTCCGCTGTAACTTAACTGCGGATCGGCGACCTGCACGCGACGTTGTAGAGCCGACCGCGAGCGCCCATTTTGATGTGCGGTGTTCGCTGCAGCGAACACCGTTACAATATCTACGCTTCGTTTGGCAGCGGCTCGCCGACGAGATAGCGAACGAAACGACGGATGATGATGTTTTCACCCAGTTCCGCAATTTTGCCGTTGAGCAATTCCCTGATCGTCATATCGGGATTTTTAATAAAGCCTTGTTCAAGCAAGCAAACGGTGCTGTAGAATTTCTCGAGTTTTCCTTCGACAATTTTGTCGGCAACATTTTCAGGTTTGCCTTTGACCTGGGCCTTGTAAATTTCGCGCTCCGCTTCGATCAGATTGCCTGGCACATCGGAGCGGCTGACATAGAGCGGGTGTGCTGCTGCAATATGAAGGGTGATGTCCTTCACGAACTCGCGAAAATTCTCGTTCCTGGCCACGAAATCGGTCTCACAATTCACCTCCACGAGCACGCCAACCTTCCCTTGCAGGTGAATATAGGAAGCGACGACGCCTTCTTTCGTTGCGCGCGAAGCTTTCTTTCCAGCGTTGGCAATTCCTTTGGTTCGCAAAATCGTCTCCGCTTTGTCGAGATCACCGCCGCTCTCCACGAGAGCGCGCTTGCAATCCATAAAACCTGCGTTGGTTTTTTCGCGGAGCTGCTTAACTAGTTGAGGATCAATTTCGGCTGTTGTTTTCATTAAAGTGATTAGAGCGTTGAAAATGGAACCAGGGTCGATTAACTATCAACCATCGGCTATCAGCTGAGCTGGCTACGCTGAAACGCCAGCCATTTCGACTTGCTCGCGGATACGCGTTTCGTTGCTTGCCGAGACAATAGCATCCACGAGCTTCTGCAGAATCACGCGTATCGCGCGAATCGCGTCATCGTTGCCAGCGATTGGGTAATCGATGATGTCTGGATCCGCGTTCGTGTCCACGATGGCAACCACTGGAATCCCGAGCCGCCGGGCTTCGTTCACGGCATTTTGTTCGCGGATCGTATCGATTATCACAAGAGCGTCGGGCAATTGCGACATCTCGAGTATTCCGTCGAGGTTGCGCCGTAGCTTTGCGGCTTCGCGATTAAGCGCCGCCAGTTCCTGCTTGCCCATCTTCTTGTATTCGGGCGATTTCTCGATCTCCTCGATATATTTCAGCCGTCCAATGCTCTTTCGGATTGTCGCGAGGTTAGTCAGCGTGCCGCCGAGCCACCTCTGATTCACGTAAAACTGGCCGCAAGCTACCGCAGCCTCTTTTGTTGCTTCTTGCGCCTGCTTCTTGCAACCGACTAATAAGATTCTGCCTCCCCGACGTGTGACGTCCTGGAGAAATTCCGTCGCCCGCCGAAGCTGCAGAACCGTTTCATCCAAGTTGATGATGTAAATCTGATTGCGCTGCTCGAAGATGAAAGGCTTCATCTTCGGATTCCAGCGCTTCGTCTGATGTCCAAAATGGACACCAGCTTCCAAAAGTTCAGGCACTAATTCTGTTGTATCTGCCATAGGAGAAAATCCGCGAGAGGGGAACTCCAGAGCGGGACGGTGAAGATGCTACAGCACGGGTCGATGTGCAACCTGAAATTCCGTCCTGCCATTACTCTAGTTAAACGTTGCGTTGGGACTCGTAATAATGGGACTTAGGATGTCCATATTCGACGCCTTGAGGCGCAAGGCGCGATCGGATCCGAAATTGGCCCGAAGGACGTGTCCTCCTTCCCAGAAAGATGTGAATCAACAACAAGATCGGCAAAGCCAGGCCAACGACGAGGTGAATCCAACTCGTCCAGTCACGCAGCATTTCGCCACCCGCGTAATAAAGACCGTAGCCGGTGACGGTTAAAACGGCGAACACACTCAGAAAAACCGATCCGTTTGCTCGATTGCGGCGCGCCCGCCATGCGAATTTCACGTGCCCACTTAGGAGCATCCCCATGAGCACTAAAACTGCCATCGCCGCAGCGCCATGAATTTTCATCGCCCAAGCTTTTGCGGTTGTCTCAAAATCACCAGGCGACGCAGCGAAATAGGTCCAATATGTCCACGCCACCCCGCTCAAGAAAAGCAGCGCCAACACGGCGTAGAGAAAATATATCTGCAAGCGCTTCAATCGAATCGAGTCCGGTCGCGGGTATTGCATGGTGAATGAAACATCCATGATGGCGCGCCATCGCGCTCAAGCAACAACGCATCCGCGCGATTTCGCACCAGCAAGCCCGCAGCTTCCTCGCGCAGTGCAAAGACGACCTTCGTCAATGCATCCGCGACCATGCATTCGGCAGCCGCCACGCTCGCGCTGATTAGCTGGCGCGCGGTTTGCCGGGTGCGCCCATCAAGCAATGGACTCACATACTGCGCATGATGCTTTCGGCGTTCGAAGTAAATCCCCGAAGTCGCCATGGCGCGCTCGCGCAGTCGCACCGCTCCGGCAATGCGTGTTGGCTCGGCAGGATGGCGCAAATGAATGAATTGCGAAGCCGGCCCAAATGTTCGCAGATCACCACCGGCATTTACAATTCCGGCCCCGACGCCATTATCTTTCAAAGCCTCAACGGCACGATCGACGGCAAAGCCTTTGGCGATTCCTCCAAGATCGACAATCAAGTCGCGGCAAAAAAAGACCTCGTAATTACGGCGAAGAAAAATGTCACCCGAAGTCGCGGTTGGACTGAACTGATAACAACGATGAGGAAGATAGTTCCACTTGGTAAGCAAGGGAGCGACCGTAATATCGAATGTGCCGTGGCTCTCTTCGGCAAACCGCTTTGCCGCCCTCATGACCTGCCAGGTCCACGGATCCACGGACACGCCTTTGGGAAAAGCGTCGCGATTCATACGCGAGACGTCACTCAGAGGGTCGTGAAAGCTCATTAAGCGACTCACTCGCACAATCGCATCGAATCCAGCTTCGATTCCACGGGCGAGTAATCTTTCGTTACATCCACGCACCGCGATTTCCACAAATGTGCCCAGCAATGGGCGGCAGCGGCGAATTTCAATGGTTGAGCGCGATCTCATAAAATGCCAAAAGGCGTTTCACGCCGTCGGTGATGTGCCGGCAACTTAGAGTTGCTCCGCTGATGTTTTTGATGTCGCTATCAAGTTTGAGCGTCGATTTGCTGGTCTTGCCGACAAATTGGGCACGCCACTTTTGATCTCGAATCTGGCCACCATACGTCTCGCGATAGTCCATGATTTCAATCTGCTTGACCGATCCATCAGCCGCGAGTCCGGCTGCATAAGTGATGAATTCGTGTTTACCGACAACTTCATCGACGATGAACCAACCACCACCACTTACCCGCCAGACCTGTTGCTCATCATGCAAGACGCGGACGCCGCTAGCCCGCTCAATGGCTTTACGTTGATTGCTCGCCAGCTTCACCGGCGCAGCCGTGAATGATTTGCCAGGAAAAATCGCGCGCTGCGCTTGCTCGACGGTTAGGTATTGAATCGCGAATGCGGATGGGGCGATTAAAGCCGAGGCCGGCAGCGCGATGAAAACGAATTCCGACTTCATCGCACTCTAAAAATTGAATCCTACTTTCAGTCGAAACAATTGTCGCGTTTCCTCAGCGAAGGTTTGCCCATCGGCTGGCTCGTCTACACCCTTGCCGTAAACCTGATAGTTCCAGGTGAGCGTGGCCCACCAGCGTTCCTGCGAGTAATGGATGCTCGGACCAGCATAAAAAACGCGGTGCTCGAAGTTATTCAGGTCGAAAAGCGGATATTCCCATCGGGTATGAATTTCCACGCCCGCATACCAGTTTGGAGCAAAGCGATAAGCCACACCAGCTGCGCCTTCGAAAGAGAGTTCTCTCGGATATTGCTCGGCTGGCTGTTTGCCCCAGGCCCATTCCGCGCCAAGATCGAGAGCGCAAATTAGCCGATCCTCCAGAAAGTCTTTTTGGAAATCGATCTCGGGTTTGATGTAGCGTTCATGTTGATCGAGCCCATCGACTTCATCGTGCAATAAATACCCCCCCTCCAATCGTAGTGCGATGCCAATGGGATCCTTAAACGGACTCAACAAGCGATATTTGGCCGAGCCTTCAAGTCCGCCAAAGCGATAAGCGTTGGTGTTGTCCAATGCATCGCGGTCGCCATCGACCCCCTTGTTGTAGAAATAATGTTGGATGAGCGAAAGGCTCGCCTGGAATTGATCGGTCACTCCATATTCTGCTTCCGTTTCGAAGTGAGTTCCGTAGTACGTCCCTTCGCTCTTTCCTTCGCCCAAAGTAACGAATTGATACACCTCCCAACGGTGCGCAGGGAGTGTTTCCGCGCCGCGCACGAAACCGAAAAGTTGCTCATCTCCCCGCACGATAGAAACGCAACATAAAATCGCAGCGGTACACGCTAATCTCATTTTCATCGCTATGATTTGTAACATCGCGCGATGTGTCCCGCTGCCGGATGCTTGCCAATTTTTGACGCTGGATTGCAGCGCAATCCAAGGCGCGCATAGCAACGCGCCGCTAACTGGATTTTCGCGTGTCTTTCTCGACGTACCTGGCCAGCACCCAGCAGAGATCTGAGAGGCGATTTAGGTAACGTAAAATCTGAACGTTGATTTTCACATCGCTGATGCTGAGCGCAGCAATATGCCGCTCGGCGCGGCGACACGTTGTCCGAGCGAAATCGAGAGCCGCAGAAACACGTGTCCCCCCGGGAATCACCCAGTCCTTCGGGTAAAGCGATTCGTCTTTCTCCAAATCGTCAATGACTGCAGAGACCCGATCGACCATCGCTGGCGTGGTGATTTGAAATCCATCTTTTGCGTAGCGCTCCTGATCGGCGGGCGCCGTTGCCAGCTCTCCCATGAGAACGATCAGATCCTTTTGCCCGGCTAAGATTTCATCGGAAATGAATTTGTCGGTCGCAATGGATCGAGCCAAACCAAGCGCGGCAGTCAGCTCATCGATACAACCGTAAGCATCGACGCGCGCATCGCCCTTCGACACGCGACGGCCGTACATGAGGGATGTTTCGCCTTTATCGCCCGTTTTGGTGGCGATCGACATAGCGATTTAGGTGGGATATTGGGGTGATGGAGTAAGGAAGTAATGGGATTTGTTCTCGCCCATCACTCCACTACTCCACTACTCCATTCCTTACCCGATCGCCGGCTGCGGCTCGGCTTCTTCCATTACCGGCGCGCCAATCGGCTCACCTTTCTCGACCAGTTTGATCTCGCGGTGCTCAGGGAAACCAGTGCCGGCGGGAATCAAGTGACCCATGATCACGTTTTCCTTGAACCCGCGCAGTCTATCGACCTTACCTAGTGTGGCCGCCTCCGTAAGAACGCGAGTCGTATCCTGGAACGAGGCAGCGGAAATAAAGCTGTCCGTTTCGAGTGAAGCCTTCGTGATGCCAAGTAAGACGGGAACGGCTTCTGCCGGCTTGCCACCTTTCTCGACGACCTTCTTGTTTTCCTCTTCGAAGTCGAGTTTGTCGACCTGATCGCCCCAGAGCAACGACGTATCGCCAGGATCGGTAATCTTCACCTTGCGCAACATCTGACGCACGATGATTTCGATATGCTTGTCGTTGATCTCCACACCTTGTAGCCGATAGACTTCCTGGACTTCGTTAACCAGGTGCTCCTGCAAATCCTGCGGTCCGCAGACCTCGAGGATCTCGTGAGGCACTACAGGGCCTTCGGTAAGTTGCTGACCTTTTTTCACGAAGTCGCCCTTAAACACGATAATATGTTTGGTAAGCGGGATCAGATGTTCTTCCTCGGCGCCGGTGTCGGGATCCTTTAAAATCAGGCGTCGCTTTCCGCGGACAGTACCGCCCATCTCAACCACGCCATCGATCTTGGCAATCTCAGCCGCGTCCTTCGGCCGGCGCGCTTCAAATAATTCGGCTACGCGCGGCAAACCTCCGGTGATGTCTTTGGTCTTCGCGACTTTCCGCGGCGTCTTTGCCAGCAATGCGCCACCTCGCACCTTTTGGCCTTCTTCCACGATGACGTGAGCGCCGGCCGGGATGGAGTAACTCGCGAGCACTTCTTTCTTGTCATCCACGATAACAATTTGTGGGTGTAAATCTTCCTTGTGCTCAATGATAACGGTGCCCATCAGGCCTGTGGCCTCATCGACGTCGCGTTTGATCGTGACACCCGCGATCATGTCGCGGAACTCGATTTTGCCACCTTTGTCGGTGAGAATCGGGACGTTGTAGGGGTCCCATTGAACAAAGGTTTCACCCTTCTTGACGTCGGTGCCGTCGCCTTTGGAAATCATTGAGCCGATCACCACGTTGTAGCGCTCAAGTTCGCGGCCTTCAGCGTTGTGCACGCTAATCGAACCGTTCTTGTTCAACGCGATCCAACTGCCGTCGAGCGCTTGGACAGTCCGCAGATCATTGAAGCGCACCGTGCCGTCGTTCTTCGCCTTGATAATCGGTTGCTTGAAGGTCTGGCTGGCAGTGCCGCCGATGTGGAATGTGCGCATCGTCAATTGCGTTCCCGGCTCACCAATTGATTGGGCCGCAATGATACCTACCGCTTCGCCAAGCTTGACGAACTGGCCTGTAGCCAAATTCCGGCCATAACACATCGCGCACACACCGCGGCCGCACTCGCACGTAAGAACCGAACGAATCTTCAAGCTCTCCACGCCGACACGCTGAAGCTCCGCTGCGATCTTTTCATCAATCAACTGATTCGCTTTGACGATCTTTTTCTTCTTGTCGACGGGGTCAGCGATCGTTTCGCAGCTTACGCGCCCGATAATGCGCTGGCCGAGGTCCACTACCTCCTCGTCGCCCTCGTAAATCGAGCGCACCACAATGCCGTTAACAGTACCGCAGTCCGGTTCGTTGATGATCACATCCTGTGCAGCATCGACCAGCTTGCGCGTTAGATATCCGGAGTCGGCAGTCTTCAACGCGGTATCTGCAAGACCTTTTCGAGCCCCGTGAGTAGAAATGAAGTACTCGAGCACGCTCAGTCCTTCGCGGAAGTTCGACGTGATCGGCCGCTCAATGATTTCGCCAGAAGGTTTGGCCATCAAACCGCGCATACCTGCTAGCTGACGAACCTGCTGGCGGTTACCGCGTGAACCGGAATCGACCATCAAGAAAACCGGATTCAACTCCTTGCGGCCGTCGTTGTGTTCCAGAGTGCGAAACATCGCACTGGAAATTTCGTCACCG
>Ga0193722_1000004_pt1 | contig 68541 bp, 42 predicted proteins | sample H2m1metaG_FD_143044 | JGI IMG/M metagenome (GOLD analysis project Ga0193722, IMG submission 143044) | Soil microbial communities from a riparian zone of the East river system, Colorado, United States - H2m1 | ecosystem: Environmental > Terrestrial > Soil > Riparian zone | place: USA: East River...
TACTAATTTCTGAATGTAAAGGTTCATATGATAAATTAGATATAGGTTCAATCATTCTTTGTTCTAAAGTAAGAAAACAAGCAATTCTAAACTTAGTTGTCTCACTGTATCGAATATAAAATCCACCCTCAGCATCTATAAAACCAGCTAATCAATTATTTGCACTTAAATCTGAATAATCTTCCTTATATTTGATAATATTAAGAGAATATTTTGAATTCAAATAATCAATTACTAAATTAAATTTATATATTTTTGGACTTCGTAAATATTTATTAACAGTATTTACAAAAGTTATTAATCCTTTATCAGTATGAAATAATAAAACACAAGCATTTTCTTTATCTTTAATTCTTATTCAACCATTTTGCAATTTATATTTTAAAAGTTCACATAAAGGTAAATCCTTAAGATGGAAAGTTATTCCAATTACTATTTTTCGAATCCTAGTAATCTTTTTTTTATTTTGATTATTTCCTCTAAGTATACTTATATGTCCATCCCCTTCAAATAAACCAGCTAAATAAGAACTAAAGTCAGAATTATCATTAATAATTTCAGAATTATTCAATTTGTTTTCTAATTTAATATTCTTTAAAATTAAGTCGCCATTAATATAATTATAATTTTTATTTATATTTTTAAATATAAAACTATCTTTTAAATATCTACATATAGATATTATTATACTTTGTTTTCCAGCCCCTATTAATAATGGAACAAAAAAATTACCGAATCCACCAACCATACCCGGCATGCCTTTTATATTTGGACTATTTCTTTATCCCTAGATATTAAAATAAATCACATATTTATTAAGGATATTTTGCATATAGTCTCTGAAGATCTTATATTTAATATTAATGTTAAATATAATTTCTAGCTAATAATACTAATCTTTCCATGTTACTGGTTCATTTGATATCAACAAATATACTTAGTATATATTCAATTATTTATATACCATAAAAGTGATTAAAGATATAATGGAATCAAAGACTTAGTTAAAAAGATATAAAGATGTCTTAGCTAACAGCAAAATAGAAGTTATAAATTACTTTATAACCCGGCCATGCCTATTAAATTAATTTAACTTTATAATTAAATTAATTAATTTAATTATGTAAAGATTCATAGTTTCAAATATTATTAAATATCTACTTTTTTTAATTTTCATTGTTTTCTATATAAACTACCTTCTTTTTTAATGTTATTAAGATAAAGCCTAATTGTACATCTATCTCCTCCAACTGCTTTAGCAAAACTATTAATACTATTATATATTCGAGATAATTCAGGTTGTTTTATATTTTCAGCATATATCTTCTTGCTATTTTTATGAATACTTTTATTATTTAATTGTATTCTTTGTATTAGTTTTTTTAGACTATCTAATGATATAGGAATTTCAAAAGGAAATTCATTAATTAGTTCTATTGAAAACAAAAAGCGATTTAAATATAATATACCATTATCTAAACAATTATTCAAAGTTCTATGATCGATATGAATATTGTCATATGCATGCTGTTTAGATTTAAATTTATAAATAAGACTATGTGACTTTATATCATATACAAAGAAAGCAATACCTCTTAGTTTTCTTAATTTATTTCGCATTTCTATAGGCATTGGCTTATGGTAGCCTAAAGATCCACCTGCTACTAAATCAACATTTAATAATGAATATCTAGATTTATATAAATCTATAAAATATTGTTCTGCTTTAATAATCTGTTCTCTACTATATTCAGAAGAAAGAATATATAGTATTAATTTCACATTTTTAAAACCATATTTCCTAAAATAACGTAAAACACGTCGATCTGCATTAGCTAATATAGAAGGCATAAAATAAGAACATATTCTATTATAAATATTTATAGAACTTCCTACATATACATACTTATGTTTTAATATTTCAAAGATATAAATACCTTTCATTTTTTTACTCACCTTTTTTATTTTATCTCTATTATTATAAGGATCCATTATTATAAATTCTACATATGAAAAAGGCGGCTTGTTATTATTATCTTTAATATTATGTTCTTCAAATTCATAACTTTGATCACTTATATTATTATCTTTAGAATATAAAAATAAATCATATAACTTATCTTTTATAATAATAACAAATAAAATCAAAAAACGTATTTTAAAAAAAAATATTAATCTTCATTTATTAAAATTTAAATTACGAAGTAATTTAAACTCGAATATAAAAAAGTTAAATAATACAGTGACCATAAAAAAAATCATTATAAAAGCGTGTGCTGTTATTATAGTATTATATAACTGCGCATCATTTGCTAATATTTGCGTACCTGGTGAACCTAGCTCTATTCTAATAAGAAGAGAAAGACATGTTCCAATCATCATTAATAAATTTATATTATTTGGACTTTTTCTTATTATCATAAATCTTTTTTTTTTATTCTAGTAGAATTATTATAACTTATAAAAATTATTAAGATGATCTCAATTGAATAAAAAGCATTTTTTATTCATACCATCTTTAATGGACTTAACTACATTATAAGTATCTAATTTGTTTTTACCTATATGTTCTTTTTTAACAATTAATATGTCATAGACTTTACGTCAATCTTGATAATTCAAATATTTACTACTAAACAAAGGAAAATGATCAAAATAATTAACTAAAATGGCAGCACCTTTTTTATTAACTATTCTAGCTCTTCATGCTTTTTGTTTACCTAATCTATCAAATTTGCTAATATTATGAATCTCTAATTTAGATTTTAAGAATTTAGAAAGAGTATTCATTATAGTCTTATATTTTTCCATATGTTTAATATCCATTCTACTTTGTACTAATTCAAATGTTAACCTTATTTGTCCATATCCATTTTTAGACTTATCAGGTCAAGTAATATTTATGTTTATATTAGCATCTCCATCTTAAAACCCAACTAATCAACTATTATTATTAAATAAACTAGTATCTAAAGTATTTAATGGTATAATATTTTCTTTTAGTTTTATTCAATTTTTATTTGCATAATTAATAAGCTTATGTAATTTTTCTATTTTTGGTGTTCTGAACTTCCCATTTATTAATGAAATAATAGTCAAAATATTATCTTTACTTATTATTACCAATTTAACAGCATTATTTTTTTTCAATGTTTTCTATAAATCCAAAACCTAATTGATTTTTAATACAAACGGCTAAAGGCTTATCCTCAATATTAAAAGATATAGATATAGTTGGTGTATTCTTACTTTCCTCACTAGGTATAATTATAGAACCCTCAGCTTCTATTAATCCCGCTAAATAATAACCTAATTGATAATCTTTTGAATATAAAGCGTATGTATTTTTTCCATTCTCCATATTAGTATGTAAATGAAAAACATTATTAGGTAAAAAACCATATAAATATTTAATCTTTTTACCTAAAATCGAAAAAGCAGATAATGTCGATAATTCTTGCGTAAAGTCTCTGAGGAATCTTATATTCAAATTATAATATAAGTTTCCTGCTGATTGTCATATATTAAATATTATTTCTCAGCATATAGCAAGATTTTGTAGAGGCATGATAAAAATACCACTAAATATAGCAAAATAAATATACAACATACCTATGTCTTTCGCATTAGTTGAGTATAATCATCTTCTTCATCAATCAGCTCGTGATACCTCATGTCCATATTCATTTATATGAAAAGTATAAGCCGACTTATTTATCCAACTTTTATCAGACCCAAAAACAGGTATTTTTTTATTATTCCTTATAAATTTATCAACTGACCTCACGTTAAAAAAGAATATTAGAAAAATAAGTAGAGCTATAATTTCTCAATTTTAGTTACCTATTATATTTATTACTTATACTATTTATATATTAAATAAATATATAAATTAAAAATTATACATATTAATAGATATTATATAATGTAATACAAAATATTAAGGGTGTTATTTATAATTTACCCATACTTACAGTATTATTAAATAAAAATAATTAAAATACGAAATATAAATTAAGACTCTCTACTATTAATTTATATTATTACAGAATTAATTATTAATTTATATTTTACATATAGCATAAACACAAAAAATATAATTTTTAAACTAATAACTATATTTTATTTGAAAATATTTTTAATCTATAACAATTAAAGTTTAACTTCTATTGAGGCTATTACTAGGTTATAAATAAATATTTATTTATTTTAGATAAATATTATAATTTAATGTTTTTTATAAAAAATAATAAAATATTCTTATTTTACTTTAATGTTAAAATTAAAACATTTTATTATGTCAATTTATCTTTTAATTAATATATAACTATTAAATTTAATCTATATTAATTATATCTATAAATACAACATTCTATATAACATATAATATTTATAACTACAACTCTTTATCTACTATTTCAAACCCTTAACCATTTAAATAAATAAATTTAAAACATATTATAAATTAGTTGAGGTAATTTTAAAAAATTAATTTTAATTATAAGTAATATAGAATTGGATTGAAAAGAGTCGAACTTTCACGAACTGGGTCCAAATACCAGGGACCTACCTATTAGTCAACAATCCAAAATATATTTATTTACATTATAAATAAAATAAATAAATATATTTTTATTTATTTGAGAACAATAAGACTTGAACTTATAACCTATCGCTTAAAAGGCGATTACTCTAACCAATTGAGTTATATTCCCATTTGTTCCTCGGATGTTTTAATAGTCCGAGGAACAAAATAAATAAAATAAGTTATAATATATAATATTATAATTAAATAAATAGATAAAAATTTTTTTATCTGTATTATTATATATTATTAATATTTTGTATTTTTAATATTTTCTTTTTAATCTCTTGTTTAACTTATGTATAATTCTTTTTATTTTTAGTTTTTCTAAATCTTTGTTTTTTATATCATGATCCTTAAAATAAATATAATTATCATTATTTTGCTGTACTAGTCAATTATTATTAAGATTAGCATATTTAGAATGAACAAGATAATATCTACTAATCAATTGATTATATAGATATTTAACACGAACTAAATATAAAAGTAATTCATGTACATCGCTAGAGAATAAGGAAGATAATCAAACTTTTAAAGTTATACAACCATTTCTATTAACTCCTACATTATAATCATAATCTATATTTGATTTAATAGTGTTTCTTAAAAAAGGATGAGTTAAATTTGTTACTTTTCTTGTTCTTTTATTATAATGTCTAGGCCCTATTAAATTACCAAAAAAATAAAATTTTTTGAAACGTCTAGCGTTAGAAGCAGACACACCTGTTCTTCCTCCTAATCTAAATTTGATACCTGTAATATCTATACCTTGTTTCATTGTAAAAATGTAAGTATTCAATGGTTTTAATCAATAACGCACATAAACCTGAGATTTTATTCTTCCTTCATTTTTTAAAAACATATGTTTAATAGAAATAGATTTACTTAATTTTTCAATATAATTATACATAGTTTGAACATAATGATTATTAACAATAGATAAATAATTCTTAAAATAATTTCTTTCTATTGGATATGTACTAAGCATTTGTTGTTTTTCTAATTTTTCATTGTAAAATTCTAATTTATTATAATATAAATAATGTCGAGATTTATTATCTTTCATAATATTTATTAAACTATTGGGTCACCTAGTATTATATTCATTAATATAATCATAAGCTTTTTTTATTTGAAATCACCTAAACGTAGAAATCAATTTTCTAGCTGACTTTCTATATTCCTTAACTGCATTTCATTTATTACGCCGTATAATCAACATAATCATAATTCTTTCAGCCAATATATAACTATTCAAATAATATCTTTTAATTGGTCACAATCTAATTATGCTTCATTTACCATATATAACATAAAGAAGATCCTCAAAATATATTACAAAAGGTAGAAGTATTTTACGTTTAGTATTTAACTCAGCATTATGAACAATACGTTCAAAATATAGTGAAGCTAACTTATTATATCTTTTTCAAAAATACTTTGGTGTCTTTCTCAATCTTTTTATATACTTAACGCTTGCTATTCAAGTGTTAAAATGTAATCTTCTAATTTTAGATCCATAATAACGTATTGTATTTAAATAATAATATTTTGATTTTACCCTAACTAAGCTTCTATAATTATATTGTATTAAATCTAACAACGTTTTTACTATTATAAAATTAAATATTATTAAATTATTAGATTTTATTCAATTAACATTAGAAAAAAAGGAAATCTTCTTACTACTAATTAAATTATTATAACCTATATAGGTTATAAAAGACTTATATGAATCATATACAAATAAAGGCAACATATATCTATAATATGGTTTAAATATATTTTCACTATATTCCACTTTATATTTTAAACAATCACTTCCACTTTTATTCTTTGAATACGAAGGTCAAATATTTAGACTTAAAATATTTTTATCCTTACTTTCATTGTCATCTTTATTAATATTATTATTAATATTTAACTTAAAATTATTAAATGTATTATTAATTAATTTAAATGTATATAATCCAGTATAAATATTCATTGGTATTTCTTCTTTTACTTTATACAATATGATATCTCTATTTACATTATAAAACTCTTTTTTAATAACATCTATATATAATACATCACTATTAATAATAATATTATTTATTTTATTAAACAAATTACTAAAAAAAGATAATTTAAACTGAATATTCTCTTTTTTATTTTTAAAAAATATATTACTTATAATATTAATAATTGAATAATCTAAATTATCTCACAAATATTTACTGTTATTAACTTTTTTATTCAAATTATTAGCACTAGAATTATAAAAATAATAATTATAAATAGAATAATATTTTTTCTTTTTATTGTTATTAATGTATTTATTGTATTTTCCATTACTATAAGAATGAGACAAATTCTCGTTATTTAAATAAGAAAGAGAATTTGTATATAAATGTAATAGCATATATTTTTTTTTTAATAGTGATTTAATATATGTACTTTTCTTAGATTTCATATTATAAAACTTTTTAAATAAACTATTTAATAAATTAATTTCACCTTCATTAATATTAATAATTTCTTTTAAATATTCTTTTTTATCAAAAAATTTATTATTAGATAAAACATAATCCTTCTTATTATTATTTATTTTTATACTATCTAATTTTTTGTCCAATAAATTAATATGTTTATTATTTAATAAATATATATCCTCCTTTTCATCTCTTTTTAATAAAAATAAATCATTTAAATTTTTAGAATTTTTGTTTTTTGTTTCATTAAAACCTATACTATTTTTGAAAATATGTTTTATATTAGATGTATTTTGAACATACTTATATAATTCATTTTCTTTATAATTAACATAATTTCTGTTAGGATTAGTATTTATTTTTTGACTTTTAGATAGTGAATAAAAATTCATAAGTTTTGCTTTTCACAAATCAGGCGCTATTTTTCTTTTTGTTTTACCTTTAGCATAATAAATTTTCTTTTTGTATTCTTCTAAAGAATACTTATTATATCTATATACTTTAGGTATTTTTTTATTTTTTTTTACAAGAATATCTTTATCTAACCCTTTTTTACTTCATAAAGTTAGTTTATTTAAATCAACAGAAACACTACTTTTTTTTTCTAAATTTAAAAGATACTTCCTTAACTTAATATATTTAGGTTTTTTTCATTTTATACTTTTTTTTTTTTTATTTTGATCACTTTCATACTTTTTTTGTAAAAATAATTTTTTATTTAAATCAAACATTTGAATATTTATTTTATTATTGATCTTAATTTCTTTACCACTAATAAAAATTTTTTCTTCCTTCTTTTTTTCCTCCTCATTTCTATCTTTATTATATATAGATTTATTAAAAACTAACTTCTTTTTATCACTATATTCAATTAAATTATTTGCTTTATTAATATCTTTGATCGATATATTAAAATAATTATCAATATTATTATTAATTATTTTATCATTATTATAAAAAATATTAAACTTTGAGAATAAAATTTTATTTTTTATGAACTCAACATAATTTTTTCGAGTTTGATTTCAACTTAAAACTAATAAACAAATATATAAAATATTCGCCTTACTATTTCCTACCAACAATTCTTCATATGCCTTTACTATATTTGAATAATAATTATATGTTTTAGGTTCTATAAGGTTACTATAGAAAAAACGAGGTCTACTTAACGTTTCTCTTACTTTACACATATAATTAACATACATACTATACATATATTTATACAAAGCTCTTCTAGATAGTATATTAGAAAATTTTCTAATGTTATTCTTTTTATTATTAAATATAAATAAGTCTATAATTAAATTGTGAGAAGTATGCTTAAATAAAGGTTTACTTAATCACCCTCTTCTTCTTTTACGAAAATATAATTGTAATTTCGGTTTATATAAACCAAATAAAATATTTTTTCTACTTCTAATGTATTTATTAAGAATAGAAGCATATCTTATTTGATTTTGTAATCAAGTTATAGTTAAAATAACTGAAGGATAATTATTTACTTTACTTAAAGATCAAGTAGACCGAAGAGATGTATATCTTATCATTTTATTAATATATTTAATTATAAATACATGAGGTATTATTTTATATACATTAAACAATGTAACATTTCATATTCTTCTTGGTTTTATATATTTTAAACTAAAAAAAAGTTTTATTAATCTACTTGTATAATTATCTATATGTTTAATACTAGACTTATCTTTTTTTAAAAAACTATACACACTATTAGTTCAGGATCTAATTTGAGAAGGCATACTTTTTTCGTTAAATCTACCTGTAAAAAAAAAATGAGGTAATAATAACTTATTTGACATTTTTCTACTTTCTAAATCATTATAATTTTCTTCTAATATATTTTTTCTTATATATTTTCTACTTATATGATAAGAATCTTCAATATTTAATTGTTCATTAAATAAATTTATAATTTTATTCTTATCTCTTAATATATTTAAATAATTATTTTTAGAAAAGTATCTCTTATCTCCATTAAATAAATGAATACCTGAATTATATAAATTATCTTGGGTTTTTAACATTTCAATATATAATTTATATCTATTATTAAGTCTACTTAATACTAATTTTTCTGATTTATCACCAAAAGATATTATTCCTTTTTTATATAATCCCTTATAATCAATTAGACCTAAAAATAAAGACGAATCTCTTTTTAATACCCCAGCAATTTTTACTTTAATATTTTTTGGTTTTCAAATTACCTTTTTATATAACATATACAATAAAAACTACAATTTATCTGTGTCATAAAAAAAATACTATTTTGTAAAAAAAAAATAATATTTATATTAATCGTTAATATATTAACAAAAAATTTTTTATTTTTATTACTATTAACCACAGCTCATTTAAAAACTATATCAAACCCTTTATCATTAATTGTAGAAATTATAATAAATAAGATGCACTAATATAAATATAAATCAAAACAAAAACAGAAATTATATTATTTATTAGATGTTATCTTTTTTTTTTATTAAACTATTAATAAACAGAAATATTTACAATTTTTTAAATTTATTTGTATATTTTTTTGGTTCTTAAAAGAATCGAACTTATATTTCTCGCTTATCAAACGAACACTTTAACCAATTAAGTTAAAAAACCTGAATTTTAACAATGTTAAACCAAAAAAAAACTTTTTTTTTGTCTTTATTTTTATAGTGCGGATGTAGGACTCGAACCTAACAACCTTCAGGGCATGAGCCTGATATGCTACCAAAACACCAATCCGCATAATTAAAAAAGTATATTTAATTAAAACATATTTACGGCATCTGATAAGAATAATATAATGATGAAAAATAATACTAGCACAAGATAACCTAAATAAGTCTCAGTATATTAAAGATCTTGCCCAGAATTAGTTAGTAGTAGTCTACTACTTATTTATCAGAAAAGTATAAAAAGGTATATTTCGAACTTCATATGCGTTCAGTTCTTATTTAAAGCTAACTTAGCTATCCTGCGGTGCCTTAATTTGTATATATGGTGAAATTAAATATAGTAACAACTATCATATATACCTTTCACAGAAATATAATAATTTCAACAACAGGTACACCAGAGGTTAGTAGGTCCCAGTCCTTGCGTACGAGGGCACCAGCCTTCCTTTACTTTAGATTCCCATAGAAGATAGGGACCGTACTGTCTCACGACGTACTTACAATTTTGTTAAAATAAGAGCTCTTTATCTCTTATTTCCATATTTCACAACATGGTTCAGACTATGTCATATTTAATATATATATCTTTAAATTTCATTTAAAATACTACATTAATCAAATTTTTTACTTCAATATAACCTGCTACTATACCTAATTTATATAATATTATCGGGTGAATATAAGGTAATACTACATCCCGCATTAAAACTACATTCTCTTGTTCTATTAATATTATATATTGATTATTTCTATCATGAATTACTTTATTATAAATTTTTAAATTATTCTTAATTATATCTGATAATATTATTACAATATCTTTTGTAAAATTATTAGTATATATACGAATAATAATTTTATCCTTTAAATAATTACTATCTCCCCTTATTAAATTAGTTAAGGATACAGCATAAAAATTATATTTTAATTATAATGGCACTCTTTTTCGCATTTTATTATTAATTATATTCTTTTTATAAAAAATATTATGGTAATATAATAATTGTAACATAGATATTGTTTTAAATATTACAGTAAAATAGTTTTTATTACATAAATTATCTGATACTTTAACCTATAAAAATTTAATATCTGAATTAATATAAGGTTCAAATATATTATATAAATGCAAAATATAACTATAACTATTAATAGACATAATTACATTTAACCTTGCATTATAAATTTATGTTGATCTTTATAACCCTACATCTGATAATAATAAACCTAATAAAGTATCATTTAAATATGTGGGTAATTTAGGCAACAATCTATAATCTTTTTTATAGTTCTCTAATTTTAAAGTTTTTAAAACATATCTTTTTATTGTTAAATTTTTCATACAGCATTATATATTTATATAATTATCTCTCAACACTAATCTTGTTAAGTATAATTTATTTTAAATCACATTTAATAAATCCTTTATATATTAAACTTGGATATTCATGGAAAGATTATTGTTGACATTAACTCACTTCCTAGTCGTTGAACGTTCTTATTTATATATATAACATAAAAATAATGTAATATCTGCCTTAATAAGCTTCGCTGCAAATTATCTATAATAAAAAAGAATTTTTTTGCAATTAATCCAATTTTCTTACTTTTTTGTTTAAATTTAAACAAAGAAAAGCAAGGGGCTAACTCTTAACCCAACTCGCGTTAATTTTTAACCGGCGAACAGCCATACCCTTCCTAGCCCCTACACCAGGAGGATAATCTGAGTCGACATCGAGGTGCCAAACATCGCTTTCAATGAGTACTCTCACGCAATATTAGCCTGTTCAATTTTGTTAACGTAAAGATTTTTTATCCCTTACTTCCATATTTTACAATATGGTTCAGACTATGTCATCATTTTTTATTAAATTTGCAATAATAATTTATAATTTAGGTAATTTTTACCTAATTGATGAAATATTATATGGATTTGTTAAATTCATAAAAGTAGCATAAGAATCAGATTTTATAACTATTATACGTTTACTTTTATTTAATCTTACTTTTGTATTCAAATTAAATTTACTACTTAATTATAAACTCATCATTTCTACTTCTCCTTTTATAAAATTATGAATATTTAAAATTAATCCTTGATTTTTTGAATTTTTATTATAATCTAATTTACCCCTTCATCCATAAATCACTAAGATAAACCTCTTGCTGTTAAATAACTATTTATTAAATTATTAATTATACCTTTATTTTTATTTATTAAAATAAATCACTTAAAGGGTTAAAAGCTTCGTGACAAATTAATTTAAACCCTCAAGTATTAACAATGTTACAATTAATATTAATTCATATTTTTTATGAAAAGGGCTTAATTTTCATTCATTAAATACACTATGCACATAATCTGCATTTTTATTATTTTTATCTCCTAATTCAAATTTTATTTTATAAGTTATCCCTTTATTATGGGTTTGCAAACTAGCATCACTTAATATCAAACCCATAGATATTTATCATTGTATATTAGATAAATAATTTAGAGTCTTTTATACTCTTTTGATAATTTACTACTAGGACTTCCTTTTAATGAAGTCTTTAATTTTTTACTCAAGTTATTTAAACCTTTATCATTTTCCATATCTTAATTTAACTATACCTTATTATATCTCACCCTAATTCCAATATATAAAGTATATACTTTATATAAAATATAAAATTATTTTTTATTAAAAAATGTTGGGCTCTCGTGGGAAGATTATTGTTGACATTAACTCACTTCCTAGTCGTTGAACGTTCTTATTATTTATTATAATATAATTCATCACAATTTGTCATAATAAGCTTCGCTGCAAATAGACTTATTAATCTAATTTTTAAATAAAACAAAGTTTCTTTGCAATTCACCCAATTTTAAACAATAAAAAATTATTGTAGGACTTAATCTTAATCCCTAGCGTAACTTTAATCCGTTATCAAGGCCATCAATCCTTATATGTGCCTTTGGTCAATATGCTCCACTTACGTGTCTGTATGACTTGTAAGTCTCACAGTTAGGCACGCTATATGCCATTAAACTTTTATTTTCTTTTCATTAACATACATATAAATAAAGATAAGAAAATTTGTTTTTTCTTACTTTTTTTTTATTAAATATTATATAAATATTGTTTAATATTTATATAATATATTCAATCTTAAAAAGTTCTTCAATTAAGTAAAGAATAAAAAATAATAAAAATTTATATTATGCATTTATATACTCACAAATTTTTAAATAGACCATAGACCATTATTATACAAAGATAATATAATATATCAATCTACTTTATTAATTTTATATTGTAAAAGAACCCCGGTTCCATCCGGGTGAAGCGATACCTTTAACCTAGTATGGTAAAATACAAAACTTTTAACAATTTGATATAATAATTAATAATTTTAACATTACAAAAATAATATTAAAATTATAGAATATCTATATTAATATAATAAATAATCATATATTATATTAATTTATAATTGATATCTTACAATATAAAAGAAATAAAAATAATATCTCTATTCATATACTTACTTAAAATATATTCAAACATTAAAAATTTATTTGAATATACAAAAATTTTTAAATAATAAGATGTTTTGTCTTATGTTATTAGACTTCCCAGATACTATTTTTGGGAACTGCGCCCCACATAAACTACCATTTAGTCAAATAACCGAAGAAATTTTATTTTTAAATATTTAAAAATAAAATAAACAAATATATATTCATATTTAAATTATACAACGTTCCATATTATTTATAAATAAGTAACCTTACTCGTACTTATAAAAACAATAACAAATTCTGTATCACATATTTGAAATTATATTGCTTAATGACAAACTGCTATTATTAATTATAATAAAAACAATATAAAACTACTTAAATAATATTTGCATAATACAAAACTTTACATCACTAAATAAATAACTTTAACTATCAAAATTTTGTATGACTTATTTCTTTCCAGTCCCTTCATAATAACATAAAAATGGTACATAATCGCTATATTTTCAAATTTAAATTCTTATTTTATTATATGTCCATACTTATAAAATAATTACAGAATATAAATATATATATTATAATAAAAAATCATAAATATTTATGATTTTTTATTATATACGTAATACACTTTATTTTATTACGTTCGACAAATAATAGTAAATTAAAATATATAATTTACTAAATAATATAAATAAAATAAGAGTAAACAGATAATAACTAAATGCAGTAAAGCTGCTAGGGTCTTCCCGTCTATCTATGGGTGAAAATCGTATCTTAACGACTATTCCAATTTCACTGAGGCTATCGCGGAGACAGCTGTTGTATCATTACGCCATTCATGCAAGGACCACATTTAATGGCCAAGGAATTTCGCTACCTTAGGCTTGTTGTCATTATAATATATCATTATAATGCTTTAATAAAACGGATCATATCATCAATATTTTTATAAATAATATAATTATTTATAAAAATATTGTTTAGCGTATGATCTCTGAGGATTATAAAATAATCAAAGCGAAAAATAAAGAGATTTATTTAGTAATATTTTTCTTTTCTATGATCAATAAAATATCTGATAAAGTTCGTTTCCTATTTTTGCCTTTACCATCTGGATTTAAATCATATACTAATTTTATAATATTAATAAATTCCTCTTTTTCAAATTTAGATTTCTCTTTTCATTTATTTAAAATGTAAATAAATTTATCAAATTCTTTATTATTATATTTAGATGAATAAGGAACAAGATAATCATTTAAATTATTTATACCTTTAAGTGTATAAACTCAAACATTTATAGAACCTGATTTTTTATGTATTTGCCCTTTATTATTAAATAAAATTTTAAAATTCTTCAAAATATTTAATCCATTTACATGTTGAGCAACGTTAAATTCAGGTTGCAATAAGAAACCGTGAGTTGCTTTATCATGTTTTACAATAGAAATAGTTAAAGAACCTTCTCCTTCAGCAAATCCACCTAATCAGAATTTATAATTATTATCAAACACTGTCATATTTAATCTTTCCTGCTAATTGTCACATAATAAACCAATATATTTTTATATCCATTTATTAGAATTGAAATAAATTCATCAATAAAAAACGTTTCAGCATATAGCTAAATTTTTTAAGGGCCCTAAAATAAATATATACCAAGAAATATTTATATAATAAAAAAAACGGACCCTTATAGATAAGGCCGCCATTGACTAGAGTTTCCTCAATTCATCACATTAATTTATAATATAGAAATTTTTAATCTATTCTCTAATTACATAATAACTAAGTTAGCTGTAAGCATTGGGCAGGCATCACACCTTATACATAGAAATTGTTCTCAGCAAAGTGCTGTGGTTGGAATAGGTAGGAGATCTCTCTCTTTCCCCTCCTCAGAACCGTGCATGCGACTTTCACCGCACACGGCTCAAACATAATATTTATTTTGAACATAATTGATATGAATTTCTCTTAATTAGGCTAAACACTTATTAAAGGAACTTTAATTAAATTTATTAAATTTAATTTATCTTCCAATGTAGGAAAATCCTTCAATTTTGTCAACCAATCGATAATAATATCAATTCTTATAAGCTTATTTTTATTATTACGTCTAACGTTTAAATCTTTAATTATTTTAGCAAAATTCAACATATTATCTTTATTAGAAAAATTTTTCCCTATGTGTTTCTTATAATAATAAATATCTACTAATTTTATTCATCGCTCTAATTCAGAACTTTTCATACCAATTAATGGATATTTGTTAAAAAAAGGTATAATATCTTCTTTTAAAACTTTAACATTTCTAAATGCTACTACACTTACATTATTAGGTTTGTTATAAAGACCACCTTTATTATTAAAAAATAAGTTTATTCCTTCTAATAACACTTTATCATATGTACTTTGTGTAATATTAAAGTCTAATCCTGGCTGTAATCCTCATAATGATTTTGTGTCTAAAGATAAATAAGCTGTAAAACAACCTTCTCCACACACAAATCCAGATAATCACATAGGGTTTTATTTCAAGAAAATCAAAACATCATTAATGCTTTTAAAATAATTAACGTTATTATTAATAATAATATCAAGTTTTTTCATAAAAACAAAGAAAAAATATCTTACTATGCATTACTAAATAAAATTTAAAATTTACTGAAATTTAAATTATTTAGTTACTATAAATAGATATTATGGATACATAGAAATAGAAAATATCATCAAAAAAAAGTAAATTATACCACAAATATAATTATTTTAAGAAATAACTTTAACAATATCAAGAATATAAATATTACATCTTATATACAAGTTAGCTCTTTTTCAAGATTTACTATATTTAAAAATAAATTGTCTTTAAATATAATAGAGATTACATCTCAGATCAAAGATCTTATCCTTTGCATTACACAAAGACATTCGCTTTTTGTATTATCCTTTACCTTTCAACCTATAAAGAAAATTACTTTCCTTCTTCCAATTAATTGGAGATTAAAAGGCTTACCCTGTTCCTTAATATATAAATAATATTTACCTTAGGATTTTTCATCTACGCCGGAGAAATATCTATATATAATGAATATAGATATAAAGTATCAATTAATGTCTTAAAAGCACACTAATTTAATTTCTCATTACACCGTATCAATTACTTTCAGTGTATCTGTTTAACGACGCCTCATAGAAAATTCATGTTCTTATCCTTAGTAAATTTAGCCTAGCAGAAGTATATTAATAGTAATTATAATATAAACCACATTGTAATATAGCTTAAAACATAAGATTACTCTCATGCATTTATATTAGACTTATGAAGATACTCATTCATAGTGGAATCACACCACATTATATCTTAAAGCTTAGCAGGTCGCACTTTTAAGTAAACAGTTGTACAACACGATTTTATGTTACCCTTCTTTATTGGAAAATAATATTCTGTATTATATTTGTCCATAATTAAAAATCTTAAATTTAAGATTTTTAATTATATATATCATCGTATAAACTATATATTGTCTCTCGAATTCTTCCTTTAATATAATAATGTATAACCTACTATTGTATAATTAAATAATAAACGCATTAATTTAATATTAACACACTAAACCAAAACTTATTTAATTATACAAAAGTATACATTACTAATATGATAAATTAATTCAAAAAACCTAAATATTATCGCCTTACTTAACTTAAAACAGTTAAAACAAAGCGAATAAATATATAAAAAACAACATAAAGTTTTTTTTTCAATATTTAAAATAAATATTTTCATTTAAATTAATTATTTTTTTAGTTTTTAATCTATTAATTATTATTTAAATAAATCAAAATTTTTGTTAATAATTAAAACCTTAAATAAGTTTTTATTACATTATTTAAAGGTACGATAATTTTTCCAATAAATTGTTGGTCTTCCTTCTCCCGAAGTTACGAGATAATTTTGCCGAGTTCCTTCGCGATAGTTAACTCATACGCCTTAGTTTACTAAACTAGCATACCAGTGTCGGTTTAGGGTACGGTTAATTTTATAAATTAGATAATTTTTAAATATCTTTCAATTATTATAATAAATATAATAATATAAGTCTGAATAAAATAAAAAAAAGTTAGAAAATTATAATTAATTTAATTAAAAAGTAAAATTAAAATAATATTTTAATTTTACACAATTATTCAAAATCAAGATTTATCATAGAATCTGACGTTCTAAATCCCAAAACGATCGATAGTGTTTAATAATAAAAATAAAATATTAAATAAAAATAACAAGACCGAACAGAATAATTACAAAAAACATGAATTTCCCGGTCATCCTATCACTAAAGATGACTATATGTTTAAATGTTTAATAATTTTATCATCAATTATTCCTTTCGTTTAAATCTTAGATACCGTTACATTACTCAATAATCGATAAGCAATATTATTGAAACCCTTATGCTTAAGGCGAGGGGGATTTTATTATATTATATTTAACCCCCTTTAACGTTACTCATGTTAGCATTTTCTCTTCAGATAAGTCTTAATAATGAAACACTATTAATCAATCTTTTACTGAATGTTTCGTTACCGCTCAATTAAATTAAATAAATAGTAACTAAAATTGAGCGCAAGGATACGGTATATTGTTTGAGTTCCATTAAATTTATCAGTGCTTTTCTGCCATTCAGAACCAACGAATTGTTACATACTCTTTAAGCTATGGCAATCTCCAAGCCAACACCCTGATTAAATAAGTTCAGGCAAACTTCTTTTTTCACACTAAACAATAATTTTGGAACCTTATACTCTTGCTTTGGGCTGTTTCCCTCTTGACTTACGACCTTGTCACCGTAAGTCTGACCTGTCAATCTCTTAATACGAATTCCGAGATAAAAATCCATTGATAGGATCTGTACGTTCCCCCAAATTGTTAAGATATTAATTTACTCCCATTATATTTATATAATTAAGAAGATTAAATTTATTACTTGATCTATTACTTTTATTACACGGAAATGTTATAATTACTTATAATAGAGCTTTCCATTTAATCCTTATTATTTTCTTTTCATTTTTTTTCAGTTTAATCACATCCTTTAAATAATACACTCGGACTAAATACATCTTTCAAAAATTTCCATACTTCACATCACTAATATCTTGTTTGAATTTATATACTGTACACTCGCTTAAACCTTATGACATAACTACAAAAATAGCGTTCACGAAAAACCAGCTATCTCCTGACAACAGTTGAATTTCTCTTTGCCCAATCTCATCAAAGAATTATGCAACATTCATTTGTTCGGTCTTACACCTGGATTGGGCAAGATCGTCAGGTTTCGGGTCTTATATTAATAACTAATTACCATATCAGAACTATTGGAATAGTTGTTTTATCTACGAATTTTTTAAAATTCTTGCTACTAACATAAACTTGCTAACCCATTATACAAAAGGTACACAGTTATCTTTAATTTTAAAGATTCCTGCTGCTTCTAGAATTACTTTTCGACCCTTTTCCCTCACGGTACTTTTTCACTATCGCTTATTACTATCATATTTAGTCTTAGAGGAAGGTTCCCCTATTTATTTTTACTTATAATTATTTAACTATTCATATAATAAATTACAATTCAAACAGATCTTTGTCCGTTTTACTTTTTTTATATTTTATTTAAGACTTTTATTTTAACCTAAACGGATAACAATAAAATATATTTTATTGTTATTTAAATATTTAAACATAATTAACTTCAACTAATTTTAATTAATTTACTTCTTATTTTTATTAAATATTTTTTAGTCTTATTTTATGTACATAATCAATTTATTTATTAACTTTCAATTATATTATTAAATATTTAATAATATTTAATAATAATACTCAATATTAATATTTCCAGTTAATACTTCATCAATACTATGCTATTTTACCATATTAAAAAATATTATAGACTAATCTATATTCGCTCACCACTACTTTATAGAATCTCGGTTGATTTGTTTTCCTTGAGCTACTAAGATGATTCAGTTCACTCAGTTTTCTTGTGATTTAGTTTTCACCATGGATACACATAATTTATTAATACTATCTTTTATTTAATAAAAAGACAATCTTTTTTCATTATTAAGTAGACTTATTATAAGATATTCTATTTCACTTAATTAAAAAATTTTATTTTAATTTTTTTAATCCCTATATAATAGCTCACAACTATGCTAAATATTATACATGTAAGATAGCATTTTATTTATGATTTTATTTAACTTCCTGATGTAATAGCATAAGTTCTAAAAATAATCCTTTTCTTCATCTAAAATAAATAAATAAATAAAATTTATTTACTATTTCATATTACGTTTCATATCATTATATCCATATAATATATTAATTATTTATTTATATAATATATGAGTATAATAAACACTCATATACATATAAATTCTTTTTTATTTACATTTGTAAAAAGCGGAAAAGAAGGGACTCGAACCCTTAAGGATAATTAGTCCTAATGCGTAGCAGGCATCTTGCCCTACCTATAGCTACTTTTCCTTTAAATTATATACTATTTCGTTTATATCCTAATAAATATTATATTATTAAATATTAAGTCAAAAAATATTATATATTAATCTCTTAATCAATTAATTTAATAATATTAACTAGGAAGTGAAAGATTTGAACTCTCATACACGCTGTGTAAAAGCGTAGTTCTACCATTAAACTAACCTCCTAATAAAAAAGACTTATATATTTTTTTTATCCATTAGATAAATTAATCACTTTTTTATCGAGCTTGACCCGCTCCGAACGGGCATCCTTCTCTGCGACAAAGAGAAACTTTACATTAAGCTACAAGCCCTTTTATTTTCAATTCCTTATTACATTACTAATTACGAACAGTCGGAATTGAACCGACACCAAATGTTTGGAAAACATCTAGTCTACCTTTAACCTATGCTCGTTAATTAATGTTAAACTGCCATATTATTATCTAATTTAATGATACTATTATCTAATTTATAACAATTATTATATAAGAAAAGAATATAATTATTTAATCAGAAAAAAAAAGTACTACATAAATAAATAATCATATAAAATTTTTTTTTACTATTAATTAAGTAATAGAAACAATAATATAATAATATTTGTTATCTTGAAAATCTAATTCATTTATGGCTGGAGGGAGTCGAACCCTCAACGATTTCTCAATAAGGCCTAAACTTATCACGGCTACCAGTTACGTCACAACCATTTATATATAAATTAAAACATTATAATAAAAATGACTCTTATTTTATACTATTTTATATTTATACAACAATATAACCATTAGCATCTTTAACTTAATGGTAGAGTATCGGTTTTCGGCACCGCATGATATGGGTTCAAATCCTATAAGATGCTCTTTTATATTTAACAATTATATAACCTATAATTAATAACCAAAATAAGAATAAACATATTTTATTGTCCAGAAAAGGAATTGAACCTTTATGTCAGATACTTCAAGCCTGTGCTTTACCGTTAAGCTACCCGGACAAAATTTTATATTATTAAATAATCTAATAAATAATAATAAATTAAAATAGATAAACATTTTTATGGAGATTATGGAACTCGAATCCATACAACTGAATTGCAAATTCAGAATTCTAACCTATTAAATTAAATCCCCTTGACTAATTCTTAAATATAAACATAAAAAAGTAATAAATATTATCATGTATTTAAGTAATTTTTCTTTTATAAAAAAATAATAATAAAAATTAAACTATAATAATTTTTATTATACTATTATACGGATGAAGCGAGATTCGAACTCGCGGCACTTAACATGCTTGATATTTCAAATATCACGCCATAAACCAGACTCGGCCATCGCATCCTATTAAAAAAAAAAAGATAAATAACTAGATATATATTTAAGAACTAATATAATTAATATAATATTTCAGGAGTAGAAAGATTTGAACTCTCTAATCAGAGGTTGAAGCTCTGTGTTTTGCCAATTAAACTATACTCCTACTTATACTAAAAATATATAAATATATAATACAATTTTTTTAATTTATCTTATTTCTAATACTATCTATATAACATATATATATAAATGTATTTATAGAAATAATTATTTGTTTTAATCAATAAATTTTCTTATTAAATTTTTAACTCTAAAAAAAAGTAAAAAAGCATCATTTAAACATTTGAATTAATAATATATTATTAATTTAATAACACAAGGGTAAAGTTGCAGACTGGTCCTGCATTTAGATTGCAAATCTGACATATAGGGTTCGAATCCCTCTTTACCCTACTTATGAGCATTAAACATAATTAAATATTATTACACATTAACTAAAAATAATACTTAATTATATTAACAAAAATTATTCCTTTTTTTATAATATAAGTCATAAATATGATACCTATATAATTAACATTATTTCATTCTATATATGTCTCTTTAGCTTAAGTGGTAGAGCATGATACTTCTAATATCAGGAATTAGGTTCAAATCCTAAAAGAGATTTATTAATTAATTAAAACAAATAAAAATATAATAATATAAAAACTCAATTTATATAATTTTCATTTTCATATTACTCCTCACTCAAAAAAAAGCTTTTATTATAAATTAACATAATATATAATCATTAAAACAAAATATAATTATATAATAATAAACAAACAATTAGGACAAAAATAGGTATATCTATTTTTAACAAAACTGACTAAAAAAACAATAGACATAGCTTTTATTTAATCAAAATAAAAAATAAAATTAAATATGATTAATATAAAATAATTTATTTTATATAAGTCATACCTTAATAATAAACTATTTATAATATAATCTCACTATCTAAAATTAAAAATAAATAATAAATATATTCTTACTTAAAAAAAAAGTGAAAAAAATCAAATGAAAAAGCTATTTCCAAATCAAACACTAATGAAAATAGAATAAAAAAAATTAAATAATATTATTATGAATTCATTTTATCTGCTAAAGTGTATTTACCTAAATGTATAGATAATATATTAGGTAATATATACTTTGAGAACAATGATAATAATAAACCTAAAGCTAAAAATACCAATATAATTTGATGAGCAAAAAAAAAAGGAACTAATTGTGGCATAAAAATAAATATACCTAATATGTCTCATAATAAGTATTTATATTAATTTAATCAATTCTAATTTATAAATTAATATAAATATAAAATATATTTATATATATACTCTATTTAAAAATAAAGAAAATTATTCTTTATTATTAACAATATTAGAAAAGATATAATCATCAATATTTTCATAAAAATAAGTAAAAAGAAGAAAAAGAAAATTATCTTATTTCAGTAAAAGGTAAATTATATAATATAATTTACCTTTTACCTTTATACTTAGATTAAATCAAAAAAACTAACTAATTTAAAACTTACAATTTTATAACTCTTAGATATATTATATATATTTACTAATATTTTCTGGGAAATAAATAACCCAGAAAATTCTAATTTTCAGAAAATTCTATTTTTTATTCCTTTATTATTACTATATTTTTAATAATATTTTATAAATAAATAATTAAATACTTTTATTTTCCACTTTTTTAACTTTTTATATTAATATCTTGTGTTATATTATTTATTTTTATTTATCTAAAAAAAGCTAAGTTTAGTTTCTATCTATGTCAAATTTAATACCAGCTTTATTATTAACAGAATTACTAATTATAGGTATACCCCCGATTAATAAATAATTAGATAAACCGAATTCAATATCTCCACACATAAAACCGGGATATATACCTAAAACAATAGTTAATAATATTAAAGGTGCCAAAATATAATATTCTTTTCTGAATAAATCAGGTATAGTATGGATATACGGAGATAAAGAACCACTAGTTACTCTATTATACATAAAGATACTATAAACAGCACTTAATATTATAGATAAACCTCCAATGCTGGCTATAAACATATTCTGCTGATAAGCACCTAATAAAGAAAGGAATTCACCCATAAAATTACCAGTTAGAGGAACGCCCATATTACCAAATACTAATATTAAAAATAATAAGCCTAAAAATGGCAATAATCCATTTAATCCTCTATAATAATTAATAATTCTAGAACCACACCTATCATAAAGAATAGCTCCAACCACAATGAATAAACCAGGGCTTACAAAACCATGAGCTAAACCAAAAATAATACTTCCAACTAATCCATAAATAGTATCTGAAAAAGTACCTAATAAGGAAGAAGCCATATGTGCTATACTAGAATAAGCTACTAATACTTTCAAATCAAATTGCCGTATAGTAGTAAAACTAGAATATACAACACTCATAGAACATAATCCTAAAAAAAAAGGAGTTAATCGCATAGTAGCAAAGAAAAAAAGAGCTATTAATATTCTTATAAAACCATAAAGAGCTAATTTTAATACTATACTAGCTAATATAATACTACCTGATACATTAGCATCGGAATGAGCTAAAGGTAATCAAATGTGTACAGGAATTAAAGGAGTTTTTACAGAAAAAGATACAAATAAAATAATTCAAATTAATTCTTGTAATCCTGTAAATGCGCTATGATTTGTATATCCTTCATAAAAACTAGTTCCAGTGTCGCTTCCCATTTTTACAAATGTTAATAACATAAACAAAGAACCAAACACGTTCGCAACTTTATCCTAAATTAAACCGACCTATAACCAGTCAAAAAGAATTAGGCTATTGCGATAACTTTAATCTTGAGTTACTTAACCCATCTCATCACTTATATAAATATAAATATAAATACTTTAATTTTTATATAATAAAGCTTTTCTATTTATACTAATTTAGTTTAATTAACCATATAATTAAACCAATAATATACTTTTCCTAAGAAAAAGTAGAACATTATTAACTTTCGCAAAATAAGCCACAATTTTTATTATGGATTATATTACAAAGTACCTCGATTATTCATTTTTGATTTTATATAACTAATCTCATATAACCCTTCTTTAATTAAATGAGCTTTACTCTTCATTAGATCAGCAACCTGCATGAAATATGCAAAATCTAAAGCTTTTGCCCCTTGGATAGGATATTTCTTGAAGAACGGTATAATCTTTTCAATAATATCTTTAAAACTTGTTACTATAAAATTTAATCATAAATTCTGAGAAGTTGATTCAAACCTTCCACATTGAAATAAAGTAACTAATTTTTTCATTAATTCACTATCACGAGCGTGTTGAGTTATTTGAAATGTTAATCTAACAGTTCAACCTAACTTACAAGAAGGAGAATTAATGATATAAACAAAGAAACACCCCTCCCCATTAGTAAAACCAACTATCCAATTAGCATCTATATTATTATTATTAACTACTTCAGGCCTAATACTATGGGAAATATCTAAAAAGACTGTTTTTAATATTTTAGCTAGTCCTAAATACATAGAAGCTTTAATATTAAGTATTTCTTTAAACCCATCAGTAGTTAAATGTTTTTTAATTTTTATTAATTCTAACGCTTGTTTAAATAGTTCATAATCAGCTCGTTTTTGAGAAATCAAGGGGTACAAATCAAAATGAGAAATTACTGCTTTTAAATTTTTTAAAGATGTAATCCTATAATAAATACTATTTTTTCCGTGTTTTCTAATACTTCTATCACCAAAGTAACTTTGAATATTAGATAACAACTCCAAATCTTTATCATGTAAACTAATCTGAAAAATAGCTTGAACTTGATAACCTATTTCATAGTCCTTATTTTTATATACACCAATAGAAAAGCACCCCTCGGCATCTACAAATTCTGTAATAAATCAAGGAGCTAATTTATTTATAGTTAACAAAGTAGAAAGTTTATTTTCATACTTATTATAAACAAAACTAGCTACGTGCAATAATGATCGTGAATACTGGAAATTATAAGGAAGGTGGATTATTTTTCTCCCAAGAACCGGTTTCCCGGCGACTAGAGTACACCTTACAACATTATTACTCAATGCTGAAGAACCATCTACTCGTTGCTCTTTTACAGAATTCGAAATGAATTCTGATTTAGATCCGCGATCACCCATTTCATTTCTGTCATCTCTAGTGATATTACCTTACCCTCAGTCATTAATGAGGCCAATAATCAAGTTTCCTCGATAATCTTGGTTACTAGAGCTTTAGGGATTCCCCGGAATTTGGCTCTTGTACACAAATAAGGGTTGCCTACACCCTTTTTAAATGTATATAAAAACAAATAATATCCAGCTCTAAATTTTTGTGATGCTCCGTATAAACCAATCAATACAAATAAAGGAGGCAATATACTTTCAAAAAAAACATAGAACATTATTAAATCTATAACTAGAAAAACCACAATTAAAAAGAATTCCAAAGATATAATGATTATATGATAATTAATATCTAATCTATCTATTGTTGATCAATTACTTAAATAAACAATAGGAAATATAAATCCAATTAAAACTAAAAAAGGTATAGATAAACCATCTAATCCTAATGATATATCCAAACTTCAAGTATTACTTTTTGAACCTGTACTACTTAATAATTGATAACTTAAAACGGATCTTCTATATTTAAACCAAAATAAAATTATTAAACCATAAAGAACTAAAGCTAATGCTATACTAATCCTCTTTAAAATTTTTACTTTTAACTCATTTTGTATTTTAAAACCTTTATTTTTAATTAATTGCATATTATCATATCAATATGACGTTGTTATCAAAGAAGGGATTAAATTAGATTTAATATTTATGATATAAGAGTAATACTTATGTATAATATAAGGTACCATATAATTACTTTCTTCTAATATTATAGCCTGCTTAAGTCTATTAGTCTTAACATAATTATTCATATTTTGATAATTATTAGATACAAATAATAAATATAATACAAATAATATAGGTAATCATAACAAAAAAACAAGACTTAACATATTTATATATAATCTGCCTTAACAGGCCGCAACGGCGCAGTACCTCTGTAATAATTACAGCATATATTACCTGGATACGTAAAATATGTTTTACGTACACAATTAGATAGATTATACTTAAATAAAATAATATTGATTTTCACCAACTTAACTTTAATTAACTATATTAATTCTACCCATTAACTAAATAAATCATTAAGTTTATAATACTTATAAAAAACAACCTTAAATGTATAAATTTTTCATATAATATTTATGAAAAATTTATACTCTTGATATATAATTAATATCTAATATAGAATTAATTATATATAATATAACATTTATATAAATAACGAAATATTTATATAAATCTATATAAATAAAGGAAACCTATATAATATAAAAAATTCTTTTAATTGGATAACTCAACAAAATTAGTTTCAATATTTGAAAAAGTAATTCAAATTAACAAGAAAAAAAGTAAACCCGAAAACATTACAAAGCCATATCGTGCTATAGATCCTGAGTCAAAAGAAGCAAAATAATTACTTAACTTATAAACACTTGCTACTGCACCTCTAGGCCCTATTAATTCTAAAACACCTTTATCTAATATTGTATTAGTTACATACCCAATAAATAAAGTACTTTTTACTATGCACCTATTATAAATTAATTCAAATCAATATCTTTGATTAAAAAATCTATATATATTTTTACCACCAATAAATTTATTAATTTTTATTAAAAATATTGGTTTTTTTTCAAATAAGTATAAAGCAACAATAACTAATATACCACTTAACAACAAAGGTAATAATTTATTAAAAATAGGTACTCCAAATTCTGTATCAGTTAATATAATATGATTAGGGTGCATAAAAATACCGTTACCCAAACCTTGACTACCTAATCCTACAAAAAAATCTTTTGATATATTACCCAAATAAATACTTAATAAACCTAAAATAATTAAAGGTAAACTCATTTGTCAAGGTGATTCATGAGCTTTTTCATAATTACCTTTTGGTCCATGAGCATATGTCAAAAACGTTAAATAAATTAGTTTAATTGAATATAACATAGTAAAACAAGCAGCTACTACTGCTAAAATATAAACTAAAAAACCTAAAGTAGAATAAGAACCATAAGCTAACTCAATAATTAGATCTTTTGAATAATAACCACTTAGCCAAGGCAACGCTGCTAAACTTAATGAAGCAATTAAAATAACAATATAAGTCAAAGGTAATAATTTTACCAACCCTCCAAATCGTCTAAAATCTTGTTGATCACCCATTGCATGCAATACTGAACCAGCTGCCAAGAATAATCCTGCTTTATACATAGCATGTAGAACTAAATGCATTAAAGCAACATTAAATTGGCTAAGTCCTACAGCAATAACCATCATACCCAATTGGGACATAGTAGAGTAAGCAATTACCTTTTTTATATCATTTTGAAACAAACCTACAGAAGCAGCAAAAAATGCAGTAATTGCACCTGTTACCATGATAATTGTTAAAGCTAATTCAGATTGTTCTATTAAAGGAGAACACCTAATTAATAAATAAACACCAGCCGTTACCATAGTGGCAGCGTGAATTAAAGCTGAAACAGGTGTAGGGCCTTCCATTGCCTGAGGCAATCAGATATGTAAACCTAATTGCGCGGATTTAGCAGCAGCACCTAATAACAATAAAATAGCAATAAAAGTAATAACGTTAATATTAATATAAGGCGCCAAAGAAAAAACAGTCGCATAATCTAATGAGCCAAAAGTAAAAAATATAGCAAAAAAACCAATTAAAAAAAAATCTCCTACTCGGTTAGTAAACATGGCATTCATAGCGCTCTTCACAGCAGCAACTCTTGTATACCAAAAATGCACCAAAAGATAAGAACAAACACCCACACCTTCTCACAAACATTCTCTGTTTACATAAAAAAATTAAATAAAACAATATATTTTCACTTTCTTTATTATTCTATTTTATAAAGCATACTTTCATGCATATATGGTTTAACAATGTCCTTTAAAGAATACTCTTGTTTTACTGGTATATAGATTACTCATTGATTATTTACTTTCTCCTCAATACGAGATTTTAATTTAAAATTTGTTCTAAGAACATCTTGAAGTATTATTACTTCATCCTTACTAAAAGATCTAGTATGGAGTATAGTTTGATTATATATTGATTTACCCCCATCATCCATTATTCAATAAGCCAAACCTCTAGCAGTTAACAATTTATAAATATCTTCAGGTACTCTTTTTACCTTGTTATTATAGAATAAATCATGATATTCATTCAAACAATTAAATGACGAAGTCCTAAAAGCAATACTTTTATAAATTTTACCTGTTCTTTTATCTGGCTTTCTTTCTATAATTTTTGGATCTTTTATAACTAATGGTTTATATAATTCAAATACACTCATTAAATAGTCCTTTTTTACAGGATAGGCTTGTTCTATACGTAATCTAGTATTAAAGGAAGATTTAGCTCGATCAAGATATCCATCACCCAATATTATTCCAACTAAAGCTTCTTTTTGTTCTAAGTTTAAAACATATTTCTGTTTATATTCTTTAGAAAACTTTTTTCTATTCTTTTCTCATGTATTCACATTAGAAACAGAAACTTCTGGGTGGCTAACGTTTACATTATTAAAAGTAAATATTCCATAATCATTTAAGTCTTTAAAAATTCATTTATCATATCTAAATAAATTAATAAAATAAGATTTAATAAATAGATTATAAAATATAATGCTAAATATAAAAGAAACAAAAATAAGAAAAAGACTGTTTTGCTTAAGAATTCTAATTATATAAATAAGAATAAGGACTATATCTTTATCTTAAATTTTTATATTTAATCATTTATTTTTTTATTATTTCAATTTAAGATATGTAACACCTAGTCTCTGAGGATCCCCTAAAAATAAAAATTTGAGGGGTTTCCTGCTGATTTACCTATTTTTTTCTTCAATATATATAATTAAAATATATATTTATCAAAATAAGTATTTCAGCAAATGGTTACATATAAATTTTATACCTTACGGTATAAAAAGGCCAAGAAGACCAACAAACATAACTAAAAAATTATTACTTGTTACTAATATTAGCATTAATCCTGTGAAAAGAGAAATATAAGAAAAAAACCGTTGTTGATGTGGATCTTCTCCCATATATCCAACAGAATACAAATGTACTAAAACCGATACTATTAACACAGGAATCAGCATACTAACAGTTAATTCATCAAAATAAAAAGATCAATTTACTTTTAAATATTCTGAACTTATTCACGTAAATAACTCAATACTAACAGGTGAGTTACATAATACTATTTCATAAAAAGCAATAAATGATAATATAGTAGTCAATATTAAACAAGTCACATTGACAATATATACACCTTTCACCCCTAAAGCTCTTCCGAATAATCCACTAAAAATAGCAGCTAAAAAAGGCAAAAATACTATAGTTAAGTACATAATATCTTACAAACATTATAATTAATTATATAACCCGAAAAATCCTAATAATATTATTTATATATAGTTCAAAAATTATTTTATATTTTAAATATCCAATATAACATAATTATAAATTACCTACTTTATATTAATATCCTTATAAACACTGCTATTCCAAAATATTTTATATTTATATATCATATAATACAAATATAAAATAAAGTATGTTAAAAAGAATATATAATTTAATTATATATTCTTTTTAACATATAAACTTATTTAGTAATATACCCTCCTCTAACCCAGTTATCAATATGTATATTGATAACTCAAAAAATATAAATAACTTATATACTTTTTTTTTTGTTCCATAAGAATTAGTTATATTTTTCATTCTACATAAAAAAAGAACAAGACTAAACTTTTCTAATTTTAAAATAAGCTACCATAATAGCTAAACCAATAGCTGATTCAGCACCTGCCACTGCTATAATATATAAACCAAAAACTTCAGCTAATATATCATTAAATTGTCAAGAAAAAAATAAAGTCATAATTGAAACAGCTAATAATATTATCTCAATAGATATTATCATTAAAATTAAATTATTACGATTAAATATAAATCCAATTACTCCTAAACCAAACAAAATTAAAGCTAAATCCATAAAAATATATTATATCTTTTATCTCTCACCAAAAGAAAATAGACTAGGCTACGTCATAGGAAAAGGCAAAACCTACTTTATTTTCAAACATTAAAATTTAATAAAATAAAAGGAAAAATCAATTTTATATTATTATTTCCTTTTATTTTATTTATAATTAAACAAAAAAATTTTATTAAATATATAAAAACCAATATGTAATTAATAAATTTTTAATTTACTTTATTCTTTATTAAAATACATGAAATATATCAATTAAACAATAGCTAATCGATATATTTTTAAATAATATACAAATTAAAAGAGAAAAATAAAAAAATAAGTAAAAACCGGGTAATATCAATATACCATTATCTCTCATTTACCCTATCCATTCATTAAATATATAAATATATATATTTATTAAATATAAAATACTTATTCCAACTTAATAGAATATAATAATTAATTATTATAAATAATTAAGCTGAGTATAACAATAAGAAAGCCATCATCAAACAAAAGAGACCTGTAGCTTCTGCTAAAGCAAATCCTAAAATAGCATAACTAAATAATTGCATTTAATAACGGTTAATCTAATACTTCTATTCTATACAAATTTCTAAAAAGCTTATTATTATATCTATTATAAAATGACGAATAATCAGCCTTTAATTGTCTACCTGCCTCCCTTTTAGATCTATATAAAACGACTTCTTTAGTTATAACATTAGTAACTCTTACCATTTTTCCTTTTCTTCCAGTTCCTCCTTTCATATTTAATAATTTAGTAATATATAATTTAATTTTATTAATATCTTTTAAATTATTAGATATTGTATATATTTCACCTGATTCTTTAAGTTCTATTATTTTTGGCATTAACCCTAAAGTCAGATTTGATGTTTTCAAAGGAACCAAACTAAAGTATAATTTGTTTTTATATCATCCCCTATTTCTATATAAAATTTTTTTAATTCAACTCCTTTCATAACCTAGTAATTGAGAAGCATAACTAGCTGAATCAGCCGAATAAATGAATTCCAAATTATTTTTCATTTTAGCTGATTTAGCATAAATGTAAATCCTCTTTCTTACTTTTTTTCTATGTCGAATAATTACATATTTACTTCAAATTATACCTGGTCTTGCTATAAATAATTTGTTAATTTTAGGTCTATATTTAAATATTAAATATTGCTCTAAAACACATAAAAACTCACTATCCGTTAAACCTAAAGGAATTTCATTTAAAGGGGGTAAAATGAATAAATCTACTTTTCCTTGCTCGCCCAAACTATTACAAAATACACGAGTATTTTTATTCTGACCTTTAGCATGACATTTTATTCATAACCCTAAATGTTTAGCCTGGCCTATATAACAATAGTCTTCTGACTTATTTAATCCTCAAATACGATAACAACCTGGAATATATTTACCAGTTTTTCTTAAACTTTATAAATTCTCTATACCAGCTATCTTCGAAAAAGGAATAACTTTATCTGTATGAGGTAAAGGTAAATCTAGAGTTACATGTTTTTCTATTAATTTAACACATAAATCAATATGAGCTTGTCTTACTAATGTAGTTAATGATAATACTTCATTAACAATATTTAAATCCGGTTCTCTCATATTTTTAATATGATCTAAAGCTTTTTTATGTCGTTGATATGTAGATACAGTATATTTGTTAAAATTAGATATAAACCGCTATAATAAGACTATTTCTTAATATAATAAATAAAATTATATTTTCGTCGTATAGTCGTTGAGGATTCCTATACAATTAAATATGTAAGATTTCCTGCTGATTGATTCAAATTCAAATAAAGAATGTTTAAATTATCCCAGCATATAGACGAATTAAGACCCCAATTAAAATAAAATCCCGTTTTATATGTTTTAAATATAAACATAATAAAACCATTTTATCCATATTCATTAAGGTCGTAATGAAGGATTTCTAGCTGTAGCTTCGATTAAACTACCGAAAACTAGTCCAATACCTACACCAGCACCCGCTACCAATAAGACGATTCAAATTTATTCATCTTAAAAGGACTACATCTTATAAAAATTACATCCATTTTTATTTTCACGTATAGTCTCTAAGGATCCCAATATAATTAAATATATAAGATTAAATTTATATAGTTTCCTGCTGATAATCTTCGTAATTTTAAAAAGATAAAGAACTCCCAGCATATAGTGAAATTTTTATCGGCCTAGCTTATAATTAAATATATTAAATATATAAAAAAGAATATATAACAAAAAATAATACATATATTTTGTAATTTATAATTATAAAATAACTAAAAAAACTTTTTATTTTCTATAATTGAACAAGTATTTTTTCCTGTAAACAGTCCCATTATTTAAGTGACCTATAATTGTTTTTGAATCTGGCCTTTTACCTAATAACTGTAATAAATACTTTTGAACTAATATCATACTATTGAAAGACTTATCTATATTAGTAGTAATATCTTTTAAAATTAAAGAATATTTTCCTAGTTGATAACCTTTTCACTTATCTGAATTAGGATTTTCTGCAAAGTAGAAAGAACCAATTTCATTAAAAACTAATTTTATTTTATTTTTCGCTCTACTAATTGCAATCTCTCTACCTCTTAAATTAATACCTAATTTATTATAATTAGGATTAAGAAAACGTACTGCTTCTCTTATAGATTTATATCTATAAACTAAAGATAAATTTTCATTATACACATATAATGAATTAATATCTAAAGAGGATAATGGAGTATTTGGTATAACTAATTCTAATAATTCTTTATTTCTTCTAAAAATTATTTCGTGGTTTAAAAGATTTTTAACATGAGGATATCTAATATTAACAAATTCATTATAAGTAGGACTATAAAAACCTCTAATATGATTCATATAATTCATAATAGTCCTTCTACTCCTAATACCTAATACAAGTAATAATTTTTGTATAGAATCAACAGTTCTTACTACTTTTCCTTCTATAATTATATTAACTGATTTAGACATTTTATCTTTTACCAGTAGTAAACTTAAATTTTTCGAGTCTCAATCAGTATAAAGAAATCTTACTAATTTATTATTACCATTTAAATTGAAAACAAAATGATTTAATAAAGATTGTTCTAATATTCTAGGTAGCAATTATGTAATACCCATTAAAATATCAGTTTCACCTCTACTTAACAAGTGATGAGGGTATCTATATTTAAATACATTATAGTAATTTAAAGTTAAATAAATAGGACTTCATTTATACTGAGTAAACTGATATTTATACAAATGTAAAACTGTAGGTCTACGTTTATATTTAAACTGATCTTTATGTTCAATTAATCTTATATTAAAATTTATACAAGAACCTAAATAACGTTGAGTATCTGGAGCTATAAACATATAAACACCAACCGTAAGGAAATCGATATTTAAAATCTTCTCAATTTCTTTGTTTCTATTTTGTAAATTTAAATTTACAAAATCATTAATTTCAATATTATTACTAATAACAACACCATTAATTTTTAATATAGACTTAGGTACTTCTTCATTTAAAAAATTTAACAATAAACTGTTATTAGGTAAACTAAATATCATTTTTTCTACAGTTAAAATAGCTTTTCTAGTTATATCAGTATATGTAATATCTGATAATAATAAATCTTTATTATTTATTAATAATGATAATAATGTATTTGTTAAACCGATTGTTGCTAATCCTGAACCAATAATTTTTGCTGCTTGTACTATCATGATATTTAATTATTTTAAATAATTATTAATTTCTTATTTTTATAACCCCTGTGTATTCATCCTATCCTTAAAATATAGGATTAAATTTATTATGTTATACTTATCTAATAAAAGAGATAAGTATAATAAATATATTATTTAATATTATATTAATATTTGATTTAAATATATTATAGCAAAATTTAAAAATCAAACCTATAAATTAAATACGAAACTACATACTTAATTTATATAAAATTCACCATATAAAATATAATTATAAAGAAAATTAAAATTTATTATCAAAAACAAAAAAGAAAAAAAACTTTTTTTTTGATAATCATAAAATTAAAATAAGTAAATGAAAATTTTTCTTATTTTATTTTAAAATTAATAACATTTAATAGAATATTATAATTAAAAATTTTTTTTTTCTTACAACAATCAAATTCTCACTTTTACGCTGACATCACTAAAGCTCTAATTTATGCATTTCACCAATATATTTAATTATTTAAAAATTCCACCTTTTAAAAATAATTATTTTCTATACTCTATTAAATATTAAATAAATAGAATTTACTTACCCAATAAAAACTATAGATATTTAAATATATTTTTATAAAGTATACTAGATTTATAAACTGAATAAAAATAAGAATATATTCAGGTTGAATACCTGGAATTGAACCAGGACTAATTACACCACAAATAATTGTTCTACCTTTAAACTATATTCAACAAAGAGCTAAATTACAAAAATATAATTATATTTCAATAATTTAACCCTGTTTTTATAAAAAGAAGAATTATAATTTCCTTTTACAAAAACAAAAAGATATTTAACATCTATTTTAAAGTAATAAGGTAGATAAAGTATAAAAACATATAAATTTATATTATATAAAAAGAAAATATTTTCTTTTTATGAAAATATTGATTTCTTATTGAAATGTATTTATTTTTATATAATGTAACATATCGATAGAACGCAAAAATAAATAATATATCATTTATCAACTTTTTTCTCGTTTTTTTTCTTGTTCTATGTGATATTCTGCTACTTCTTTTTTTAATTGAGCAATTTCAGCTTCTTTCTGAATTATCCACTCTCTTTCTTTTTCTCAATATTCCTCTTCAGCCAATTTTTCCGCTCTTATTTCTTCTGGTGTTCTTTTAGCCTTTTCTGCAGCTAATTGAGCAGCTTTCGATTCCGCATCTTTTTTCGCCTGTAATTTTTGTTCAGCCCACCGATTTCTTTCATTTTCCTTTAACTGAAGGAAATGATCTACATATCTCAATGTCATAAAATCAGGTTTCATTTCCTTAAAAGGTTTCAAATTAAGTAAACCTGGCTTTTGTTCAGATAGATAAACCTCTACAAAATGTATAACTTGTTCATGTGTTATATACTCTTTTTTCACTTTTTTAGTATTAATTCTATCAATATAATCTTGAATATATTTTATAACTTCTGTTTGTCTTTTTGGATTATCAACAATTTCTTGAAGTCAAAAAATCCTTTCATCATCCAAATCACTTAATTCATTATCAGTATATTGAGGTCCAATTATACTTTTAGCTTGCATGATTTTTAATCTATCTCTTCAACTAATAAAAATATTTTTTAACTCAATAATTTCTTCTCTTTTACGTCAAATCTCACGTCTTTTTTCAACATTTTCATAAAATTCAGGACCTAATTTTTCCTCATAACTACCACCATTAAAAATAGTGTCTCAGGCCATAGCTAAATCAAGACGTAAAATATGCGCATTTTCTCGTCATTCTCTTTCCCAATCTATTTTATTTATTTTATATTCAAGACCTCCTATTGCTCTGTCTAAAATAGCTATACATACAGTTTCAACAGCTTTACCATTTACCCAAAGTTCATTGGGGTTATCGGGATCAAGTCCATTATCTATTAAATCTTGTCGTGCTTTTTCTTTTGCAATTAATTCTGCTATTTTCTTATCTTCTATTAATTTAGCTGCAGCTTTTACAGATTCCTGTTTTTTTATAGCTTCTTGTCGACATTTTTCTTCAATCTGTCTAACTAAAAGTGCATCTTCTCCCATTAAATTTTTTCAATGATAATAATTAGGTGTATACTCTATTACCAGTTCTGATTCAACTGATTTTCTATTATTTAACACTTTTTCTGTATTAATAGATTCGCTATTTTCTAATATATCTTTATTTTTAATAAATTTTACATTACTTTCATTTTTTGAATTTCGTATTAATCCATTATCCGATATATTTGACTTAATTGAGTCTGTTTCTCCATCATAATCTGTTTCATCCATTGATTCTACATCCGAGCCTGATTCTGATGGAACAGTTGATTCAGGATCTTCAACAGGATCTGGGAATCTCTCAGGATTATAATAATTTGCTTCTAACCTATAAGCATTTCGTTCATAATATTCCTGTCATCTTTTAAGCTTCAATAAATGAGGAGTTACTTCATCTCATTTATCACCGTACTTTTTGAGTTCATCAGGTATTTTACCACAAATATCTTCAATTCCTTTTCGCCAATAATCTGACATTTCTTGCCTACGTTTTATTTCTGGAGCTAAAAATTCTTCCAATTCATCAGCTGTCATTTCTTCTATTGACTTAAGCGGTTTACTTGGTTTATCTCTTGATCCTTTATCTTCTTTTTCATACTCTTCTTTTTCATTTTTTATATTTTCTTCTTTTGATTTATATTCTTTACCCTCTACCTCTTCTACTCTTACAGATTTTAATTCATTTATTTCATATTCAAATTCTTCTTTCTTATCCGACTTTTCATTATCTATCATTTGTGTCGTAATATTTTCTTTTTCTCTTTTAAAAGGCAAAACAGGTAATTCTTCATCTATTTCTTCTAATTCTGCAGTAGAAAAAGATTTACCTGATATTAAAGATTGAGATTTTTTTCAATTTTTAGATTCTTCAGCTTCTTTACCTCATCTAACAAGTAATTCTTCAAAAAATTTCCATCTTTCATCATTACTCTCTTCATCTAAATTTTTATCAAATGTAATATGATTTTTTTTCTCATTTGTTAATTTATTTTTATCTTCTAATATAGGTAAAGGAGGTAAATCTTTATTTATTCTAACATCTTCAATATATTTAGCTTTTTCCTTTATAGATATAGTTTTGTTACTTTTTTTACTCATTTCTAAATCATTCTTCTTCATAATTATACTTTTATCTTGGAATTCCAATAAATATTTTTTCTGTAATCATGCATAATCAGGATGTTTGCTAGCTATTTTTTTTAAATCCTTATGTTCAGATATACTCCCTAAAACTTCAGGATGTTGGGCAGCTCAACTTTCTAAATTAACTATTCAATTCTTATATTCTTTATCTCTATAATTAATTGTCACCTCAGTTTCCATAATAATATCTTTAGCTGGTATCTCATAATCCATTAATTTACGTTCACCATAATATAACTTATATAATACCTCATGAGGAGTTAATATCAATTTAGGTGGATTTGGATCTAATTTATTATATTTTATGAATTCAGGAAATAAAGGTCGATTTGCTTTTATTACAACATTTGTATCATTCAAATTTGAACTCTTAAAATTTTTGAAAAGAGATAAACCTTTCTTCAATATTGACTTATTTTTTTTTATAGGTTCATCTTCTCACTTTTTATATTCTTCTGATGATCTTAGAATAGTAACAGAAGGATGTTTTAAATATGCATACTCTTGTTCTACTTCTTCTATTTTAGGCGATTTGAAATTAAACAATTTTAAATTAAATTTTTTACTTTTTTTTTTATCTATACCTTGATCAGTGTTCAAAACTTTTTTTTCTATATTTGAAATTTTAGATTGCACTTCAATTAATTGAGACAATAAATCTCCTGCCACATAATCATTTTCAAAAAAAGTAACTCTTAATAAAATAAGTCTGATTAAAATTAATTCTCTCTCTTTTGCTTTTTCCAAAGTAGGTATATATTCTACAACATTATTTAATTTAGAATAATCAGGTATTTTAGGTAAAACAGTCAAGGGATTTTGTTTTTCATATATCAATTTTTGAATTTTACTAGGAGATAAATCACTTAATATTTTTCTTAATGCTCCTTTATCCGCAAGATTCTTTGGATATTCCATACTTACAATATTAGTGTTATTACCCACTATTTTATATTTACCATGATTCATATAGCTCGGTTTATGTAATTTTCTATAATAAATTTTTTTACCTTCTTCATTTATAAAATATTTTATTTTAGACACCTTTCTTTTTTTTAATAATTCATTTGTTTGTTTCCTACGTTCATCTTTTGATTTTACCCATTCTACCTCTTCTTCTTTTACTTCTAAACCAGATATAAATTTAGTCATATTTTTCTCACTTTCTCTCGAAAGGGATCTTAAAACAAGGCCCTCCAAATTTTGTGTTCTTTTTACAGACTTTTCTTCTAATTTAGTGTCTGAAGATGTTATTTTTTCCTTTTTATTATCTGGTTCATCTATTCAATCGGTTAACTCATTTCATTGTGGATCAAATTCATCATAATTTATTTTTTTATCTGATACAATAGATAAAGCATCTTTCTTTAACTTTTGTTTTTTATGCCCCTCGGGAGTATGATCATATAATCATTTTTTTTCTTCATTTAATTGTTTTCTTATTCTCCTTCGTTCTTTACTTTCTAATCAGGTATCTAAATTTCACTTTTTCTCTTGAAAATTATTTAGTTTTTTTCTTTTTTCTACAGAAAATTTACTTTCTACTTCTTTCTTCTTGGTATTAAAAATTAATTCTTTTCTTTCTTTAATTTTTAATTTTCTATCTTTAAAAATATTTTCCTTATTCTTTTCAATTTTTCCTTCGAAATAACGAGTTTTAACTTTAGAACTACGATTAGCAATCTCCTTATTTTTTAACCCTTTTTGTTCAGATGAAGACTTAACCAACACTACATTTTCTTCTTCTGGTCTCTTATAAAAAGAGGATATCTTTGGTATATCCTCAAAAATATCTATATAATGCCTATGTATCATATATATATCTCATATAACTTTTATTGTAACACCGGTTTGTACAATTTTTCAAACGACTTGTCTAAATAATTCACGTAAATCTTCATTGCAAAACATAGATATAAAAAATAAAGTAGAAAATAATGAAAATATTGATAGATAAGTCCTTCAGGATTTAAATCCATTTGTTTTAAAATTTATATACAAATTACTCACATTTAAAATAATAACTAAAATAAATTTTAAAATTCTTTTTGTTATATAACTTGTTGTATTTAAAGGAAATAATTCAGGATATAAATGATCAAAATAAAATAGAGAGAAAATCCCCAAAAAAAAAAATCAAAAAATAAATTTAAAAATCTTTTTTCACTTTTCTATCTTTATCTCCTTATTTTCTTTTTTTTCCATAAATATTATTATTACTTTAGGTATATTTATATATAAAATAATACAAGATATCAACAAAGATATATTTAATATAGTATCAATATTATTACTTATATATTCAATTAATTTAAAAAAAAAATCTTTTAAATCGTTATTACTTATATAAACAAAAGCTCATATATTTAAATATTTTTTGCTTATATTCTTTTTATTTTCATATATTTTATTTATATATGAAAAATTATTAATAGACTTTAAAAGACTTACTCACCTTTTCCTTGACCTCCTCAAAAATATACAGCTCCGAACAAAAAAAGTCAAACCACATCAACAAAATGTCAATACAAAATTCCAGATTCCACACCTACGTGATGAGTGTTTGTAACCTGATATGAATATATACGCAAAGCACCCACTGACAAAAAAATTGTACCTATTATTACATGCAACCCATGAACAATTATATTATCAAAAGAGCTTTTTATCTCTTATTTCCATATTTTACAACATGGTTTAGACTATCTCATTAATTTAACTACACACAATTAAATTAGAAGGCGTTCGTGTCGAGATTATTATTGATACTATTCACTCATTAGTCGTTGAACGTTCTTAATCCTCTTGTTGTTAATATTAACAACAATGTATCAAATTAAGCTTCGCTGCATATTATCTTCTACACTAACAAATTAGACTAAAAGAATTTCATGCAATTAACCTTCTTTTTATTTATTTATTTATAAATATACAAATTTCTTTTATTACCTCAAAATTAAATAACCATTTTATAAGTATATAATTCAATACTTATAAAAAGTCTAATATTAATGTCTTCCTTTATTCATCCCATATTTAATTTTATATATTTCAGATATCCCTTCTTCTGTTAAATGATCTTTATTTTTCATCATAAAAACGACTTTCTGAAAATCCAGATAATCTAATCTTTTATTACTCAATAGAGGATATTCATCAAATAAAGAAAGAATTTTTTCAAATATATTACTAAATTTATATACTACAAAAAGTACTGAATTTGGTCTCGTAGATTTTTGTTCTACTATTCCACAACCTAAATAATTTTTTATTGACTCTAATAATAGTAAATCACGTATATGTTGCGAAATTGAAAATTCTAAAAGTATTTGAGGTTTTCTTAATAAAGATTTACTTTTTTTAATGTGAATATGAAAACAGCCTTCTCCATCAACAAACCCAGTTAATCAATGAAAATCTTTAATTACATGAGAAAAATTTATTGGTCTATCAACTAGAATAATATTAGGAAAGGCTTTTTTCAATTTATCAGATAATCCTTTATTCATAGAAGCTTTAATACTTATTATTTCATTTAAACCTCTGATATTAAGATGTTCATTTTTTTTCATTAAATTAATAATTGAATGAAAAAAATCAAAATCCACTTTTTTTTGTGTTAAAAGTGGATATTTAATAAAATGAGGTATAATTATGTTATTCAAATCTTTAATAGATTGCACTGAATAAATAGCAGTTCTCCTTTTTTCTCTAGTTCTCATATGTAATTTTCCTATTCCAAAATAAGACTGGACGTCTTTTAACAAAGGTAAATCTTTAATATGTAATTCTATAGAAAATATGGGCATAATTCGTCAACCTAATTTCCTAGTAGTTTTAGCTACTCTAATTACAAAACTAGATTCTGCATCTGAAAACCCAGTTATTCAATAAGGTGAAATACTTCTACTAATAGCTGATTCATTCAGAATAAAAGAATTATTTATAATATTTTGAAATGTAAGTTTTGAAGAAGTTACTTTAAGAAAATTGTATTTATTTATAATTAATAAAACATGGCCTAAAATCAAGCCTGTACCCATATAAAAAGTAGATCCATATACACTGTCAGTAATTGTATATGAAACACCAAAATATTCCATAACTTGTAAAAGAGTAAAAAAAAATGCCATTATTATAGTTGCTACTGATCCATTATTTGCTCAATCTATTAATTGATCTACTAAAGAATGATGAGAAACTGTCACAGAAGATCCTGATGATAATAATATTGTTGTATTAGCTGTTGGTACTTCTGAAGCATCCACTGGCTCAATTCCTTTTGGTGGCCATTCTGACCCTATTTCTATTGCTGGTGCCAAAGATGAATGAAAATAAGCTCAAAATATAGATAAAAAGAAAAAAATCTCACTTACAATAAATAAAACTACACCTAATGATATACCTTTCTGTACTTTATCTGTGTGTGACCCTAAATAACTTGCTTCTGTTATTATATCTTTAAATCAAAGTGACATACCTCAAACTAATAATATAAATGAACACAATAAAAATAAATCTCCCATTACATACCCATGAAAAGATAAAACAGCACTTATTGTAAGAGACAATAATACACAAGATAAGGCAATAGGTCAAGGTGATTGATCTACAATATGATAAGGATGACTTGGTAATCCAACAGAACTATTATTCACTATACTTGATTTTATTTTCTTATAATAATATACATCTATTTTATTACTCATCTCTTTATACAATTTATTATTAAAAACAGCCTGACATGCTAAATAACAACTATATATTAAATTAGAAAAATTATTTATAACTAAATTTAACATTATTATATATTAAATATCTAAAATTACAATTTTTACCATAAGAATTAGATTACCATTAATTATTATTAATTCATAATATTCCTTAATTGATTACAATATATTATTATACATTTTTACATACAAGTTTAATTATATATATATAATTACCCTAATTAAATAAAAATATTTACTATATATATATATTAATTTAGAAGGGTAAATAAAAGATAAATGTTTTTATTTGAGTATATTAAAGTTTTGTATAACTTAATTGTTAATAAAAAGCATAATTTAATATAAAAAATTAAAAAAGTAAATACTAGACTAACTCACTAGGCGGCTCTTTACTCGGATAGATCGGATTCGAACCAACAACCTCCTACACCCAAAGCAGACGCACTACCAATTTGTGCTGCTATCCGTAATTTTATTTATATTATTATAATATAAAATATACATATTTAATAATTAAAATATAAATAACATTATTACCACAATAATTTAATATCATAATTATCAAATATTTGTATAATAGATAATAACATATCCACGATAGGACTCGAACCTACACATTAAAAAATAGCAAATCTTAAGTCTGCCCTGTCTACCTATTTCAGCACGTAGATAATATTACTTAATATAATTAAGAATAATTTTAAATATTAAACTAAGGCCAAAAGGAATCGAACCTCTATCATGCCATTATGAGTGGCAAGCTTTAACCGTTAAGCTATAGCCCTAATTAATTATTCAATATAATAATTATAGCTAAATTATAAAACAATTATACTGCCTACTGAGGGATTTGAACCCCCATAACCTGATTACAAAACAGGGACTTTACCATTAAGTGAAATAGACTCCCTCCGTTTTAATATATTTTTAAATTTATTATTAGCCCTAACGGGTTTCGAACCCGTATAACAGCATTGAAGGCGCTGTGTCTTAACCATTAGACGATAGGGCCTCCAAAAAGGATAAATATTTTTTATTCACGATATATAAATTAATCTTTTCATTATACCTTTTCCCTTCACTAACATAGAATAAATATATACATGATAAAATTTGTCTTAGATATTTATTATACAATATCGGTAAAAGGAATTGAACCTTTAGTTACTGTATATGAGACAACCGTTTTAACCACTTAAACTATACCGATAAGAGGGTTATTAATAATGAACAATCAAAAAAAAAAATAAAAAGTTTTTTACAATAAGAGCTTAAAAAATATTATTTATCTTGTATACACAAACAATTAAATATCATTTTATTAAAAATTTTACCCTTGTTCAATAACGCTCAAAAAAAATATTAAACTGAAAAAAATGCACAATTATTAAAACACACTAATGTTTTAAATAATCACTCTTTATTTTACCTTCGCATAAAACTACAAAATAAATATAAAAAACAACAAGAATAGTCAAATATTAGCACTACAATATAATAATATTTTTAATTAAGTAAAAAATAATTAAATATTTATTGTACTTATAACTGCACAACTTAAATCTTAGAGCAAAATAAGAACATTTAAATTAAATACATAATAAACCAATTTTATCTAACAAAGTCATAACATTTTGAACAAAATTATCAGAATAAACTGGTGTTATTATACTAAATGTAACTAAAGAACCTCCAACAATACCTGGAGATATTGTAACCTTATCTTTAATAATATCCTCCTTAATTTTTTCTCATTCTGCTATTTGTTCTTTTGACATATAAGCAGGATCGCTTGGAAACAATATACGTCACTCTTCTCCTTTTTTAGGTTGACTCAATATTTTTGAGTGATCTATTCAAGATGTTGCAATAACACTTAATACATTTTCAAAAATACCAAATATTGGTATTATTATTAAAAAGTGAGAAAAATAATAAGCAGTAGCTACTTGACCGGCTATAATAAAAGGAGCTTCTACATGACAACTACCTAATCACATTAAAACTAAAAAATTCAAAGAAAATAATCAAAACGCTAATATGTATAAAGGTTTATATGAACTTCCTTTTATATTACTTGTATCAGTAAATGGTAATGCTAATAATATTAAGATAGCAACAAACATAGAGACAACACCTAATAACTTATTAGGTATCGATCTTAATATTGCATAGAAAGGGAGTAAATATCATTCAGGCACAATCGATGCCGGAGTCTGCATTGAGTTTGCCTCAATATAATTATCACTGTGACCTAATTTATCCGGCATATAAAATATAATTATTGTAAATAATACAAAGAAAAGATAAAGAGTTACCAAATCTTTAAATGAAAAATAAGGATGAAATGCTGTTCTGTCAGCATTTGATGTTGTACCTACTGGGTTAGAAGATCCACTAATATGTAAATATAATAAGTGACCAGCTACTAAAGCAGCTAAAACAAAAGGTAATGTAAAATGTAGGGAAAAAAATCTATTAATTGTAGCTGAACTTACAGAAAATCCGCCTCAAACGAACTCAACTAAAGATTTTCCTAATCATGGTATAGCACTTAATAGATTTGTAATCACAGTTGCACCTCAAAGACTCATTTGACCGTAAGGCAATACATAACCCAAAAAAGCTGTCAAAAATTAAATTAATATATATTAATTTAATTTTTTCGACTGTACATTAAGCATCATTCCAGACACTCACCAGTGAACCAGTCTGTAGCGATCATGTATTTAACCGACGGTCTGAATTTATAAGTTATTATAAATATTTAACCGTTTTCACTAGCATAACCAAATAATTATTTATTTTATATCCAGAATAAGATATATTACTGTATTCTAAAATAAAAATTTTAAATCTTAGACAATATATTTCTAAATACATATTACATATACATTTAATACAGTAAGATTATGTTATTTAATTTTTTATTAAATATAATCTATAAATTTATATTTCATTTCTTCAATAATATAAGGTTTAATTATAGACACTAATGTAATCATACACTCTTTTCAAATAGATATTCTTCATTGATTAAATTCTCCTGTTTTTATTACAGTTGATTTTAATTTATATTTTCTATACAATATATCAGATAAAAAAACACATTCTTCAAAGGTAAAAGAATGTGTAGCTATGTAGATACCTTGTTTATATTGACGTGGTCCATCTTGCATTAATCAATGAGCTAACCCAATAGGAGTAAAATATTCTTCTATTCAGTCAGGTATTCTTTTTTTTACTTTCCCATCTATTTTATAATAAAAAGAATCATAAATTAAAACTAAACTAGAAAAAGTATATAAAGCAAGTCTATAATTAAATCTTTATTTTTTTAAATTAATGTTTTTGTCATGATTACTATCATATTTTTTAATTAATTTAGGTACTATAGAAGATGAATATCCTCAATTATTAAATAATTGAGTTAAATGATGAATATAAGCTGAATTCGATACTGCTTGTTCTACATTAAATCGAATACTAAACCCAAATCTATTATTTAATTTATCACCTCATCAATCTCCTAACATACCACAAACTAATACAGATAAAACATCTATATTATGAGGACCAATCCTATACACAGCTTTAGTTCTAGCTTTACTAAAAGGTAAGTTTTCAATTAAATATAAATTTAAATTTTTAATAAAATTTATTAACAAACATCTAGGCCACATAACTTTAGTAGCCATCATTAAAAAAAAGATAATAGTCCCTATTACTCACACCCCTATTCTTGGTGATCTATAACTTCCATAATATAAACCTCTACTAATATGTAAGTATACCGCCATAAAGAAAAATGAAGCCATATTAGCATGGCTTATTCTTAATAATCATCCATCATTAACATCTCTCATTATGTGTTCAACACTATGGAAAGCTGACTCAGCTGATCCTTGATAATGCATTGCAAGTAATATACCTGTAACAATTTGAGCTACAAGACATAATCCTAATAAACTTCCAAAGTTTCATAAATATGAAATTGTTGAAGGTTGCGGACTATCAACTAAATAGCTATTAAATATAGTTAAAACAGGATTTGTTTTAAGAATTCTCATATAACTTTATAATAAACAACTAAACCCTGACAGCAAGTCAAGATAGGATCAATAGAATAAACATTTTAATAGAAGAAAAAATTAAAAAACCTTTCCTTAATTTAAATAAATATAAAACTATTATATTTATTTTTATTAAATGCAACAAAAAGAACAATTAATATTAATAAAAAATAAAAATAAAAAAAAATACTCTATATACAAACTAAATTTAAAACGTACAGGCAAAAAATTTTTTATTTAATAAATCTAATATGATTATAATATTAGTTCGTACATTTTTATACTACTTTATATATAGATAGTTATTAATACCCATAATATAAAATACAATCTAAGAAAAAATAAGCTGTTTCTTGTTAATTATTAATTTAACTTAAACTAATTAGAAATACAAAGTATACAAATCTCACTTATATTAAACCCTTTATTATTAGTACATATAAGGCTCAATAATTCATAAATATATAATATATTTATGAATTATACAACATATTCTCTTTTATTTCAACTTTAATTTCTACCCCTAACAAAATAATAAAAATAATTTTATTTCTGATATTTCTACAGACTTTCCCACAAAACAAATATTACGTATAAATGTCTACTTAATAATAATTTTCTTAGATTATGCAATTGACAAAAAAGTACGAGATAAAAATATTTAAACCTTATTATTAATAACAGTATAAAAAAAAAAGCAATTATTTTATTATATATAACTCCTTAACTAACAATTAAACTTTATTACTATAATAAAAAAAAAGATCAATAATATAATTATTATTTATTTTTTTTAATCTTTTTAATTAATTATACCACTTTTAAAAAAATAATCAATAGCTTATTAATGTAAACTTATTGAATCTTTAATATAAGAAGAAGTTAATATACTATAAACATAACTTTGAATACCAGCTATCGCTAACTCTAACCCTGATATTGCTGTAATTAAAACTATAGCTATTAATCCACCTGTTAATATAATATAAATAGTACCAGTTAAACCTAAAAAGCCAAAACCAGCTAAAATTAACAGTAAAAGATGTCCTGATATTAAATTAGCACCTAATCTAATACCTAAACTTAAACCTTTTGCTACATAAGAAATTAATTCAATAAGAGCTAATAATGGTACTAAGAATAATGGAGTTCCTTCTGGTGAGAAAAGAGTAAAAAATCTTAAAGCATGTAAAATCAATCCAATAATAGTAACACCAAATCAAATAGTAGAACTCATAGATAAAGTACTTACTAAATGAGCAGTTGTCGCAAAATTATAAGGAATTAATCCTACTAAATTACTGAATAAAATATACACAAATAATACAAATATGAATACGAAAAAATATAGCCCTACAATAGCACCTATTTGCCCTAAAACCATATTATAAATTGTGAAATATATAGCTTCTGTACTAAAAGATCACCCATTTATTTTTATATTGTTTTTAAAGCTACCATAAACATAAAATAACAATATAAAAGCAACAACTAAACCAATATATACTAATATATTTGTTATTAATCCAACTGGTGTATAATTTAAACCTAAAAAATTACCAAAAAAAGGTTGTATTTCAAACTGGTCCATTGGTGAATGTAAACTATTAATATAAATATCACTTTTTATTTCAAATATATTATTAGTTAAATCAAAACTAGTACCTATTAAACCTATCATACCTAAAAAGGGGTTATACCTTTTTTCACTTTTACCAAATAAAACAATAAACAAATTGTTTATTGTTTTATATAAATTCGAGACTAATCTAGCATATAAGAAATTTACTTCGTTTCTCATTTAATATTTTGTATTTCTAAATTGGTTTTTATTATACAATCTATCTTAGATATATTACACGATAAATATATAACTCCACTACATCAAATAAAACTTATCTATTTTTCCATATGAAAAATACTTTAATTACACTTTTTATTTTACCACGTATTAATATTCGAAAAATAAAATACTTGACATTGTTAATTTTTACGGTAATAAATTATAAATACATATACTTTGTGTATAGATTCGAACTAACAAAATTTATTGTAATAATAATCCATTTTTACTATGTATGGAGAATTAATAATTACTCAAAATACTTTTCCTTTTAAGTTTAACAAAGTAGATGAGAGGAGAAACAAAACAAACCTTTACTTCTTTTTTGTTTCTCCACCTCAATTTATTTAATATTTTTAGAAAAAACACAATTTAACTAAAAAAAAATACAAATTAATATAATATTAATTATTACCAGATCAAATAATTTAATAAAAACAAAGATTAATAATGCATTACCATTTGTTAAATTAAAAATAGATAACTCTATAGTAATCTTTCCCTTTTTCTAAAAACAAAATATTATTTAAAAACTAATACCAAAAGGCATCATATCAAAGGTATAAAGTAGACATATTGTAAATAAAATATAAGCAAAAACTAGAGGCAACAATTCCTTTCAACACAATGACATTAATTGATCATACCTTAACCTAGGGAAAGAAGCTCTAACTCATATATAAAAAAATACCACTATAATTATTTTGAAACCTAAAATATAAGACCCAATAATCTTATCTATTAATAAACTTATAAAATTAAAAATAACATCTTTGTAACTAAACAAAGTTAAAGAATCTATATCTCAGTTTAAAAATCCCGTATAAATAATTTCATTAATATAATTAGGAATAGGTATTATTTTATTAAAAACATTAAATAACATAATATAGTAAACAGAAAGATCAGATGACGAATAATAATTATATAATAACAAAAATGGATCAATTATTAATTTATGCAAATCAGGACAATGATGACCACCCATAAAAAAAATAGCCATAAAAGCAGACATTAATATTAATGAAGAATATTCACCTAAAAAGAAGAAAACAAATATACTAGCCCCATGTTCAGTCATAAATCCTGCGACTAATTCTGATTCCAAATAATTATTTAATAATAATAATATATATCTAAATATTATCGACAAGAAAAGATCTACGTAAAATATATTTATATTATTTTACTCTTTTTTATATTTATTTTTATTGTCAATTTATGTAAATTCATAAATTTTTCTATTTATACTAAATTCGAATATATATCAAATAATTAAATTCTATCTTATTATCAAAAACTATATATAAGTAAACCTGTTTACTTAGAACAACATATATCAAGATCTTACTACTTTTTTATATGTTAATCCAAACATTAAATTTTTTTTAACTCTTTTTTTAATGTATCAGCATTAAACAAATTATCATAAAACCTAAACGGATTCATGGTATTTTTATTATCTGATAATAAAATAGAATTTTAATCAATAAATGTGTTAAACAATAGAAATAATAATTATTATTATTATTAAATAAATAGGACTTTATCATATAAATAAAAACAATTATATATATATAAACATATAATAATAGCTCATTTATGTTTACGTGAAGTCTCTGAGGAGCGTCATAAAGATAACTTTATCTTATGCCTTTCCTGCTGATTCCCTTAATTAATAATAAGAAAGAATTTCAGCATACAGTAAACTTTAAAAAATAAATTGATAAAAAATTATAGATTATATCAATTTATATGGCCGAATTCAGCCTCTGGTAAATCAAAAGGAGGCCTATTAGTCTCTGCTAAAATCGCAATAAAAAATGCTAAAGCAATAGGCATTAACGGAAAAATGTTTCACACAGCTTTTTGACATTCAACAATATATGTTAAACTAAAAGAACCTGAAAACAATATTAATATTAAAATTATAGAAGAAAATACTAATTCATATGAAAGAAGCTGAGCTGTAGATCTAATAGCTCCCATAAAAGCATACTTACTATTAGCAGCTCAACCGCTAATTAATATACCATAGGATCCAATCGAAGATACTGCTAAAGCAAAAAATACACCTAATTCATAATCAAATATTGCTAATCCTTCACCAAAAGGTATAATAGATCAACCCAACAATGCAAATATTAATGTAATACAAGGACCAATAACAAATAATAAACTATTTGACTGTCTAGGTATAATTATCTCTTTCACTAATAATTTTAAAGCATCAGCAAAAGGCTGAAGTAATCCTCATAACCCAACAGCATTTGGACCACATCGTCGTTGCATAGCTGCCATTATTTTCCTTTCAGCTATTGTAACAAAGGCTACAGCCATTAAAATAGGTATTAGTACAATTAAAACTTCTAAAATTATCATAAAAACACTCATATTATTAATATATATATTAATAATTTTTATTATAAAATACTCCTCATCATAATAAACATAAACTACTCTGATTTCAAAAATAATTAATATTATATTAACTAGTTTCTAAGTTAAGTATTATATAATCATAAGGTTAAAAACAAATATTACCTCTATGTATTCAGACAAATAATATTTAAATAAGACTAATACCCATAAATATACTTAATCACTTAAATATAAAAATGGATAATAAAAAAAAAAGAGAAAATAAAAATTGTCTTATATAAATATAAAAATAAAAATAAATTATATTAAACTTTTTAACTTGTATATAATCATAATAATAAAATAATAAACTAACTATTTTTTGATATATACAAATAAATAAAAATATATAATTTATTATATATTTTTATTTATTTCGGTAGAATGTGCTTTTTTAACTATATTTAAAGCACCTTCTTTTAATTCATATATAAAACCTATAATTAAAATATATAAAAAAGCAATAACATTATTCTTACTAATATTTTGGTTCTTTTGATAAATAACAGTATAAGGAAAGGCTAAAATAATTTCTAAATCAAAAACTAAAAATAAGAGAGATACTCTATAAAAGATAACATTAAACCGTTCTCGTGTTTGAACGAAACTAGTAAAACCACACTCAAAACCTCCTCCTTTCTCTAAATACTTTACACTTACTGAAAAATATGAATTAATAACTAATAATAACAAAGCCACTATTAAATTGGCTAATATAAAATAAGTTAAATTACCCATTATACCTTCAGAATAAAAATCACCTGTGTTTAAGACATAGGAAAATGAAGGTATAAATACACTTTTACTTAATAAAAAATTTATCTTTTTACTTTTATCAAATTTATTCAATTTAAAAGTTTTATTATTGTCCTTTAATATTTCCTTATATATAGACTGAATATATTCATAACTCACCTGTTTTTTCTTTTGATAATATTTATTATAAATATAATATTTATAATTTAATGAATATTTTACTTCAAATACAAACCAACTTCATAACTTAACTAAATAGTGAGGCACAAAAATACTACTGTTTTTATTTCTTCTAATATTTATTATTTTTATTTCTTGATAACTATCTGCTGTTAATATTATTGCACCTACCATACCTAATAATAATATTACGCTTAATATATAAATATAAGAATGATAAACAGTATATAAAACATCACCAATTGCTGATATTTGTGTAATTCTATTAATAGCTAAATCTCAATCAGGAGTAATTAATAAATAATTATTTTCTGAATTTATACTAGAAATAGTATATAGAAATTTAGAAGAATTACTTATAGATAATGATAACCCGAAGGGTTCAGAATAATTTAAAAGGTCTTTAACTTTTTCATACATGTCTTCACTTTCGCCTAATACATCAAAAACATACTCTTTATCTTTAACCAAACTAGAAAAAATAAAATCTTTATTATATTTAAAATTTAGATTATTATCTTGAATCCAAGATAACTTATTATAAACATCCGGGACTTTAATATTCGATAATTCAGATAAACTAAATAACATAGATTTTTCATATAATTTTTCTTCAAGCAATAATCTATTTACTTTAATTAATCCTATATTATTTAGAATGTTTTTTAACCCTATTAAAAACCCACTTATTAAAAGAAATAATAAAGGAAGGTAATTATTACTTCTTTTCTCAACAACCTCAACATCAATCATCATTATAATAAATAAAAATAATATAGCTATTGCTCCGATATATATTATAATGTATGAAATACCAATATAAGTAACTCCAATATATATTAGATAAAAAGCTACTAGTATATATAATACAATTAAATTAAATACCGATATTATTGCATTTTTAGTTGTTATAACAAACACTCCAGCTATAATTGAGAGTAGAGGCAATAAACCTTTCAATGAAATCATTGGTATTAATAAATCCATTAACTATACTGAAGTAAAAAAAAAAACAAATATATGCAAACAAGCTAACTGTCTGTTATATATTTTTTCTTTTAATACTTTAAATCATAAGAAGAAATAAATATAAATATATAAAAGAAAGATAAAAATAAATATTTATTTTTATCATTTACTGTATATCTCTTAAACTAAAAGTAAAAGATAAGAACATTTCGGCTATAATCCGAAATTGAGAACGGACGGAATTGAACCATCTATAGTAAAACTAATGAGTTTACAGCCCATCTCTCAAACCAAATGAGAATCATTCCCATGGAGAAATAATAATGATATTTTTAATTTCCAGCTGCAGGTTCCCCTACAACTACCTTATTTCGACTTAACAGACATTAAAGTCACACATTAAAATTTTCGCAAAAAAACTTGAAATCATCATCTCATGATTTCCGGCCTATTAAATATTCAAATAAATAAAACAAAAATATATTTAAATTGAATAATTTAAAACCTTAAAATCTTCTAAAAAATAAAAACACTTATAAAAAGAGTAATATAAATCAGAAAATTTGTTTTTTATATAAAAACAGATTCAAATAATAAAATAATATAACATATAAGATAAAAGGTCTTATCTTATATATATAAATTACTAATTAAATATAAGCCATTAGTATTTAAGCATAAAACCCTTCCTGCATATACTTCTTTCTCCGCCTGACGAGTAGTTAGTACACCCCAGATATATAATTCACCGTAACGTGCTGATTTACGATTACTAGCAATTCCTCCTTCATGTAGCCGAGTTTCAGGCTACAATTGGCACATATTTTTTCTTATTTTATAGGATTAGCTCCGATTTTACTTTCATTGCTTCCCTTTGTTAAAAAACTTGCGGCACGTCAATAGCCCACTTCATTCACGGCAATTCAAAATTTATCATACAAAATAAATTTACCACAATCTATTATGATTCATTCCTCCTTTAATTTTTATTATTTTTTCAAATCCTTTTACAGTTAAATGATCGTTAGTTTTCATTATTTCAACCACTCTTTTGAAATCTTAAAAATTTAAAGCTTTTTGTCCTTGGATAGGATACATATCGAAAAACGGAATTATTATATTAACAACATCGGAAAATTTTGTTACTTGAAAATCTACAACCTTTAATATAGTTGTAATATTTTTATATTTCACATTCGATTTTTCAATACTTTTAGATGCTATAGGATAAAGTAAATTAAAATAAGCAGCCAACCCTTTAATAACATCTAATTCTCTAATATGTAATCCTATACCAAACCTTAATTGAACTCTTACACCAATTGATGTTGTAGCTGAGTTACCTATTTTAATATTGAAAGAACCATCACCAGATGTAAACCCTGATATTCAAAAAGGATCAGGTATACCTTTAAATATCAGGTTTTACATTTGGAATAATGTTAGGAAAAGCTTCAATTAAATTATCTGGTAGACCTAAATTAAGATTAGTTTTTAAGCTTATTATTTTTAATAGACCATTCTTAGTTAAATGTTCTCCTTTATTAATGATTTCAAAACATTGTTTAAATATTAAAAAATCAGATAGTTTGGCAGTTACAAGTGCATATTTTTCAAAATGATTAATAATAATTTCTAATTCTTTAAATGATTCTACTCTATAAACAACTTTTGATGATTCTTTAATATTTACTTTACCCACACCTAATGTTCTTCTAATGTTTTCTAAAATAGCAGTATCTTTTTTATGTAAAGTTATAGAAAAAATTGGTTTTACCCTTCAACCTGTCTTATATTTATTAATGGGTTGGATTAAAATAACGAAACATGATTCCGCGTCTGCAAAGCCCGTAATAAATCAAAAATTCAGTTTAGGTTTTTTAATTAAAGTAGAAAATGGTAATTTTTTATGTTGGTTAGAAGGGTTATTGATTTGATAATTTCTTTCGAAACCCGTTAGAGCACACCTTAAGTACATTAATTTAGATTTAATATACCAACTACCGTCTGCTCGTTGCTCTTTTACAGAATTCGAAATGAATTCTGACTTAGATCCGCGATTGCCCATTTTTTTTTCATCTATCTTATGGCTTATTACTATACATGGGTAATTAATCCATCCACTTATAGCCTTTCGGCTATAGTTTAGTACCATAAACTTTAGGGTGTCCCCGGAGTTTGGTAATTTATCCCGTCTTAGTGTTTTCCCAGAACACATAGCAGGGCCATAACGACTTGTCTTGATCCCCGTTTAAACATATGAACGTATATCCTTTGTATTATTATTATTAATATAAAACGTACCTCGTATTTTGTTCATAAACAAACGAATCCCGTTTTATACTAGCATAAACAATAGGTAAGTTCATTTTCCATTTTTTGGATGTTCTTCTTTTATATCAAAAAATTAATTTAGTTAAATCCTTAATTTATTAATACTAAATTAATCAAATATTTCTATATTGATCGAAGGGGGTTTGCGCCCGTTTCAATAGGAATTAACCATACGTCTCGCGACACGGACTAAAGACAGCCATGCAACACCTGTAATTATATTCATTCAAATATTATTCTTTCGAATTCTATGCAAGAAGTGGTAAGGTTTTACGCGGATTATCGTATTAAACAACATGCTTCACTGCTGGTCTCTGTGGGCCGTCTAATGATTTGGGTTTCCGCCTTGCGACCATACTTCCCAGGTGGTATGCTTAACACCTTCGTTTGTACGTGTACGAGATTGTATATATAGTAATCTTTATCTTACTCTGTAAAATATATATATAAATAATATAAAGATTAAAATAACAATCTTTATCTCTACACAACAGCACACATATTTTTCTGCATGGACTACTGGGGTATCTAATCCCGATCGATACCCATGCCTTCGTACCTCAGCGTCAGTCTTCAATAGTAACATGCTTTCGCCGCTTCGCAACCCTTCAAGTATCTAGGTATTGTTACACTCCACTCGCTGTATTTGTTACTTCTTTTGACTCTAGTATAATAATATCAATTACACAACTAAGGTGTCTTTTACTCAGAGATTAAATTATACCGCCTACTTACCCTTTAGACCCATTAATGACGAGTAACGCTTGCCTCGCACGTCTTACCGCGGCTGCTGGCACGTGTCTTAGCCAAGACTAGATAGGTCTTTTTTATATTTATTTTTTATTATCTCGAATATATTCCTGTATTCAATTAAATAATCATAAATTTTTGATATCAAATATATTTACTATAATTCATAATAAAATATAGGTGAATTATATATTAAAAATTATATCTCTAAAAAAATAATGATTTATATTTGAAGAGAGAATAAAAGATTGATTCTTTATTTCATAATAATATTGTTATCTCCTTTCAGTTATACTAGTTATAACTAGGGCTAAAAGGTACATAAAGATTAACAAACCTTAAAATTATATAATTTCATAGTATTGTTAACAATTATAAGATAACGTCATAATCCTCTCTTCCTTAGGGTTTTACCTGGAACAATTCAGCACACATTAAGTGTTTTTTATCACCCCCTTAGATAGCTGGTTCGGCCTTCCGGCCATTGACCAAGATTCCTTACTGCAGGCAACATCACGTCGCTAGGCTGTTATTTCATCGCCAATGTGATCGTTCATCCTTCAAGAATTCGACTACGTTTCAAAGGCTAGTTGAGCCTTTACCTCTCCTACTACCTCCACGAGACAGGCTTATCCCAAAGCGAAAACTTTTCTTTAGTCTTTTGCTTTTTATTTTTCATTATTAAAAATATATATCTTATTTAATTTATTTTACATTATTTTTATTTAATAATTTAAATTAATATATTATATAATATAATATGTATATTTTATTATAATCATATTTCAACTAGATTATTTAACATGACACTAATTGTTGAATATTCTATTTAAACTTAATAATTACTTTTGACATTAAACAATCATAAGGCATTTAACCTTACTTTGGGGTAATATTCCTGATTTTCCTCACCAGTCCACCACTTCCTTTTCTATCAATTTATAATCTTAATATTTTACCATTTAAGATATTATATAAATATAAAATACAACTATATGTATTTATATATAAATCGTATAAACCTTTTTCCATAGTAATATAAATAATATATGATTTATATATTCAACAACTTTAAGTTACTTAATTATTCAATCATAATATTCTTACTATATACTTTATATCATTTCCTTAATTAATAATATAATAACTCCTATTTAATATTAACATATTATATTTATAAACTCAAGAAAATCAAATAAAAATTTTTATTATTTATTTGCCACCTACTACTTCTTATATTTATATAAACATTAAGCTTTATTATATATATTGTTTAATACTAAGGTCGTTCGATTCGCATGTATTAAAGCCTCTAAATAGCGTTCACTCGGAACCATCATCAAATACTGATTTTATTATATATATATAGGACATATATATATATAATACCTACATGAATTCTATAATTCATGATATATACCAAATATAAAATATATAATGTAGTTACACTAAAAACAAAATATTTTGTCTAATATGCAACTAGTCGTTAATAGGAATCGAACCTATATACAAGCATTAACAGTGCTCTGCTTTACCATTAAGCAATAACAACAAATAAAAACACAGTAGTATTTTATTTATTCTTCTTTTTTATAATATAAGAAATATTGAAAAATAACAATTAATTTAAAATTGAATAATTTTTAATTATTCAATTTTATAACTTACTTTAATTTTTAACTAACTTATTTTAATATGGTTCTTCTATTATAATTTATATAACAATTATTATTTTAACATAATAACTATAATATATTTAATTACTCTAAATTTAATAAATATATATCACAATTATGCCTTACTAAATAAATATTGCTTATATATAATTAATTAATATGTTTGTTAATGAGATTTGAACTCATATATTAATATATTTAATAAATTAAAATCTATATATATTATTAAATAATATTATGTTTTTCATAAACTACAACAAACAAGGAAAATATTAAGAAAATAAATTAATAATACTCTTGAAATATAGTATTATTCTTATTTTTAACTAAAAATAATTATTATTTTTATCCCCTTTTTTATATTTATGTCAGTTTATATAAATATATTCTAAGTTAAAAATAAAAATAATAATTATTTTTATAAAAAGCTTTTTATAAAAATATAAAAACTTTAAACTTCATTATTGTTCCAACAATCATGAAAAAAATTTCTCAACTTCTACAGCTTGTATTTTAATAGGCATTGATGAATGTAACACACCACATATTTCAGAACATTGCCCATAAAAAAAGCCTGTTCTTTCTATAATAACAGATGCTTGATTTAATCTACCAGGTGCTGCATCCACTTTAATACCTAAAGCAGGTACGGCTCAATCATGTAAAACATCAGCACCTGTTATTATAAATCTAATATGTGTGTCAACAGGTAATATAACAGGATTATCTACTTCCAACATCCGCAGTTCACCTTTTTCCAAACTTGCCTCATCTTTCATATAAGAATCAAAATTAATTATTTCATTTTCTTCATTTAAAAAATCAGCATATTCATATTCTCAATATCATTGATGACCTGTTACTTTCACAGTCATAGCTGGGTCAATAACTTCATCCATTAGATAAAGTAATTTAAAACTAGGAAAAGCTATAGCAACTAAAACAAGAGCTGGTCCAACTGTTCAAATAAGTTCAATCAATGTACCATGATTTAAATATCTATATACTAATTTATTACGTGATTTGTTAAAATTTCAAATAATAGAAAGCATAATTCATGAAACACCAAATAATATTACTACCAAATAAAACATAATCCTATTATGTAGATCTACAATTCCTTCAAAAGAAGGACTTGCTCCATCTTGAAAATATAAACCTCAAGCTAATGGAACATCTGATATCTTTGTCTTATATTTTAAATTATCTTTATTTCACGTTTTTAAGGTTCCTATAATAAAAGCTAACGCCATCAATAAAAGAAATCCGATCAATTTATAATCCACTTGACGAAAACCACAACTACATGAACAAGATCCTCCACAGCAACATTCATCATAATCATAACCACCTAGAAAGAAATTATTTATTAAATTAATACTAAAGCCATTAAAAAATTCGTATATAGAATTAAAATTATATTCTACTAAAAATTGCATTTTTATTTATATTTATATATATTATTACTATTGTCTCATATAAATTAAGAATAATTAAAACTATTTTTATTTTAATTTTATTATTCAATATTAATTTATACAAAATTAGACTCATAATATATAATGAAAGTTAGATATAAAATATCTAACTTTCATTATTTAATACGTCCCTTTAAAGTTTATACGTCTATATTAGTTCCTCGAGACTTACTTCAATTATCAAGTAAACCTAAGAAATATAAAATTCATTTTACCAATAAATTATTAAAAAAATTTTAATAATTAATATTACATATTTATAAATATAAAATTTAAATATATGTTTGAAACAGCGGTATTGTAATCATATATATCATATTAATTAAAACATATGGTTTTAATATATAAAATAAAGATACATTGGTTAACAAAGAAATAATTAAACTTAAACTATTACTAGGTAATATAGGTAAAACATCATCCTGATCTACAGAATCTAAAGTAAAATCAGGCTGTATATATGTAAAATCTAACAAATTATTATTTTTTACATAATTGCTATTTAAATAATAAGGCATAAACACATCATCATAAAAGTAAATAAATTTTATTATTCTTAAATAATAAGCGGCACCTATTACACTAGTTAATATAGCTATAATAGATGCAAAATAATAATCTAATTGCATGTTAGATAATAAAACTTGTTGTTTAGCAAAAAAACCAATTAACGGAGGAATACCAGCTAAAGAAAAAATTGTAACAGATAAACAAAAAGCTAAGAAAGGATCTGTATTATGCATACCTTTAAAATTTGTTAAGAATGGAACTGGTGTATATTGTCAGTCATTATATTCAGTGTTAAAATCATAATAATGAAGATCCTGCTGAACAAGAAAATAATTATGTATTGTATTAACTTTAATATTTTTATCAGGATGAAATTTATATATATCAGATTTATCATATTTATTAATAACTGATTCAAAAAAATCATGTAATGTAGGCTGAACATAAATATTTTTTCAAGAATAAGGATTAATACTTAAATAACGTATAGGTAAAAAATCTTTTTCGAGATAATACCTAGAATATAAATAACCCCATGCTACTAAAATAAAAAATAAATTAAGATTAGTTACAGTATATTGTATTAAATAAAAAATAAAAGCATCAATACCAGATACCGAATTTAAAGAAAGGGCTAATAATAAAAATCCTACATGTGTGATCGTACTATAACCAAATAATCTTTTAATTCTAGACTGACTTAAACCTACTATAGTACCAATAATTAAAGAAAATAAGGCTGATAATGTTAACACATTAGTTCACATACCTAAACTAGAATATGAAGGATCTCAAATTGAAAATTTAATATCTTTATTTAAATTAATATATATATAATCAAGTTCTTTCATATTTTGAATAACGTCATCATTATTTAAATATTCTTTATAATTTTGTTCTACATTATATAAAATATTAAGATTTAAACCAGTATGTATATTATGAACTAATAACAACATTAAAACCAAAATTGAAAGTTTGGCAATAATTATTAATCATGTTGTACTATAAGTAGGGACATCAGAATAAACATCAGGGGCTCAATTATGAAACGGAGCAGCTGAAACTTTAAATAATAAACCCGTAAATATTACTAATAAACAAGAGTCAATAAAATAATTATTTATACTATTTGAATAGATCATAAAAATATGTTCCAAATTTAACGTTCCAGAGTAAGCATATAATAAACTACAACCTAATAAAATAAAACCACTAGAAAGACCACCTAATAAAAAATATTTTAATCCTCCACTTGTACCTTTAAACGATCTAATTTGAGAAGTTGATAAAATATACAAAGTAAAACTTTGTAATTCTAAGGATAAATATAAAGATATTAAATTTTGCGATGATATTAATAATGAACCACCTAATACAGTATATAATAACAATAAACTATATTCTTTTACTTCTAACTTAGAATAGTTTAACTTTTTTTCTACTAAAAAAGGAGTATTAATTCTAACATTAGGCAATCAATCAATAAAATATCTAATACTTCTTATTATTCTAATATAAACACTAGATTTATTAGTAAAGTCATTCTCCCAATAAGAATATAATAAATTTTTATTATAATAATCTTTAAAACTAGATACAAAAAATAAATAATATGTTCGTCATTTTATAATATCTTTATTCTTATTATCCAGTATAAATTTCATTGATTTAGAATCATTATAATTTTTTAAATTATATGGAACAAAACAAATCAATATACTTATTACTCCCCCAATAACAAATAAAACAACGTCAAAAACCTGTGACAAAATAGTAATTTTGAAAACGCCTCCATATATTCCAATACCGCCATTTATTGCATTTACATCTAATGTATTATATGCCAAATAAGCGCCTAAAATAAATATGATAAAAACGATTCGATTAAACTTCACATAATCCGCCAAATAATTATAATTACGCTCAATACCTGAAGTTGCCGCTAATAATAAAATAAGAATTGCTATTATTAGCATTGAAGGAATAAAGGATTCGAACCTATAAAAAACTAAATAATACAATATTTAAATTAAATGTTGTATTATTTCTTTTACATTTTACCTTTTAAATTAATTCCTCACTTTCTAAGCATAATTATTATTATTTATAAATAAAGTTCAATCTATTTTACTCTATTATAACATTTTGATAATACAATATTTATATTTATGAATTATATATTATTTTTATGTATATATTATATAACTTGTATAAAATTATTCTTAATTTATAAATCTTTTCATAAAAAACATATAAAAATCAAACCTAAGTATATTAAAATTAATTTAACAAATCAAGAACTTATTTTTAATATAAAATCTAATAAAAGTAAATTTTTAGTATTATTTCTTTTATTATTTTAAGAAAAGTTTTACATATACTATAAATATTAATATAAAACAATAATGAAAATAAAACTAATAATTGAATAGAAAATAAGTTAAGATTGTATAGGCAATTTATTAAATGTATGAAAATGAGGTGGAGAATCTACACATCATTCTATGTTTTTACTTAATTTTGCATTATCTGTTCAAGCTAATACATCTTCAAGATATTCATCCTTAATTCAACCATCTCTAGTTACTTCTTTACCCTCTTCAAATTTATCACAAACTAAAGAAATAAAATAAGCAGTCATAACTACTGATAAAATTGAACCAGCACTTGCTATTAAATTTCAACCAGCAAAAGCATCAGGATAATCTGCTATTCTACGAGGCATTCCTTGTAACCCCAAAAAATGCATAGGTAAAAAAGTTAAGTTTACTCCAATAAATAGACCTCAAAAATGTAATTTACCTTTTCTATCATTATAAGTTAAACCTTCTACTTTAGGAGACCAAAAATATCAAGCAGCAAATAAAGCAAATACAGCACCCATTGACAATACATAATGAAAATGAGCTACGACATAATATGTATCGTGGAAAGCTATATCTATACTAGCATTAGCTAAAATTACACCTGTTAATCCTCCAACTGTGAATAAAAACACAAAACCTAAGGCATACATCATTGGTGTATTAAATGCGAAACTACCCCCATAAGCAGTTGCTAATCATGAAAAAATTTTTATACCTGTTGGAACAGCAATTATCATTGTAGCCGCTGTAAAATAAGCTCTTGTATCGGCATCTAATCCAACTGTATACATGTGATGACTTCAAACTATAAATCCTAATACTCCAATTGATAACATGGCATACACCATACCAATGTAACCAAATACAGATTTATCGGATAATGTTCCGATAACATGACTAATTATACCAAAACCAGGTATAATTAATATATAGCATAAAAAAAATAGTGTAATGTATATAAAATTATTATTATATAATATATATTTATATACAATAATCAAAAAAAATATTTTTTTTGGACTATATCTTAAATAGTAATAATAGTATCTTTTCTCTTCATAGATAATTTTAATTTTTTAATTTTATTTATACCAGATATAGTTAAGTGACTCTTATTTTGTATTAATATATAAGCCTTTCTTCACTTTAAATAATTAACAAACTTACTAGATAAAAGAGAAAATTTATCAAAATAATTTATAACTTTTTTAGCTGAATTAAAACTAGTAGAACTATAATAATAAGTATTCTGAGTTGATCTATATCCTATATTTCCACCTAAATAATTTTTAATTAAAATTAAAATATCTTCATATTTCTGATCAATTTGAAAACTTAATCTAATTTCTGGTTTAATTCTGTTTATTCTATCAATAACTTTAATTTGGAAACTGGCATCAGCATCAGCAAACCCAGATAACCAATAATTATTTAAATCTTGATTATTATCAATAAAAAAGCTTAAATTTTTTCTAATTTCCTTATATTTATCTTTATTTAATATATTATTAACTTGAGTTACTTTACTAATATGTCTCAATTTATTATTAATTAAATTAAAAACAACTTCCAATCCTTTTTTAGAACTTATTATAAATATTACAGCATTTTTATTTTTAACTTTTTTAACTTTACCATGATTTAACTTTTTTTTTATATAATAAGCCAAAGATGCATCTGAAATATGAAAAACAATAATTAATTGTTCAGCTTTAGAAAAATGGCCGTCTCCATCTATTAATCCAGCTAAATAATACCCAAAATCTTCATTACAAACTGGCTTTATTTGTCTTATTTTATCTTTTGGTCTATTTTCTATATTTTTTATACTACTTGTTTTGTTATATATAGTCTCTGAGGTATTAAAATTAAAACTTATTGCCTTTTTTTTAATACCTGCTGATTTAATTATCAATTTTAATATTGTCACTTTAGTATTTAAACTGGAGTAATTAAAATTTTCTAAGTTATACTTAATAATTATTCCAGCATATAATAACATTAAGAAGCCTATATATTTTACTTCTGGGTGACCAAAAAATCAAAAGAGATGCTGATACAAAATAGGATCTCCTCCTCCTGCTGGTTCAAAAAAACTTGTATTAAAGTTTCTATCCGTTAAAAGCATGGTAATTCCCTTTTCATCTTGATCTACTGGACTAGGTCCCATAACATCAAATTTTATTAAAATTTGGTTTCATAAGTATAAAATATACTTAAGGTAGATACTCAATATGTCGCCATATTGTTGGGACTATATCTTATTTATGCAAGTCATAAAATTTTTGTAAGTGGTCTCAATTAAATTCTGTCCTTTTGTTATTCATTTTTGATTTAATCTCAATAATATCTTTTATAGATTCTAATTTTGTATGTTTTTTAATTTTAAAATAACTTAATACCTTAACTCAATCTTTATAATTTAAAAATTTACTAGAGAATAAAGGAAAATTCTCCAAATAATCTACAAGGATTAAATTTCCTTTTAGACTAGTAGTTCTCACTCTGTATTCCGGTTTAATTTTAGTTACTCTAATTTCTTTAACAGTACTATTTAAAAAATCAGCTATTATTTTGAGAAAAAAATAATTATTTCTTCCTTTATGATCTACTTGCCTTTGAGATAATTCAAATTTACACTCTATTTTAGGATAAATAGATGTAACAGTTGTACGGACGGAAAAATGTCCGTCAGCATCAATAAATCCAGTGAATCAACTATTAGAATTTATAGGACTTTTATCTAATTCTAACCTATTAATATCTAAGCTATATTGATTGTTTAATCATTCTATTAAATCGAACAAAGCATTAATTTTAGGTGTTCTCATATATCCATTAATAATATTAATAACCAAAATTAATCCCTCAATATTATTAATGGTTAATACATAAGCATTAACTCCTTTTTTTCTAGATAACGACCCATGCCTTAATTTTTGCTGTATTATTATAGCTAAAGGTAAATCTCTTAAATCAAACGTTATTTGTATACAAGGATAATTTAATTTACCTTTAATAGATCTTTCAGATTTCGGAACTATAATACTACCGTCTCCCTCAATAAGGCCAGCTAAATATGAAGAAAAATTAGAATTCATAAATTTCGAAGGCTCTAATTTATGTTTAGACAAAAAAGTGTAAGAAGAATACATTCTTTTTCCCATTACAATAAAAAATATATGACACATAAACTTCGGCGTGTTGTCTCTGAGGATCCGAAGAAAATTCAAACTTTCTTTGTTTCCTGCTGGTTGAGTTAAATTTAACTGTTTCCAGAATATAGCCGAATTTAAAGCAGGCAGAATTATAATAATATTACCAGCTAGTACAGGCAAAGACAACAATAATAAAACAGCTGTTACAAAAATAGCTCAACCAAATAACGGTACTTTATGTAATACTTGCCCTGGCATTCGCATATTTATAACTGTTGTTATGACAATTTATATATAAAATTAAAAATAAAAAAATTTTTAATTTTATAGTGGACTATCTCTTCATTCAGCATTATAATGGTGTCTAACGTATAGTCTCTGAGGAATCATTAAACATTTAAATGTTTAATGTTTCCTACTGATTACAATCATTTTTGTTCCCAGTATATAGTTAGATATTTTATATGAATCCCATTAAAAAATGTATTAATATTAAACGAATCTACAATAATAACCAAAATAAGAACTACCTGAATTTATTGCCTTCTTCAGCATTTTTACATCTGCTATATGCCCTTTATTTTTCAAAAAGGAAATACATTTACTTAGACTAAAAAAGAAAAGAATATTTTCTTTATCATTTAAATCTTTTAATATTACTTTTCTACTAATACTATTAAGTAGTTTATTTCTATTAAATAATTTTCTATCCTTTTCTAATTTTAAAGCTAGATCCAATAAAGATATATTCACTTTTTTAGCATTTAAGTATAAATGTCTAGAAAACAAATATTTACCTAAATAATAAGTGTTATTCTTTAAATGTTTCGTTAAAGTAGTATGATGTATATTAAGATTTCTTATAAAATCTATTTGTTGTAAAGAACCATAATATAAAATGCTTCTATCCCTATTATACATATACAATTGTTTTGAAGTACTACCACTTGGGTTGTTAACTACTTTAATTCTATTTAAATTAAAGGAAGGATCTAACAAATAATATTGTTCAAGAATAATTTCAGATTTATTTATTTTATATTTGTTTAAAGGAATAATTTTTAATATGAAATTTTCTAAACCTTCTTTATATAATAACGGTAAAAATAAACCAGTTAATTTATGTTTTTTAAGAAAATAACCATTTAATCTAACAGCTAATTGAGATGAAGATCCTACATATTTTGATTGAGTATTCTTATGAATAAATATATAAATACCAGATATTTGTTTTTTAGATCCAACTGAACCTATTAAATCTTTTATTTTAAAATTCAAATTAGTTAAATATGATAAATCAAATGTATAAACAGGACAATTCTTTAATTGATCTAATTCAGTATCTGTAACTTTTATATTACAATAAGACAAAATATCATTAATAATTAAAGTGTTAGCAGGTTCTTTACATTTTAATCAAGCATGAGCTAACTTAAAAGAATATTCTTTTATTCCTTTTTTCCCAAATAAATCTTTTCATTTATTTTTATTATTAGGATCAAATTCAGGATTTATGTTTACATTATTATTGTTTTTATTACTATAATTACGAACATAATTTTTAAATATACATAATAATATAATATACAAAGTACATTTTTTACTTAAATTTGAATTCATAGCACCAAGCATGGATGATATTCCTGCTAAATGTAATGAAAAAATAGCTAAATCTACAGATCCACCACTGTGGGCCTGGGCTGCAGCTAAAGGCGGATAACTTTATGTTTATAACCTCATATTTTTCTGACAAATAGTCAAAATTTTCTTATCGTTATTTCTTATACTCTCATATAAGTTCGGACTATACCTTCTATCTAAAATTAATCTTTAATACCTTGATTCTCGATATGAAAATTTTTGTCTAATCTTATTGACCTAATTTTTCTCATCAAATTTCTAGTTATATTTAATTCATTAAAATTTCCTTTGTGTTTAAGGTAAGATTGTGCTCATATTCTATATTCTAAAGCTTTCATTCCCTTCATTGTATTTTTATAATATTCTATAATATTATTAATAGCTCTTGAATTACTTGTCACTATTGTATTATATTTTTTCTTTGATTTAACAGATATACCTAATATATGACCTATACTTTCCAAAACAATAATATCTAACTTTTGAGTTATTTCAAAACCATGTATTAATCTAGTAGAATCCTTCTTTACAATATAAAAACTACCTTCTGCTTCAGTGAAACCTATAAGTCAGTATTTATTCATAATAAACTTAGCCTCATTTGTATTATTAACAGAATAATTTACTTTGCCTCAAGCTGATGATACATAATAATTTGGTTTTTTCTCGTTTATCAATTCCAATAACAAAATATCCCTTTCCTTTTTTGCTATATTTAAATTAGTCATGATAAAAAAGGCTTTCTTAAATTTTATGTAATCAAAATATTTACTGGTTAACAACAAATATTTATCAAAAATAGGAAATATCACTTTATTTATAGTATCTCTATCTCTTATTCTATATTCAGCCATACCTCTTTTTGAATCTATTAAAATGGAACCACAATTTAACTCTTTCTTTATATAATAAAGTGCTCTCAAATTATAACTACTTTGTCCTATTTTAAAATAAAGACCTCACTTTATTATACCTATTTTTGATGTTTGATGAGTAATGGAAAAACAACCATCTCCATCTGTAAAACCAACTAATCAATGATAGAAAATTTCTTTATTACTATATAACTGAGACCTATTCATAAACTTAGAATGATCATGTATTAATTTTAAATTTTTAGATAGCTCTATATTTAGTCTCTGATGGTTATAAAAATATTTTTGTAACCAAGCAGATTGTCCTCATCCTTTTATTATATTACTAATATTTAATACATATTTAATGTAGAAAAATAGGAAAGTAAAAAACTTTTTTACTCTTAAATTAAGATTTAATAAGTAGTTTCTTACTATATTTATTATATATATAAATATAAATAAATTGAGGAGTTTCCCGCATTGTATAGAGTTATTTTCATATATAATATATATATTTATAAGCCTATCCTTGACTGTCCATCCTGTACCTGCTCCAGATTCAACAAATGAACTAGATAAAAGAAGAATTAATGATGGTGGTAGTAATCAGAAGCTTATATTATTTAATCTAGGAAATGCCATATCAACTCTAATATTTTTTAATCATTGATTAAAAATTGGACTATTTCTTCATCTAATATTTTCTTTCTTATCCCCTTTTTTATTTATATTAGAGCTTAACGTATAGTCTCTAAGGGTTTCTGTATATTAAAATATATAAATATAAAAACAGGTTCCCTATACATTTTCCCCTTGTATATAATATAACCCCTAAATTATGGATTATATTAAATATGTACCCAACGATAATGAATAAAATTTTATTCGTTAATTATAACGTTATTTATGAGGATTTCCATATATATAGTTAAGTTAAATCTAAGATCTCACGATTTCAGTGGGCAGCTTAGGCTTAATATAATTTTTCTTTTAATAGAATTTATATTGTAATTTAATAAAATTATAGATTAGATAAATGATCTCAATTAAAAAATATTCTTTTACTGTTCATTGAATTTTTTAAATAATAAATATGTTTTTTATTATCCAAAATATATGCATTTTTATCCAACAAAAGTTGAGCTGCATTAGCTCAATTCAAATAATCTAAATATTTGCTAGAATACATTTTATACGAATTAAAATAATTGAGAATAATTTTTAAACTATTTCTGTTACTAGCTCTAATCATAAAGTAAGACTTATTTTTATTATGTTTTGATATTTCTAATTTAGCATTTAAAAATTTACTAATTTCTGAAAGTAAAGGTTCATATGATAAATTAGATATAGGTTCAATCATTCTTTGTTCTAAAGTAAGAAAACAAGCAATTCTAAACTTAGTTGTCTCACTGTATCGAATATAAAATCCACCCTCAGCATCTATAA